>ERZ778018.876-NODE-876-length-33891-cov-6.921651_pt1 | contig 33891 bp, 22 predicted proteins | sample MGYA00375748_ERZ778018 | MGnify/ENA primary metagenome ERZ778018 (study PRJEB29350, sample SAMN05509839) | bioreactor metagenome | biome: bioreactor; material: wastewater | place: South Africa: University of Cape Town | collected 2014-04-22 ... | reverse complement strand
GACGATCGAGTCGATGCGACGGTCGATCTCGGCCTTGGCGTCGGGCGTGTAATGGTGCTTGGCCTTGGCGCCGATGACGTGGACCATGTCGATGCCTTCGTCGGCCAGCGCCCCGGCCATCATGTCGGCGGCCTGTTTCTGTTTGTCGTCCTCGCCGCTGTAGGCGACGAGCGGGAGGTTGAACAGGTTGGCGGCGTAGCCGGTGCTGTCGTAGAGCCGCCAGAGCGTCTGCTCGTACCAGGTGGGCTTGATCTTTTCCTTCTGGAAGATGTTGAGATAGACGGGGGTTTCCGCGAACCCCGCGCCGGGGGCGGCGGCGGCCCAGACGCTCGGGTAATGGACGGCGAACTGCCAGCAGGCCGCGCCCCCCATCGAAAACCCGCGCATCACCAGGCGGTCCTCGTCGATCGGATAATGCTTGCGGACGTCGTCGAGCGCCTCGAACAGGTCGATCTCGCCGGCGAACTTGTTGGCGTTGCAGTACCGGCCGTAGGGATGGATCACGAAGGCGTCGGCGGGCGTGAACTCCCCCGGCGATCGCTGCCGGTCGCTGAGGAAGTTGACCTCGCTGAGCGTCTCGCCCCGGCCGTGGCACCAGACGTCGAGGCGGTGGCGATGGGCCGAGTTCGGCGAGTACGACTCAGGCACGACCAGACCGTAGGGTTGGACCGAGCCGTCGATCTTCGACGTGTAACCGCGCACCACGAGCCCCGTCGCGGCGTTCCACGAGGCGCGTCCCGACTTGAGTTCCTCGGCGCGGGCGATCCCCTGCTTGAGCAGGGCCTTGGCCTTGGGGACGTCCTTGAGGTTGAAGAACTCGTCGTGGGCCAGGGCCGAGGCGACGGCGCGTTGGAAGATCTGGACGTCGGGCAGGAGCGTCAACAGCCGGGGCTTGTCCTTCAGGGCGGCGGGGAGGGATTGAAGTTCATTCGTCAGGCGGTCGAGTCCGGCCTGCAGTTCGGCGCGGTCGGCGTCGGCGACGGCGACGCCCTTGGGGGGCACCGGGCGGACGTTTTCGACGACGTTGTCGGCGGGGCCGTCGGCCCGGACGAGGGAGACGGCGGCGAAAAGCAGGAGGTACGCGGGCGGGATCGTGCGGAGCGGCGTCAAGGTGATGGTCCTATTAACGGGCGTCGACGTGGGGTTCTTCGGTCCGGTGCTTCCATTGCTCGTCGAAGAAGCCGGCCTGGACGATCCGGCCGGGGGCGCGCGAACTCGGCGGCGTAGCGATGTCGACGACCGCGAAGTCGGGCAGACGGGGGACCTGCCGGGCGTTGGTCAGGTAATCGTATTCGCGGAACGTGAAGCCGCTGTTGAGCACGACGTACCGCCTCGGGTTCAGGGGGTTCGGGTAGATCAGGACGGGGACGTTATGGCCGGCGTCGTGGGTCTCGCCGCCGAGCTTCACGCCGTCCTTCGTCCATTCGACCGGCAGCTTGTCGATGATCCTGGCGAGGTAGGCGTTGCTGCCGGGGTCGCCCCAGAGGATCAGGTTGTGGTCGGCGGCGTCGGCCTCGGTCACGTCCTTGTCGTCCTTGATCCGGGCGTCGCCGCGGAACTGGCGGCGCCAGTGGTCGACGGCGTGGGCCATCTCGGCGGCGGCCCAACCGCCGACCTTCGCGTTCAGCGCCGGGCCGGTGGGACGGACCATCAGGAAGGAGTCCATGAACGCGTCGTCGATCGGCCCTTGCAGGCCGTGACGCTTGACCAGCCGGCCGTCGTCGTCGCCTCTCTCCGCCGTTCGCCACCTGCCGTCGACCTTCCGCAGTCGGGCGGTCCATGAGCGGTCGGAGCCCGGTTTGGGCGCCTCGATCTGCTGGCCGTCGATCTGGACCTTGGGACGCTTGCGGACGTCGAGCGGGCAGAGGCCGGCGAGGATTTTCAGCGTCAGGGCGGTGACGTTCGACGTTTTGATATTCGGTCCCGCCCCGTCGTTGCCGAGCAGGTCGGCCTCGACTCGGGCGCGTTCCCAGTGTTTGGCCAGGCCGTCGACCTGGACCCAGAACGAGCGGTTGTACCGCAGCGTGTACGTGGTGAAGACCACGCGCGGGGGGACGGGGTCGCGGCCGGCCTCGACGATCGAGTCGATGCGACGGTCGATCTCGGCCTTGGCGTCGGGCGTGTAATGGTGCTTGGCCTTGGCGCCGATGACGTGGACCATGTCGATGCCTTCGTCGGCCAGCGCCCCGGCCATCATGTCGGCGGCCTGTTTCTGTTTGTCGTCCTCGCCGCTGTAGGCGACGAGCGGGAGGTTGAACAGGTTGGCGGCGTAGCCGGTGCTGTCGTAGAGCCGCCAGAGCGTCTGCTCGTACCAGGTGGGCTTGATCTTTTCCTTCTGGAAGATGTTGAGATAGACGGGGGTTTCCGCGAACCCCGCGCCGGGGGCGGCGGCGGCCCAGACGCTCGGGTAATGGACGGCGAACTGCCAGCAGGCCGCGCCCCCCATCGAAAACCCGCGCATCACCAGGCGGTCCTCGTCGATCGGATAATGCTTGCGGACGTCGTCGAGCGCCTCGAACAGGTCGATCTCGCCGGCGAACTTGTTGGCGTTGCAGTACCGGCCGTAGGGATGGATCACGAAGGCGTCGGCGGGCGTGAACTCCCCCGGCGATCGCTGCCGGTCGCTGAGGAAGTTGACCTCGCTGAGCGTCTCGCCCCGGCCGTGGCACCAGACGTCGAGGCGGTGGCGATGGGCCGAGTTCGGCGAGTACGACTCAGGCACGACCAGACCGTAGGGTTGGACCGAGCCGTCGATCTTCGACGTGTAACCGCGCACCACGAGCCCCGTCGCGGCGTTCCACGAGGCGCGTCCCGACTTGAGTTCCTCGGCGCGGGCGATCCCCTGCTTGAGCAGGGCCTTGGCCTTGGGGACGTCCTTGAGGTTGAAGAACTCGTCGTGGGCCAGGGCCGAGGCGACGGCGCGTTGGAAGATCTGGACGTCGGGCAGGAGCGTCAACAGCCGGGGCTTGTCCTTCAGGGCGGCGGGGAGGGATTGAAGTTCATTCGTCAGGCGGTCGAGTCCGGCCTGCAGTTCGGCGCGGTCGGCGTCGGCGACGGCGACGCCCTTGGGGGGCACCGGGCGGACGTCGTCGGCCCGGACGAGGGAGACGGCGGCGAAAAGTAGGATGTACGCGGGCGGGATCGTGCGGAGCGGCGTCAAGGTGATGGTCCTTCGTCGACGAGTCAGGTGCGAGGCGTGATCTTGAGGCCGGTGATTGTAAGGTCGAGCGGCTTACCCCTGGACGCCGACCCGAACGTGACGACGACTTCCTTGATTTGCGACAGCCCGGGCGTGGCCGGCAGAACGATCTGAACCTCGCCGTCGGGGCCGTCGGTCCTGGCGAGCGTTGTGAAGAGCTCGGTGGGGATCAGACCCGTGACGGCCGGCTCACGCGGCGCGGGTTTAAGCGCGACGACCACGGGGATCGACTTCGACTGGCTCTGGTAGCGAAGGGCGAGCGTCCCTCCCGACAGGTTCACCCCCCGAGGATCGTCGGCGACGAACGCGATCCCAAGGTTGGCGACGCTTGGGCTGGAGACGTGGAACCCCGACTCGTCCCGCCTGGATACGACGGGGTTCGGCTTGTCGTCCCAGGCGAAGACGTTCGCGCGGTCGGAAAGCATGTCGACCGCCACTCCCGGCTGAAAGACCGCTTCGAGCCGCGCCCCTAGGCCCCTGGAATCCAGGTACATCTTCATGTGATCCGACGCGGTTCCGAGCAGGCCGAGGATCAGCGAGAACGTATGGGCCGAGGTCTGGTACAGGATGATCTCCTGCCGGGTCGTGTTGAACCCTTCCCAGGGTCCGTGGTCGGAGAGCAGCCGGGAGATCGTCGGCCAGTTCGCCGCCAGGAAGCTTTCAACCTTCGCGGGGGCGACCGAGTAGGCCGCGCCGAGAGTGTAAAGCGAGGGGGCGTCGGTGATCCGAGGGTTGGGCGAAACCGTGACGTCGGGAATACCGATGATTCCCGTGTACTGCGCGCCGTCGCCGCTGTACGACTCCGACAGAAAACCCGGCAGCTTGTATCGCGTGGAGTAGTCGATCTCGACGTCGACGAAGTCTTCAAGCAGTTTCCGCCAGCTCGGCCGGTTCATCTCGGTGAGGGCGAGTTCGAATCCCAACCCCTGGAAGGCCGAGCCTTCCCACGGCGCCAGGACGTGGAGAACGCGGCCGTCGCTCGCCTTGTACGCCTTGATCTTGAACCCCAGGTTGCCGATGGCGTCGATCGGCAGACCGTACCGGAGGGCGACGAACGTGGCTGGGCCGCGGAACTCGTTGACGAGGTAGTCGACGTGCCCCGTAACCCAGTCGCCCTGGAGGTCGTTCCAGCCGAAGTGACGGTTCTTGGTGGCGTCGCGGCCGAAGTAGAACTGGCCGGCGGATGGGTCGTACAGCTTGGCGTAGCCCTCACGCTGGACGTCGAGGAAGGACTCAAGCTTTCGTCGCAGCTCGACCGCTTCGGGATCGTCTCGGATCGCCGGCCGCAGCAAGGCCCCGATCGACCGGGCGACGGACGACGAGAGGTTGGCGTTGTCGACGAAGACCACCATCACGACCCGCTGATCGAGCAGGTCCATGATTTTCCGCTTCGAATCATTGTCGCGGTAGGGCGTCAACTCGCCGTCGAAGTGGTCCCAGCCGAACTTGGTAGACCGCTGCACGGCGGCCTCGGCGTCGTCCCCCTGCCGAGGGACGATCCAGCCTTTCGCCGCGAGCGCCTTCCAGAGCCCCTCGGCCCTGTCCGCGCCGAATGCGGCGACGAGCTTCGACTTCTCGACGTCGGAAGTCAGCGGGCCGAGCCGCCTGCCGGTGGCGAGGTCGAGGAAGTTCCCGAGCAGGCCGTCCGCGCTCAGCCGAGGGTCAACCTGGTCTTGAAGCAGACTTTTGGCCTGCTGGTCGAGTCGCGCAAGGGCTTGCTCACGGGAGATGAACGGGTTGTCGCAGACGCCGGAGGCGATGTTCGCGAGGATTTCCATCCCCTGCCCGATCGCCGTCAACTGGGTGAACGAGCGGAGGAAAAGGCCCTTGGCCGGATCTTGGTTCCAACCCTCGAACGGGTAGCCCGAATTCGGGTCCATGATCCGGTTTTCGGGGCCGAGGTAGTTCAACGCATTGGCCAACAGCCCCTCGACGTGTCGATGCTCATCGGGAATCGTTGGGAAGCGGAATCCAGCTTCGCCGACCGGCGACGGCTCTCCGCCGATCGTCACGCCGACGCCGTTGAACGTCAAGATCACGGCGATCGAAAGCCTTTCCACGGCGAGCCGCGCGCGCCGGCCGGCGGCTTTGATCCAATCTGGATTCGTTCTCATGATCGCGTCCTCGTATCAGAGGGGGCCGGGTCGAGGGTCGCATCGGCCTCGGGGGCGTCCGGAAACGGGCTTCGCCCGACGTCGCGCGAGACATGCACCACGCCCAGCTCGGCCGGCGTCTCGGGGGCGGAGGGGTCGACGACCGCGCCGGCCTTCAACCGCCGTCCGAGCACGCCTTCGAGGGCCTGGCGAAGCATCCAGCCCGCCGCGCCGGTGTACCCGTTCCAGATCATACGCCCCGGGTCGAACGTCGTCACCATGTCGGCCGCCTGCTGGTTCGGTTGACCGCCGAAAACCTCGATCTCCCCCGTCTTCGCATGGGGGATGGACGAGATCTTCCGCCACAGACGATAGGCGGTTTCGACGTACGACTTCGCGCCCTCGGCGTCCCCCTGGCGGCCGCGCTGCTCCGAGAGAATCCGGGCCGCGCCGACCAACCATTGTACGCCGTGACAATACATGCCGTTCTCGCGGACTCCTTCAGGATACCAACTGCTGCGTCCGAGGTACGGTTGGGTGTCCTCGCGGAGCGGCGGCCAGCCGAGTAAGATCGTCTTCTCCTGCTCAAGGATCGCGAGGGCCGTTTCGAACACGATCCGACCGCGCTCGGGATTCACCCCCGACATCACGGCCCAGGCGGCCGTCAAGGCGTCGATCTCCCAGACGCCGCTCCCCTTCACGCCGATCTCGGTCCCGTCGTCGTGGATCGCCCGAAGGTAGCGGTCGCCTCGCCAGGTCCGCTCGATCGCTTCATTGAGCGCGACGCGACGGGCTTCGTAATGGTCATGTCTCGCGGAGCCTTCCTTCCGCTCGACGACCGCCGTAAAGCGGTCGAGAATATAAGAGAGGAAGAAGCCGAGCCAGACGCTCTCGCCGCGCCCCTCGGCGCCGATCTCGTCGAGGCCGTCGTTCCAATCGCCGGTGCCCATCAAGGGAAGTTGGTTGACGCCCATGCGATGGTCGAGAACCAGGTCGATCGCCCTGATGCAATGCCGATAGACCGTGTCGTCGCGGGTCGATCGGATCGGGTCAAAGCCCATTCCCCCCTTGTCGGCGGGTAGAGGTTTGAACGGCTGTTCCGACTCCAGATAGTACGTCCGCTCGTCGAGGATCGACTCGTCGCCGGTCGCCGCGATGTAGTCGACGACGGCCCAGCACAGCCATAAGAGGTTGTCGGACGCGTGGCTGCGACCGACGAACCCGGTTCGACCGTCCTGAAGCAGATGGAACCAGTGGACCACGTCGCCTTCAAGGAATTGCTGAGACGCGTGCAGAATGATCTGCCGCCGCGCGATCGCGGGGTCGACCCAGATCAGGTTCACCGAGTCCTGTAGCTGATCGCGGAAGCCGTACGCGCCGCTTGCCTGGTAGAAGCCCCGGCGCGACCAGATCCGCACCGCGAGCGCCTGGTATTTCAGCCAATCGACGTAGCCGTCGAATTCGGGGTCGGCCGTGTCGACCTGGACCGTGGACGACAGACCCAGCCACCATCGCCGGGTCGCGGCGAGCGCGTCCTCGGCGTCTTTCACGTCTTGATACTTCCTCACGACGGCGGTCGCCGCGCGGCGGTCGTCGGCCTGTCCCAGAATCACGGCGACGGTCCGCTCGGACCGCGCGGGGATTTCGAGCGTCGTCAAGAATGCGGCGACCGGCCGCGCGTCGATCGTTTCTCGCGCGTCGGCCTCGGCGCGCTCGACGAAGTGCGGACGGCCGACGATTCGCCTCACGCCGAAGAACCGGCCGCGGGCCGTCTCGATCCGGTCGGCGCGTTCGGACAGGGCGGCGAAGGCCCAGCCGGTCCGGAACGCGTTGCGCGGATTCTCGAAGAACACGGCGCTCAGACTGGCGTCGACGTCGACGACCAAGCCGCCCGCGTGCTCCGGTTGGTCGGCCAGGACCATCTGAAAGTACGGCGCGACGCGCAGCGTTCGAGACGCAACGCCGTGATTCCTGAGCGTCAGGAGGTAAACGCCCGTGGGATCGTCGACCGGCGTGAAGACCGTCAACTCGGTCTCAAGACTCCCACGCGTCATCCGGAACACGGCTGTTCCGTCGAGCCCGAACTCGGCCTCGTGACGCGCTTCCGCGTCGTTCACGGGATGGAACGCGGGCGAGAACCATTCGCTCGATTCAGGGTCGAACAGGTAGATCGCCTCCGATGGAACCTCGCGGGTCACGACGTCCGACCAGTCGGGAGTCAATCGGTTCTGTTGGGCGTTCACGCTCGCCGACGTGTGCAACCCCCGATTCGTGACCACGACGACGTGCCCCAGCCGATTCGACATCGTGTGATCGAAGGGGCGAGGCGTCGACGGCGTGTGGACCAGCAGTTTCGCGCCGTCGTCCGAGAACGAAGTGTAAGGCTGAGGCGCGCCCGGCGGGATCTCGCCATGGCCGATGCGGTGGACTTCCTTCCGGGTCCGGAGTTCGGAGACCGAACGCGCGCCGGGGATTTCGAGGTTCCGCGCGATCAGGTCGACGGCCCGCGCCTTGTCGTCGGCAAGCCCGATCAAGAAGCGCGCCCTGGCCGACCCGCGAGCGGGAAGGTTCAGGCTCACGAGCAGGCTGGCGATCGGGTCCATCGTCGGATGGGCCGCCGTGTCGTGGGGCTCGGTGAACGCCAGTGTTTCGAGGGCGCGGGGAGAGCCGCGGCTCCGGGCCCGGCCGATGAAGTCGAGTCGCGACGAGAGGAAGCCGTCGGGAGGATGATCGCTCGCCAGCAGCCCCATCGCCCTGGCGTGCTTGTCCCACGCCAGCACCGCGTGGAGGCCGGAGACGTATTCGATCTCGGCGAACAATCGGTTGTACTGCGTATGGCCGCGGTCGGCCTCGGGACGATTGAGCACCCACTCAAGGTAAGGGACGACCTTGACGTTCCTCGGTCGGTCCGTCTGGTTCTCCAACGTAACCGTCCACAACTCCACGGGATCGTCCGAGGCGGTCAACCCGACTTCGACCTCGGCCCGGACGCCGTTCCGCGAGGTCGTCCGCCTCAGCACGTCGCCGCTGCGGATCCAGGGGGTGGAATCGTCGAACACTCCAGGCAGGTTCCCGAGCAACGGCCAGGCGAGTGCGGGCCCGGCGCCTCCCCCAACCGGATCGACGACCACGAAGATCGACCGACCGGCGGGGTCGATGACGTCGTATGAGCGTCGGCTCACGTCCTGGTCGCGCGAGGGGATTCGGCCGACGACCGCCCCGTCGTCCCGGATGCTCACCTCGTAGGCGTTGCTCCGCAGCGACGAAACCGCCGGCTCGGGGGTTTTCACGACTCTCCCGATCAGCCGCGCCGTCGCGCAAACGGCCGTGCAGGCGGCGACCGCGGCGACGGCCAGGAGCGTCTGTTCGCCGGCGGGCAAAGCAAGCGCCGATTCCAGAAGACCCGGCCCGCTCTGGGCGTGGAGGGTTTCGGCCGCGCTCCAGGCCTTGTCCCAATCGGCCCCCCGAGGAATGTAGAAAGGAAGCAGGAGGGGCGCCCATGTGGTGAACCGCTTGACGGCCTCGGGGATGCATCGGGCCGTGGCCGCCGGCGCAAGCCGCCTCGCCAGACGGCGTTCGAAGGCGTCCACTCCGAGGAAGCTCAAGTTCACCAGCGTCGCCACCCGAAGGCCCATATGGTCCATCCAGATCAGGATGCGGACGGCGTCGTAAGCCAGCAGATAAATGAAGACTTGCAGGCTCCAGGCGCGGAACGCGTCGGGGGTCGACGTCGCGTCCTTGAACACGGCCAGCACGGTTCGGACCGCCCCGTCCTGGTTGTACCAGGTCGGATCGCCCATCGGCCGAAGGAACGAGTTGATGATCGGCGACATCCACAAGCCCCAGCGCATGACCTGGATCGTGTTCTCCATGAGCTGAGCCATTCCGGCCTTGGTGAACATCAGCCGCACGGGCGCCGACCGGCGTTCGAAGTAGGCGACCATGAACGTCCGGTTGAAGGCGAAGAGCCAGGCGGCCGTCGACCAACTGATCGCCCCCGCGAGCGCCTCGGAGAACAACAAGTCGACGCCGCCGGAGACGGTCCCTAGGTTTAGAAACCCCCACTTGCTGACGAGTGGATAGATGCCGAAGGCTTCCGGCGTCCTTCCCGCCGTCACGTACCGCTGGAACTTCGCGACCACCACGGCGAGTTGCGCCGAATCGAGATAGAAACCGATCGCCGCGCCGATCAGCCCGCCGAGCATCGCATGGACGACGTAGTATCGAACCGCCTGAATCCGCCCGCGCTCGCGGGACGCCGCGAAGGCGTCGCGCAGCAAGTCGACCGCCCCATAAGCCGTCGCCCCCACGAGGAAGCCGAACCCGGACCGCGCCGACAACTCGCTCGCCGACAGGTCGGTCGTCAGCCCCCAGGCCAACCCCAGTCCGGCGACGGCGCCCCGGAGGGCGAGGGTCGGATTCTGGTAGCTCCGCGCGAGTCGTCCGAAAAACGGCGGGCTGCCGTCGAAGGACTCGAAGATCGTCTTGATCAACGGGAACGCGAGTCCGCCGAAAAGCATTGCGGCCAGGAACGGATGCGCCTCGACCACGCCCCGGATCGCGTCGTTCTCGTGAATGACTCCCAGGCTGTAGAGAATCGTAATGAACGTGCCGCTGTAGATCATCCCCTTCTTGAGGCCCAGCAACGGATGCGCGAGGGTCGATTGCCGCGAGGGCGCGACCCCACGGACGGCGTCGAGCGCCGCTCCGGTGAACAGGTAGGCTTCAGCCCACAAGCCGGCCTGCGAAAAAATCGTCGTGAGCAGGGCGACGGGAAACCGCTGAAGGACCGACCAGGCCCCCACCGACGGCCCCGAGCCGAGGCTCGCGATCCAGGGCGCCGCCACCGCCGCCGCGGCGACGCACAGCATCGTCAAACGCCCCCGCCATGATCGCAGCGGACCGCCTCTCACGACCCAGGAGAGTAGATCGGAGACGGCCGCGTTGAACAGGAAGACGACCGCGACCCGACCCAGGAACGACGAGGCCCACGAATCGGTCGAGAGCAAGCCGCCGGCCAGAAGGCTTCCCAGATCCCGCATGAGTCCGTCGGATTCCAGGAGCGTCAACCCGCCCAGCACGTAAGGAGCGGAGACGATCAAGGCCGCGCCCGCGGGCCCCAGGCCTCGGCCGCCTGACGACGACCGATAGGCATGTGCAATGAAATAGATCAGTAGCGCGACGGCCGCCGCCGTCTGGCTGACCTGCAACGTCTGTGACCACCGCGTCGGCGCCTGCAAGAGCGTCAGCGAACTCGAGGAGGCTGCAAGCAGTCCGGCCGCAAGGGCGTGCTGAACGGCTTCGCGAGGCGTGGGGAGCCTCCACGTCAGCCCGAGCGTCCACCAACCGCCGACCACAGCGCCGGCGGCCGCCAGGCCAAGGACGCTCCAACCGGCCTCGAGCGGATCGCGCGCCCCTTGTTGATATGTGGCGACGACCAGGAACGCAACCAGGGTCCAACCCAGACCGCGAATGAAGTCGTCGAGGAACCCTCGGGGCGCGTTCGACGGATCCGCGCCATGCGCACGCCCGAGCACGGCCCCGGCCAGGGCGGCGATCGCGCCCGCCAGCAGCGCGACGACCGCAACCCCCGCCAGCCGCGCCCAGAACGAGAGGCTCAGTCCACGCGCGGCCGAAAGCGTTTCGTATCGGGCGTCCATCCGCAACGAGCCGGCCGCCGCCGCGCCTCCCAGGGGATGGACCACGAAGACGACCTCGGCGAGATCGCCGATCGCGGCCCAATCGATCAGTCGTTGGATGGTCGTCCAGCGGGGCTGAATGTCGAGCGCGATTCGTTGCACGCCGGCCTTGCCCTTGAGCTCGACCCAGGCTTCGACCTGGCCCGTGGGCGCGGGCGCGTCGGGACCGATCCCCAGACGGACGACCGTCGGACGCCCTGGTTCTGGTTTTTCTTGCCAGGCTTTCGCAAAGACCCCTACAGTTGAACCCGCCGGTATCGTATACTGCAGCCTCAGCACGTCGCCGCCGACGGCCGGCTCGAACTCCCGAGCCAGGTCCGCCTGAGCGGGGCCGACGTTGAACGTACCTTGCTCACCAGCCTCCGTGAGGGACGCCGATCCGGTGCTCGCGACCGCCGCGAAGCGATCGGATACGCATGTGGTTATGATCAAAATCAGTGTCAGCGATGTGGCGACTTGGTGGAATCCGCAGCAAATCCTTCCCCTGCGATTCTCGAACATTCCCCGCCTCCCTGCCCGCTCGATCTCGGGACGGCCCGCACTCAAGGCGATTCTGATGCGACTCTGAGACTCGAAAGCGTAACGCGACGCCGCAGCCCGGCACAAGACGCGACGGCCCGCCCTCGACAACGAGGGGACTCGAGCTCAGGGGGATCAACCGACGACGCGCCTCCCGCGCCTGGCCGTCGCGCGCCCCGGCGCATAGACCGGCCTTGGAGGTTTTTTCTTCCGAAGGTCTTGCTATGGTCGGCGTGAATAGCACATCGGGTTGGTTCGTGATATAGTCTTGTCTCTCAAGTCGTTTCCCCTAGCCAGCAGAGGACGTAACCAGCGATGCCCCAGGTCTTCCACCCGAGTGCCAACACGCTCTCGCGCGTGGTTTTATTCAGCCTCGTGGTCGGGCCGGCGGCCCTGCTGGGGCTGGTCTACCTCTTGGTTCGCTCCCCCTACCAGACGCAGGTCCGCGTGATCCGCGAACAGCCGGTGCAGTTCTCGCACGAGCACCACGTCAACGGTTTGGGGATCGACTGCCGTTTCTGTCACACGTCGGTGGAGACCGCTTCGGCGGCCGGCATGCCGGCGACCCACACGTGCATGACGTGTCATTCGCAAATCTGGGCCGACAGCCCCTTGCTCGAGCCGGTCCGGGCCAGCCTCAAGAATCAAGAACCGCTGGCCTGGTCGCGGGTGCACGACCTGCCCGACTTCGTGTACTTCCATCACGGAATCCACGTTCAGAAGGGGGTCGGCTGCGTCGAGTGCCACGGCCGCATGGACAAGATGCCGCTGGCCTGGAGGGAAAAGCCCTTGACCATGGAATGGTGTCTTGATTGCCACCGCAATCCCGAGCCTCGACTGCGTCCCAAGGACGACGTCTTCGCAATGGATTGGGAGCCCCCCGCGGACAGCGGGCTCGCGCTTGGCGGCGAGCTCCTTCAGAAGAGTCATATGGAGGTCGGCCAGTTGACGAACTGCTCGATTTGTCATCGATGAACCTATCCAAAGACGACGTCGACAAGCCGCTGACCCTCTCCGAGCTGATGCGCGGCGCCCGGTCGGGTTCCGAGACGGAATCCCAGGGCCCCCGCTACTGGCGGAGCCTCTCCGAGCTGGCCGACGACGGCAGCTTCACCGACGAGGTCGCCCAGGCGGTCGCGGGGGTGCGGGGCGCGATCGAGGGGCTCGACGACGCCAGCCGTCGCCGATTCATGAAGCTCATGGGCGCGTCGTTCGCTCTCGCGGGCGTGGCCGGCTGCTCCGTCCAGCCGGTCGAAAAGATCGTGCCCTACGTCGAGCAGCCTGAATCGATCGTGCCGGGCAAGGCCATGTACTTCGCCACGGCCTCCGCGCTCGGCGGCGACGGCGTCGGACTCTTGGTCGAGAGCCAGATGGGCCGACCGATCAAGATCGAGGGCAACCCCACCCACCCGGCCAGCCAGGGGGCGACCGACGTCTTCGCGCAGGCCGAGATCCTCTCGCTCTACGACCCCGACCGATCGCAGATCGTGATGCGAGACGGCCGCGCGAACACCTGGGAACAGTTCTTGTCGTTCGCCATCGACCTCCGCGAGAAGCAGAAAACGGTCAAGGGGGCCGGCCTGCGGATCTTGACCCGGACGGTCACCTCGCCGACCTTGGCCGATCAGATCCGAAGGCTGTTCAAGGAGCTGCCCGAGGCCCGCTGGCACAGCTACGAGCCGGTGAACCTCGACAACGTCCGCAAGGGCGCCGAGCTGGCCTTCGGCGAGCCTTTGGAGCCGCTGTGCGACTTCGCCAAGGCCGACGTCGTCGTCACCCTCGACGCCGACTTCCTCGCCTCGGGGCCCGGCCGGCTGCGGCACGCCCGCGCCTTCGCCGATCGTCGCGCCGCCGGCGCGGTCGAGGGGGCCGACGCCCAGGCGATGAACCGATTGTACGCGATCGAATCCACGCCGACGCTCACCGGCGCGATGGCCGACCACCGGCTGCCCCTGGCGGCGCGCGACGTCGCACACGCCGCGGCGGCGATCGCCCGGGCCTTGAAGGTCGACGGGGCGCCGGAGACCGATCCCAAGCGGATCGAGAAGCAGGCGGCCTGGATCGCCGCCCTGGCCGCCGATCTGGAAGGCCGACGCGGCAAGAGTCTGATCGTCGCCGGCGAATCGCAGCCGGCCGAGGTCCACGCCCTGGCCTTCGCGATCAACGCCGCGCTCGGCAACGTCGGCGAGACATTGAACTTCTTTCCGCCGCTCCAGAAGGGGCCGACCGACCAGATCGGCTCGCTCGTCGAACTCGTCCGCGACATTGAAAAGGGCGCGGTCGACACGCTTGTGATCCTCGGGGCGAACCCGGTCTACGAGACCCCGGCCGACCTCAAGTTCGCCGACGCCCTCAAGAGTCCGAAGATCAAGACGCGGGTGCACCTGGGGCTCTACGACGACGAGACGGCCGCCCAATGCAACTGGCATCTGCCCGAGGCCCACTTCCTCGAATCGTGGGGCGACGTCCGCGCCTTCGACGGCGCCGCGACGATCCAGCAACCTTTGATCGCGCCCTTGTACAAGGGGAAGACCGCCAACGACGTCATCGCCGCGCTGCTGGGTCAAGGCGACCTGCCCGGCCTTGAAATCGTTCGGTCGTACTGGAAGGACCGGCTTCCGGCCGAGACGTTCGAGGAAGCCTGGCGGACGGCCCTGCGCGACGGCGTGGTCGCCGAGCCGGCCGACGCGGTCGTCAAGCCGAAGCCCCCCGCCGCCGCCAAGCTCGATCGGGTGAAGCTCGCCGACGGACCGGCCGACGGCCTTGAGATCGTCTTCCGTCCCGACCCGACGATCTGGGACGGCCGATACGCCAACAACGGCTGGCTCCAAGAACTTCCCAAGCCGATGACCACGCTGACCTGGGAGAACGCGGCCCTGGTCAGCCCCGCCCTCGCCAAGCGGCTGGGTCTGGAGAACAACCAGATCGTCGGCCTTGAGTTCCGAAGCACGTTGGTCGAGGCGCCCGTCTGGATCACCCCGGGTCAAGCGGACGATTCGGTGACGGTCCACCTCGGCTACGGCCGGGTCAAGGCCGGACGCGTGGGGACGGGGATCGGCTTCAACGCGTATCAACTGAGACGCTCCGACGCGCTCTGGTTCAGCGACGGCCTCAAGCTCTCGCCCACGTCGCGGTCGCATACGCTGGCGATCACCCAGCATCACCACGACATGGCCGGCCGCGACGTCGTCCGGTCGTCGACCGTCGGCGCGTTCCACGACAAGCTCGCGCACGGCTCCGAGCACGAAGAGAAGCACGGGGCGCACCACCACGGTCTGAGTCTCTATCCCGATCCGCCGGTCCCTCAGAGCGAGGATTACGCCTGGGCGATGGCGATCGACCTCAACCGCTGCATCGGCTGCGGGGCCTGCACGATCGCCTGCCAGGCCGAGAACAACATCCCGATCGTGGGGCGGGACCAGGTCCTCAACTCGCGCGAGATGCACTGGATTCGGATCGATCGATACTATGAAGGCGAAGATACGTCCAACCCGTCGACGTACTTCCAGCCGGTCCCCTGCATGCACTGCGAGAAGGCCCCCTGCGAGCTGGTCTGCCCGGTCGAGGCGACGACGCACAGCCAGGAGGGTCTCAACGAGATGACGTACAACCGGTGCGTGGGCACGCGCTACTGCGGCAACAACTGCCCCTACAAGGTGCGTCGGTTCAATTACCTTCAGTACGGCGACCAGACGACGCCGAGCCTCAAGCTGCTGAACAACCCCGACGTAACGCTCCGAATGCGGGGCGTCATGGAAAAATGCACCTATTGCGTGCAGCGGATCAACGAGGCGCGGATCAACGCGCAGATGGAAGACCGCAAGATCGGCGGCGACGAGGTGACGACCGCGTGCCAGGGCGCCTGCCCGACGCGGGCCATCGTGTTCGGCAACAAGGCCGACGCCGAGAGCTCGGTGGCGAAGGCCCGAAACTCGCCTCGCAATTACGGGCTGTTGGCCGAGCTCGGCACCCTGCCCCGCACCACGTACCTGTCCCGGCTGAGCAACCCGAACCCGGACGCCGCCGAGCAGAAAGCCGAGAACCCCGTGGAACCGCGACATGGCTAATCTGGATCGCGAGCCCAGCCGGCGAACCGCCCCTCCGCCGTCCCTGGCGCCTGGACATACTTATGGGTCGGTCACGTCCAAGATCAGCTCGCTCGTGTTGCTGCGCCCGTACAACTGGCGGTGGGCGGTGGGCATGGGGATCGGCACGTCGTTGGTGATCCTCCTCGGGGTGGCGGTGTTCCAGCTTCTCTCGCTGGGGGTCGGCATCTGGGGCGTCAACGTGCCGGTGATGTGGGGTTTCGCGATCATCAACTTCGTCTGGTGGATCGGCATCGGCCACGCCGGCACGCTGATCTCGGCGATCCTCCTGCTGTTGAAGCAGGAGTGGCGGACCTCGATCAACCGGTTCGCCGAGGCGATGACGCTGTTCGCCGTGGCCTGCGCGGGGGTGTTCCCGCTGTTGCACATGGGTCGTCCCTGGAAGTTCTACTGGCTCCTTCCCTATCCCAACACGATGGCGCTCCTGCCGCAGTGGCGAAGCCCGTTGGTGTGGGACGTGTTCGCGGTGTCGACGTACGCCACGGTCTCGTTGTTGTTCTGGTACGTGGGCCTGATCCCCGACCTGGCGACGCTCCGCGACCGCGCCAAGAGCCGCTACGCGCAACTCGTCTATGGGTCGTTGGCCCTGGGATGGCGGGGCTCGGCCCGGCACTGGGCCCGGTACAAGAGCGCCTACGTCCTGCTCGCCGGACTGGCGACGCCGCTGGTGGTCTCGGTGCATTCCGTGGTGGCGTTCGACTTCGCGGCGGCGATCATTCCGGGATGGCACACGACGATCTTCCCCCCCTACTTCGTGGCGGGGGCGATCTTCTCCGGATTCGCGATGGTGCTGACGCTCTGCATCCCCCTGCGGGCGGCCTTCGACCTCCGCGACTTCATCACCGACTGGCACCTCGACAACATGGCCAAGGTGATCCTGGCCACCGGCATGATCGTCGGCTACGGCTACGGGATCGAGGCGTTCATCGCCTGGTACAGCGGCAACCCGTTCGAGCAGTTCATGCTGCTCGGCAAGGGCCGGCCGTTCGGCCCCTACTCCTACGCCTACTACGCGATGCTCACCTGCAACATCCTGATCCCCCAATTCCTCTGGATCCCGGCGATCCGCCGGAATCCCGTGGTGCTCTGGGTGATCTCGATCCTGGTGAACGTCGGCATGTGGCTGGAGCGGTACGTGATCGTGGTGACCAGCCTGAGCCAGGACTTCCTGCCGTCGTCCTGGGCGATGTACAGCGGGACGTTCTGGGACTGGGCGACCTACATCGGAACGCTCGGGCTGTTCACGTTCCTGTTGTTCCTGTTCATCCGGTTCCTGCCGGTCATCGCCATCGCCGAGATGCGCGAACTGGTGCATGAGTCGCACGAGCGATCCGGCCAGGGTCATGGGCATTCCGGCGCCGAGGCGCATGGAGAGACGCGATGAGCGGCGTGCAAGGCTCCGACAATCACGAGCACGAGGTTTACGGGCTGATCGCGGAGTTCGACGGCCCCGACCGGCTGGTCGAGGTGACCCAGGAGGCCTTCGACCGGGGCTTCCGGCTGATGGAGGCGTACACCCCCTTCCCCGTGGAAGGTCTGGACTTCGCGCTGGGCTATTACCGCAACAAGGTGCCTGCGACGGTCCTCGCGGGAGGCCTCCTGGGAGGGCTCTCGGGGTTCGCGCTGCAGTGCTGGTCGGCGATGGCGTACTACCCGCACGACATCGCGGGCAAGCCGCTTTACAGTTGGCCGGCTTTCATCCCGATCACCTTCGAGATGACGATCCTCGGCGGCGCGTTCGCGGCGGTCTTCGGCATGCTCTACTACAACGGGCTGCCGAGCCTCTACCACCCCGTGTTCAACGTGCCGGAATTCGTGGCGGCCTCCGACGACCGCTTCTTCCTCTGCATCCAGTCTCGCGACCCGATGTTCGACCCCAAGGAGACGCTGGGGTTCCTCGAGACCTGCGCTCCAAGGGTGATTTCCGTTGTACCCTACTAGTTCGTTCCTCGAATCAGACACGCTCACGATGCGCTCAAACACACTCTCCGCTCGCGCCTGGTTCGCGTCGGATCGCTGGTCGCGTTGGCTCGCCGCCGGCGTGGTCCTGGCCGCCTTGTCGGGCTGCCAGGACATGTACGACCAGCACCGCTACGAGCCGTTCGAGTCCAGCACCTTCTTCGACGACGGCGCGTCGTCTCGGCCGCTGGTCGCCGGCACGGTCCCCCGAACCGACCCGCGCAACCTGCCCGACGTCGACGACCGCAACCTGCTGCTGACGGGTTTGAAGGACGGCCAGCCCTCGCGGTCGGCGCCCTTCCCCGTCGATCAGACGGTGCTCGAGCGCGGCCAGGGGCGGTACCGAATTTACTGCGCCCCCTGCCACGGCGAGCTCGGCGACGGCAAGGGGATCATCGTCCAGCGCGGGTTCACGACGCCGCCGAGCTACCACGAAGACCGGCTCCGAGAAGCCCCTCTGGGGCACTTCTTCCAGGTGATCACCGACGGCCACGGCGTGATGTACTCGTTCGCGTCGCGGGTCGCCCCCCAAGATCGGTGGGCGATCGCTTCCTACATTCGGGCGCTTCAACTCAGCCAGAACGCCAAGGTTTCGGACCTGCCTCCCGAGGACCAAGACAAGATTCAGGAGGCCTCGAAATGAGCTTCGACATCGACCCCGCGTCCTTGACGGCCGGCGCCGAACTGCAAGGGCGGTTCGACGCCGTGCAGTCGCGAGCCCTCGCGGCCGGCGTGGTCGGCCTGGGTTTGAGCCTCGCGGGCGGGCTGTTGTGGCCCACGGCGGCCTTGCCCGCCTACCTCGTCGCAATCCTGTTCTGGACGGGGATCTCGCTCGGCTCGATCGGCCTCGCGTTCCTTCACCACCTGGTCGGCGGCTCATGGGGGCTGCCGCTTCGGCGGCCCTTCGAGGCCGGGGCGTCGATGATCGTCGTCATGGCGTTGCTGTTCGCGCCGATCGCATTGGGTCTTCGATTCATTTACATCTGGACCGACCCGGAGGTGGTCGCCCACAACGAGGCGATCGCCCACAAGGTCGAGGTTCTCAAGTATCTGACGCCCTCGGGTTTCACGACCCGCTCGATCGTCTATTTCGCGATCTGGATCGTGGCGGCCTTGCTGCTCGACCTGGGCTCGCGGTCGCAGGACGGACGCGAGGACGACGCGCCCAGCCGCCGGCTGTACGCGGTCAGCGGCCCGGCGATCGTGGTGATGTTCCTGACGGCGACGTTCGCGGCGTTCGACTGGGGGATGTCGCTCGACCCCGACTGGTACTCGACGATCTACGGCGTGATACTCATCGTGGGCGAGATCCTGTCGGCGTTGGCGTTCATGACCGTGGTCGCGGTTCGGACGTCGACGTTCGAGCCGATGCGGCGGGCCGTCACGCCCGAGCGGCTCAACGACGTCGGCAACCTGCTGCTGGCCTTCACGATGCTCTGGGCGTACATGTCGTTTTCGCAGTACCTCATCATCTGGCTGGGCAACCTCGGCGAGGAAGTCTCCTGGTACCTCCGCCGGACCCAGGGGTTGTGGGGCGCGATCGGCCTCTGCCTGATCGCCTTCCAGTTCTTCGCGCCGTTTCTCGCCCTTCTGAGCCGCGAGGCCAAACGGAAAGGTCAGTGGGTGTTGCCGATCGCTTCGTGGATCGTGCTGATGCGGGTTGTGGAGTTGTGCTGGCTGGTGCTGCCCGCCGGCTCGGAGATCGGCTCGCCTCGATTCCCCTGGGGGAGCATCCCCTGGGTCTTGACGTCCATGGTGGGCGTCGGCGGCGTCTGGATCGCCGCGTTCGTCTGGCGGCTGCGGTCGGCCCCGCTGATTCCGCTCCACGACCCAAGGATCATGGCCGCCCTCGAGCATTCCGGTGAGGCCCTCGTATGAGCGACATGAAGCCCCAGGGGGTTTTCAAGTCCCCCGCCGACCTCAAGACGTTCCACGAAACGACCGACCTCGACGTCAAAGGGGTCCTCGTCTTCACCATCGTGCTGGTCGCCATCTGCGTGGCGACGCTGATCGGACTCAGGTTGATGATGAACCAGTTCTTCGCCGAAGCGGCCGACGCGAAGTCGCGGACGCTGCCGCGGTTGATCGTCGACGCGCCCATCGCCGGCCCCAAACTCCAGGCCGATCCGAGCCGAGAACGGATCGAGATCACCCAACGCGACCTGGGCCGGCTGAACTCATACGGCTGGGTCGACCAGAAGGCGGGGACGGCCCATATCCCGATCGATCGCGCCATGGCCGTACTGGCGAAGTCGGGACTGCCCCGGCGCGGCAAGGTCGACAAGTACCACCCTCGTCAGGGGTCGTCGAAGAACCCCGGGGCCGCCGCCGAACCCGAGGCGGAGGCGAAGCCGTGACCAAGCCGACGCTCATCCTCGTCCGCGGCCTTCTGCTGGTCGTCGTCGCGACGGCCGCGGACAAGGCGGCGCTGGGGGACCCCCAGAAGTTCGCCACCACCGCGTCGCGGGTCGGTTTCGATCAACGGCTCGGCGAGCAGATCCCGCTGGACCTTGGGTTTCGCGACGAGGCGGGGAAGGAAGTCGGCCTGGGCTCGTACTTCGGCCGTCGGCCGGTCGTGCTGGCCCTGGTCTTCCACCGCTGCCCGCTGCTCTGCAACCAGGTCTTGACCGGCCTGACGCGAAGCCTCAAGCCGCTGCCGCTGGAGACGGGACTCGATTTCGACGTGTTGGCCGTCAGCATCGATCCAGAGGACACGCCCGAAGTCGCCGACCGGAAAAAGGCGGGATACCTGCAACAGTATGGTCGGCCCGGAAGCGAGAGGGGCTGGCACTTCCTGACCGGCCGCAAGGAGGCGATCGACGCTCTTTGCGAGTCCGTCGGGTTCAAGTACGTCTACGACCCCCAGAAGAAGATTTTCGCCCACGCCGCGGGCGTCGTGGTCCTGACTCCCGGCGGGCAGGCGGCCCAGTACTTCTACGGCATCGAATTCCCGTCCAAGGAACTGGACGGGGCGATCCGGAGGGCGGCGTCCGGGCGGGTCGGCTCGCGGATCGCGACGCTGCTTCTGCTCTGCTACGACTACGACGCGACGACCGGCAAATACACGCTCTCAATCGTTCGACTGCTCCGAATCTTTGGGACTCTCACGGCGCTGTCGCTGGGCGCCTATGTCTTGGTGATGTTCCGGCGCGATCGACTCGGGAGGCCGGGGGACGAGCCCCGCTCCGAAGCCGCGACGGCGACGCCCGTTCCCGGGCCTGGGCTCTGATCTGAAACAAGGTGTTCATTCATGTGGGATTTCCCTCTGTTCCCGGAGCAGGCGTCGGCCAACGCCGAAAAGTTGGACGCGTTGATGCTTTTCGAGCTCGGGGTCCTCGTGTTCTTCACGACCCTGATCTGCGTCTTGATCCTCTTCTTCTGCGCGCGATACCGCCGAGGCGTCCGGGTCGACCGTTCGAACCCGCCGACGCACGGGCGGTTGATGGAGGCGATCTGGATCATCATCCCGTTCATCATCTCGGCCGTGATGTTCGTCTGGGCGACGCAGGTGTTCTACGATCTCTACCAACCGCCGCCGGACGCCGCCGAGATCTCGGTCGTCGGCAAGCAGTGGATGTGGTATTTGCAGCATCCCCAGGGCCGCTCCGAAACGAATGATCTCCACGTTCCGCTGGGCCAGGCCGTGAAGCTGAACATGACGTCGCAGGACGTCATCCACAGCTTCTTCATCCCGGCCATGCGGATCAAGCAGGACGTACTCCCCGGGCGGTACACGTCGCTCTGGTTCCAGCCCACCAAGGTCGGCAAGTACGACATCTTCTGCGCCGAGTACTGCGGCACCAACCACTCGATCATGACCGGCTACCTCCACGTGATGGAACCGGCCGACTATGAGAAATGGCTCGCGGCCGAAGGCGTCGGGCCGTCCCGGGCGGAGGAGGGCGAGCGGTTGTTCGTCCAGCACCACTGCGCGGGGTGCCACCGTGAGAGCCAGACGGTCCACGCGCCCCGCCTTGAAGGGGTCTACGGCAAGCCGGTGCCGATTCAAACGGATTCGGGCGTGCGATTCGCCACGGCCGACGACCGCTACATCCGCGACTCGATCCTGCTGCCCAAGTCGGAGGTCGTCGCGGGCTACGAGCCGCTGATGCCGTCGTACAAGGACCAGATCAGCGAGCCGGACCTGCTCAAGATCATCGCCTACATCAAATCCATCGCCAATCGGGAGACGAGTCCATGAGCGTCCCGGCTGTTGTCGTCGAAGATCCGCCTGAGGACTATTTACAAGAGCACACGCTCAAGTCGTGGCTGCTGACGACGGACCACAAGCGGGTCGGGATCTTGTACATGATCTCGGTCACGGTGTTCTTCTTCGTCGGCGGGGCCGCGGCCACGCTGATGCGGCTGGAGCTGATGACCCCGCGGGGGGACGTGCTGGCGACGCCGGACGCCTACAACCGGCTGTTCACGATGCACGGCGTGATCATGATCTTCTTCTTCTTGATCCCGGCCATCCCGGCGGTCCTGGGGAACTTCCTGCTCCCCTTGATGATCGGCGCGCGCGACCTGGCGTTCCCCAAGCTCAACTTGATGAGCTGGTACGTCTACATCATCGGGGGCATGATCGGGATCTGGATCATGGTGTTCGGCGGCGTCGACACCGGATGGACGTTCTACACGCCGTTCAGCACGATGTTCTCGAACACGATGGTGGTGACGGCGGCGGTGGCGGTGTTCATCACCGGCTTCTCGTCGATCCTGACCGGGCTCAACTTCGTCGTCACGGTCCACACGATGCGGGCGCCGGGGATGACCTGGTTCCGGCTGCCGTTGTTCGTCTGGTCGCACTACGCGACGAGCCTCATCATGATCCTGGGGACGCCCGTGCTGGCGATCTCGGTCGTGCTGATCGCGCTCGAGCGGATCTTCGGCGTCGGCATCTTCGACCCGGCCTTGGGGGGCGACCCGATCCTGTTCCAGCACCTGTTCTGGTTCTACTCGCACCCGGCGGTGTACATCATGGTGCTGCCGGGGTTCGCGGTGGTCAGCGAGATCATCCCGTGCTTCGCGCGACGGCCGATCTTCGGCTACAAGTTCATCGCGTTTTCGAGCGTGGCCATCGCGATCTTCAGCTTCCTGGTGTGGGGCCACCACATGTTCGTCTCCGGCCAGTCGATGTACGCCGGGATGATCTTCTCGATCCTCAGCTTCCTGGTCGCCATCCCGTCGGCCATCAAGGTCTTCAACTGGACGGCGACCCTGTACAAGGGGTCGATCCGGCTTGACACCCCGATGCTCTACGCCCTGGGCTTCATCGGCCTGTTCACGATGGGGGGCCTGACCGGTCTGATGCTCGCCTCGCTGGCGATCGACGTCCACGTCCACGACACGTACTTCATCGTGGCGCACTTCCATTACATCATGGTCGGCGGCACGGTCATGGCGTACCTGGGGGGGGTCCACTTCTGGTGGCCCAAGATCAGCGGCCGGATGTACCCCGAGTTCTGGGGAAAGCTTTCGGCCATGCTGGTGTTCGTGGGGTTCAACCTCACGTTCTTCCCCCAGTTCCTGCTGGGATACCTCGGCATGCCCCGCCGTTACTTCGAGTACCGCCCGGAATTCCAGGTGCTCAACGTGATGTCGACGGCGGGCGCTTCGATCCTGGCCATCGGCTACGTCATGCCGCTGGTCTACATGCTCCTCTCGCTCCGCAAGCCGCCGAACGCGGGGCCCAACCCATGGGGCGCGACCGGCCTCGAATGGCAGGTCGAATCCCCCCCGCCGGTCCATAACTTCCACGATCCGGTCGTGGTGACCTGCGACCCCTACATGTACTCGCCCGAGGAGGCGGAACGGGACTATGCACACGACCAGCACGTCCGCAACGCTTGACGACGACCAGCCGCTACTGATGTCGCATTTCGACGACCTCGAGCAGCAGCACGACGCGTCGAACCTGGGCATGTGGTTCTTCCTCGCCACCGAGGTCATGTTCTTCAGCGGCATGTTGGCGGCGTACGCCATCTATCGGTCGCTCTCGCCCGAGGCGTTCCACCTGGGGAGCCGCCACATGCACCTGTGGCTGGGGTTCGCCAACACCCTGGTGCTCCTGACCAGCAGCCTCACGATGGCCCTGGGCGTCCGCGCCTCGCAGCTCGGCCGACGAAACCAGGTGGTCTGGTACCTCCTCGCCACCGCGGTCCTGGGAATCGCGTTCCTGGGGGTGAAGGCCGTCGAGTATACCAAGGAGATCAACCATCACCTGTTCCCGGGAAAGCACTTCGTCGTTCCCGCGGACGACGCCGAGGCGTTGATGAAGGTGAGCGCGACGCCGGAGGAGCTTCATCTCAATCTGGGCCGCTTTCAGATGATGTTCGTGCTCTACTTCTGCCTGACGGCCGTCCATGCGTTCCACATGATCGTCGGCATCGTGATCGTCCTGATCATGGCGGAACTCATGAGGCGGAAATGGTTCTCCGGCCACGGGACCACCCAGATCGAGGTGCTCGGCCTGTACTGGCACTTCGTCGACGTCGTCTGGGTGTTCCTCTACCCGTTGCTCTATCTGATCGACTGACCACGACTGACGCAAAGATCAAGAACATGACGCATCATATCATCGCGGTTCGTACTTACCTCATCATCTACTTCGCTCTCATCGCGTTCCTGTTCGCGACGGTGGGGGCGTCGTTTTTACCGTCGACGGCCCCTCACTTATTGATCGCGATGACCATCGCCACGATCAAGGCCGTGCTGATCATCCTGTTCTTCATGCACGTCTATTACAGCAACCGGCTCACCTGGATCGTGGCCGTGGCCTCCTTGCTTTGGCTGACGCTGCTGCTCGCCTTCACGCTCGCCGACTACTTCTCGCGCGGCTGGCTCGACATCCCCGGAAAATGAACGGCTTTCTTGGGACGAGCGGCGTCGGATCGCGTGGGAACGCGCACGCTTCCTCGAAGAACAAACAAGCAAACGACCCGGCCCCCCTCGCTGGATCGGCGAGTAAGGACCGGGTCGTCGTGCTTTCTCAATTTCAATTCTCGTCCACTCGATCGTAGGGCGTCGATGCTCATACGGAACTGTGCGACGGGCTGGGGAGCCTGGGGATTTCGAGGTCGGGCGCGACCTGATCGCGGAGGTCTTCGACCGCGTCGCGCGCGGCTTCGCCTATCTGACCGAACGACATCCCGGTGGCCTGGCCGCCCAACTTGAGCGCGAGGTAGTCTTCCGCAAGACCAAGCAGCGTTCCGGAAACGCCGAGCCCGCGCGTCAGGGCGATCCGGGCGATGGGCGTCACGCTGGCGACCCCGGCGGCGACGACCGCGCCGGCGATCGACACCGATGGATCGTCGTCCACTCCGTCTCTCCTCATGCTCTCGCGGGCCACCCAGGCGCCGGCCAGAGAGTGTGGGATCAACATAAGCGGATGATAACCTCGAGGCAAGACGCCCACCTTGGCAAGGGCCATCTCACCGATCGAACCCAGCACCCAGTTGCGCCCCTTCGGGTTGCGCCGCGAAGTCTCCAGGAAGGCCGGCCCCAGGGCCGCCCTCAAGCCGCTGACCGCCGCCAAGGTCATTGCTCTCCCAAACGGCGTGTTTGTTTCCGTCATCGTCGCGTCCCCCAACTCAGCCGAATTTCGCAAATCATCGAACGCCCACCTCGCGGAGCGCATTCAATACTCTTTAGCCGCAAGTGCCGTGCCAAATTCTGCGACAGCGATCCGCGGGCGCGACGGCCTTCGCGCGCCCCCCGCAATCCGCGCGACAAGAAATACGGCCCCTTGTGTGGAAGGGAAGGTCGTCCCCTGGGCCGGTGATCAATGATGGTTCGCGCCGCTGGTCCAGGCCGGCGGGTCACTTGCGGGAAAGGAATCCTCGGAACTCCGATCGACGACGTCCCCGGACTCGTCTGATCTGTGATATTCCTGTTCTACGCGTCGGCGTCGACGGCCAGCCTTGGTGAACAGGCCGGCGAACGCCTTTTTCACCGTCCGCACGGCCCCGTCCAGCCAGAGGCGGCCTCGTTGCGTGAGCAAGTGCGCGCTCATGATCGGCCTTCCATTATCGGTTCCTGGTGTCATGTTCGAGCCGTTGCACCACGAAGAAAGCACCAAGCAAACGCAATGCCGAGGGCCGCGCCTGGCCTGTTTCATTCTTGAAATCGAAAACGCCCCCGAAGCGTCTGCTACGAGGGCGTCGAGGTAAATCTCGATTTCAGCGGGCGAAGGGGGGCGGCGTTCTCAGCGGCGGCGCATGCGGTTCATCAATCCGCCTTGCTGCGTCATTCCCAATCCGCGGTTCTGGACTCCTCCCCCCTCTGAGCCGTCAGCCGTGTTGCGGGCCGTCGTTCCACCTCTCATCGTCCGTGCGACCAGCCTCCTGGCGCCGCCTCGAACCTGTCCACCAGCGGCGCCGTTCCTGGCGACGGTCGAGCCGGCGGCCGCATTGTTCGCCGCCGTGCCGGAATCGGAGCTGACGGCCTGGGAGGAGACCGGTTCGCCGGAAGTAGCGGGAACGGAGGTCGTGGTTCCAGAATTGCTGGCTGTTGAGTCGGTCGTGGCATGGTCGGGGGCTCGGGTTCCGCCCCACTGGTCGGTTTGACCGGACGTCCCGCCGAACATGCCGCCCATGCCGCCGAACATCCCGCCAGGGCCGCCGCCCATGCCGCCCTGTGGAAGCGCGGCGAAGTCGGCCTGGACGGCGGCTTGATCGGAGGCGATCAGCGAAGCGTCGTCGGCTGTGATGTTTGAATCCTTGATCGTCTGAACGAGGTCGGTGAACGTCTTGTCGATCGTCGCCTGATCGACCTTCGACCCGCTGAACAAGGCGTTGAAGTCGGCCTGCGCCTGGGTCGTATCACCCCCGCCGGCGACGGCCGCGACCAGGCCGTTGATTGCGGCCTGAAGGGTCTTGGGATCGAAGTGGAAACCCGCGGCCATGATGTTCTGAGAATCGGTCTTGAGCTGATCAAGATCGTCGGACGAGACGGCCGACTTGGCGGCCACGGTCTGCTGATCGGTCCGAAGCTTCTCGAGATCGGCCTGAAGCTGGCTCGACTGAGTTCCACCGGTAATGCCGGACCTGGCGGCCGCTGCCGAGTCGGGAGCTCGATGGCCTGTGGTGGGAAGCGCCATGACCCCGGCATTGGCGAGACTGGCCGTCAGGACGTCGCCGCGACGCCCAGCGTCGTTGATCCCCCCGGGCTCGCCGGGGGCCCCGGGATCGCCGGGGACTCCGGGACCGTGCATCGGTCTCCCCGCATCCGGAAGCGCGGCGATCGCCGTGGCGAATTCGGTGAGATCCGACGTCGTGATGTTTGAATCCTTGATCGTCTGAACGAGGTCGGTGAACGTCTTGTCGATCGTCGCCTGATCGACCTTCGACCCGCTGAACAAGGCGTTGAAGTCGGCCTGCGCCTGGGTCGTATCACCCCCGCCGGCGACGGCCGCGGCGAGTGATCCGAGAACCGTCCGCAGGCCGTCGGCCTTGAGTCCGGCGCCGGCGGCGGCGATCGCCTGCGAGTCCGAGGCGAGGGCGGACAGGTCGGCGACCGTGACGTCCGATTTGGCTGCCAGCCCCTGAATCTCGGTTTGGAGCGTCTGCCACGCGGTATCGGTCTGCGAGCTTCGACCGCCGCGCGGCCCCCCCGCGTCCATGACGTTCGTCACAATCCCGATCTGCGAGAGTCCGCCGAGAAGATCGGCGCCTCCAAAATTCGACAGGACCACGCGACCTTCGAGCGACTCGCAAGACGGGGCGCCCTGCCGCGCCGGCCGCTTCGCGGAATTGGTCGAACCTCCGGCTCGGACCGCTCCGCCGACCACCCGAAGCAAGGCGTCGGACACCGATCCATGAATCCTGGGATTCTTCATTTTCTCTCCTCAACTGTCTTTCGATCGTGAAATCCGATTGAACGGCGAAACGCCGACGACAATTCATGTGAACAATGAGGAACCCTAGATCCACCCGGCCGAAAGCGCCCGCATGCTGGAAGCGCGCGCCAATCCGAAGGGAGAGATTCCCCGACGAAAACAGAGCGGTCCAAGGCGCGCGGCGGACGATCGCACCCGACTCGCGAGTCCGCGCGCCGACTTGATCTTGAAGAAGAGGACCGCGGCCGAACGAGGTCGGGACGCGAACGACCGTCGTACATCCCCGTTCGCCGCAATCCTCTATCAGAGAACCCGGGGGCGGGCTTGCTCTCGCAGTCGAGCCGCCGGGGCTGATGATCAACGAGACCGAAAAGGGAGGATGCCGCGTCGGAAGCTTAACGGGGCGAGATAAGCCGTCCGACGCGGCGCCTCGTCGATCCACCAACAGCAGCGGAAACGCCCGACGGAAGCGCGCGCTCATTCGCGCGAACCGGCGAAACCCGCCTTCCCCGCATCGAGATTCTGTACGTCCGCCAGGAAGATCTGCCGCACCCGTCGCGAATCGCTCTCGGGAATTCGACTGGTCTGATTGGTACATACGGGATACATTCTTTACGCAAGGCACGCATCCTCCTTCGAAGGATTCTTGGACGGATGCCATCCACGTCCCCAGAGGGCGAAGTGATCCATGCGTCGGCGTTCCGGATCCACTAGCCGTCGGCCGAAACTTGACGTCCTTGAGAATCGCAATCTCATGAGCGGCGTCATCTCGGGTGCTGGCGCGCCCGCTCCCGCCCCGCCGCCGACCATGATGGTGATCGTCGGCCCTACTTCCTTTACCGGGCGAGCGCCCGGGTTTGGTCCGGGGGCCATGCTTTTCGCCAGTGGTTCCGGATTGGATTCCTCCCGGAATCCCATGGCCTTCGATGGTGGTCGACTCGGCGGAGACCCTCAGACCGGTTGGGGCGGCGGCCCGGGAAGTTGGGGCGGTTCTTTCCATCATGGTTTCGATGGCGGCCCCTTCGGGAGGCCCTCAGAGGGCCCTCAGGGGGCCATTACTCCCGCCCCGAGCCCAGGCCCTCCCGACGGCCCGATGTCGCTCATGACCAAGGGAGAGCCGTTCGGCGACGCCTTCTCTCGAAAAGGTCCCGACGACGGGTTTCCTCCAATGATGCGGGGGCGCGATTTCCCGTTGCCGTTGCCCTTCCTTCGCGGTCCGTCGTTGTCGAGAAGCATGCTGGGGCTTCAGTTCGCCCAGGAGCAAGCGGCTCGCGGCGTTGAAACCGATCCGGCGGCCATGACCGCCTCGGACGGCTCCGGTCCCATCGCCACGGCGGACGTCGACGCCAGGTCAGCGGAGCCTCCAGGACAACCGAACCCCGGCTTGGGCCTTTCGAGTCCCCTGGGACTAGGCATGATCGTCGGCGAGCCCGCGGCGGCCCGCTCCCTTGAGCTCGATTCCATCGTCCTGTCGGGCCGACCCGCCGCGAAGCCGGATCGGGGCGAGGTCGTGAGCGCCCCCTCGCTCGCCGAGGCTGGCGATTCGAAACAACCCGCCACGGTCGACAGCGTGCCGGACGAGGTTCTTGAACCCCATGCCGCCGGCCTGATGGCTCGCGTCCTCCCCTTCGACCAACGCTCTCTTGAGGAGGCCGTCGACCAGTTCCTCGACCAACTTCACGAGTTGAACGCCGACGGCTTCATCGAACCGAGTCCGATCCGCATCATCGTAGCGTCGGCGGCCGTGATCGGCGCGGGGGTCGCCGTGGAGACGGGACGTCGGCGGCTGAGCCCGCGTCGTCGTCGAGGCCGGCTGACGCGTGAGTGGGACGCCAACGAGAGCGAGGAATTGCTCGGATTTCCCGAACTCCCGGGTAACTGGTCCACGAGATGGATATGAGCGCCGATCAACTCGACGAACTGATCCAGCGACTCAACGACGGCGACGTCGCGGCCGCGGAGCGCGCGTTCCTCGCCTACGAGCCGTACCTGCGGATGGCAGTCCGCCGCCAGTTGAACGGCCCGCTGCGATCCAAGCTCGACTCGATGGACATCGTCCAATCGGTGTGGGCCGACGTCCTTCTCCGGTTTCGTGACGCCGGCTGGCGATTCGCCGATCGTTCGCATCTCCAGGCGTTTCTGGTCAAGGTGGCGCGGAACCGGCTGATCGATCGCCGCCGCGAGCACCACCGCGCGCTTGCGCAGGAACGACCGCTCGACGACGTCTCGCCCAACGACCTGCTCCATACCGGCCAGCCTCGCCCCAGCGAGGTCGCCCAGGAGCACGAACTCTGGAACCGCATCCTCGAAAACTGCCCCCCCGCGCATCGCGAGATCCTTTCATTGAAGCGGCAAGGGTTGCGGCTCAATGAGATCGCCGCTCGCACCGGATTCCACGAGGGAAGCGTGCGGCGAATCCTCTACGATCTCGCCCGACGTCTCGCCATCCCTCGGAGGACGGCGAGCCGCGCGCCCGAGGACTCAAGCCAAGGGGGGTGAGAAACCGATGCCGGCTCGCCCTTCTTCCGAATCCAAAGGGCCGCCGCGCCCGGAACCGCCTTCGCGCTCGGTTTCGTTCGATCGCCTGGACGACGGCCTCCGGGGATGGGCCTCGGAACAGGTCCACGGCATGGCCGCGGCCTGGGCCCGGGGAGAGCCGATCTCGGCCGGCGCGATCCTGGCCGAGCACCCCGAACTGGACGCCGAATCGGCCGTCCGACTGATCTACGAGGAAGTCTGCCTCCGGCGCGAGTCGGGCGAGGTGGTCGGCACGATCGAGGTCGTGAGCCGATACCCCCAGTTTCGCAACGAGCTTGAAGTCTTGCTCGACTACGATCGCATCCTCCGCCCGCTGAGCCGGCCCGCCGTGCATCCCGAAGTCGGCGAGGACCTCGGCTCGTTCCACCTTCTGGCCGAATTGGGGCGAGGGGCCTCTGGCAAGACGTTCCTGGCGACCGAGCCAGGCCTCGCCGATCGGTTGGTCGTCCTCAAGGTCCTCTCCGGCGACCAGGACGAACACCTCTCCCTGGCCCGGCTGCAACACACGCATATCATCCCGCTGTTCTCCGAACAGGAGTTCCCAGACCGCGGGCTCCGAGCCCTCTGCATGCCTTACCTGGGAGGGGCGAGTCTGGCGCGGATCCTGGAGGTTCTTGAGGAGGCGACCCCCGCCCCCGAAGACCGCCGAGGCCGCCACTTCCTGGACGCCGTCCAACGTCTTCAGAAGAACCGCCCGCCGACGCCGATCTCGGACAGCCCCTACCGCCGCTACCTGGAACAAGCGTCGTACGCGCAGGCGGTCTGCTGGATTGCGGCCTGCCTCGCCGACGCGCTTCACGAGGCGCACGCGCACGGTTTGATCCATATGGACGTGAAGCCGTCGAACGTCCTGATCGCCGCTGACGGGCAGCCGCTGCTCCTGGATTTCCATCTCGCACGGAAACGGGTCGAAGCCGGCGAGCGTGTGATTGACCGGCTCGGCGGAACCCCTGATTGGATGGCTCCGGAGCAGCGTCAAGCGCTGGCCGCCGTCATCGCCGGCCGACCCGCGCCGGCGACCGTCGATCACCGAGCCGACCTGTACGCTCTGGGCCTGCTCTTGTGCAGCGCCCTCTGCGGCCCAGGCGCGTCGAAACAAGCGGCGGCGGGCAAACCCTGGAATCGAAGCCGGACGGTCGTCAGCGTGGGACTTGAGGACGTGATCCAGAAGTGCCTGGCGACGCGGCCGACCGACCGCTACACCACCGCCGCGGCGGTCGCCGACGACCTCCGCCGTCACGTTCAAGACCTGCCGCTTCGAGTGGCGCCCAACCGCAGCCTCGCCGAACGCTGGCGCAAATGGCGACGGCGGCGGCCTCGGGGCCTCTCGCGAGCCGCGGCATGGACGTCGACCGCCGCCGCCGTGGCGATTGCTCTTCTGATCGGCCGGGCTTTCTACGATCAGCGCGTCGCCGAGATCGAGGCCGATCTGAAAGACGGCGTTCAGCTTCAGAGGGAGCGCCGCTTCTCCGACGCGGCCCGCGTGCTCGACCGCGGCTTGCGTCGCGCCGCCTCGACCCCCGGGGCCGACCGCCTCAAGGGCGAACTGACCGACGAGCGGCAGCGCGCGCTGCGCGGCCGGAAGGTCGACGAACTGCACCGACTCGCCGACATCGTGCGGTTCCGCCATTACATCACGCCACCGGCCGGCGCCGAGGCCCTTCGATTCAGCCGCGACGTCCAGACCGCCTGGGAAGGTCGCGAGTTCCTGCTCGGCGGCTCGTCGTCGCCCCTCGATCCTGGTCTCGAGCGCGACGTTCGAGCCGATCTCCTCGACCTCGTCTTGATCTGGTCCGACGCGCGAGTTCGACTCGCCTCGCCGGAACACGCCGACGAGGAGCGACGACGGGCCCTGGCGGTCCTCGACGAGGCCGAATCGCTCTGCGGCCCAAGCCTGACGCTCAACCAGCAGCGCCGCGACCTCGACCGCGCCGTGGGACGGCCGGAATCGCCCGGGCGGTCCGACCCACCGCCGCAGTCGGCCCGCGAGCACTGCGACCTCGGCCGGTCGTACCTCCGCACCGGTTCGTTCCAGCAAGCCGCGGCGGAATTCCAGCGCGCCGTCGCGATTCAGCCCGACGACTTCTGGTCCAACTTCTACGAAGGTCTCTGCGCCTACAGGCTGGAACGATTCGACGAGGCGGCCGCCGCATTCCGGTCGTGCATCGCGCTTGCGCCCACGACGGCCGAATGCTATTACAACCGCGCCCTCGCCGAGTCGGCCCGGGGCCGCCCTTCCCCGGCGTTCCGCGACTACTCCCGCGCGCTGGAGCTTGATCCCAAACTCACCGACGCGGCCCTGAACCGCGGGATTCTTTCTTACGAGGCGCGGCGCTACGACGAGGCGGTCGCGGATTTCAAACGGGCGTTGGGCACGACGGCGGACGCCGCGTCTCTGGGCCGAATCCAGTACAATCTGGCCCTCGCGCTCCTGGCTCGGGACGATCAAGCCGAGGCGATTTCAATCGCCGAAGAAGCCCTTGCCCACGGGTATGTCGAGGCGCGGGCGCTGCTCGACAGGCTCAGAAAAGCAACGCGGCCTCCACGCTGAGCCCGGGGCCGAACGCCAGCGCGACAACCGGCTTCGGGTTCCCCTCGCGACGCATTCGATCGAGGATGAACAGGATCGTCGGCGACGACATGTTGCCGTGGTCGGCCAACACCCGACGCGAGGTCTCCAGCGTCTGGGCCCCCAGGCCCGTGGCTTCCTCGAAGGCCGACAAGATCCGCGGGCCCCCGGGATGCACGGCCCACGAACCGACGTCGTCGACGCCCAGGCCGTGCGGCCGCAGCCAGCTCTCCAGCCAGGGTCGAAGATGGCCGTTGATGATCTCCGGCACCCGTGACGAGAGGGTCATCGTGAAACCCTGATCGCCGATCCGCCACGACATCGCATCTTCCGAATCGTCGATCAGCGCCGACCCCGAGGACGCGAGCTGATACGCCCAGGTCGAGTCGGCCGCGCCCGCTTCGACCACCACCGCGCCGGCGCCGTCGGCGAAAAGGGCGTTGGCGACGATCAATTCCGAGTCCCAATCGTACTGATGGTGTAGGCTGCACAACTCCAACGCGCAAAGCAGGACGACCGAATCAGGATCGGCTTCGACGAACGCCCGGGCCGCGCGGAGACCGTTCAGCGCCCCCTGGCATCCCATGAACCCGACGTGCGTCCGCGCCACGCCGCGCGAAAGCCCCAGCCTCTTGATCAGCGCCACGTCGAATCCAGGAGCGTAGAAGCCGCTGCACGAAACGGTGACCAGATGCGTGATCCGGTTCGGGGTCGTCCCCGCCTCGTCCAGCGCGGTTCGACTCGCCGCCACGGCCAACGCGCCGGCCGACTCCTCGTACCGCTGCATCCGGTCGCGCGTCGTCGGGGCCTGGGCCCCGTAGAATTCCTGCCGGCCTTCAAGCGGCCCTTCCGACGTCTGCAAGACGACCGAATTCCGACCCTCGACTCCCGCGCGGCGGTAAAGCGTCTCGAACAATCGCTCTTGGGCGGGCGTCTTGCACGAAAACCGCTTGGCGATCGTCGCGGCCTCGCCCTGCAAGATTCGATGCGGCGGCAGTGCGACGCCGATCCCAACTATCTTTGTCGTCGTGCTCATGTTTCGATTCCCAATTTAGGGGCCGCGGCGTCGTTGAGATGGTCGATGATCCGCCCGGTCAGTCCGGGGAGACGTGAAGCCGTCGTGAACGCCGCCGAGGCCAGGCGCGGGCTTCGAAGCAAGAGAGCCGCGGCGCGACAGGTCCGACGTCGGCCGGCCAGAAGTCGGTGATGCACGCTCGACCAGGACGCCGCAAGCGCCGGGTCCCACCCCGCGACCGCTCGCATGGCGACGTCCTCCACGGCTCGGGCCGACATGAGCGCCCAGCCCATGCCCTCGCCGGTGAACGGCTCGACGTAGCCGGTCGCGTCGCCGATGAGGAACAGGCGGTCGGC
>ERZ778018.875-NODE-875-length-33900-cov-5.632560_pt1 | contig 33900 bp, 33 predicted proteins | sample MGYA00375748_ERZ778018 | MGnify/ENA primary metagenome ERZ778018 (study PRJEB29350, sample SAMN05509839) | bioreactor metagenome | biome: bioreactor; material: wastewater | place: South Africa: University of Cape Town | collected 2014-04-22 ... | reverse complement strand
TCAACGTCATCCAGGGTCTTCGGCTGGCCGGCGCCGACATGATCATCGGCGTCGATCTGAACAACGACAAGAAGGCCTGGGGCGAACGCTTCGGCATGACGCATTTCGTCAACCCGAAGGAAGTGGACGGCGACATCGTGCCCTATCTCGTCAGCATGACCAGGCGCGGCACCGACCAGATCGGCGGCGCGGACTACACCTTCGACTGCACCGGCAACACCAAGGTGATGCGCCAGGCGCTGGAAGCCTCGCATCGCGGCTGGGGCAAGTCGGTCGTCATCGGCGTCGCCGGCGCCGGGCAGGAAATCTCGACGCGGCCGTTCCAGCTCGTCACCGGGCGCAGTTGGATGGGCACCGCCTTCGGCGGCGCGCGCGGCCGCACCGACGTGCCGAAGATCGTCGACTGGTACATGGACGGCAAGATCCAGATCGACCCGATGATCACCCACACCCTCAGGCTCGACGACATCAACAAGGGCTTCGACCTGATGCATGCCGGCGAGAGCATCCGTTCCGTCGTCGTCTACTGAGGCGCGGCCGATGGCGCAGCCCGCCATCTTCGTCGATGCCGACGCCTGCCCGGTAAAGGCCGAGGTCGAGAAGGTGGCCGAACGCCACGGCGTCGCCGTCACCTACGTCGCCAACGGCGGACTGCGGCCGTCGCGCGACCCGATGATCCGCAATGTCATCGTCTCCAGGGGCGCGGATGCGGCCGACGACTGGATCGTCGAGAACGCCGGCCGAAACGACATCGTCATCACCGCCGACATCCCGCTCGCCGCGCGCGCCGTGGAACTCGGCGCGCATGTGCTGGGACCGACCGGGCGCCCCTTCACGCCCGAGACCATCGGCATGGCGGTAGCGATGCGCACCCTGAAGCAGCATCTGCGCGAGACCGGCGAAAGCAAGGGCTACAACGCCGGCTTCTCGCCGCAGGACCGCTCCCGCTTCCTCGGCGAACTCGACCGCATCTTGCGGCGGGCGCTGAAATCCGCCACACCGTCCTGACCATGGCCGCGGCTACCCCCGAGACATCCCCGCTTGCCCGCCACATGCAGTTCGCCCTGTCGGCCTGCGTGGGCGTGGCCGCGCTTCTGGTGGCATCGTTTTTCCGCGCCCCGCTCGCCTACACGATCGGCGCCAACGCCTTCTTCGTCGCCTATATCGGCCTCGTGCTGTGGCAGATGCCGCTTCTCAGCGCCGGCTATCTCAGCCGCAACGCGCGCGCCACCGACCAGCCCGTCGTCGTCATCTTCATCGTGACGCTGGTGGTGGTGGGCGTCGCGACCGTATCGCTGTTCCAGTTGATCAACGGCAAGGAGAGCGCCGGCGCCAGCGCGCTTTCCTTCGCGCTGCTGTCGATCCCGCTCGGCTGGTTCACCATCCACACCATGGCCGCCCTGCACTACGCCCATGTCTACTGGATGGACGACGAAAAAGTCTCCCAGGGCGGGAAGGAAAAAAAATGCCGGTCGGCGGCCTCGATTTTCCCGGCACCGAGCGTCCAAAGGGCTGGGACTTCCTCTATTTTTCTTCCGTGATCGGCATGACCGCCCAGACCGCCGACACCGGCATCACCACCACGCAGATGCGGCGCATCGTGCTCATTCATTCGATCGTGTCGTTCTTCTTCAACACGGTGATCGTCGCCGCCGCGGTCAACCTCGCCGTCAGCTTGGGCGACTGAAGCATCGACGCAAGCCGGATTTGATGCTAACGGCTGCACCCGCTCCGGGAGCGGGGCGGGACGGCCGGACGGCCCGCCGTTCGCCATCATCGAGGGGACGACCCCGCTCAAGAGGGTCTTATGTCTCAAGCCTCATCATCGCGTACAGTTCCACCCCGCGGATCGCTTCGGGATTTGTTTCCCGTCCGCACGATCGCCCGGCTCGGCGTGGCCTGGGCGATGGTCGCGGCCTTCGTCCTCGGCGGGCACGAATGGTTGCGCGACCCCATCGCAGCGCCGGCCGCCGTGGTCTGCTTCGTGGTCCTTTTCGCCACGATCCTGCTTTCTTCGTTCGGCGTGGTCCGCGAAGCCGATCACCTCGCGCATGCGCTTGGCGAGCCTTACGGAACGTTGATCCTGACGTTGTCGATCGTATCGATCGAGGTCATCCTCATCGCCGCCGTGATGACGGGGCCGGGAGATACGCCGACCATCGGCCGCGACTCCATCTTCGCCGTGATGATGATCATCCTCAACCTCGTCATCGGCGCCTGCCTCGTGGCCGGCGGATGGCGGCATGGGGCGCAGGAATACAATGCGCAGGGCGCGGCGGCCTACATGTCGATGATCCTCATCCTGACGGTCACGGCTTTGGCGCTGCCCAACGTGACCGGCACCGGCGACGGCAGCTTCCTTCCGGCGCAGGCGATCGCGATCTCGGTGCTGACCGTCCTGGTCTATGCCGGCTTCCTCGCCCTACAGATGGGCAGCTATCGCCGCTTCTTCGTCCAGCCGGAGGCCGGGTCGATGACCGTGCCGGCACGGCGCCCTGCCGGAATCCCGCCCCGAGACCGCGACGCCGGCAACCCCTCCCCTCGCGACAGGCGCGCGATCGTCGTGCGCTCCATCGTCCTGATCGCGCTGATCCTGCCGATCGTCCTTTTGGCCCATTACCTTGCCGTGCTGATCGATCTTGGGGTCGAGCATGCCGGCATGCCGGCCGCGGTGGGCGGCGTGTTGATCGCCATGATCGTGTTCACGCCGGAATCGATCACGGCGGTGCGCGCGGCACTTGCCGACCAGATGCAGCGGACAGTCAACCTCTGTCTCGGAGCCTTCGTCTCCACGGTCGGGCTGACGGTGCCGGCGGTGCTGACGATCGGGCTTGTTGCCGGAAAGACGGTAACGCTCGGGCTGACGGCGGCGGACGGCGTCCTCATGGTCATGACGATCGCGCTCAGCGCCCTGACCTTTGCCGGCCAGCGCACCTCTCCCGTACAGGGAATGATGCACCTGATGCTGTTTGCCGTCTACGGCGTCTTCCTGTTGATGCCCTAGGACATGTCTCCCGAAAGTGGTCCCGGTTTCGGGATAAAGACATGCGAAAACAAGGGACTAAACCATGTCGCGTGAATCCTTTTTCACGCGACATGGCGTAGGGCCGATCGACATTCAGGGAACTGGAGGGCGCGCTGCACTCCGTGCGCGTCGCCCACTACCGCCTGATCAAGCCATCGGAATGGCGCGCCGTCGACGGTGCCTTCACCATCCACTGAAGGTCATTTCGGGGCGCAAGCCCCTGGCGATCCGCGCCGGGCGCGACTTGGGGGCCGAACAAACCAGCCCTGCCCTGCGGGCCGCCTTGAGGAAGGCCTTGTGCGCATCGCGCGCACTGCGCCATCCGTCGAGCGCGTCGCGGCAGGCGCGCCCGGCCGCACGCCAGCTACGCCCGCGCGCCCAGTCCGGCCACTGCTGGTCAAGGCATTCCAGCGCCTCGAAGCTGCTGGCTACATTGCGCGAAGCGGCGGCAAATCTGAGGGTAACAGGTTCGGGAAACCTAACGTCGTTCATCACTTCCTCCGTTCGTGTCGAAGTCTTTTTCAAGAGCAAGCAATCGGATGGCGCATCGACGCGCATCCACCCTGGAGATGGGGACCCCGGGCTGAACATCAAGACCACAACCGTCCATGCGGGCTGCGCAGCGCTCAATCGTCCTCGTCGGGGTCCAGCAGGTCGATCAACTCCGCAACGCGCGTTCCAGGCAGCGGCCGCCCCTCCCCCATCAGCGCCTCGTCGCCGGCAAGCCAGGCCATGGCTTCCCGCAGTTCCTCGTAGGAAGCCCCGGTCGCCACGATTTCGGCGATCAACGCTTCGTCCGCCGGTCCCAGAACGGATACGATCTCTTCCCGCGTCATCGGCATCATCAATCCAGTCCTCGCGAAGCCAGGAAAACAAAGGCGCCGCCGCCTTGCCGTAACAATGCGCGCAGGCACACGGTTGTTCCGCAGATTGTGGAGGTGGCGACGCCCGAAACCTTTCGGCTCGCGGGAGCCGGTTTCAGGGATCGGGATTGGAAGCTTGCGGACCGATCTCGTAGACGACCCCTTCCGTTTCAAAGGTGATCTGGGCTTTCCCGCCGAAAGCCTCGGCGACATGGCGCTGGATCAGGCGCGACCCGAACCCGGCCTTGCGCGGAGCGGCGACCGCGGGACCGCCCCGCTCCCGCCACGAGAGGCGGAAATCCTGGCCTTCCGTCGCGGTGGCGTCCCAGGAGATCTGCACAGCCCCCGCTTCGCCGGAGAGCGCGCCGTACTTGATGGCGTTGGTGACGAGTTCGTTCAGCGCCAGGGATAGCGCCAGCGCCTTTTCTTCCGAGAGGCGCACGTTCGGCCCCTCCGCGCTCACCCGCCCATCCTCGAGACCATGCGGCGCCAGCGCGGTTGCGACGATGCTGTGAACCTCGGCATCGGACCTTCCTCCGGTGCGCAGGAAATCCTGCACGCTGGCCAGCGCCCTGAGGCGGGTGTTCAGGCTGGCTTCCGCCTCGGCGAGACTGGCGCTCGAACGCAGCGTCTGCGAGGCGATCGAGCCGACGAGCGCGAGGATGTTGCGGATGCGGTGCCCGAGCTCGGCATTGAGCACGTCCGCCTGCCGTTGCGCCTGCACCGTCTCGGTGGTCTCGATGACGGTGTCCAGGAACCCGACGATCGTCCCGTCGGCATCGAGCACCGGACTGTAGCAGAAGGTGAAATAAGCCTGCTCCCCGGTGCCGTCCCGATCGACGGCGAGCGGGAAATTCTCGAGGAAGGTCGATTTTCCGGCGAGCGCGTCAGCGGCGATCGGCCCGATTTCGTCCCATGCCTCGGCCCAGACGTCGCTGAAGGGCCTGCCGATGGCCGGCGGCTTTTCGCCCAGGATCGGCCGGAAGGCGTCGTTGTGGAAGGTGAGGAACTCCGGACCCCATACCAGTGCCTTGGGGAACGTCGAGCGCAGCATCAACGCGAGCGTGGTCTTCAGGACGGCCGGCCATTCCTCGATCGGCCCCAGATGCGTCGACGCCCAGTCGAAATCCATGATTTCACGGGAAGCCTCGCCGCCGGCATTGAGGAAACGATAGTGTGATACAGCCACCCGGGAATCCTCATGTCGGCGTTGCGACAGCTGCCAGCGCACCCGCAGTAGATACGACAGACGGATCGCGACGGCGAGAAAAATCGCGCGTCTTCCCGCCCGGCCGGCCTGCCCGGATCCGATCTCCATTCCACCCCTTACGCGAGCGCCGGCAAAAGATATGGAACAAGCGATCCCGCCGTTCGTTCGTTGCGAAAGGAAGGAGAGACAGCCATGACCGACACCAGGCGTTCCGAGAGAGACCCGGCCGAATCGTTTCCCCCGTTCGACGACCCCGCATTCTCCTCCAAACCGGCGCAACCGCCCGTCCAGCCGACGGCGCCGAGCCATGAGGCTCCGCCGAAGGACACCGAATATGCGGGCCATGCGGATTTTTCGCAGGACGCGGCCCTTGACGGGAGACCGCAAGGCATCGGCAATTCCGAGCCTGTCGACGACGTGAACGGCAAGACGCGCCACGGCGACGGGGAGTAGGCCCGGATGAACGTCGCCAATCTCCAGCTGGAAGGCTTGTTGATGGCAGTCGCCGCCGTCAACAACGTGCTCGTCCGCAAGGGAATCCTGTCGGCCGACGAGGTCGACCTCGCACTGCGCCGTATCGAGGCATCGCTGACCGCGGACGAGCGGTTGTACGAGGACATGTCGCCGGCCAACAGGGACGCGGTCTGTTTTCCGGTCCGTCTCCTGTTGGCGGCGAACAATGCTCGGGAGGAAACCGGAATTCCTCCGTTTTTCGAACTGGCGCGAATGGTCGGGCGGACCAAGGAGCCCTACAACGACCAGATGTGACCGGCCGCCCCATGAAGGCAGCCTCTTGTGGCAGGCCTAGACAGGCTTAGCGATTTGAAAACAGGTGCGATTCCAGCAGGATGCGCGATGTCCTGAGCAAATGCCGGTTCATGAGTTCGCATGCTTCGTCAGGCTTGCGGGCGAGCGTGGCGTCCATGATCGCCTTGTGCTCGCCGTTGACGTCGCGCATCGAGGTCTTCAGCGGCAACGAAAGACGCCGATACCGTTCGGCCTGCGCGTAGAGCTGCTCGCGGATTCTCAACAGGGTCGCGCTGCCGCAGGCGCAAACCAGCCGATAATGGAACTCCCCATGCGCGACGGACCAGTTTTCGTCGACGCGCAGCGGGTCGTCCTCGGAAGGCTCGGAAAGCCGGCTCAGGCGGTGGTACGCCGCCACGATCCCCGTCTCCCATTCGATATCGCCGCGCTCGATCGACGCGCGCAGGCAAAGGCCCTCGATCGACATGCGGACATTGGTGAGATCGATCAGTTCCTCGGGCGAGATGTCGGCGACCCGGTAGCCCTTCTGCGATTCGGGGACCACGAAACCGTCGGCCGACAATTTGGACAGCGCTTCCCGCACCGCGCCCAGGCTGACGTCACAGCTTTGCGCCAAGTCCCCGAGCTTAAGCTTCGCGCCAGGCGCGTAACCGCCTTCCAGTATGTGGCTTCGCACATAGCGGAAAACTTTATCGGATTGGGTCATGGTCGTCATTTCAGTCCAACGCTACGGAAATTCGCCTTGTAGCGGAATCCTCAAAAATATATTTTTCTAAAGGAATTGCACATTTCTTCCTCGCGCCGATGGCGCCGCCTGTCAATGCGCCAAGCGCGAAATCCGCGAGCCGTCCCTCCCTGCCTGACGGCGCGTGCCAAGTGCATCACTTCCGCATATGGGCCGTCTTTCAGGATATCGCCAATTAAAATATATTTTTTGTTTGACAATCTAAATTTTTTTGGGAGAGTGCCGGTGCAGTGTGGAGATTGAAATGCGGTTTCTTTCGTTTGTTCGTGGCGGGGTTTCGGGGCTCGGTATCGTGTCCGGCAGCGGCGAGATTCGTGGGCTGCTGTCGACCGACGAGGGCTATCCGGGCAGCCTCGGGCAAATCGTCGGTGACCGCCAGGCGCTCGCCGGCGCTGCCGCGGTTCTCGGGCGCGCGCCGGTTGTCGATCCGGCCGACATCCGCTTCGCGCCGCCGCTTTCGCGCCCCGGAAAGATCATCTGCGTGGGCTTGAACTACCACGAGCACGCCACGGAAAGCGGCTTCGAGAAGCCGCAATTCCCGACGGTCTTCGCGCGGTTCGCGTCCAGCCTCATCGGCCACGGGGAGCCGCTGGTCTGCCCGTCCAGTTCGCGGCAATTCGACTTCGAGGGCGAAATGGTGGCGGTGATCGGCAAGCCCGGGCGCCATATAGGCAAGGCGGCCGCCCTGGATCACGTGGCGGGCTATTCGATCTTCAACGACGGTTCGGTGCGGGACGTTCAGTTGCGAACCCCGCAATGGACGCTCGGCAAGAATTTTGACGGAACGGGCGCGTTCGGCCCCCACTTCGTGACGGCGGACGAACTGCCTGCGGGAGCCGCCGGGCTGCGTCTGGAAACGGCCCTCAACAATACCGTCGTGCAGTCCGCCTCGACCGACGAGATGATCTTCAACATTGCCGAACTGGTCGAAGTCATCAGCGGCGCGATGACGCTGGAGGTGGGCGACATCATCGTCTCGGGGACGCCGTCCGGGATCGGGCACGCACGCAATCCGCCGCTCTACATGGCGGAGGGGGATCGCTGCGAAGTCCGGATCGAAGGGATCGGCATCCTGTCCAATCCGATCGTCGGCGAGATGTCGCTGGCGGCGTAGTCTTCTGCTCATGTCTGGTTGAAAGGGAGGAATAACAAGGGGTACGCGACGAATTCCACCAGATAGTAAATCGTTAAACCAAATCATTGTTCGGAGGAAGAAAATGAAGAAGATTCTACTTGCCTTGACCCTCGGGCTGATGGCCTCGTCGGCGTCCCATGCCCAGACCATCGGCTACAGCATGCAGACGGTGGACGATACCTATCAGTCGATCCTGCGCACCGGTGTCGAGGCGCGCGCCAAGGAACTCGGTATGGAACTCCTCATCGAGGACGCCCAGTGGGACATCGCCCGCCAGCAGAGCCAGATCGAGAATTTCATCGCCTCCAAGGTCGACGGGATCATCGTCGTCGCGGTCGACGCCGATGCCGGCATCGCCATGTCCAAGGCGGCGGCTGCCGCCGGGATTCCACTGGTGTTCGCCAACAGCCAGCCTTCCAACGTCAACGAACTGCCCGAAAAGCAGGTCTTCGTCGGCTCCAACCAGCTCGAAGCCGGCGGCATTCCCGCCAGGGAAGTGTGCCGCCAGCTGGACGGCAAGGGCAAGGTCGTCATGATGATGGGCGAACTGGGTTCGGTGCTGGCGCGCGAACGCACCAAGGCCGCTCACGACGTGTTCGCCACCGAAGAGTGCAAGGACGTCAAGATCGTGGAGGAGCAGACCGCTCGCTGGTCGCGCACCGGCGCGCTCGACCTGATGACCAACTGGCTGTCGGCGGGCATCGAGTTCGACGCCGTCATCGCCAACAACGACGACATGGCCATGGGTGCCATCCAGGCCATGAAGACGGCCGGCCGTTCCCTCGACAACGTCATCGTCGCCGGCATCGACGCGACGCCGGACGCACTGGCCGCGATGGAGGCCGGCGACATGAAGGTCACCGTGTTCCAGGACGGCAAGAAGCAGGGCTCGGCTTCGGTCGACGCCATGGTGAAGCTGCTCAAGGGCGAGCCGATCGAGAGCATCAACTTCACCAGCCTCGAACTGGTCACCAAGGACAACATGGCCGACTATATCGGCAAGAACTGACCGCCCTTCGATGCGCCGCCCCCGGCGGCGCATCCTTTCCCCGACCAGAGGCATGGCAATGCAGCCGATACCCGCTCAGCATCCCGTCGGAAGTGATGCGCCGCCACCGCGGACGCAGGACGGTGAACTGTTGCGTGCTCACGGCATCTCCAAGTCCTTTCCCGCCGTGCGCGCGCTCGACGACGTGCGCTTCGAACTGCGCCGCGGCACCGTTCATGCGCTGATGGGCGAGAACGGCGCCGGAAAGTCGACACTGATGAAAATCCTCGCCGGCGTGATCCAGCCGGACGAAGGAACCATCCATCTCAAAGGCGAGCGCGTGTCGCTGAAAACGCCGCTGGAGGCGCTCAGCCACGGCATCGCCATGATCCACCAGGAGCTCAACCTGATGCCGTCGATGACGGTGGCGGAAAACGTCTGGATCAGGCGCGAGCCGCTCGGCCGTTTCGGCCTGGTCGATCACGCGCGCATGCGGCGCATGACGCAGGAACTGTTCGACCGCCTGAACATCGGCGTCGACCCCGATGCCCGTATCGGCGACCTTTCCGTCGCCAGCCGCCAGATGGTGGAGATCGCCAAGGCGATCTCCTACGAATCCGACGTTCTGATCATGGACGAGCCGACCTCGGCCCTGACCGAGAAGGAAGCCGACCATCTGTTCGAGATCATCGCCGACCTGAAGAAGGGCGGCGTCGGCATCGTCTACATCTCCCACAAGATGGACGAGATCCTGAAAGTATCCGACGACATCTCCATATTCCGGGACGGCAGATATATCGGCACCTATCGCAACGGCGAGATATCGCGCGACGAGATCGTCTTTCGGATGGTCGACCGCGAACTCTCCCAGATGTTCCCGAAGGACAACGTTCCCTCGGCCGAGATAGCGCTTTCCGTAAGGGGACTGACGCTCGACGGCGTGTTCAAGGATGTTTCCTTCGACCTGCGCGCCGGAGAGATACTCGGCTTTGCCGGCCTGGTCGGCGCCGGCCGCTCGAATATCGCGGAAACATTGTTCGGGGTGACGCCGGCCACAAGCGGCGAAATCCGTATCCGCGACCGGAGGATCGACATCCGCTCGCCCGGCCAGGCGATCCGCAACGGCGTCGGCTACCTCACCGAGGATCGCGGGCTGACCGGCAGCATGCAGGTCCTGAGCGTCCAGGAAAACATGCAGGTGGCGGTCCTGCAAAACGGCTTCACCCGGGCCGGGTTCCTGTCCGGCGCAGGTTTACGCGAAATATGCTCGGACATGTGCGGGCGCCTCAAGGTCAAGGCCGCCGGCCTCGAAACGCCGATCGGGACGCTCTCGGGCGGAAACCAGCAAAAGGTGCTGCTGGGGCGCTGGCTCCTGACCCGGCCGCAAATCCTCATCCTGGACGAGCCGACCAAGGGCATCGATGTCGGAGCCAAGGCGGAAATCCATGCGCTCATCTCGCAGATGGCCGGCAACGGCGCGGCAATCATCCTGATCTCTTCCGAGATGCCGGAAATACTTGGAATGAGCGACAGGGTCGTGGTGGTCCACGAAGGCAGGATCGCAGGGATCCTCGACCGCAAGGACGCCACCCAGGTCAGCATCATGGAAATGATCGCACGCTAGCGCACGAACGCGAGGTCGAAGGTATGAACAGCGTCCAGTCTCCGGCGATGCCCCGAAAACAACCCGCAGCGACAGCGGGTTGGCGCAGGGTCGAGGAACTCAATATCCTGATGGTGCTGGTCGGCATCGCGCTCCTGTGCGAGGTGCTGGGATGGATATTCATCGGCCAGAGCTTCCTGGGCAATCCCCAGAGGCTCACCATCGCCATCCTTCAGGTGTCGGTGATCGGCATCATCGCCATCGGCGTCACCCAGGTCATCATAACCGGCGGCATCGACCTGTCGTCCGGGTCGGTGGTGGCGATGACGGCGATGATCGTCGCCAGCCTGGCGCAGTCCGAGGGATGGGCGCGCGCGCTCTATCCGTCGCTGGCGGAGCTTCCGGCCTACGTGCCCATCATCGCGGGCATCGTGCTCGGCATCGCCGCCGGCTGCGTCAACGGCCTGCTGATCGCCTACGCGAAAATTCCGCCGTTCATCGCGACGCTGGGAATGATGGTCTCGGCGCGCGGCCTCGCCAAATGGTACACCCGTGGCCAACCGGTTTCGGGCCTGACGGACGAGTTCACCGCGATCGGCTCCAGCGCGTGGCCGGTGGCGATCTTCATCGTCATCGCGGTCATCTTCCACGTCGCGATGAAGTACACGCGATACGGCAAGTTCACCTATGCCATCGGCGCCAACCCTCAGGCGGCCCGGGTCTCCGGCATCAATGTCGAGCGCCATCTGGTGAAGGTCTACGCGATAGCGGGCATGCTGGCGGGCATAGCCGGCGTCGTCGCCTGCGCGCGCGCCCAGACCGCGCAGTCGGGCATGGGCTACATGTACGAACTCGACGCCATCGCGGCGGCGGTCATTGGCGGCACGTCGCTTTCGGGAGGCGTCGGACGGATCGCCGGCACGGTGATCGGCGTGGTGATCCTTGGTCTCATCTCGTCCGGCTTCACCTTCCTCAGGATCGACGCCTACTACCAGGAGATCGTCAAGGGCATCATCATCGTCGTCGCCGTCGGATCGGATGTCTACCGGTCGAGAAAACGGCTGAAGAAATAGTTCCATCGCAAGGATCGAAAACCGCACGGCGACGGCGCCGGGCAAGGAGGCTGTCATGTCCAAGAAAAGCAGGTCCCAGGAGTGGTTCGGCGGCGATTCCATGAACGCTTTCATCCACCGGAGCTGGATGAAGAACGGCGGGTTGCCGGACGACATGTTCGACGGAAGGCCGGTCATCGGCATCTGCAACACGTTTTCCGAGTTCACTCCCTGCAACGCGCATTTCCGGGGGCTGGCCGACCATATCAAGGCCGGCGTGCTGGATGCCGGAGGCTTTCCCCTCGAGTTCCCGGTATTTTCCTGCGGGGAATCCATCCTGCGCCCCGGCGCGATGCTTTTCCGCAATCTCGCCGCGATGGACGTCGAAGAGGCGATCCGCGCCAACCCGATGGACGGTGTCATCCTGATGGCCGGCTGCGACAAGACCACGCCGTCGCTGCTCATGGGGGCGGCAAGCGTCGACCTGCCGTCGATCCTGATTTCCGGCGGGCCGATGCTGAACGGGCGTCACCGCGGCGGCATCCTCGGCTCTGGAACGGATATATGGCGGCTTTCCGAAGAGGCGCGCGCGGGCGTGATCTCGCGCGAGGAATTCGTCGCCGCCGAAAGCGGCATGTCGCGCTCGCCCGGCCACTGCACGACGATGGGCACGGCCTCGACCATGGCATCCATGTCCGAGGCGCTCGGCGTGACGCTGCCGGGCAACGCGGCCTATCCGGCGGTGGATGCACGGCGCGCCAAGCTGGCGCGGCTGACCGGGCGGCGCGCCGTCGAGATGGTGAAGGAGGATTTGCGGCTTTCGCAGTTGCTGACGCGGCAGGCGTTCATCAACGCGATCCGCGTCAATGCGGCGCTCGGCGGGTCGACCAACGCGGTCCTTCACCTGCTCGCCCTTGCAGGGCGGATGGAAGTCGAACTGACGTTGCAGGATTGGGACGACGCCGGCCGCGCCGTGCCGACGCTGGCCAACGTCATGCCGTCAGGCAAATACCTGATGGAGGAGTTCTGCTACGCCGGCGGCGTGCCTGCCGTGCAGGTGGAAATCCGCGACCTGCTCGACCTTTCCGTGATGACGGCCAGCGGCCGGACGCTCGGCCAGAACCTCGAAGGCGTCGAGAATTTCAACACCGACGTGATCCGCAAGCGCGACAACCCGATCGTCGAGAACGGCGGCATCGTCGTGCTGCGCGGCAACCTCGTTCCGGACGGCGCGGTGATCAAGCCGTCGGCCGCGACCCCTGCCCTGATGAAGCATCGCGGCAAGGCGGTCGTGTTCACCTCGATGCAGGACTACAAGGCAAGGATCGACGACCCCGACCTGGATGTCGACGAAACCAGCGTCCTGGTGTTGCAGAACTGCGGCCCCAAGGGCTTCCCGGGGATGCCGGAAGTCGGCAATATGGGGCTTCCCAAGAAGCTGCTGAAGAAGGGCGTCCGCGATCTGGTGCGCATCTCCGATGCGCGCATGAGCGGCACGGCGTTCGGCACGGTCGTTCTCCATGCGGCGCCGGAAGCGGCGGTAGGCGGCCCTATCGTGCTGGTGCGCGACGGCGACGTCATCGAACTCGACGTCGAGGCGCGCCGCCTGCACCTCGATGTCGACGAGGCGGAACTGGCGCGGCGGCGAAAGGAGTGGCTGCCGCCCCAGGCCCCAAAGACGGGGTACAAGGGCCTTTATATCCGCCACGTCATGCAGGCGGACACGGGCGCCGACTTCGATTTCCTCGTCGGCTGCCGGGGCAGCGAGGTGGCAGAAGACAGCCACTGAGGGCCGTCGTCCGGCCATCGGCCGTTCCAATCCGATTTATCGATTTAGTCGTTCGACAAGCACGAGGACAAAGGGAGGCGAAGCGTGGCGGCGCGAAAATCTTCATCAGCGGACGGGCAGAAATCCGGCCTGACGCCCCCGCGCGTCACCATCCAGGACGTGGCGCGGGCCGCCGGCGTTTCGGGCAGTTCCGTGTCGAATTACATGAACAGGCATTTCGAGCGATTGGGCGAAGACGCCCGGCTGCGCATAAAGGAAGCGATCGCCGAACTGAATTTCCGGCCCAACCGTGTGGCGCGGCAGCTCAAGACCGGGCGTACCGACGCCATCGCGCTCATCGTCCCGAGTGTCGTCAACCCCTACAGCGGCGAACTCGTCCTGGCGATCGAGCAGGAAGCGTCGAAGGCGGGATACGGCGTTCACATGTGCAACACCATGCGCAGTTCCGTCATCGAAACGGATTTCCTGAACCGGCTCGCCGACATCGGGGTGCGCCGGCTGATCACGATCTCGCCGATGAACTCGACCTGCGGCGACTATTACGCCGCGCGGGAAGACGTATCGATCGTGGCGATCGACGCGAGCCGGGACGATTTCGACTCGCCGGGCTTGCGGACCGTCAATCTGGATCACCGTGCCGCCATGGACATGGCGGTCGGCCATCTTTTCGACCTGGGCCATGACCGCATCGCCTACGTGACGGATTCGTTGATCACGCACAGCCGTGTCGACCGCATGAAGGGGTTTGAGCTTGCCGTCCTGCGGTACGGCATCCGGGCCAGCGATATCGTCATGGTCGAGAACAGGGAGCGGGTGGTCGACATCGCCGACCTTCATATGGTGGACGCCGGGCGCCGCGCCGCTGTCGAGGTGGCGGCGCTGTCTCCACGGCCGACGGCGGTCGTCGCGTTCAACGACATGATCGCCCATGGCCTGATGGCCGGGTTCCGCAGCGCCGGAATTGCCGTGCCCTCCGATATCTCGCTGATCGGCGTCGACGACATCTGGATGAACGAAGCCGCCAGTCCCGGCCTCACCTCGATCCGCCATCCGGTTGCCGAGATGGCGAAGGCGACCATCGGCCACCTGTCTCCCTCGGCGGACGATCCCGCCGACACGGTTCTCCTCCCCTCGCTGGTGATCCGCCAGACGACGAAGCAACCACCTTCCCTTTCAACCAGCCGCGACGGCCAGGGCGAATGACGGCGGCGGATGCCGGCCGGTTCGCAATGCGATGTGCAAGCTCCAGGAAAACCAATGTCTGAATTGAGAATAGCGTGTGACACCGGCGGCACCTTCACCGACCTGGTGGTCGAGGACGACGGGCATATCCACTTGTTCAAGGCCTCGACCACGCCGGCGGACCCGGTGCTGGGCGTCCTGTCGGCGATCGACCTCGCGGCCGACCATTACGGCGTGGATCGTCGCGCGCTTCTCGGCCGCACCTCGATGTTCATCCACGGAACGACGCGGGCGATCAACGCGATCATCACCGGAAAGACGGCGAAGACCGCTTTCCTTACCACCAAGGGCCATCGGGACATCCTCGTCATCCGCGAAGGCGGCCGCATCGAGCCCTTCAACTTCCGGGTCGACTATCCGCAACCCTACGTTCCGCGCCGCTATACCTTCGAGGTCGATGAGCGGATCGCGGCTTCCGGCGAGGTCCTGGCGCCGCTGGACGAGGAGGCGCTCATGGCCACCATCGACCGCCTGAAGACGCTCGACATCGAGGCGGTCGGGGTCTGCCTGCTGTGGTCGGTCGCCAACCCCGCCCATGAACTTCGCGTCGGCGAATTGCTCGCCGAGCATCTGCCCGGCGTGCCGTTCACCCTGTCGCACCGGTTGAACCCGACCTTGCGCGAGTACCGCCGGGCGTCCTCGACGGTCATCGACGCCTCGTTGAAGCCGCTGATGTTCGAATACCTCAACGGATTGGAAGCACGGCTGCGCTCTTCCGGCTTCAGCGGGCGGGCACTTGTCGTGACCTCCAGCGGCGGGGTGATGGAAGCCGCCGCCGTCGCCAATGCGCCGATCTATTCCATCAATTCAGGCCCCGCCATGGCGCCTGTAGCAGGACGGCTTTACGCCGGGCGGGAATTCGGCAGCGCGGTCGCCATCATCGCCGACACCGGCGGCACGACCTTCGACGTCAGCCTGGTGCGGGACGGCAGGCTGCCGTGGACGCGCGAAACCTGGATCGGACAGAAGCATCGCGGGCACATGACCGGGTTCCCTTCCGTCGACATCAAGAGCATCGGCGCCGGCGGCGGCTCGATCGCCTGGGTCGACACCGGCAAGATGCTGCATGTCGGCCCGCAAAGCGCCGGGTCGACGCCCGGACCGGTCGCCTACGGCCGCGGCGGCGAGGAGCCGACCGTCACCGACTGCGCGCTGATCCTCGGCTACATCGACCCCGACTATTTCCTCGGCGGCGCGATGAAGCTGGACCGCGAGGCGGCGGCGCGCCAATTGCAGGCGAAGGTGGCGTTGCCGCTCGGCCTGAGCGTCGAAGAGGCGGCGCTGGCGGTGCTGGGGCTGTCTTCCGAAAAGATGATCGGGGCGATCGAGGAGATCACCATCAATCAGGGCATCGATCCGGCGCAGGCGGTGCTGATCGGCGGCGGCGGCGCGGCGGGCCTCAACATCGTGGCGCTCGGCAAGCGCCTGCAATGCGCGGGGGTGATGATCCCCGAGGCCGGCGCGGTGCTGAGCGCTGCCGGAGCGTTGATGTCGGACCTCTCCACCGATCATGCCGTGTTGAAGTTCACGACCGATGCCGCCTTCAGGTTCGACGAGGTCAACGGGGTCCTGGAACGGCTCGAGGCGCGCTGCCGCGCTTTCCTTGCCGCCCAGGCCGGCGGCGCCATCGACCACAGGATCGAGTTTTCGGTGGAGGCGCGCTATCCCAACCAGATCTGGGAGATCGATGTCCCGCTCGAGACCACGCGGATCGCCTCGCAAGACGACCTCGACCGGCTCAGCGCGGCATTCCACGCGGCGCACAAGCGCATCTTCGAAATCGAGGACCAGGAATCCTCCGTCGAGTTCGTGACATGGCGGGCAAAGGTAAGCTGCCGCCTGAAGGAGAATCCGGAAAACCGCCTCGCCAGTCTCTCGGACACCCGTGAGGAAGGGGTTGCCCGCCAGGCCTATTTTGCCGGCGCCGGCTGGGCCGAAACGCCGGTCCACAGGCTGGAGGCCCTGCCCTCCGGCCAGCCGGTCCGCGGCCCCGCCATGATCGAATCTTCCTACACCACCATCGTCGTGGAGGCCGGCACCGTGGCGCGAAGAACCGAAGCCGGCGCAATTTGCGTGGAAATCATGAAGGATGCGTCCCTATGAGCAAGCCGGTGACGAGCAGGACTCCCGACGGGGTGCAGATGGCGATGATCGCCAGCCGCATGCAGAGCATCGCCCGCAAGATGCAGAACACGCTGTTCCGCACCGCACGGTCCGGCATCCTGAACACGGCGCATGACTTCTCCTGCGTCGTGCTGACGGCGGATTGCAAGCTGCTGGCGGCCGCCGAAAGCCTGCCCAACCATACCTTCGTCGGGCCGGACCTGATGTGCCAGGCGGTGCTGAAGCACCATCCGGTGCTGAAGCGCGGCGACTGCTTCCTGCACAACAGCCCCTACGAGGGCAATTCGCATGCGGCCGACCATTGCATGATCGTGCCGGTCATCGACGACGGCGGCACGTTGCGCTTCTTCGTCCTCGCCAAGGCGCATCAGGGGGATTGCGGCAACTCGCGGCCGTCCACCTACCTGGCGGACGTCAAGGATGTGTACGAGGAAGGCGCGCTTATCTTCTCGGCGCTGAAGATACAGGAAAACCACCGGACCAACCCGGATATCGTGCGCATGTGCCGCGCGCGTATCCGGGTGCCGGGCCAGTGGTGGGGCGATTTCCTGGCTTCCATCGGCGCGGTGCGCATCGGCGAGCGGGAGTTGCTTTCGCTCGGCAACGACGTCGGCTGGGACCTGCTCGACGGCTACGCGCACCGCTGGTTCGACTACTCCGAGCAGCGGATGATCGAGGCGATCCGCAAATTGTCGTCGGGGCGCAGGGTCATGCGGTCCACCCACGATCCGATCCCCGGCCTGCCCGACGGCATCCCGATCAGGACCGATATCGAGATCGATGCGGAAGCGGCCATGGTGCGCATCGATCTCACGGACAACCCCGACTGCCAGCCCTGCGGACTCAACCTCACCGAGGCGACCTCGCGCAGCGCGGCCATGATCGGCGTGTTCAACGCCATCATGGATCACCATGTCCCAGCCAATGCCGGCAGCTTCCGGCGGATCGAGGTCAAGGTACGCGAAAACTGCTGCGTCGGCATTCCGCGCCATCCGGCGTCCTGTTCCGTGGCCACGACGAATCTGGCCGACCATGTCACCAACCCGGTGCAGCGCGCCATCGCCGAACTGTCTCCGGGGTACGGCCAGGCCGACACCGGCCCGATCCAGCCGCCGGGGCTGGGCGTCATCTCAGGCCGCGATCCGCGCAACGGCGACACGCCGTTCGTCAACCAGATCCATATCGGCATCAGCGGCGGGGCCGGCACTCCGGCCAGCGACGGCTTCCTGTCCATCATCCACGCCGGCAATGCCGGCATGTGCTACATCGACAGCGTCGAGGTCGACGAGTTGCAATTCCCGATCCTGATCGCCGGCCGGCACCTCCTGCCGGACAGCGAGGGAGCCGGCACTTTCCGGGGCGCTCCCTCGATCTACAGCGAGTATGGCCCGCTGGGCACCGACAGGATCACCGTCCTCTATGCCGCCGACGGAACGGTCACGCCCGCATCCGGGACGGTCGGCGGCGGTTCGGGCGGCAAGACGCGTGCGGCGTTGCGGCGCATCGACGGCCGCGTGGAAGAACAGCCCTCCTGCGCCGCCGTGACCGTCCTGCAAGGAGAGCGCATCATCTCGCACTCGGCCGGCGGCGGCGGCTACGGCGACCCGCTGAAGCGCGATGCCGAACGGGTCCTGCACGATGTCGCCGAAGGATGGATCACCGCAAAAAGAGCCAGGTCCATCTACGGGGTCGCGCTCGCCGGCACGGCGGAAGACGATACGCTGTCCATAGATTTGCAGGAGACTGCCCGACTACGAACGCCCGCCCCGCAATAGCCCGGCAGTAGAGACCGGCCGCCTCCGAGGCGGGCTGAGCCCGGGCGGGGACACTTAGCCATTCGTCGAAGTTTCATTTTGCGTGACGGAGAAATCGTGCGATAGTTAGCGTTATGGCTAAGCATGATCCCGATCTCTCGCTGCTCTTCCACGCCCTGTCCGACCCGACCCGGCGATCGATCCTGACCCGGCTCGCCGAAGGGCCGGCCGGGGTGACGGATCTGGCCGGCCCCACGGGCCTGCGCCTGCCCACGGTGATGCGGCATCTTTCCGTGCTGGAGGGGGCCGGGCTGATCGCCACGTCCAAGGACGGGCGGATACGCACCTGCGCCATCGTGGCGGAGGCCCTGGACCCGGCGCGGACATGGCTCGATCAACAGCGGGCCATCTGGGAAGCCCGGCTCGACCGGCTGGATGCATTCGTGATGAAGGCGATGAAGGAGCGCGCGCAATGACGTCGAACCGCAATCCCGGCAGCATGACCCATACGGGACCTGAGCAAAGGAAGGGCGGCGGCTTTGCCACCCTGACCTTCGAGCGCGACGTGGCCGCGCCGCTGTCGGTGCTGTGGCAAGCCTGGACGGCCCCGGCCGCGCGGGCGGTCTGGGCGGTGCCCTCCCCCTCGGTCGCCGTGGAGTTCCTGGAGGCCGACACCAGGCCGGGCGGGCGCGAAATCTCGCTCTGCAAGGCCGAAGGCCAGCCGGACATCCGCTGTGAATGCGGCTGGCTGGAGGTGCGGCCGGCGGTATGCTGCGTGAACTACGAGGTGGTCTCCTGCGGCGGTGTGGCGCAATCGGCGGCGCTGGTGACGGCCGGTTTTTCCGGCACGGACGAGACCAGCCGGCTGGTCGTGACGGTGCAGCTTTCCTCGCTGGCCGGGGACATGGAGGCCGGTTATCGACAGGGCTTCGGCGCGGGACTGGACAATCTCGCCGGGGTCGCCAGGCGGACCATGGTGCTGGAGCGGGTCATCCAGGCGCCGCGAACAGTCGTGTGGAACAACTGGATGAACCCCGAGACGCTGCCGCAATGGTGGGGACCGGACGGGTTTTCCTGCCGCACGAAGAGGATCGACCTGAGAACGGGCGGCGAATGGGTGTTCGACATGATCGCGCCCGACGGCACGGTGTTTCCCAACCACCATCTCTATGCAGAGGTCCGGCCTCAGGAGAGGATCGGCTACACGCTGCTCTGGGGCGAGAACGGGCCGGAACACGCCGACGCCTGGGCCTCGTTCGAGGACCAGGACGGCGCGACCAAGGTGACGCTCGGTATGGTGTTCAGCACGGAGGCCGAGTTTCAGCAGGCGAAGGGCTTCGGCGCCGTGGAACTGGGGCTGCAAACCCTCGGCAAGCTGGAACGCTTCGTCACGACGCGCCGGGACGCCGCGACCGCCTTGCCGACATGAGGGGGTGCCTAACCTTTCGCCTCGGGCACGACGACGGCGAGCTTGCGAAACGGCGTCAGGACCTCCAGCTTGCTGGCCACGCCCTTGGGGACCTGCACGATGGTGCCGGGTCCGATCCGGACAGGCTCCATGTCCCCTTGCGTGTAGAGCGCATGTCCCTCGCTGACGATGAAGGTTTCCTCCAGCGGGCGCCCGGGATAGCTGTAAAATCCCGGCTCGGCTTTCCAGACGGCGACGATGGTGCTGCCCGCCCCCTCGCCCTGCCAGATCATGCGGCGCCATGAGCCGGAATCGCGCCCCTGCGCCGGAAGACCCGGAACCAGATCGATATCGTCGGCGATGTCATAGATCGACAGGCTCATTTTCTTTCTCTCCTTGCCAAGAGGCAGTTCGGCCGCGTGAAGCGGCATCGCGGATCAGGCATGGGGCGGCAGCGGCGCGCCGGCCAGCCTGGTGCGCAGCCAATCCGCCGCGCGGTAATAGCGCAGCGTGAGCGGCGGTCCGAAGTTCATGTAGAAGGGGGCGGCGGCGAGCGGCTCCACCTTCAGCGACAAGTCCTTTTCGGCAACGCCGAGCGCCCATTCCGACAGGATGCCGCCCAGCATGCTGCCGGTCGGCACGCCGCGCCCCGACAGTCCCGTCAGCGCGACGACCCCTGGCGCGAGGCCGTAAAGCCGGGGGATCGTGCGAAACTGCATGTCGAGTTCGCCGAACCAGAAATAGTCCCAGCGGATATCCTGGCGGATCTGCGGGTGCAGCCATTTCAGCCGGTCGCTCATCACCTGGCGCGTATAGGCGAGGTCGCGGCCACGGCGGCCCATCGGGAACATGGAAGCGACGATGCGTCCCTCGGCATTGTATTTGTAGACGAAGATGTCGCCGCGGCCATCGTACAGGGTGGTGTTGCGCGGCAGCACCGCTCGCCGCTCCTGTTCGGCCAGGGGCTGCGTGGCCGCCACGAACACCTTGTGAATCTTGAACGTCCGGTCGAGGCCCGGCCACCCGCCCACCGTATAGGCGCCCGTGGCGAAGATCACCTTGTCGGCGACCACCGCGCCCTGCTCAGTCTCCACGATCCAGGCCCCTTCGTGCGGCCGGCACCCGGTCACCGGCGAGCGGGTGTGGATGACGCCTCCTTCCTGCATGACGGCCCGGGCCAACCCCCGCGCATAGCCGAGCGGATTGAGATGGCCGGCCTCGGCGTGGAACCAGCCGGCATGAAAACGGGGGCTTCCCGTGATGCGCTCCACCTCTTCGCGGTCGACAACCCGCGTTTTCGCACCCACGGCGTTGTAGTTGCGCTCGAGGTCTTCGAGTTCATGCACGGCGTTCCGGTGCAGCGCACCCATGACATAGCCGTTCTGCTGCCATTCGCATTCGATCCGGTAGCGGCCGATCATGTCGCCGACGCGGTCGTTCGCCCGTGTCTGGCGGGCGATCAGCCGCTCGGCCCACGGCTCGCCCAGCATCCGGCGCAATTGCGGCAGGCTGTAATGCGTGAAGGTGGGCGTGCAATGGCCGGCATTGCGCCCGGAGCCGCCGAAGCCGACCTCCTCGCGCTCCAGCAGCACGACGCGCACGCCGGCCCGCGCCAGTTCCAGCGCCGTGGTCAGGCCCGTGTAGCCGCCGCCCACCACGCATACATCGGCCCTGACGCGCCCTTCCAGCGCGGCCGTCTCGGGCGCAGGGGCCGCCGTCGCGTACCAGAGCGAAGCTTCGAACGGCGAAAAGCTGGTCATTGGCCTGCCCTCCTTTCAGACGAGATCGCTGCGGGCGTCGAGCGCATCGCGCAGGCCGTCGCCGATGAAATTGAACGAGGTCACCGCGAGCGTGATCGCTATGCCGGGAACGATCGCCAGCCAGGGAGCGCTTTCGAGATATTGCTGGGCGCCGTTCAGCATGTTGCCCCAACTCGGCAGCGGCGGCTGGATGCCATAGCCGAGGAAGCTGATATAGGCCTCAAGCAGGATGGCGCGCGCCACCGTCAGCGTCGCGGCGACGATGATCGGCCCGATGGCGTTGGGCAAAAGCTCCCTGAACATGATGGTGGAATTCGACAGGCCGACCATCCGCGCGGCAAGCACGAAGTCGCGCTCGCGCAGCGAACGCACTTCGGCATCGACGATGCGGGCGATCTCCATCCAGCTCGTCACCGCGATGATGACGGTGATCATGAATGGGCTGGGCTTGATGAAAGCGGCCAGCGCCAGAAGCAGGAAGATGCTGGGAAACGACAGGAACGCGTCGACGATCCGCATCAGCACGGCGCCGGTGCGGCCGCCGTAGTAGCCGGCCGTGACGCCGACGACGGTGCCGACGACGGTGCTGAGCAGCATGGCGAAGAAGCCGACCAGAAGCGAGATACGGCCCGCATTGAACAGGCGCGCGGCCAGGTCGCGGCCCAGCGGATCGGTTCCGAAGATGTGGTAGCCGGTGAACGGCGGCGCAAAGCGCGCCCTGAGATCGATATAAAGTTCGTCGTAGGGCAGAAGATACGGCCCGAACACGCAGGCCAGGATGAGGATGACGATCATCGCCACGCCCAGCATGGCCAGATGATGACGCATGAAGCGCCGCACGAAGCGGCTGTTCCACCAGCGCGGCGATTTCTCGATGATTGCTGCCGAGGCCATGATGAGCTCCTAGCCTAGCCGCACGCGTGGATCGACGAAGGCGACGAGGAGATCGGCGATCAGGTTGCCCAGCAGGACCAGGATGGCCGAGAACATCAGCAATCCCATGATGACCGGGTAGTCGCTGTAGCCGAGGCTGTCGAGGAACAGCCGCCCCATGCCGGGCCAGGTGAAAACCGTTTCGGTGACCAGCGCGCCGCCCAGAATGGTGGGAAGCTGCAAGCCGGCAAGCGTGATCATCGGCAGCAGCGCGTTGCCGAGGACGTGCTTGAACAGGACGCGGCGCGGGCTCACCCCCTTCGCCTTGGCGGTGCGCACGAAATCCTGGTTGATGACGTCGAGCGTCGCGGTGCGCATGTAGCGGCTCCAGATCGCCACGTTGACCAGCGCCAGCACCACGCTAGGCATGATGAGGTGGCTCACGTAGTCGCCGATGGAGCCGTTGCCGATCGTGTACATGTTGCCGGCGGGCAGCCATTTCAGCCTCACCGAGAAGATATAGATGCAGACCAGGCCGAACCAGAAGGTGGGGATGGAAAGCGCGATCATGGCGCCGACGGTCGCGCTGTAGTCGAAGGTCGAGTAGCGCCGGGTCGCGCCCATCACCCCGACCCAGGTGCCGAGGAGGACCGAGATCAGGGTGGAACTGCCCATCAAAAGCAGCGTCGCCGGCAGGTGCTCGGTGATGATGCTGAGGACCGGCCGGCTGTCGCGGTAGGATTTGCCCCAGTCGCCCTGCACGAGGTGCCATGCCCAGTCGGCATACTGCACCGGCAGCGGCCTGTTGAGGCCCATCTGCTCGGCGATGCGGTTCAGCGCCTCCTGCGTCATGCCGGGGGTGAGCGTATATTGCGAAAGCGGACCGCCCGGGGCGAGGTTGAGGACAGCAAAGCCGATCATCGACACCAGCACGAGCAGGATTAGGCTTTGCCAGAGGCGGCCGAGGAGATAGCGCGTCATCATGCCCTCCATGTCTGCCGATCGGTGACGGCCCTCCCGCCGTTCATGCGGAAGGGCCGTCCGGGCTTACGCCTTTTCCCAGTACCAGGTGCCGATATTCCAGGTATCGACGCGGTTGTTGATGTTGGGCATGACGCCCTCCATGCCGGCCTTGGTGCCGCGCACGACGGCATACTGGAACAGGGGCAGCAGCGGCAGGTCGGCGCGCACGACCTCCTGCAACTTGAGATAGACCTCCCTGCGCTTTTCCGGGACGAACAGGGTGCCGCCTTCGGTGAGCAGCCTGTCCACCTCGGGACTGTCGTATTGCCAGGTGTTCTGGCCGGCGCCGCCCTTCGCGCCGCTCGACGTCGACATCATGTAGTCGGACGTGTCGGGGTCCGGACCGGTCAGGAAGTTGATGCCGACCACCACGGAATCGAATTTCGACATCATCCAGTAGTCGCCCCACATCACCGTCGGCGGCAGGTTGGAGATCGTCATGTCGATGCCGAGCTCCTTGAACGATTGCTGCATGTACTGCTGCACCTGCTCGCGGATATGGTTGCCCGCGGTGGTGGAGTTCGAGAAGGACAGGCGCACGCCGTCCTTCTCGCGTATCCCGTCGGCGCCCGGCGCCCAGCCGGCGTCGTCGAGCAGCTTCTTGGCCTTGTCGAGATTGTATTCATGCTTCGGCAGGTCCGCGTTGTAATAGAAGGACTGCTGCGGCATGTAGCTTTCGGTCGGCGTAGGCAGGCCGTAATAGAGCGCATCGATGATCGCCTGCTTGTCGATGGCGTAGTAGAGCGCCTGCCGCACGGCCAGGTCCTTGAACTGCGGACGTTCCATGTTCAGGCTGAAGGACTCGACGGTGGAGGTCGGCACGACGTTGACCACCTTGCCCTCCAGCGCCTTGGCTTCCTCGTAATGGTCCGGCGTGATCCATTGCAGGCCGGTGACGTCGATGTCGCCGGTCTTGAACTGGGTGTACATGACGTTGAGATCCGGGATGTACTTGTAGATCACCCGTTCTAGATACGGCCCGTCGCCGAAATAGTCGGGATTGGCCACGACCTCGATGTGGTCGCCGGCGACGCGGTTCTGCCACTTGAAGGCGCCCGTGCCGATCGGCGCGTTGTTGAAGGGCGCGTCGTTCTTGTCCGCCACGTCGGCGAAGGCGTGCTTGGGGACGATGAAGGTCGAGGCGAGGATGGAGATATAAGGGGCGAAGGCCTTGTCCATCTGCCAGGTGATCTCGGTCGGCGAGACGACGGTGAGATTGCGCACATGCTCGTGGCCGGTGCGCCGCCAGCTGCGGAAATCGGGATCGACCAGCAATTCCAGCGTGAACTTGACGTCCTCGGCGGTGAAGGGCTGGCCGTCGTGCCACTTCACCCCGTCACGCAGCTTAACCTTCCAGTTGAGCCCGTCTTCCGATATTCCGCCATTCTCCACCGTGGGCACCTCCACCGCCAGGGCCGGCGTGAAAGCGCCTTCGGAATCGACGTTGAAGAGCGGGTCGAACACGGCGAAATGCACGCCCTCGTCAACCTCGATGTGCAGCAGGTGCGGATTGAAGACCGTCGGCTCCTGCGAGAAGCCGACGACCACCTGACCGGTCGGCTTGTCGGGCGCCGCCGCAAGCGCCTTGTCGCGGCCGAGAAGACCCGGCATCACAAGGCCCGAAGTACCGGCCAGCGCCAGCATTCCAAGCGTCTGGCGCCTCGTGAACTGCGCTATCGAATTTTTTTCATCAGCCATGTCATCGTTCCCTTTCTGGACTAGTTTTCAGTTCTCCCTGCCTTCTGAGGTGGGCAGTCATGCTATCGTCGGCGTACCGACCGGCGCGGCAGCGCCGTCAAAACCCGCTGAGAGGCTCGACCTTCGAGCCGTCCGAGAAGCGGGAAAAACGGAAATTCGCCGGATCGACCAGCGGCGTACCGCCGGTCACGATATCGGCCATCAATTTGCCAGCGGCCGGGCCGATGCCGAAGCCGTGACCGGAAAACCCGGTGGCCATGTGGAAACCGGGAATGCCGTCGACAGCCGAGATCACGGGCACGGCGTCCGGCGTGACATCGATGTAGCCGGCCCAGCGCTGCGCGATCTCGACGCTTTCAAAGACGGGAAAGGCTCTTTTCAGATTGGCGAGCGCCAGATCGGAAAGCTTCGTCGACGGCTTCGGATCGAGCACCCGGCAATATTCGAACGGGCTCGCCTCATCCATCGTCCAGCGCCTTGCGATCCTCGCCTCGTCGAAGAACCGGCCGCCGAGGCGGAATTTCAGCGATCGCCATTCCATGCGCAGGGCGGGCAGGAAGTCGCTCGCGAAACGGAACGAGTTCGGCACGATGTCGACGATGTTCTCGTGGCCCGAGGCGATCGTATAGCCGCCGTCCTGGCGCTTGCGCGTGGCAAAGCCGTCCGCCCAGATCGCCTGTTCCGGCCCGCCCTCCAGCGGCCTGGTGCGCATAACGGTGTTCATGACCTTGAGCTGCGGCAGCCTCAGGCCGTAAAGACCCGCGAACAGCCCCGACCAGGCGCCGCCCGCCAGCACCACCGACTTGCAGGCGATGCGGCCGCGCTCGGTGACGACGCCGGACACAGCGCCGGCCGACCGCTCGATGCCCCGCACCGCGCATTCCGTCAGCACCGCCGCCCCCTTGTCGCGGGCAGCCTCGGCGATGGCGGGGGCTGCCTTCTGCGGCTCGGCCCGCCCGTCGGCAGCGGTGTAGAGCGCGCCCTTGAGGTTCATCCTCGATCCCGGGAACATGGCGTCAAACTCGGCGCCGCTCAGCATGCGCGAGTCGAGCTGATAGCCCTCCAGGTTGCCGTTCCAGCGCTCATGGTCGGCATATTCCTTGTCGGTCGCGCAGGTGAAGACGATTCCGGCGCGCCGGTAGCCGGTATCGCGCCCGGTACGCCGGTCGAGGTCGGCCCACAGGCGCAGCGCCTCGGCCATCAGCGGGATTTCGCGGGGGTCGCGGCGCGATATGCGCACCCAGCCCCAGTTGCGGCTTGACTGCTCCTGGCCGATGCCGCCCTTTTCGCAAAGCGCGACGCGCAGGCCGCGCTCGGCCAGTTCCAGCGTCGCTGACGTGCCGATGATGCCGCCGCCGATGACGACGACATCCACCTCTTTCGGCAGTTCCGCATCCCCGTGGACTGGAACGACATAAGGTCCCGGCATTCTAGAACGACTCCTCGAGCTGGCAGTTGATCGCGAACTCGGCCACGCTCGCCTCGTTGGGCAGGTCGAGCAGCATCGCCACGACGCGGGCGATATCCCCGGGGTCTGTCATCAGCTCGGCCGGCCTGTCGGTGATGGCACGCGCCATGTCGGTGGCCACGAAGCCGGGACAGACGGCTGTCGCGCGGATACCCCGGTCGAACCCCGCCTGGCGGATGCCATGGACAAGCGCGACAGCCGCGAACTTCGTCATCGCATAAAGCCCAGAGTGCGCCGACTTCACGCGCTTGCCGGACAGCGACGCAAGCAGGACGACACGCCCCCGGCCATTTTCCGACAACGCCTCCCACGCGGCCTTGGCAAGACGCCGCGGCGCCTTGACGTTGACCTCCAGCATCGCTTCGAGGTCCCCGTCATCCGCTTCCACCACGGTTTTGGGAATCATCAGCCCGGCATTGGCGACGATCGCGTCGATGCGGCCGAAGGCGGCGAGCGCGGCTTCGACCCAGGCATCCTCGGCGCCCTGCGTAGCGTCGTAAGCGTGCAGATGGACGCTTTCGGCACGGCCCCACGCCGGCATTTGCGGGCGACGGTTGCCGAGCGACAGGCGCCATCCGGCTTCATGCAGCCGCGCCGCAATGGCGGCGCCGATGCCGCGCCCGGCGCCCGATACCAATGCCACGCGCCCGGCTGTCATCCCGTTCACCCCGCCTTGGTCTCGTTCGTGACGATGCGGTGATAGGCCCGGCGCAGGATGTCCATCAGCAGCGCCTGCTCGTCGTCCGGTATGAAATGAAAGAAGTCCCTGGACTGGGTCGTGACCAGGGTTCGCACCCTGCTCGCCAGTGCGGCGCCCTTGGGCGTTATGTAGAGTTCCTGGGCGCGGTTGTCGGCGGCCGAGACTTCGCGGGTGATGAGCCCCTGCCCCACCATCTGGTCGATCAGCCGCCCCATGGCCGAGCGATCCTTCAGGACAAGCCGCGCGATCACCGAGGGCCTTATGCCGGGATGGCTGTCGACGAGCAGGAGCGTCGTGATCTTTCCGGTTCCGCGAGCGACTTCCAGCCCTTCGAGACGCTCGTCGAGGTCGCGCGATACGGCCAGGTTGATCGTGCGGATATAGAAGCTCAGCGTGTCCTCGAGAACATCGAGATCCACCTCTTCGACGGAAGTCGGCGGATTTCGCATACCCGTGTCCATGCTTCCTCCCGGACGCCTGGCCGACCTCTCCGGTCGTGCGGCGGGATAGCCGCATCCGCTGGTCAAGCGAAGGGTATGAAATGCGAAATAGTGGACAAATGCAACTATTTTTTGCGCCGGCCGCCGGGATCAGGCGGCGGGCGCCCATTCGTTGCCCGGGATGGCCGAGACGAGACGGCGCGTATAGTCGTGCGCGGGCGAGCGGAATATCCTGGCCGGAGGGCCGTATTCCACGACGCTGCCCTTGTACATCACGGCGATCTCGTCGCAGATCTGGCTGGCGACGCGCAGGTCGTGGGTGATGAAGATCATCGCGATCTTGCGGTCCTGCTGGATGCGGGAAAGCAGTTCGAGCACCTGGGCCTGGATGGAGACGTCAAGCGCCGAAACCGCCTCGTCGGCGATCAATAGCTGGGGATCGAACATGAGCGCCCGCGCGATGCCGATGCGCTGGCGCTGGCCGCCCGAAAATTCGTGCGGGAAGCGGTCGTAGGCACCCGCGTCGAGCCCGACGAGATCAAGGAGATCGACCGCCTTGGCCTTGGCGTCCCTGATGGAAAGCCCGCCCGACACCGGCCCCACCGTCAGGATGCGGCCGATGGTGAGGCGCGGATTGAGCGAGGCGAACGGGTCCTGGAAGATCATCTGGATGGATTTGCGCATCGGCCTGAACGCATCCTCGGCCAGAGGCAGGATGTCCTTGCCGTCGAAGACGATCTTGCCGCCATCGGCATCCAGAAGCTTGATCAGCACGCGGCCCAGGGAAGATTTTCCGGAGCCGCTTTCGCCGACGATGCCCAGCGTGCGCGCCTGCTGAAGGGTGAAGCTGACGTCCTTCACGGCATGGACGGTACGCCCCTTCGACAGCAACCCGCTGGCGACGCGGTATGTCTTGTTCAGGTTCTCGACACGAAGGACGACCCTCTCTTGCGGAACCGCGTCCTTGTCGACCTCGCGCATCCTCGGAACGGCGGCGATCAGTCGCCTGGTATAGGGATGGCGCGGCCGCTCCAGAACCTCCCTGACGTCGCCCTGCTCCACGAGGTTGCCTTTTTCCATCACGATCACGCGGTCGGCTATTTCGGCCACCACGCCGAAATCATGGGTGATGAACATCACGCTCATGTGCTTGCGGCGCTGTATCTTGCGGATGAGATCGAGTATCTGCGCCTGTGTCGTCACATCCAGCGCCGTCGTCGGCTCGTCCGCGATCAGGATATCGGGATCGAGGGCAAGGGCCATCGCGATCATGACACGCTGGCGCTGCCCGCCCGAAAGGCGGAACGGGTATTGATGCTGGAGCAGCCCCGGTTCGGGCAGGCCGACCTCGTCCAGCAGTTCCAGAACCTTCCGGCGGCGTGTCTCAGGCGTGCCGAAGTCATGCGCTTCCATCACCTCCATGATCTGGCTGCCGATCGTCATCAGCGGGTTCAGGGCCGAGAGGGGATCCTGGAAAATGATCGACACCGCCCGTCCGCGCAGTGCCCGCAGGCTGGCGTCGTCGGCCGTCACCAGGTCGACGCCCTGGAACCTGATGCTGCCCTGCGTCACCTTGATGACCGAGGGCAGAAGGCCCATGATCGCGTTGGCGGTGACCGACTTGCCGGAACCGGACTCGCCGATGATGCACAGGATCTCGCCCTGCTTCAGGTCGAACGAGATATCCCGCACCGCATGGGTCCGCTCCATGCCCTTGGGCAGGCTGACCGTCAGATCGGCCACGGAAAGAACGACGTCTCTTTGCGGAACGGCCGCGGCGCTGCTTGCTTGTGGCGACATGGAACGACAACCTCCGGCTTGGGCGAAAACGGGCCGATCGCAATGTTTCCCATTTTCAGCGGCCAGACAACACCTTCATGCCGCAGGTCGCTTCCGGCATGCGATGCCGGCGACCAGCGCGCCCGCGATCGGAGCGAGGATGAACAGCCAGACCTGAGCGACGGCCTTGCCCCCGACAAAGAACGCCGGCCCGATGCTTCTCGCGGGATTGAGCCATGCAGTTGACGAGTTCCAGACGCCCCTGGGCAGGCAGGCCTCCTCGGCGATCTCGACCAGCAGGCGCGCCGTCAGCGGCAAGAACTCGGCCGGCTTGTGGACGACCGTGCAGCCGGCGGCGAGCGCCGGCGCGATCTTCCAGGTGGACAGCATGAAGGGCGTGTTCCATGGCGTGATCACGCCAATAGGACCGATCGGCACACGCGTGGTCATGTTGCCCGCATTCTGCGCCGCCTGGTAGTCGGGCGGGGGTGTCGCCGATCAGCAGCAGGGCGTGTCGGAAAGCCGATCGCGGGCGGCATACGTGAGGTCGCTGCGCAAGCGGGCACGCGCACTGATGAAGCTGACCTCCCAGTCGATCAGCGCCGGATCGAGCCCCGCGCCCTCCAGTTTCATACGGCTGCGGCCGATGGAATTGCCAGTGCGCAGGCCGGCGGCGCGGAAGGAGGCGAGTGCTTCCGGCACATGCGGCAGCAGCTTAGGCCCGCTCGCCCGTACCGGACAATCACGGACACGGCTGTCAAACGCTTCCATGACGACCCTAAACGGCATCACATCCTGCGATTTTATCTACAGAGGGGACTTCAGAGCCGGATCGCATCATCATCAGTCCAATCCGATCAACTGCTGGGACTGAACGCCCAAAGCCCTCTTGCCATGGCTCTTGTCAAGTTGATTGCCACAGAACCCTCTATTCTCACTTCTACTCAGTGGAGCTTCGGTGCCGGGACGAGGCCGGAAGCCGCCCAGCCGATGAGGCAGCCCACGCAAAGCGGCCCGAGCGCGGCCGGTCCGATCAACAGAACGGCGATCAGCATTGCCGCGATCGGCCGGCCCATACCGACCGTCAGCGCGGCCGACATGCCGGCAACGAGAGCGACCGTCACAGGAATCTGCGGAACTAGCACCAGCGTGGCCGCACCTGCCGCGGCGCCGATGAACAGCAAGGGAAAAGCCGCCCCTCCGCGCCAGCCGGAGGCCAGGCACAGGGCCAGCGCGAGCGCCTTGAGGAAAGCCAACACCAGCAAGGCCCCCATGCCGGCGTCCTTCGCCCAGCCTAGCATCGCGTCCAGTTCGTGATGGCCGGAGAACAGCAAGATCGGGAAGCACGCGGCCAAGGCGGCAAAGAGCGCCGTCCCAACAATAGTCTGCAGATGAATGTTGCCGAGTCGGCCGAGCTGCTTTTCGATCTGCGGAAGGACCAGCACGAAGAGAAGACCAAGCGCCGCACCAACTATGGCGGGCAGCATAGCACCAAGCATATCGGTTCCTTCCCTCGTGGAGACATGCTCCGGCAGCTCGATGCGGATCGGGTTGCCGGGCAGTATCCAGCTGGCGGTCAGAAGGAAGCCGAGAAGGCCGGCCACGCCGGCCAGGTAGATCTGCCATCGCGGCGCCTCGCGCTGCTCTTGCGACAGCATGGCGCCACTCGGTGGAGACCCGTACAACCCGCCCAACGCGCCGGCAGCGCCTGTCTCCGCGATGAAACGCTCCTCGGCGGCGTTGCGGGCGATCAGCATCGAGACGAGGGCCGACAATTCGGAGACGACGGCCAGGATGCCCGCCTCGGGCCCGACAGCCCCACCGAACCCCACCGCCACGATCGCCATCAGGGCGAGCAGCAGGGCATTCCGTGCCTTCCAGGCATGAGCACGCCGCGTCGTCGCTTCAATCTGCTCCGACAGGCCTTCGCCCGCGTACCAGTAGCGCAGGATGGCGATGAGCACGCCGCCAGCCATGACCATCACGAACACGTACAATCGCGGGTGGGATCCGGACCACACCATGTCGGATACCACGCCCATAAGCCACAGGACGGCTGCCGCTGCCGCGCCGGCGGCCAAGCCGTACAGTGCCGCGAGCAATGTCGTTCTCAGTGCCGGGTTTTTCATTCTATAGAAGAGCTTCCACGGGCAACGACCCTATGATCTTCAGGGCAATGACGTCGAGCCACGTGGCTCCCGGTTCGCTGTCATATGTGGCCTCGCTGCCATCGGGAAGCTTTTCATGCCATACAAGCTTGCCGTTCGCGTCGATGGCGGGACGATAGGCAACGGCATCGATCGAACCGTCGAAGCCGGCGCCGAGACTGCGGGCCATCGCCGGACTGTCGATCAGGAACCCCATCTCGCAGTTCAGGATTGCCGACCGGGGGTCGAAGTTGAACGAGCCAATGAAAATGCGCCGGTCGTCGACCGCGAATGTCTTGGCATGCAGGCTGGCGCCCGAGAGCCCCAGGGGATTGAGTTGCAGTTCGGACTCGTCCTTCCCGTCTGCCCGCAGCTTCAGTTCGTATAATTTGACCCCCGCCCTCAGCAACTGATCGCGATATTTCACATATCCGGCGTGGACCGGCAGCACGTCGGTCGTGTTCAGTGCATTGGTGAGGATGCGCACATCGCGACCTTGGCCTGCCAGATCAGTGAAATAGGCCGTGCCTTGTTTGCCCGGCTCGAAGTAGGCGGACACCAACAGCAACTTGTGATCAATCGCACCGAGAATATCGCTCAGCCGGGCGATCATGAGCTGATCGCGTTTGGCGATGCCTTGCCCCTTGATCGGATCGTCCGCAACGACCTGCACGTCTGTCCACTCGAGGGCTATGCCACTATCGATGAGGCGCCGTCCGCTTGAGGTCATGCCCAATTCGAAGGCCTTGGCGGCTTTGCCGCTCCTGGCCGAGGCGACCGCAGCCCGGAAAGCCGCGATGTCACCGTGACCGCTTATGATCGTCTCTACGGCATGCACGGACTTGCTGTTCCAGTAGGCGTCGAAGACCTTGGCCGTTTCAGGCACGATCGCTCCGGTGGCCAGGACGTCCAGATCGACGTAGAACTGATCGTCGCCGACCTGGAAATACTCGTCGCCGATGTTGCGCCCGCCGATAATCGCTACCGCGCCATCGACCATGAAAGACTTGTTGTGCATGCGTCTGTTCATACGGAAAAAATCAAAGGCGTAGCCCAGAATTTTCGGCGAGCGCACCGTCGATGGATTGAACAGCCGGATCTCGAAATTGTCTTGCGCGTTGAGCGCGGCCAGAATGCTGTCCAGGCCCGGCACGCCATTGTCGTCGAGCAGCAAACGCACCCTGACGCCGCGCTTCGCAGCGCGCAGAAGCGCGTCGAGCAGCAAGAGGCCTGAAGTATCCTCATGCCAGATATAGTATTGCGCGTCGATCGAATGCTCGGCGGCATCGATGAGCCCCAGGCGGCTGACAAGAGCGTCGTGGCCGCGCTCAAGCGGCACCACGCCGGACTTGCCTGGATGCGTGGATGCAGCCTGTGCCACGCGCTGGCCAATGCCGCTTGTCAGGTCGGCGCCGATGGCGACGGACCGCAGCCGGTTGGACACATCGGGAACCGGGAACAGCAGGCGCAGCACTATCCCTGCGGCGACAAGGCCAGCGAGCAACAGGAACAGGTAGCCGAGAGCCCGTTTCATCGCATGCACCACCAGAAAACAGACAGGAATGGCCAGTCTGGTGCAAATCTAGCCGAATGCAACCTTCGGAAGAAGGGACTGGTTGCCCATGCACGAACATTCGCGGCGTGAAGGCCAGCGCGTAGAGTGCCGATCTGGCCGGAGCCGCCGCATCGAAAATCCGGGCCTACCAGTCATCATGCAGTGCCAGCGCCTGAGCGACCTCGTCGCGCGGACGGGGTTTCGCGCGGCCGTCGAAAGCGAGCGCGCCAAGCCGTCCGCCGAGGAACGCCAGCACAGAATGGCCGCAGCCGCTGCAATGGTGATGGGGCACGCATGGGCATTGCTGCGCGGGGCCTGGATGACGACATGTTCGGACCCCATGGCGGCGACCTGTCGCTTCATCCGGCGTAGTCTGGAGATTATCAAAACGAGGGCCCCCACCCCCGATGGCCATGCCCTGGCTCCGATGGACGGCACTCCATATGCAGTCCAGAGCAGCGGTTGGAATTCGCCGCTTGGCGTTCCCTGTTCCCAGCCGCCCTTCAGCACGCTCACCGCGATTGATCTCGACAGCCGCAAGATCGCCTGGCAGATCCCGGCCGGCACCGCCAAGATGCTCGGGCCGCTCGGTATCCGCCTCGGTCTGCCGCTGACGCCGGGCATGCCGAGCTACGCCAGGACATCGGCGACGACCGGCAGCCTGGTATTCTACGCGGGAACGCAAGACTATTACCTGCGCGCCTTTTCGGCGTCGACCGGCATGTCGGCGCGGACCCGCATCCAGGACGAC
>ERZ778018.866-NODE-866-length-34365-cov-69.272778_pt1 | contig 34365 bp, 34 predicted proteins | sample MGYA00375748_ERZ778018 | MGnify/ENA primary metagenome ERZ778018 (study PRJEB29350, sample SAMN05509839) | bioreactor metagenome | biome: bioreactor; material: wastewater | place: South Africa: University of Cape Town | collected 2014-04-22 ... | reverse complement strand
CCGGCTCGGGCAAGTCAGCGACGCTCAACAACCTCTTGAACCAGGTCACGGCGATCTACCGCCCGCGGCTGTTCATCGTGGAGGCCGGCAACAGCTTCGGCCTGTTCAGCGATTTCGCGCGCAGGCTCGGGCTGACGGTGAACCGGGTCAAGCTGTCCCCTGGCTCGGGCATCAGCCTCGCGCCGTTCGCCGATGCACGCCGGCTGATCGAAACGCCGAGCGACGTGCAGACCCTCGATGCCGATGCGCTGGACGAGGACCTGCCCCCGGACGCCTCGGCCATGGAGGCGGACGAGCAGCGCGACGTGCTCGGCGAACTGGAGATCACGGCGCGGCTGATGATCACGGGCGGCGAGGACAAGGAAGAAGCCCGGATGACGCGGGCCGACCGCTCGCTGATCCGCCAGTGCATCCTCGACGCCGCCGAGCACTGCGTGGCCGAGAAGCGCACGGTGCTCACGCGCGACGTGCGCAACGCGCTGCGCACCCGCGGCCAGGACCCGACGCTGCCCGAAATGCGGCGCGTGCGGCTGCTGGAGATGGCGGACGCGATGGATATGTTCTGCCAAGGCACGGACGGCGAGATGTTCGACCGCGACGGCACGCCGTGGCCCGAAGCCGACATCACCCTGGTCGATCTGGCGACCTATGCACGGGAGGGCTACAACGCCCAGCTCTCCATCGCCTACATCAGCCTGATCAGCACGGTGAACAACATCGCCGAGCGCGACCAGTACCTGGGCCGCCCGATCATCAACGTCACCGACGAAGGCCACATCATCACGAAGAACCCGCTGCTCGCGCCCTACGTCGTGAAAATTACAAAGATGTGGAGGAAATTGGGGGCCTGGTTCTGGCTCGCGACGCAGAACATCGACGACTTGCCGCGCGCCGCGGAGCCCATGCTCAACATGATCGAGTGGTGGATCTGTCTCAGCATGCCACCCGATGAAGTCGAGAAGATCGCGCGGTTCCGCGAACTCTCGCCCGCGCAGAAGGCGCTGATGCTTTCGGCGCGCAAAGAGGCGGGGAAATTCACCGAAGGCGTCATCCTCTCCAAGAGCATGGAAGTGCTGTTCCGCGCCGTGCCGCCGAGCCTGTACCTCGCCCTCGCGCAGACAGAACCCGAGGAGAAGGCCGAACGCTACCAGCTCATGCAACAGTACGGCTGCACCGAACTGGAAGCGGCTTTCAAGGTGGCCGAGAAGATCGACCAGACCCGCGGCATCGAGTCGCCGGCCCTGGAACTGTCGTAAACCGGAGAACGCCATGGAACAGAAACGTCCTTCCATTCCGATGCAGGTCCAGGCGTTCCGCCGTCGCCGCTGGCGGCCTCGCTGGCCCTGGGTATTGGCTGCTGCGCTGGTCGCGCTGCTGCTGATCTGGCTGGTGTCCCGGACGCCCGGAGAATCCTCAGCGCCGTCGCCCGCGCCGGTCAGCACGGCGCAGGTCGCTGGGCCACCCTGGCAGATGGGCAACCCGGAAGGCCGCTTCACGCTGACGCTCTATGCCGACCTGGAATGTCCGTTCTGCCGGGAGTACTTCCCGCAGCTCAAGCGGTGGGTCGGCAACAACACCGACGTCGCACTGCAATGGCATCACCAGCCGCTGGCCGCGCACGAGCCTGCCGCGTCGGCCGAGGCACGTCTGGCCGAGTGCGCCGCCGAAGCGGGCGGGCATGCGGCGTTCTGGCAGGCGGTCGAATGGGTCTATGCCCACACGCGCAGCGACGGCCAGGGCTTGCCCGATGACTTGCGTTATCCCGAAACAACGTCAGCCATCGAACAGTGCATGGCGAGCGAGCGCCCCAACGTGGCCATCCGCGCGCAGGCCGCGGAAGCCACCAAGAGCGGCGTGACCGCCACGCCGTCGCTGCGACTGCTCGATCGCCAGACGGGCCAGGCCATCCTGCTGCAGGGGCCTATCGAGGGTGATGCCTTGCTCTCGGCCATGGACATGCTGGCAGCCGAGGACTCGACCAGCGACGCGGCGGCTTCGCTCGCCACCCCCACATCCGAAATGCCTGCCGACGTTGTCGGCGACATGCCCAGGTAGCCCTCGGTCTTGGAGGCTACGGCGCGGCTTGCCGCGCTGACCGCGACCCGTTCGCTCCGCATCCTGCCTGCGAACAATCACCGCTGCGCGGTGGTGGATGCTGTTTCCATCCCCAGGAGGGCTTGCCCTCCCAGGGCGGCGTCCTCCGTTCACATTCTGGAGGTTCGCCATGTCTCTCGTCGTCAATGACTCCTGCGTGGAGCCACGTTTTACCCCAACGTCCCAATCCGATGACTGGATCATCCAACAAGCCATCGTGCTGCTGGAAAAACGTGTTTTCAAGGCCGGGCCGCTTCTTGACCAGCCACAGGCCGCAAAGGACTACCTGCGTCTGAAACTCGTCGCAGAACCGAACGAAGTGTTCGCCATCGTGTTCATGAACACTAAGCACCGGGTGTTGGCCTACGAGCCGATGTTCAAAGGCACGCTCGATGCGACCGCGGTTTATCCGCGAGTGGTCGTGCAGCGGGCATTGGAGCTGAATGCCGGCGCGGTGATTTTTTCGCATCAGCATCCGTCGGGATGCACTGAGCCGTCAAGCGCGGATCGCGTTTTGACCGACCGACTGAAGGCCGCGTTGGCGCTCATCGACGTGCGAGTGTTGGACCACATCATCGTTGGCCAAGGCACGCCGTACTCGTTCGCGGAATCCGGCTTGCTGTAGCGACGGCATCGGCTTGCTAATCCACGCGGAGGCTTCGGCCTCCGCTTTTTTCATGGGCGCGAGACAAGCAGGTATGCGGGCAGTGCGCGATGCGCATTGTTTGTTGGGGCCGCATCGGCTTCGCGTTTGACTACGGCTCTGATCAACTTCAAGGGCACGCGACATGCCAGCATCTCTTCTCCGGTTCGCGTCGGGCTGGCGAACCCTCGGCCTGGCCGTGGCGCTGCCGGCCGCCCTGGCCGTTTTCAGCCCGGCCACCTTCGCCGCCGACGTGGTGGTCGTCACCGACAGCCGACACCCGGTCAAGACCATGGGCGGCGAGCGGTTGATCGAACTGGACGAAGCCCGCCGGATTGAAGCGGAACTGTCGGCAGAGCTACCCACCGATCCTGAACAGGCAACGGCCATCGTCAAGCGCCGGCTGTCCAGCGGCGGCGCCGATCTCCAGCGCCGCATCGCCTCCGCGTACCAAGGCGTCACCGACGCATGGAGCCTGGGCGTCACCAGCCTCCCAGCAGTCGTGGTGGACCAGCGTTACGTGGTCTATGGCGAGCCGGACGTGGCTCGCGCCATCGCCGGCATCGAGCAGCACCGGAGGAACCAGCCGTGACCCGACCATTCGACCTGATGCGCCGCATCCGTGCTGGCGTGGTATCCGTGCTGCTGCTCAGCGCTACGGGCAGCTACGCCCTCAACACCGCCACCGTCATCGGCTCGGTGGCATCGCCCGACTGCCTCGAATACCGCGTCGTCGGCATCTGCTACTGGCTCTACTGCACCTGGACGGGCTGCACGGTGCGCACGTCCACCAAGGTTCGCCACTACGTTCCCGATGCAGTCGTCTCCAGCTACAGCAACACCGGCGAGAACCCCTGGGTCGAAGTCCGGGCGATGAGCACGCCCAACCCGTCCGCCCAAGCGGGCGGCGACGGAACCACGAACGAGGATCACGAAAACAACCTCGCCAAGTTCAAGAACGCCGACGTGATCGGCCACCCTGGCGTCGAGGTGTTCAACCAGTTCGTCTCGTCGTCGGGCTACTTCTGTGAGGGCGCGGGCACGGCGTTCATGCCGTACTTGCTCAGCACCCTGGATACGCTGGCCTGGCGCTACAACGTGCCCGAGATGGCCTACCCGGAAGCGCTGATTCCGGGCCGGCGCGAGGTTGGCGCACGCACCACGATGAACCTTTGGGGCAACGTGTACCCCCGCGGCGGCTTCCTGCACCAGACCGACGACTTTAAGGCCGGCGCAGTGGTGGCCCAGCGTGCGGGCGATGTGGTCACTCGCCGGGGGCAGATCCACGTCTATCAGCCGTTGCTTGCCAACTCCCGCGACGGCTACTGGCCGGCCGGCGCGCTGATGGAGGGCGATGCCTCCACCGGCAAGTGGCAAGAACTCACACCCGTCCTGTCCTCGTCCTGCACGGTCTTCCCGCGCAGCGGCTTTCTGACCCAGGCGCAGCAAGGCGACTACGCATGGGCGCTGTGGCGGCCGTATGCCTGCTGCGAACGCCGGGGCCAGGTGTTCCTGGGCAGCGTCGATTTCCTCTGAGGTGGTGCCATGAAGTTCCGTCCTGCACTCAATCCGTTCTCCCGCCGGGCACGTCGCACGGAGATCGTCCTGGCGCTGGCCGGCGCACTCGCGCTGGGCAGCGGCGTGGCCTGGGGTCAACTGGGCTACCAGACCAGCGGCAGTGTCATCGGCGATGACGTCATGTACTCGATCGGTGGCGGCAACGCCGTGTCGATGGGCCGTGCGGCCGGCATGCGCTCTCTCGGTGTCGGCGTGGGTTGGAACAGCAACTTGATCTGCGGCGACATGAGCATCCAGACCACGTTGAAGAACCAACTTAACGGCATCACCAACGGCTTCCAGCAAATCATGTCGTCGGTGATCCAGAGTGCCACCAGTGCGGTGGCATCGTTGCCCGCGCTGATCATCCAGCGGGCCGATCCCGGTCTGTACAACCTGCTCACCAATGGCGTGCTGCAGGCGCGGCTGGATTTCGACCGCAGCAAGCTGACGTGCCGTGCCATGGCCGAGAAGATGGCCGAAACGGCGGGCGGCCAGCTCGGCTGGAGCCAGATGGCCGAAGGGCTGGCGCTGCGCGATGCCGTGTCGAGCACGGATGCGGTCTCGGCCATCGAGCAAGCCGAGACGCGACGCGGCAATGACGGCGTGCCGTGGGTCGGGGGCAGCAACGCGGGCGGCTCCGGCCAGCCCGCGATCAAGGTCGTCGGCGATGTCACCCGCGCCGGCTACAACCTGGTCAACGGCCGCGGCGTGACCGACACCTCGTCCATCGCGCCGGCCAGTTGCGGCAGCCTCTCGTGCCAGACCTGGGCCTCGCCGCAGGCCGCCGTCGAGTGGGCTACGCGCGTGCTCGGCGAGAAGGAGCAGCGCACGTGCGATGCCTGCACCAAGACCGAGACGACGCCAGGCGTCGGGCTCACGCCGCTGATCCAGGAAGAGTACGACGCCAAGCTGCAGGCGCTCCAGGACCTGGTGACCAAGGCCAAGAACACGACGCCCGAGAACCTGCGCGAGGCCGGCAGTGCGTCGCTGCCCATCACGCGCGGCGTGATCGAGGCGCTGCGCGACGAGCCCGACCAGCACCTGCTGTCGCAGCGCCTGGCGTCCGAGGTCGCGCTGGCGTCCGTGCTGGAGAAAGCGCTGCTGCTGCAGCGCACGCTGCTCACGGGCAAGAAGGAGCCCAACGTCGCGGCCAACGAGCTTGCCGTTGAGGCGGTGAACCACGAGAGCGACACGCTCGACCGTGAGATTCGCAACCTCAAGACCGAACTGGAGCTGCGGCGCGAGCTGGCGAACAACTCGCCCATGGCGATCATTCAGCGCCACGGCACGCGCGCGGCCGGCTCGCGCGGCATCTACGAGGGCGATCCTGTGCCGGATCGCCTCGACCAGCTCCAGAAGGGCAATCCGGGGAGTCGGCCATGAGCCCGGGGCGCATGGCCTGGCGGCAAAGTAGAGCCGGTCTTCGCTGGTTGTTCAGCCGGCGCGCGGCGAAAACGCTGCTGTGGCTGGTGCTGATCGTTGCCGCCGCCGCGGGGGCGAACGTCGCGGGCATCTACCTGGTCGGCAGCGTTGCAGGCTGGGAACGGTGGCTGGCGGCCTCCGCAGGGTATTTCTTCATCTGGCGGCTGTGCGTGTACGCGGCAACGGCCTATGGATGGTTCTGGATGCGCCGCCGGGTGCTGGCCCGCGAAGACCAAAGCGGGACAGATGGGCAGGCGCGGCGCCGGCTGATCCGCACCGAGGTCGCCGGCGTTGTCGCCATCGTCGCGCTGGAAGCCAGCCTGTTGATGCAGGCCGCTTGAGGGGAGATCGGGGCCATGACGCTTTTTACGACGGACTACCTGGAGTACTACCTCACCCTCGTGTCCTGGATCGTCAACAACGGCATCTGGGCCGTGCTGGTGTCCAGCGGGGTGTTCGCGCTGCCTTTCGTCGCCATCGTCGTGCAGGAGTGGCTGAAGGCCCGTGCGGAAGGCGCCGACGAAGGCAACAAGGGGGTGCTCTCGGCTGCGCGCATCGAGAACCGGGTCTTCGTCGCCATCGTGGTGGTGATGTTCGCCGGCATTCCGTTCATCGACGTGGACCTCAGCACCATCCAGTACGACAGTTCGCGCTCGGCACAATGCCAAGTCAGCGTGCCGCAGCCCACGGAAACCGGGTGGTCGCAGTCCTTCAGCACCGTCAACAACCAGTCGGCGAAGGTGCCGGTCTGGTGGGCCTTCATGCACGCGCTCTCGCGCGCCGTCACGAGCGCCTCGGTAGCGGCGATCCCGTGCGGTACGGATCTGCGGCAGATGAGGATGGAGATCGACGCGACGCGCATTGACGACCCGGTACTGGCCCAGGAGGTCGCGGACTTCTCGCGGGATTGCTATGGGCCTGCGCGGGCCAAATTGTTCATGCAGCGCCCGGATCTCGATGAGCAGCAGATGCACGATGTAACCTGGATCGGTTCGCGCTTTTTCACGGACACGGGTGGCTACTACGACAGCTACCGCTCCAGCACGGCGCGCGAGGCATGGCCCTACGACGACACCCGCGATGCTGGCCTCGCGCAGGTTGCCAATGGTGGCGGCTACCCGACTTGCAGGCAGTGGTGGTCAGACGGCAGCAACGGCCTGCGGGCACGCCTGCTGGGTCAGGTGGACCCGAGCCTGCTGAATCGCCTAGCGGGCTGGGCCGGGTTCCTCAGCCGGGCCGAGGTGGACGATTCGGTGATCCGCGCCATCGCGTCACCCCGGCAGCAGAAGCTGAACCAGGGCAGCGTCTATACGGACTACGGCGGCCAGATCGACAAGACCCTGCCGAACATCGTGACGCGCGCCACGGGCGACGTCGGGATGGCAGTCGGCGCGATTGCCGCGTTTCCCGCCATGGATGTCGTGCGCCAATCCCTGCCCATGATCCTCGCCTTACTGAAGATGGCGCTGGTCATCTGCATCCCGCTCGTGCTGGTTGTGGGCACCTACGACCTGAAGACGGTCGTCACCGTCAGCGTCGTGCAGTTCGCGCTGTTCTTCACGGACTTCTGGTTCCAGCTCGCACGCTGGATCGATTCAACGATTCTGGACGCGCTTTATGGCTGGGGCTTTGGCTGGAATCGGCCGCACACCAACTTTGACCCGCTAGTGGGGTTGAACAACGCCTTCGGCGACATGCTCCTGATGTTCGTCATGGGCACGATGTTCCTGGTTCTGCCGGGATTCTGGCTGGCGAGCCTTACCTGGGTTGGGATTCGGGCCGGGCACGTCATCCAGGGGCTTTCCGATGGCAGTAAGAGCGCCGGCCAAGCTGGCGGCAAGGGTGCCGGGGCGCTCACCGGAGGAAAGCTGAAATAGCACGAGGCCGGTCAGTCGTCGGTGTACAACTCGTGCGACGTGTCGTTGTACAGGTTGGGATCGTAGCCCGGCGTCTTGCGCAGCTCGGTGAGGTCGGTGAAAGGCCACTCGTCTTCATCCGAAGTATTGGCAGCAGCGGCCCATCCCGCCGCCGCAACGCCCAGCAGCACGAGTGCGAACCAAAACGCAACGTAGAGCAGCACCCCCAGTACAGCCAGCTTGACTACCCACACGAGCGCGGTAGCGCCAGCTCGCGGCATGCCCTTGGACACCAACCAGTTCGACGCCCGCCGTTCGCCGCGCGCATAGGCACGCCATCCGCGGCCGAAGGCGCGGCCGAGGCGTTCTGCGGTGCTGGTGCGGGTCGTCGTGCTCATGGTCGTCTCCTGCTGCTGAGGAATGCCTATTCCAGTTTGCTCCAATTCATTCGGTTTGAGGCTTCAATGCGCTTTCTTGCCGCTTCAGGACGCTTCGTCCTCCGGCTCTACCGGGCCCGGATCGGGTTCCACGCCGATGCGGTAAGTGGCAACGAACCGCGGCCAGTCCACATGGTCAACCAGGTCGATGTCCTCGACAACGCTGATCTTGGCTCCCGCACGCTCGAACAGGGCGATGCTCTTGGCGGGATAGTTGTTGCGCGACGGGTAGAGCACCCCGTCGAACAGCGGCTCACTGTCGTCTCCGAGCATCGCATGCACCTGTGCGGACACCTGCTGCGTGTGCGTGTAGTCGCGGCTGGCCAACTGCTCCAGGTTCAGGCCGAAGTGGCCCGCCATGACGCCCGGCGCCGTGAGGTCGGCCAGCAGCACGTCGTCCAGCACGCCTACTGCGCGCACCATCCGGGCCTGGACTTCCTTCAGGGCAATGGAGCGCTTCGTGTCTTCAAGCCACTGGTGCTTGTGAAAGACCGACTCCATCAGCGCCGTGGGCAGGTCGCGCCCCAGGTAGAGCACGCCGTAGGTTCCCGCCGGGTCATCGTATCGATTCGTGCTGCTGCGGCCATAGTACAGCGGGCTGCCCCGATAGACGACGCGGCTCACATGCTGGAGCAGTTCACCGGCATCGATCAGGAACGAAGGCAGCTCGTGGCTCATGGCGGTCTCGATTCAATGCACCTGGACGCCCAGCACGTTGAACACGGCCTCGGCCACGTCATCGATCGTGCCATGCGTCACCGCATCCACCGGCGAGCGACCGCCCAGGCCTTCGAGCGGTTCGGACAGCGCGCGGTAGATCGTCCAGTGGTCGATGCCCTCGACCTCCTGAAGCACGGTTTGGGTCAACTGCTGCTTCACCGGGTCGAGCTGCCAGTCGGGCAGCTTCTGGCCGCGCGGCCCCACGTTCAGCGCCAGCAGACGACGGGCGAGGATGTCCTTGTAGATTTGCTGGCGCGACTTGTCCGCCAGCTTGGCGAACTCGGCGGGCGGCAGGTTGTGCGGCTGGTTGAAGGCTTCCAGCAGCACGGCGCGGCCTCGCTGGACGTCGGTTTCAGTCGGTGCCCAACGCGTGTCGGCGCGCAACGTGGCCGCCTTGCGCTGCAAGGCCTGCGCTACCGTTTCACCTTCCAGGTTGGCGGGCAGCGTCACCGCCTCCACGCGCTCGTGGATGAACGCCTGCAACTCGGCCGCGAAAGCCGGGGCATCCCGGATTTCGACGGTATCGGCGAAACGGCGCACATCCTCCACCGTGACGCGCGGCAGACGGTCGGCAATGAATTCGATCGCAGTGGGCATGGTCAGCTCCCAGGTAGGTTTGAGACAGGGTTCACTCTAGTCGCCTTTGTCGCTTTTGTCAACTTAGTCGCCTGAGTGGGAGCCTACCTGTGTGGTGTAGCGTCCCGGCAGCATAGGCCGGGGGCCAGCACCAGGTCGCCGTCCAATCCATTCGTGCGGGTTCCACATTGACGCTGGAGCCGCAGCCCAGGCCCCGCTATACCGAAACGGTTAAAGGCCAAAGGGTCGAAACGGCAAGGGAATGGGGTGCAAGGGGAAAGGCCCTACCTCGAAAAGGCCAAAAGGCCTCCCGCCCGGCCCACCATCAGGACATCGACATGCTCTCCCTGTTCCAGCGAAAACGGCCCCCGGTCGCTGCCGCGCCGTCGCCAGCCCCCGCCGTCGATCTCCCGAAAGGGCTGATGCGGCCGGAGTCGGCCGCATCGCTGCTGGCCACCCCGCGCCGGCAGAAGCTGATGGAGCACATCTGGCAGCGCACCTCGCTTTCGCGCCAGCAGTTCGCCACCCTGTACCGCACGCCACTGGAGCGCTACGCCGAGCTGGTCCAGGCTTTCCCGGCCTCCGAAGCGCACCACCACGCATACCTCGGCGGCATGCTCGACCATGGCCTGGAAATCGTCGCCTACAGCCTGAAGCTGCGGCAGTCCCATCTGCTGCCCATCGGGGCCAGCCCCGAAGACCAGGCGGCGCAGGCCGAAGCCTGGACTGCGGCCGTCGCCTATGCCGCCTTGCTCCATGACATCGGCAAGGTGGCGGTCGATCTGCATGTCGAACTGGCCGACGGCAGCGCCTGGCACCCGTGGCACGGCCCCCTGTGTCAGCCGTACCGCTTCCGCTACCGCGAGGATCGCGAGTACCGGCTCCATAGCGCCGCGACAGGCTTGCTCTACCGGCAACTGCTCGATCGCGATCTGCTGGACTGGCTCAGCGGCTATCCGTCCCTGTGGGCGCCGCTGCTCTACGTCTTGGCCGGACAGTACGAGCACGCCGGGGTGCTGGGCGAACTGGTCGTGCAAGCTGACCGCGCCTCCGTCGCTCAGGAATTGGGCGGCGATCCCGCGCGCGCCATGGCTGCACCCAAGCACTCGCTCCAACGCAAGCTGGTCAACGGGCTGCGCTACCTGCTCAAAGAAGAGCTGAAACTGAACCAGCCCGAAGCCTCCGATGGCTGGCTCACGGACGATGCGCTATGGCTGGTGAGCAAGACCGTTTCCGACAAGCTCCGCGCGCACCTGCTGTCCCAGGGCGTCGATGGCATCCCTGCGAACAACACCGCGGTGTTCAACGTGCTCCAGGACCACGGCATGTTGCAGCCGACGCCCGACGGCAAGGCGATCTGGCGCGCGACTGTAACCAGTTCAACCGGCTGGTCCCACTCGTTCACGCTATTGCGGTTGGCACCTGCACTGATCTGGGACACTGGCGAGCGGCCGATGTCGTTCGCTGGCACAGTGACGATTGACAAAGACGTTGATGCTTCGGTTTCTCTGCCGACTATCGTGGCAAAGCCAACCATCGAAGATCAGCCCCCCCCGCTATGGGAGGCCGTCGACGGCACGGCTGCTCCGGTTCGGCCGCCCGCAAGTCAGGCGACACCGGATGTCATGGAAGACATGGTGGCGATGGTGGGCATGGGTGATTTGCCTGTCGTCCGTCAGGATGCGGAAGCCGCCTCGGACGAAGCACCCGCCGCAGACCCCGAAACGCCTGCATCACCCTCGACCAGACCGCTACCGCCATCACCAACGCCTGCACCCACGGCTGCGCAGCCATCCGGCGAACACTTCATGGCTTGGCTGCAACAGGGCGTCGCTTCGGGACGTCTGATCATCAACGACGCCAAGGCGCTCGTACATACCGTGAGCGACACCGCCTACTTGGTCAGCCCAGGTGTTTTCCAGCGATATGCGCAGGAGCACCTACAGGTAGGTGCACTGGCGAAGCAGGAGGGGCAGTCGGATTGGCAATGGGTACAGAAGCGCTTCGAGAAGCTGGGGCTGCATAGAAAGCAGACCAACGGCCTAAATATCTGGACTTGTGAGGTCACGGGACCAAGGAAGTCTCGCCGCCTTCACGGCTATTTATTGCAGGACCCCAAACTGTTGTTCACCGAGGTGCCGCCTAACAATCCCCACCTTTCGCAAGCATGATTGAGAGAGATCGGCAAGACGAACTCCCGTGCGTGTTCGTTGAGTCTGGCGTCATCGACCAGTTGCAGTCGATGAGGGTGCCGGCGGCGAGCTGATGACGCCGCGCTGCATTCGGGGCACCGTTCGTTCGAGGCCGGCGCAATTTTTTCTGCTGTGTCGGCCCCGTGGCTCCATCTGTAGCAAAGCATCGCTTTCGTTAGACAGATCCCCCCCAGGGGGATACAATTCTCAGATGACGGAATCACACAAACACTCAAGCCATCCTGGCTTGGTGAAACGGCTCAAGCGTGCCGAGGGCCACCTTCGGTATGTCATCGGCATGATTGAGGCAGAACAACCTTGCCTTGACATTGCCCGCCAGCTCTCGGCGGTAGAAAGCGCGGTAACGGCGGCAAAGCGTGCCCTGATCCATGACCACATCGACCATTGCCTCGACCATGATGCAGCGTCCGTCCTGACTGAAATGAAGGCACTCGCCAAACTCCTATGAGGCCGACCGATGCTCGCTGTCCTTAAGAACCGCACCTATCGCCATCTGTTCGCAGCACAGGTGATCGCACTAGTCGGCACCGGCCTGATGACTGTGGCGCTGGGCCTACTCGCCTACGAACTGGCGGGTGCGGACGCCGGAGCGGTGCTTGGAACGGCGCTGGCTATCAAGATGCTTGCTTATGTCGGCATCGCCCCGATCGCTCAAGCGTTCGCCGACCGCTTACCGCGTAGATCGCTGCTGGTCACACTCGACCTGGTTCGAGCTGCCGTGGCTCTCTGCCTGCCTTTCGTCACTGAGGTCTGGCAAATCTATCTCCTGATCTTCGTGTTGCAGGCGGCTTCCGCTGGATTCACGCCGACCTTTCAGGCGGCCATCCCGGACATCCTGCCTGACGAAGAGGAGTACACGAGGGCGCTGTCGCTCTCGCGGCTGGCCTACGACCTTGAAAGCCTGGTTTCCCCAATGCTGGCGGCTGCGCTGCTGACCATCATCAGCTTCCATAACCTGTTTGCCGGGACGGTGCTTGGCTTCCTTGTCTCGGCCGCGCTGGTGGTTAGCGTGGCGTTGCCTGCTTCCACGCCGGCCCCGCGTCGCAGCATCTGGGAACGCACCACGCGGGGCATTCGCCTTTACCTTGCAACGCCACGGTTGCGGGGATTACTGGCAATCAGCCTCGCCGTGTCGGCAGCAGGGGCGATGGTGATCGTGAATACGGTGGTGATCGTAAAGGCCCGCTTCGGCCTTGGTGAAGCGGAAGTGGCTTGGGCGTTGGCGGCGTTCGGGGGCGGTTCAATGATCGCTGCATTTGCACTGCCTAGTCTGCTCAACAAATTAGCGGATCAACCTGTCATGGTCACGGGAGCGGCGGTGCTGGTTATCGGTACGGCCATTGGAGCGCTGATTCCGTCTTACGTTCTGTTGCTGCCACTTTGGCTGGTGATCGGTTTCGGCTACAGCGTGGCACAAACGCCTTCCGGTCGGCTGCTTCGCCGTTCTGCCCATGCCGAGGATCGGCCTGCGTTATTTGCTGCACAGTTTGCGCTGTCGCACGCCTGCTGGCTGATCTGCTACCCGTTGGCGGGGCGCTTCGGCGCTGCCTTTGGACTGCAATCCACCTTCATCGTCATGTCGTTGATTGGCCTTGTCGGCGTAGTGCTTGCCCTGAGACTTTGGCCTGCGGGCGATCCGTCCGATATCGCCCACGACCACCCGGATCTACCGGCTGATCATCCGCATATACGCGAACATTCAGGCCAAGGCCGACATCACCATCCTCTGATCGTGGACGATCTGCATCAAGGCTGGCCACGCGCATAGCGTTGTGCCCTTCGCCGAACGCGATCTCACTTGACCAAGGGGCTTCGCCCCTCACTTTTTGCTGCTGCCCGACAGCGCAACTCCGGCGCTCACGGGACTGCGCGTGTTGCGCACTTACCCCAAGGTGGGAGGAACGAGGGAGGCGGATTGCTGTCCCCTTCGTCGGGCCATTCGTTCTCGCCGTCACCATCGCACATCGACACCCGATGCAGACGCGATGCACAACATGATAATATACTCCCCTAGGCTATATCGAATACCCATCATGTCCCACACCACCCGACAGAAAGACAAGCTGATCGCCCGCGTGCGCCGCATCAAAGGGCAAATGGAAGGCATCGAACGCGCCTTGGAAGCCGAGGCCACCTGCGTCGAAGTGCTGCGCCAGATTGCATCCGTGCGTGGCGCGGTCAGCGGCTTGACCGCCGAGGTGATGGAAGACCATTTGCGCGAACACGTCCTGGCCGTTCCCACCGACAAGGAGCGGCAACAGGGCGGCGAGGAAATGATCGAGGTCATCCGCGCTTACATGAAATAAACCTGCCACCTTCCGGCAGCCTCGCAGAACACATAACAACAGGGATTTACCGATGACCACGTACAGCCCCCAAACACCGGGCCACGATCACTTCTTCCTCGGCGGCGACCACCAACGCAATGAGCGCAAGGTGTGGCTGGTGATTGTACTGACCGCCGGCATGATGGTGGTGGAAATCGTCGCCGGCACCGTCTATGGCTCAATGGCGCTGGTAGCCGATGGCTGGCATATGTCCACCCATGCCGGTGCCATGCTGATCGCTGCACTGGCCTACCGTTTCGCGCGCCGCCATGTCGGCAATCCGCGTTTCACCTTTGGCACCGGCAAGCTCGGCGACCTCGCCGGTTTCGCCAGCGCGGTGCTGCTGGCGCTGATCGCCTTACTGATCGGCTGGGAGAGTCTGGTACGTTTGACCCAGCCCATCCATATCGACTTCGAGCAGGCGATTGCCGTGGCAATCGTGGGATTGATCGTCAATCTGGTCTGCGCATGGCTGTTGAAGGACAACCATTCCCATCATGGTCATCACCACCACCATCATCACGGTCACGACCATCACGACCATGACCACGACGACAGCCATCACGACGCGCACCACGAACCGGGCAAGGCCCGCGACAACAACCTGCGCGCTGCATATCTGCATGTGATGGCCGATGCCCTGACTTCCGTGCTCGCCATCGTCGCGCTGCTGCTGGGACGCAGCTATGGGTGGACGTGGGCCGATCCAGTCATGGGCGTGGTCGGCGCTCTGGTGATCGCGCGATGGTCGTGGGGTCTGATCCGGGACACAGGCAGCGTGCTACTTGATGCCGCAGCCGAAGGCGAGGAAGTCCGGGAAGAAATCCGCGAAGCGATCGCGCCCACGGGCAGCCAGGTCACGGATCTTCACGTGTGGCAGGTCGGCCCCGGCCATTACGCGGCTATCGTTTCGCTGATGGCGAGGGAACCTCGTGAACCCGCACATTACAAGGCGCTGCTTGCCCACATCCACGAGCTGGCGCACGTCACCGTTGAAGTGGAGCGTGGGGCGGCCGCATGAACGCCCGTGCTGCATTAACGGGCTTGGAGCACCGACCCGTGGCCGACGGCCAGCGCGTGTCCGGCATCTATCGCCGCACCGTCATGCTCGCCAGAGGGCGCTACTCGATGCTCGATGACGACATGGGATTCTCGCTGGTGCCGTGGATGCCGATGATCGAGCATCAGCCAGGGCTGGCGGTGAAGTCTCCTGAGAGACTGGACGGCAGCGCAGGCCTGCCGTCGCTTGACCGCCCGACACCAGCATGGCGCAATAAACCGATTGACGGTCGGTTTTTTATGGCGGATACTCATTGGCTTGAGTCAAAGCTCGGAGCTGACAACATTGACCAATCACAGCGTACCAACACTTGGCGATCTGGAAATCGCCGTGCTTGAAGATATCTGGCGCTTCGGCCCTTCCGACACCAAGGCGGTGTATGCCCGCATTGGTCAGTCTCGCTCGATTTCTTTGAACACTGTGCAATCTACGCTGGAACGTCTATTTCGCAAGGCCATGCTCCAGCGCGAAAAGATCAGCCATGCCTATGAATATTCAGCGCGAGTTTCCCGCCGAGAATTGATCCAGAAGCTGGTGGAATCCACAGTGCGTCGAGTTGCAAGCCCGCAGCCCGATGCGTTACTGAGCGCCTTTGTCGATCTTGCTGCAAGGGCGGATGACGACCAGCTCAAGAGGCTGGAGGAATTGATCGCACGTCGTCGCGCTGAATTGGATCAGGCGTGATGACGAGCTATGGCCCACTGTTTCAGTTCGCATTGCTGTCCGGCTTCGTGCTGGTGGTAACGCTTACTCTGCTGGTTGGGGCCTGCGAGCGGCTGGTGCGTCGTGCGCTGGCAGGTAAGACCCCCTCTCAGCGGGCGCGGGTATCTTGGTGGATGCTGGTGACACCTGCGCTGGCGGGTATTGCCTACGCGGCCACGACCATCGCTATGCCGTCGATGTTTGATGGCTCGGCGCGATTTGCTGCTGCCTGCTCTGCACACGCTGACATGCTGCTGCACTTGTGCGTTTGGCACCCGAGCGGTAATCGGCAAAGTGCTTGGCTATGGGGGGCATTGGCGTTGCTTGCGGGATATGCGGCTTGGCTGGCAGCACGGGCTACAGTAGGGCTTTGGCGGGCTCGGCGAACTCTTGCGTCGATGGTGCGTCTGAGTTGGCATCCGGGGCATCCAGACAAACTTCGTGTGCTTGATGTCGATCAGCCTATGGCGCTGGCCTGTGGATTCGGGAATGGTCATATCCTGCTTTCAACCTCGTTGATGCGGCGACTTGATCCAACGCAATTGCGCGTCGTGTTGGCGCATGAACAGGCCCACATCGTCAATCGCGATGTTGTGAATCGTTTGATTGCGGTCGTATTGTCGAGCATTCAGTTGCCAGGTACTCGCCGCCGGTTGCTGCGTGACTTGGAACTCGCCCTGGAACAGCGTTGTGATTTTGCTGCCGCAAACGAAGTGGGGTGTCCTGTCGCCGTGGCTGAAACCATCGTTGCAGTGGAGAAGATATTTCGGCAACACGCCAGGAACCAAGTGCCGTTGACGATGGCGTTCTTTTCTGATTTTGTTCCTGAGCGCGTCGAGGCATTGCTGTCGCCCAAGCACACTTCGATTTCATGCTTGGGGCCAATGCTCGGTATCGTTGTTCTGGCCTTTTGCAGCTTATCGACCGGCTGGCTGCACTCTGTGACCGAATCTCTCATCACCATGATGACGAGGTAAGTTCATATGCGTGTGTGCTGTGTTTTTTTACTCATAAAACCGATTAATGATCGGTTTTATGGTGAATCCGCTCCTGCATACGCGGCTAGTCCGTCCAAAACACGGATCGTTTGCTCACCAGCCAAGACCTTGTTCGCTAGTTGCAGCGGCTGTTGGAATTTTCGCGGAGTATTTATCGGAGCATTTATGTCTTACCAATCGTCACTTTGGACGCGCACGCTCTGCGCTTTCGCAATCGCGCTCTCTCTCCCGTCGGCGGCCTTGGCCGCCGACGAGTTCGCGGTTTCAGCCACGCAGATGCAGGCCTTGGGCGTACAGCTACAACGCCTAGACAAACCGGCATCCATTCCGGGTATGGCTTACCCAGCTCGCGTCGTGCTGCCTCCTTCGCAAGAATACGTCGTCAGCGCACCGTTGGCGGGCGTAGTCGATCAACTACTAATTGGTCAGAACGAAGCCGTCAAACCGGGCCAACCCTTACTGCGCTTGAGCAGCCCAGAATTGGGCGAACAGCAGCTCAAACTGATGGAAGCTGCTTCGCGCAACCGTCTAGCGCAAAGGAACTTGCAGCGCGAGAAGCAGTTAGCCGCCGAAGGCATCGTGCCTGAGCGCAGAGCGCAAGATGCGGAGACTGCTGCAACGGAGGAGCGAGCCCGTTTGCGGCAAGCTGAAGCTGCCTTGAGGCTGGCAGGCTTGGATGCGGGCGCTATAAGTCGTGTCGCCGCAGGTGGCGCAATGCAGGACGCGCTAGTCATCCGGGCACGTGCGGGGGGCATCGTGACTGATCTTGGCGTCAAGCCGGGGCAACGAGTCCAACAATCTGATCCCCTTGCGCGTGTCGCAGACACGCGCAAGCTGTGGCTTGATATCCAATTGCCTGTAGAGCGCCAGTCGAAGGTGACAGCGCGTGGCGGCCAAGTCACCGTTGTTGGCAGGGATGTAGTTGCGGTCACCACCAGCCTGGGAGCCACCGTCAGCGACAGCCAGACGTTAGTGCTGCGCGCGGAGGTCACGCGCGGGGCGGCGTTGCTGCGGCCGGGCGAGTTCGTCCAGGCCCAAGTGGCGTTTGCCGCTGGCGGCGAAGGATGGCCGGTCCCGGTCGCGGCCGTGGTGCGACAGGGCGACAAGGCTTATGTCTTCGTCCGAACCGACAAGGGTTTCGTTGCCACGCCAGTGGATGTATTGGACAGCGCCGGCCAAGCCCTGCGAGTCAAGGGCGCGCTTCGTCCCGGCCAGGAGATCGCCGTCACGTCCGTGATTGGGCTGAAGGCGGCTTGGCTCGGCAAGGGAGGGAGCAATTGACATGCTGACCCGTCTCGTTCAATTCGCGCTCGCACAGCGCCTGTTTGTCCTACTGGCTGGCGCACTGCTGGCCGGTGGGGGGTGGTATGCCTTCCGCAACCTGCCGATCGATGCATTTCCCGACGTGGCAAGCACGCAGGTCAAGATCATCATGAAGGCACCGGGCATGACGCCCGAGGAGATCGAAACCCGCATCGCCGTACCGATCGAGGTCGAGATGCTGGGCATTCCCAATCAACGCATCCTGCGCTCGATGTCCAAATACGGCATCGTCGATATTACGGTCGATTTCGAGGACGGCACCGACATCTATTGGGCACGTCAGCAAGTGGCTGAACGGTTGTCCAACATCAGCGCCGATCTGCCTGGAGGCATCAGCGGTGGCATGGCGCCGATCACGACGCCGCTGGGCGAAATGTTCATGTTCACCGTCGAGTCCAAGGAGATGTCGCTGGAGGAGCGACGTAGCTTGCTTGACTGGGTGATCCGGCCCGCCCTGCGTTCGGTGCCAGGCGTGGCGGATGTCAATGCGTTGGGCGGCAAGGTACGCACGTTCGAGGTCATTCCCGATCCAGTGAAACTTGCTGCGGTGGGCCTGTCAACCACGCAGTTGCGCACAGCCATCGAGGCAAACAACCGCAATGACGGCGCAGGCCGCCTCGGCGAAGGCGATGAAGTGCTGCTGGTGCGTAGCGAAGGCAGCATCAAGAGCATGGACGATGTGCGCGCCATCGTCGTGAAGGCCGAAGGCGGGGCGAGCGTGCGCATCGCCGACATTGCTCAGGTCCGCGAGGGCTATCTCACTCGCTATGGGGTGGTGACGCAGAGCGGCCAGGGAGAGGCCGTACAAGGCCTTGTGCTCGGGTTGGCTGGGGCCAATGCACAGAAAGTCGTCCGAGGCGTGACGAAGAAGTTGGAAGAACTCAAGCCGACCTTGCCGAAGGGCGTCGAACTCAAGGTCTTCTACAACCGCGCCAGCCTTGTCGAGACCGCGATTGGCACGGTGTCAACGGCGCTGCTGGAAGCGACCGTACTGGTGCTGGTCCTGCTGGGAGCATTCCTGGGCAACCTGCGAGCTGCCGTGACGGTGGCCGTGGTGCTGCCGCTGTCGGCGCTAGCCACCTTCATCCTGATGCGCTGGTACGGCATGTCGGCCAATCTGATGAGCCTGGGCGGTCTGGCCATCGCGCTGGGCATGTTGGTCGACGGTGCGGTGGTGGTGGTCGAGAACATCGTCCAGCACATGGCCCATGACGGCAAGGACAAGCTACCACGTCAGCACATGGTGTTTCGTGCGGTGCGTGAGGTGGCCGCGCCGGTCGCGGCCGGCATCCTGATCATCGCCGTCGTGTTCCTGCCGCTGATGACGCTGCAAGGTCTCGAAGGCAAGTTCTTCGTGCCGGTGGCGATGACGATCGTATTCGCGTTGGGCAGTTCGCTCGTCCTCTCGCTTACCGTCATCCCCGTGCTGTCGTCCTTCCTGTTCAAGAAGGTGACGCACGACGACCCCTGGCTGCCACGCCATGCGCTGCGGCTGTACACGCCGGTCCTCGACTTCGCCCTGCGCCGGCAAAAACTGGTCTTTGTTGTGGCGGGCGCCATGCTGGCCGTAGCCGTGGGCGTCTACACACTGGTCGGCAAGACCTTCATGCCGGCAATGGACGAGGGAGACATCATCGTCGGCATTGAAAAGCTTCCCTCGGTGAGCCTGGAACAGACGGCCGAACTCGATCTGAAGATACATCAGGCGTTGATGAAGGGCGTGCCCGAGATCACTGGCATTGTCGCGCGGGCGGGTGCCGATGAGATCGGCCTGGACCCCATGAGCCTGAACCAGACCGATACCTTTCTCGTTCTCAAGCCACGTAGCGAATGGCCCGAAGGAGGCAAGCCAGCGTTGGAAGACAAGATTCGTGGGGTACTCGATCAACTGCCGGGTGTGGGCTACAGCTTCACGCAGCCCATCGACATGCGCGTATCCGAGATGATCATCGGGGTGCGAGGCGACGTGGCGATCAAGATATTCGGGCCGGACCTGAAGACGCTCAATGACCTCGCCGGCCAGGTCGAGAAGCTGATCAAGGAAGTGCCCGGCAGCCAGGACGTCTACACCGTCGAGAACGATGGCGTGCAGTACCTGCGCGTAATGGTCGATCGTTTGGCCGCTGGTCGCTACGGCCTATCGGTCGAGGACGTTCAGGACGCCTTGCGCGTGCAGATCGAGGGCCAGCGTGCAGGCACTGTGATCGACGGCAACCGCCGAATCCCGATCGTGGTGCGCGGTCCTGACGGCGTGAAAGTTTCCCCGGCAGAGTTCGCGGCGTTGCGCATCATGGCGCCCGGCGGCCAAAACGTCGCGCTGGATCAACTCGCCAAACTGGAGCGCGAAAGCGGACCAGTGAAGATCGATCGCGAGATGGGAAGCCGCTACAGCGTAGTGATCGCCAATGTCACCGGCCGCGATCTAGTGGGGTTCGTTGAGGAAGCCAAAGCAAAGGTTGCGCAGGCGGTGACACTCCCCACGGGCTATCGCGTCGCCTGGGGGGGGCAGTTCGAGAACCAGCAGCGCGCGGCGGCCCGGCTGTCCCTCGTTGTGCCGCTGTCGCTGGGTTTCATCTTCCTGATCCTGTTCTCAACCTTCGGCTCACTGCGACAGGCCTTGCTGGTCTTGAGCAACATTCCTTTTGCGTTGGTGGGCGGAATTATGGCGCTCTGGCTCACGGGCGAGTACCTGTCCGTGCCGGCCTCGGTAGGCTTCATCGCGCTCCTGGGTATCGCCGTCCTCAACGGCGTGGTGCTGGTGAGCTACTTCAACCAGTTGCACGCCGAAGGCCTTTCCCTAATCGAGTGCGTGACACAGGGGGCACGTCGGCGCTTGCGTCCAGTGCTGATGACAGCTTCGATCACCGCGTTCGGTCTGATACCGCTGCTGTTCGCCACTGGCCCCGGCTCGGAAATTCAGCGCCCGTTGGCCATCGTCGTTATCGGCGGCCTGATCACAGCGACCGCGCTGACGCTGATCCTGCTGCCCATCCTGTACCTGCGATTCGCGCATGCCAAGTCGGCGGCGCCTGTGGAGGTGAGCCATGCCTAAGTCTTGCCTGACCTTGGTTCTTGATCCACAAATCGAGGAAAAGTTGCTCGACCTGCTGCTTGAAGTTGCGGGTGACGAACTCTTTGTAAGCACGCCGACGTTCAGCCACGGCACAGCCTACGGGCGGCTATCGAACGAAGAAAAAGTGATGGGACGCAGCCATGCGGTCCTGGTGCAGATCGTGGTCACCGACGGGAAGCAGGAAGAACTCCTGCAATTGCTGCAAGAACGCTTTGCTGGCACTGGGTTGCGCTATTGGGCAGCGCCGCTGTCGATCGATGGAGAGATTGCATGAAGTCTTGGATCACGATGATCTTGGGGTGGGTGCTGGTGCTGCCGCTACAAGTGGTTGCACAGCCTATCACTCCGTCCGACCTACCCCCTGCCGAACTTGCGCGTGCGGCTATCGAGCAAGAGCCTTCTGTCTTGAAGGCTCGGCATGCGCTGGAAGCAGCAGGTCACACAGGGCGCAAGATCGCTGCATCTCCCTACGAATGGTCTGTAGGAATCGACGGCCAGAGACGCCGCTATGACACAGGTGGCAATTCCAACGAATGGACCGCCAGGATCGAGCGACCGATCCGAATTGGTGGCAAGGCCGAGCTCGATCAGGGCCTAGGCGACACTACCGAACAGATAGCTCGCGCCGAGTTAGCGGAAGCACGACATGAAGCCGCGCGTGCATTGGCTGACTTGTGGATCGACTGGCTGGCATCTATCCAGGCGCGAGATTTGGCCAAGGAACAGCTCGGCTTCGCTGAATCGAGCGCATCGGCAGTTGCAGGGCGTCGCAGAGCCGGCGATGCGTCGCTGCTGGATCTCAACGCTGCACAAGCGGACGCGGCCGAGGCGCGCCGACAGTTCGACGCCACCCAGGCACAGGAGGCCAAGGCGATCCTTCGTCTTCGCTCACGGTTTCCTTCTTTGGTGATGGAGCCGCAGTCCTTAAGTGAACCTGTGGAACTTGAGCTGGACGAAGCGCAGTGGCGCGAACGGGTCCTTGCCGAGAGCGACACGCTGCGAATCATGCAGGCTTCGCTAAAGCGGGCTGAACTGACTGCCGAGAGGGCGCGAGCCGACCGGATTCCTGACCCCACCGTTGGCATTTTCACAGCCTCGGAGGCTCGTCGCAGCGAACGCATCGTGGGCATCAGCGTGAGCATCCCGCTCGGAGGGACCTATCGCAAAGAAACCATGTTGGAGGCGCTCAAGCAGGCGGACGTTGCGCGGGCCGAACTAGAGCGCCAGCGCAAGGAAATCGACTTAGCGACTGCGGAAACCATCAACGATGCCCGCACTGCACTGCGGCGCTGGAGGTTAGCCGAACAGTCCGCGCAGATGGCCCATGAGAACGCCAAGCTCGGCCAGCGTGGCTACGGCCTTGGCGAAGGGGATTTGCAATCTCTGCTGCTGCTGCGTCGGCAATCCGTCGACGCTGCCGGGGCATCGCTTTCATCCCGCATTGAAGCGTTGAAGGCGCGCAATCGGCTGCTGATCGACGCTCATTTGATTCTTGGGCTGGCCGATGAATAGAGCCGAACCGCTGCACGCCAATATGGCAGGCGAGATTAAGCGACTGAGCCCGGAGGACACGCCATCGTAAGCGCGTCGATTTCTTCACCCTAATCGCAGGAGCGCGGAGAATGAGAAGCCACTTTCCCGCGCTCAATCAAAGGATTTTTCTGAGTTTATTCAAGGTATGAGATACATGCACGAAAGACTAATTGAAGTAATGCCGAGCCTCCATCCATTAACCCGGGCACGTATTCTCCTATTTCTAACGGCAATGCTTCTCCTCATGTTCGCCAGTGCAAATCAGGCTCTGGCCCATGCTGTTGCCGAGGGCGATAAGGGCTACATCCAAGAAATATCTGGCATCAATATTATCTCCTTCATGTATTTAGGGGCGAAGCATATGGCGACGGGGTACGACCATATTCTGTTTCTACTCGGCGTGATCTTTTTCCTATACCGGATGAAGCATGTCGCCCTGTACGTGACGCTATTTGCCATCGGCCACTCGACGACGATGCTGCTTGGTGTGTATTTCAACGTCGGAATCAACAGCTACATCATCGACGCGATCATCGGCCTTTCGGTTGTTTACAAGGCGCTCGACAATATTGGCGCCTTTCAACGATGGCTTGGCTTTCAACCGAATACGAAAGCCGCCACAGTTGTATTCGGTCTGTTCCACGGATTCGGACTATCCACCAAGATCATCGAATACAACATCTCACCTGACGGCCTGATTCCCAATCTGCTGGCATTCAATGTCGGCGTTGAGATGGGACAGTTGCTTGCGCTCGGCACGATCTTGATCGCAATGAGCTACTGGCGCCGAACAGCGAGCTTCTGGCGTCATGCATACACCGCAAACGTGGCAATGATGTGTGCCGGCTTCATTCTGATCGGTTACCAAATCACCGGCTACTTCGTTTCCTGAACCCCGCGCGGAGAAAACCTTCATGTTTAACGTATCAAAGCCAACTCTTGACGACGTGCCTACATCGAAACAATTGCTGCGATCAACGTGCATTGCGCTCGTTGCCGCCGTTGCAATTCTGATAGCCATCGTCCTTCCCTCCGAATATGCAATCGACCCAACAGGGATTGGCCGTGCTCTCGGGCTAACGGAAATGGGGGAAATCAAGACCCAGCTAGCTAAAGAAGCCGCGGCAGATGCAGCAATGGACGCAGCCAAGGCCAGGGCCGCCGGCACGAGCACAGGGAATGCCAGCATAGCCACGCCGGCGCAGACACAAGGCACCCCTCAGTTGGCGAACGATTCTGCGTGGCGCGATGAGGTGCGCGTTGTCCTAAAGCCGGGCCAAGGCGCCGAAGTGAAGTTGAGTATGAAGGCCGGCGAGAAAGCTGAGTTCAGTTGGATCGCCGAAGGCGGCGTTGTGAACTTCGATACCCACGGCGATGGCGGTGGACAGTCGATCAGCTATGAGAAAGGCCGCGCCGTGCCCGCAGATGATGGCGTGATCCAGGCTGCCTTTAATGGCAATCACGGTTGGTTCTGGCGAAACCGTGGGGATGCGGATGTAGCTGTGGTCGTCCGCACTCGCGGTCAATACGCAGAAATGAAACGCGTCTTGTAATTCGCCAGAAAGATAGGGCGGATGTCCCATGTACTTCGGCCCTCTTGATCCGCCAAACGCGCAACAAGAGGCCGAAATTTTCCGCCTTGCCGCGAAGGCCGGGCATCACCTTAGGAGATAGTGAAATGAATATTCGTCCGTTCTTGATTGCCGTCCTGGCCAGCACATCACTCGCTTCGCCGTTTGCGATGGCCCACTCCGGCGCGCACAACGATGACGAAAAGGCCATGCCGAAGACCTGCGAGCAGTTGGCAGATACGAAGCGGTACATCAGCGACGTAGCTTACCCCGAAGTAAGGAAGCTGAAAGAGCAATGCGACGCCGCCGCGAAGAAGAAGCCGGCTGCAACGCCAGCTCAGGCACCCCGTCAGTCGTCCGGCGGCTGATTTCTCAGGTTGTGGCCGTGACTCACAAGGTCACGGTCATCGCCTGAATGAGCTTGGCATCAATTTCGGTTTTTTCGCTCGTTTGGCCGCTTAGAGCGTCCAATACTCGGCACTAGCCTGAGTGACGAATTATGGTTCTGGCATTTACCGAGGAGCAGGTTCTATCCGGCTGCGCTCGCACTAAACCTGCGCGGCAGGCCGGAGCGCAAAAGGAGACATATTTGTGGAGCTGCGACATCTACGTTGCTTCGTGGCTTTGGCTGAGGAGTTGCATTTCACACGAGCTGCCGCGCGATTACATATCGAGCAGCCGCCTCTTTCCAGAGCCATCAAAGAACTGGAGGACGAATTGGGGGTTGTACTATTCGATCGTGACCGCAGGGGAACCCGGCTGACAGCAGCAGGTACCGCGTTCCTGCAAGACACTCGCCGACTATTCTCCGTCCTCGAACAAGCACGGGAGAATGCCAAGGCCATCGCAGCAGGCTCGCGAGGCAGCTTGCGCATCGCAGTATCCGATGGCGCGATTGATCCTTGGCTATCGGATTTTCTCGCTAGTTGTCGCGCTGAAGAGCCAGACATCGAGATCCGCTTGATCGAGGTGCCGTTGGCCGAGCAGTTGCGCGGCCTGCGTTCAGGCGACTTCACCATCGGGTTCGCGCACACTGCCGAAGTCGGCGACGGCATTGTTGCCGAGCCGATCTGGCAGGACCCGCTGGTGATCGCCGTACCAGTCAGGCATGAGTTGCTTGTCCACAAGGCAGTCCCGCTCTATGAACTCGGCAGCCACCCACTTGTGCTATGCGACCCGCAGGTGTGCGAAGGTTACTGTCGGGAATTGGCTCGGCTTCTACATCTCCTGGAGCACGAACCGAATGTGGTCGAGCACGTATCCTCACTGGAGATGATGCTTACCTTGGTCAGTGCGGGCTTTGGTGTCGGCTTCACAACAGCGACCAGGGTTGCTATCAGTCCACGACCGGATGTGCTGACCCGCCCCCTGGCGGTGGATTCAGCAGTAATCACGACCTATCTGCTCCGACTCGGCAGCGGCGACGTGTCGGCTTCATTGGAGCGGTTCATCATTCGTCTGCGCGATCTCGTCCGGCTACGCGACAGTCTGGGTAGCTGACAGCGCCGTCAAAGATGCCCCCCTGCCGGTGCCAAGGTAGCGCTCCGTTGCAGCCATCAGTTCAGCGGCGCTTATTCTGAGCGCCATGGCAATTTTCAAGATGAGAGGAAGCGTGGGCACGTGCTCCCCGCGCTCGATCTTGCCCATGTGCGAGCGCGAAATGCCTGCCCTAGCTGCGAATTCGTCTTGAGCGATGCCTTGAGCTACGCGCGCAGCACGCACCGCCTGCCCGAAGGCCAACGCTGGCTCGGATTCATATGTCGATGTGCCAGCTGGGACGGTAATCCCCCCGTTAAAGCGAAGCATCTGGAAGTAGAATTTTCTCATTGAGGAGTTCTACCGCATGAAGCGATCGAGATTTACGGATAGCCAGATCATGGAGGCGCTCAAGCGGGCCGAGGCCGGGCTGGCGTTGGCTTGCTTATTCCAAGGAGTTATCGAAAATCCTAAAGGATATGCACCTGTCCGACGCATTACGCACCCATTTCATCGGTGAAATCTAAACGTCATTTCTACGCTGAGCGAGCCATAGCTTCGCCGGGGTATGCTGCGGGAAGCGGCTATGGCACCTCGCCCATCATCCTGATAGGTGCAAAGAAAGCGAGGGCGAGTTCGACGGTGGCACCCGAAATGGAGCCGGATGCCACCGGCCTTCACGCTAGTAGTTGGATTGCGTTGTGACCACCGGCATGGATTGATGCCTGCGACGGCGTAGCTCCCACTGCTTGACGAGCGCGTATATCGCCGGGATCACCGCCAACGTCAAGACAGTCGAGGACACCATGCCGCCCACCATCGGTGCGGCGATCCGGCTCATCACCTCGCTGCCCGTGCCAGATCCCCACATGATCGGCAGCAGGCCCGCCATGATCGCGACCACAGTCATCATCTTGGGCCGAACACGTTCGACAGCTCCCTCCATGATTGCTTCATACAGATCGGCGACGCCGGCATCGCGGCCAACAGCCTGCCTGCGTTCGCGGACGTCCTTCCATGCATGATCGAGGTAGATCAGCATGATTACGCCCGTTTCGGCCGCGACACCGGCGAGCGCGATGAAACCGACTGCTACCGCAACGCTCATCTGATAGCCCAGCCACCACATCAGCCAAATGCCTCCCACCAGTGCGAAGGGCACGGACAACATCACGATCAATGTCTCCGACAAACGGCGGAAGTTCAGGTAGAGCAGGACGAAGATCAGTGCAAGGGTCACCGGCACCACGACCTTCATCTTCTCCTTGGCGCGCTCCATGTTCTCAAACTGTCCGCTCCAGGTAGCGTAGTAGCCCTGCGGAAACTCGACTTCTTCGGCCACTGCCTGCTGAGCGCGTTTGACGAAGGCTCCGATGTCGGGCTCACGCGTATCGACATATACGTAGGCGGCCAGTAGCGCATTCTCGGTACGGATGCCAGGCGCTCCGCGTGTTAGACGCACGTCTGCCACTTGGCCGAGCGGAATCGGGCCGTTCATGGTTGGCACGTAGACGTCGGAGCCCATCCGCGCCGGGTCGTCGCGCAGCCCTCGGGCGTAGCGCACCGACACCCCGTAGCGCTCCAGCCCCTCCACCGTGGTCGTCACCGTCTCGCCACCCAGTGCGGTGGCGATCACGTCCTGCACCATGTCGATGGTGAGCCCATACCGGGCGAGCTGATCACGCCGAGGCACAATGTCCACGTAGTAGCCTCCGGCCACGCGCTCGGCATAAGCGCTGCTCGCACCCGGCACCTTGCGCACGACGGCTTCCACCGCCTGGGCCATCTTCTCCAGTGTTTCCAAGTCCTTGCCAAACACCTTCACGCCCACCGGTGTGCGAATACCAGTTGAGAGCATGTCAATGCGGGCCTTGATCGGCATCGTCCACGAGTTCGCCAGTCCCGGGAATTTAAGCGCGGCATCCATTTCAGCGATCAGCTTGTCGGTCGTCATGCCGACACGCCATTGATCCTGCGGCTTGAGATTGATGATGGTCTCGAACATCTCCAGGGGCGCCGGGTCGGTCGCCGTGCTGGCACGACCGGCCTTGCCGTAGACCGATTCCACTTCAGGAAAGGTCTTGATGATGCGATTGGTCGTGGCCAGTAGGCGTCCGGCCTCGGTAACCGACATACCCGGCAGCGCCGCTGGCATGTAGAGCAGCGTGCCCTCGTTGAGCGCCGGCATGAACTCCGAGCCGATCTGGCGCGCGGGGATGATCGTCGCGACCATCGCAAGAATGGCCAGCAGAAGTGTGACGCCTTTGAAACGCAGTACCGCCTTGATGATCGGTCGATACAGCCAGATCAACAGCCTGTTCACCGGATTCCTAGCCTCGGGCAGGATACGACCGCGCACGAAGAACAGCATCAACACTGGCACCAGCGTCACCGACAGCAAGGCGGCGCCGGCCATGGCGAAGGTCTTGGTGAAGGCGAGAGGTGAGAACAAGCGGCCTTCCTGGCCCTCAAGCGCAAACACCGGTAGGAAGGAGACCGTGATGATGAGCAGCGAGAAGAACAGCGCCGGCCCCACCTCTTTGCACGCCTGGACGATAGCCCTCGCTCGCTCCTTCTGGGTAGCGCCCTCGGGCAGATGCTCGATGCGTTTGTGCGCGTTTTCGATCATCACGATCGCCGCATCGACCATGGCTCCGATTGCAATCGCGATGCCGCCGAGGCTCATGATGTTCGACCCAAGCCCGAGACTGCGCATGGCGATGAATGCGATCAGGATACCCAGGGGCAGCGTAATGATTGCTACCAGCGCGCTGCGCACGTGCAGCAGAAAGATCACGCACACCACTGCAACGATCAGGCTTTCTTCGAGTAGCGTCCATTTCAGATTGCCGATCGCTCGCTCGATGAGCTGGGAGCGGTCATATACCGGGACGATCTCGGCGCCAGTCGGCAAGCCCGGGGCAATCTCCGCGATTTTTGCCTTGACATTGGCGATTACCTGAAGCGCATTTTGACCGAACCGCGCCATGACGATGCCGGAGGCGACTTCACCCTCGCCATTCAGTTCAGCGATGCCGCGCCGCTCGGCCGGCACCAGCTCGACGCGAGCTACATCCGATACACGCACAGGGGTTCCACGATCAGCCTTGAGCACGATGTCGGCAATGTCCTGGACACTTCGCAGGTAGCCCCGGCCACGTACCATGTACTCCTTCTCTGCCATCTCGACAACCCGGCCGCCGACGTCCTTGTTCGACGCACGGATAGCCTGTGTGACCTGATCGAGTGTGATTCCATAGCCAGCCAGACGTAGCGGATCGACAGTGACCTGGTACTCGCGAACGAAGCCACCCAGGCTTGCCACCTCGGAAACACCCTGCGCCTTGGTAAGCTGATACCGCACGAACCAATCCTGCAAACTGCGGGTGTCGGCCAAGCTCATGTCCTTGCCCTGCACCGCATACTGATACACCCACCCTACGCCGGTCGCATCTGGCCCGATCTGTGGTGCCACTCCCTGCGGCAGACGGCCAGCTACAGTGCTCAGGTATTCCAGCACGCGCGAGCGAGCCCAGTAGATGTCGGTACCATCTTCGAATATCACGTACACGTAGGATGCACCGAACATCGAGAATCCACGAACCACCTTCGCACGCGGCACGGCCAACATCGAAGTGGTGAGCGGATAGGTAATTTGGTCCTCGACCACTTGCGGTGCTTGCCCGGGATAGTCGGTGTAGACGATCACCTGAACATCCGAAAGATCGGGCAACGCATCGAGCGGCGTATTCTTCACCGCATAGATGCCGCCACCGACCAGGAACAACGTGGCAAGCAGCACGAGGAAGACATTTCGTGCCGACCAGTCAATCACGCGATCAAGCAAGCCAGTCGCCGCCGGCTTGGCTGCGTCGTCGCGCCCCAGGCCTGGAGAGTTCGTCGCAGAAGTGCGCATCTCAGTGCCCCCTGTGTCCGCTTGCGGCCGAGGTCGGCTTGCGGCTGGCAATCGGCTCTATGCTTGTGACGACGTACTCGCCAGGCTTGCCTGCCTTGAAGGAAAAGCGGACAGCGGCACCTGGGCCCATGTTCTTCATCAGGGCTGGGTCGCCAATCACGAAGTCCATGGTCATCGCCGGCCACTGAAGCGCCGGGATCTCGCGGTGAGCGACCGTGACCCGACCAGATTGAGCGTCGAACGCATCAATCGTCCCTTCAGCCTCATAGGAGCTTGCCGCGCCGCCATGGTCATGTCCATCAGCCTGGGGGGCGACCATGTTCGCTAGCGCCGCCTTGAGCTGACTCTCCGAATCGATCAGAAAGTTGGCCGAGACGACCACCCGATCGCCTGGCTCGACCCCTTCCAGCACCTCGACCACATCCTGACCACGCTGTCCGAGCTTGACCACCTGTGGTTTGAAACGTCCCTCACCAAGCACGCGCAAGACGACCTGGCGCTCGCCATCGTCGATGATTGCGGAGGTCGGTACAGTCGCCTTCGGAGTCGTGTCGCCGACCGCCAGCTTGACCTGGGCGAACATGCCGGGGCGCAGCAAGCCTTCGGCATTGCCCAGTTCAATTCGCATCCGAGTACTGCGGGTAGTCGCGTCAAGCGTTGGATACAGGTAGCTGATCCGCCCCTCGAAACTGCGGCCGGGAAAGGCGTCTAGCGCAATCTGCGCAGACTGTCCCACGCGCACGTGCGCAAGATCGCGTTCGTAGACGTCGGCAATGATCCACACTTTCGACAGATCGGCGATGCGAAACAGCGCATCACCCGGCATGAAGCGCTTGCCCTGTATGGCCTCTTTTTCGAGCACAACGCCGCTTACAGGCGCGTGGAAGACCTGGCGGGCACCAGCCTGTCCAGCTACTTCGAGGTTACGCAGACGAGCGCGCGTTGCTTCGGCCAAGCGGCTAGCGGACTCGCTCGCCAGCGGGTCGTGATCCGCGCTCTGGCTGGCAAGTCGCTCGGCGATGCGCAGTTCCTCTCCGGTGGATTGCAGCTCGGGACTGTAGGCGGTGAAGAGCGCCTGTCCCTTCCGGACCGTATCGCCGACGGCATTGACATGTAGGCGTTCGATCCAGCCCTCGAAGCGCGGGGCGACCACCACCTGGCTACGCTCGTCGGTCTCGATACGTCCGCTCACACGCACGGCTGCATCAACAACACGCAATTCAACCTCAGCAGTCCTAACCCCGAGCGATTGGACACGCGCGGGACTGACAATCACCGCGCCTGTATCGTCCGGTTTGGTGTCTGCATAGACTGGGATGTAGTCCATCCCCATAGGGTCCTTCTTGGGCACAGGGGAGGTGTCCGGCAGACCCATTGGGTTGCGGTAGTAGAGAACTTTTTGCTCGCTCTGAGTGCTGCCATCGGCAAGCGGAGCGGCCGGGCCAGGACTGGTTTCGACAGCCTGATTGGCAGGTGCCGTCGCGTGTTGCGCTTGAGCGAACCAGTATCCAGCGCCTGCAGCAATGGCCACGGCTACGGCGATCGTCGTCAATCGGACGGCAGCGTTCACTTCAGTTCCCCTGTAAGTTTCTTGATTTCGATCAGGGCCAGACGAGCCTCCACCTCGACCTTCAGGCGCTGCCCTCGGATGTCGATGAGCTGGCGCTCGGCCTCGATCACGTTGTCGAAATCGACCGCGCCACTGGCAAGCGCCGCCCGGCTGGCGTCCCGCGTTGCCTGCGCTTGTGGCACTAGGGTGTTTTCGAGCAAGCGAAGCGTCTCGCTCCCCTGTGCGTACATGGACCAAGCAGTACCGAGTTCGCCGGCAGCGCGCGAGCGCGCATCTTCGCGCCGTGCTTCGGCCGCCAAGAGCATCTGCTCCGCTTCACGCTCCTTTGCACGGCGACTGGATTGCTGTAGCGGAATGGTCACCTCAAACATTACGTCCCAAGATGCCCGTCGCCCATCAGGACGGCTGTTGCGCAAGCCGACGGCGAAGTCCGGCAAACGATCCTGGTAAGTGCGCGCCCGCTCGGCACGAGCCGCTTCGATGCCGAAAGTAGCGACATTCACTTCCGGATTAGCGTTCATCAGCGCATCAAAGAGAGAGTCGATCACCAGCCGTTCTGGCAATGGGGGTGGCTCCGCAGGTGCATCGAGGGGCGAATCAGGTGTCCGGCCGATCAGCCCATTCAGCCCTGCGGCAAGACCTTTGCGACGTTGCTCGATTTCGACCAGTGCGATGCGCTGCGCCGTGATCTCCCTCTGCATGCGCAGCACTGCTTGCTGAGGCAACCGCCCGGTCTTGTAGCGAACCAAGCTGGTCTCCTCCAAGCCCTGCAGCAAGGCCAGGCCCTGTTTGGCAAGTGCAAGCTCCCGATCAGCCGAGTAGTATTTCAACCATAGCGTCTCGATCTTCGTCGCAAGATCGCTCCAAACCGTCTCTTTGACTGCGTCTGCCTGCCTTGCCTGAGCCTCTGCCGCCTCCACAGCAAGTTTGCGCTTGCCCCAACCAGGCAAGGGCTGGGTAATCCGGTAACGTGTTTCGCCCACTTGACCCGGTAGCAACGACGCCGAGCGCCCGCTCATGGTGTTCGTGGCGTCCATTAATTCGACCTCGAAACTCGGGTCGGGCAACGCACCGGCGGGCGTTACACGCTCGCTCGCTGCGGCCGCTTCTGCTCGCGCAGCAGCGAACCCAGCATTACTCTGGCGCGCATAGTCAATCAGGGTCTGCGCGGTTGAGCCAAGCGTCGTGGTGTTACGTGAGGGCTGGCCGTAAGCGATCCCACTTCCTACTGATAACGTCAACGCGAACACAAGCAAGGCCGGCCGCACCAAAGTGCCTGCTGCAATGATGAGTGATGATTTCATGAAGAGTGAGTCCCGACGTGACTGCGCGAAATTTCGGGATCACTATGCAAGTCCGCCACCAACCGAACGATGACGCAACAATTACATTTTCCTGCGAATTGATTACATTTCTGTCAGACTTGACGTTGGTGGGCTAACGCTGTGCGTATACATAGCCCAAACCGCGCTTGAACAGCGCGGCCATATGGAAGCGACTTCCTGGCGAAAGGCTACGCAAGATGTGGAAGTGTGAGGTCGAACCTTGTCGTCCACTCATTGGATGTCACGCGCACATCGCCTCCATGAGCCACAGCAATCGATTTAACTATTGCAAGGCCGAGCCCCGCGCCAGCCGACTTTCGCTGACGCGCAGGATCGACCCGAAAGAACCGGTCAAAGATTTTTGGAATTGCGGACGCTGGAATTGGCTCACCAGGATTCTCGACACTGATGGTCGTGAGTTGTTCGTCCTCTCTCAATAGAACCGTGACGCCAGCTCCGTGAGGAGCATGTCGGATGGCATTCGACAAAAGGTTGCTCAATGCACGCAGCAGCATTTCCTTGTCAGCGGATATCGGTCGCGATTGACCTTTCAAGCACAGCGTTATTTCCCGGTCTTCCGCCAGCGCCTCGAAATAGTCAAATAGCCCTCGCACCATTCTCCCCAGGTCCACTTCTACCAAGCGAAGGTTATGGGGGTCATTCTCGGTCTGAGCAAGAAACAACATATCGCCGATCATGCGGCCCATGCGCTCGAATTCCTCCAAATTGGAGTAGAGGATCTCTCGATACTCCTCGGCCGACCGGGGGTGGTTTAACGCGACCTGCGTTTGCGTTACCAGGTTCGTGACAGGCGTTCTCAGTTCATGCGCGATGTCGGCAGAGAAATTGGACAACGTGGTAAATCCGTCTTCGATGCGAGCGAGCATATCGTTGAACGAAATGACTAGTTCGGCAAGCTCTACCGGAACATCCATGGGGTTGAGCCGCACATCCAGTTTGGACGATCGGATCGTCCGAATCTCTTCGTTGACTTTGCGGATGGGCAGGTGGCCCCACTGCACCGCAAGCCATGCCACCACAAGCGCGATGAGAATCACAATGCAAGTTGCCCACCAGAGCATGCGCCTGAAGTCCCGCAGGAATTCAAGATGGAACTCGATGTCCATTGCCACGGCAATGCGATAGGAACGATCTACCACGCCATCGCTTGCCTTGAACGAAAGGGCGACGCCCCGAAAATGCCGTTGGTTGTCCTGCCATACTGCCAGATCGTCCCCGCCAAGGCGGCTGATCGACTTTGCCGCAGCCATCAGATGAGACAAATCGGGGCCGGAGGTTGCAAAGATCGTGTTGCCGGCATTGTCATAGACGGCATAGCTGATTCCATGATGACCAGCCACTGCGCCCGCCAGTTCTCGACGTAGTGCACCGAGGTCCGTTTCGGCGGAGGCCTGCTGCAGGGGCGTTGACAATGCCGAAACTACTGCATCCAGTTCCTGTGCATCTTGCTGTGCGAAATGATGCTCCATCGATCGAATGATCACCCATCCAAAGGCTAGAAATACCAAGGTCGTGGCGATACAGACCAGCGTTGTTACGCGCAGTGCAAGCGAGGCAGGTCGACGCGAGGTCGAATTACGCTTCGAGATCATCGGGAGCATCTAACGTATAGCCCATGCCACGAACCGTTTGGATGAGCTTGGAATCGTATGCGTCATCAATCTTCGCGCGCAGCCTTCTTATTGCGACGTCGATCACGTTAGTGTCGCTATCGAAGTTCATATCCCATACTTGCGAGGCGATCAAAGAGCGTGGCAGCACCTCTCCTCGACGTCTGGCCAGCAGTTCGAGCAACGCGAATTCCTTGTTCGTGAGATTGATGCGTTGCCCCCCTCGGGTGGCCCGTCGACGAAGCAGATCAAGTACCAAGTCGGCGACCTGAATGTGGTCCGGACCCCGGCGGCCACCCAAACTGCCCCACCCATGGCCACCCAAACTGCTCCACCTGG
>ERZ778018.864-NODE-864-length-34408-cov-14.953803_pt1 | contig 34408 bp, 25 predicted proteins | sample MGYA00375748_ERZ778018 | MGnify/ENA primary metagenome ERZ778018 (study PRJEB29350, sample SAMN05509839) | bioreactor metagenome | biome: bioreactor; material: wastewater | place: South Africa: University of Cape Town | collected 2014-04-22 ... | reverse complement strand
GGTGCCCTCCATCAACAAGACCTCCGACCTGGTGCAGGAAATCACCGCCGCCTCGGAAGAGCAGGCCAGCGGGGTGGGCCAGGTGAACGTCGCCATGAACCAGCTCAACCAGGCCACCCAGCAGAACGCCAGCGCCTCGGAAGAGCTGGCCGCCACCGCCGAGGAAATGAGCGGCCAGGCCGAGCAGTTGCAGCAGCTGATGGCGTTCTTCAAGGCCGGCAACGCGGCTGCCGCGACGGTGCGCCAGGCCGCCGTGAAATCCGTCACGCCCATGAAGCAGTTGGCCAGGGCTGTGCAATCCGCCGCCGAACCGGTGGGCGAAGCCGAGTTCGTGCGTTTCTGAGGGGATGGCCATGAACGCACTGGTCAAGCTTGACAGCCGGACGGCGGCGGCGTCCGCGGCCGCCCACGAGCCCCGGCAATACCTCACCTTCATGCTGGGGGGCGAGGTGTTCGCCATCGGCATCCTGCACATCAAGGAGATCATCGAATACGGCCAGCTTACCGCCGTGCCCATGATGCCGGAGTTCATCCGCGGCGTGATCAACCTGCGCGGCGCGGTGGTGCCGGTGGTGGACCTGGCCAGCCGCTTCGGCGGCAAGTCCGGCCAGATCACGCGGCGCAGCTGCATCGTCATTCTGGAACTGGAATCCGAGGCGGGCGATCAGGTGATCGGCGTGGTGGTGGATGCGGTCAACGAAGTGCTGGAGATCGCCGCTGCCGACATCGAGCCGCCGCCCTCGTTCGGCACCCGGATCCGCACCGATTTCATCCATGGCATGGGCAAGATGCAGGAACGTTTCGTCATCATCCTCAACGTCAACAATGTGCTCTCCACCGAGGATCTGGCGCGCCTCGGTCAGGCCGCCGCCGACGGGCAGGAGGCGGCGCCCTGAGCCGCCATCGCAGCCGGCCTGTACGCGAAGACGGCCCAGTGCAAATCAAGGCCGCAACGCGTTCCGGCCGACCGAAAGGAGCAGCCAGCATGGCGTATCACAGCAATGAGCCGGCGGCTCGATCGACAGACCTGCATGCCATCGTGCGCATCGGCAACGGCATCAGGGAGGTGGTGGATGCCGCCCGCGAGGTGAATCTGGCAGCCTTGAATGCCATGCTGTCTTCCCGCCGCGGCGGCGACAGCGCGGTGGGTTTCCGGGTGGCATCGGCGGAACTGCGGGAGGTTTCCTCCCGCATCGCGGAGGCCATGCATGGCTTGACCGCGCTGGTGTCCGGCATGGTCGGCGAAGTGGCCCAGCGCCAGCGCCGGCAGCGCAACCAGGCCTGTTTCCAGCGGGCGCGGGACAAACAGGAACACGTCGCCGGCCGGCTGGCGGAAATCCTCGGCGAGCAGGAAGCGGAGAGGGTCCGCTTGAACCTGTCGCTCGGCCTCCGGCGGCGCGAACTGCACCGGTCGGCAACCCGCGCGCTGCGCCTGTGCGACCTCGGGCTGAACCTGTCGCGCAGCGTCCTGATCGAGGCCGCGTACGGCGGCGAATCGGCGCCTGCCTTGAGGCAGGTGGCCGAGCAACTGGCCCGGTCCATCCATGCCGTGGCGAACACGCTGGGTGGGGTGCGCGCCGAAATGGAGGAGGCAGGCGCATGAAAAGGCTGGAAATCCTGTTTTCGGACGGCCCGCATCAATGGCGGGTGATCGCCCGCGACCCGCAGCGCGCCAGCGCGCTGATCGATACCAACGAATACCTGGTGGCCCACGGCGACGAGGCCCTGCTCACCGACCCCGGCGGCATGGAGATTTTTCCGGTGGTGTTTTCCGCCCTGGCGGCCGGCTTCGACCCGGGCCGGGTGAAATGGATATTCGCGTCCCACCAGGACCCCGACGTGGTCAGCAGCCTGAGCCTGTGGCTGGAGTTCAACCCGGCGCTGCGCTGCTATGCCAGCCGCATCTGGGGCAGTTTTCTGCCGCATTACGGCGGCGACGCAAGCACCTTCATCGGCCTGCCCGACGAAGGCGGGAAGATTCCCCTCGGCGGCATCGAACTGGACGCGGTGCCGGCGCATTACCTGCATTCGTCGGGCAACCTGCATCTGTATGACGCCAGGGCGCGGATACTGTTCAGCGGCGACGTCGGGGCGGCCTTGCAGCCGCCGGAAGAGGACGCACTGTTCGTCGCCGATTTCGACCGGCACATCCGCCATGCGCAGGGCTTCCACCGCCGCTTCATGGGCTCCAGGGCGGCCGTGCTGGATTGGTGCGAACGCGCCGCCGCCATGGATATCGACCTGCTCTGCCCCCAGCACGGCTCGATCTACCAGGGGGCGGGCGTGATGCGCTTCATCAACTGGTTCGCGGAACTCGAGGTGGGGTCCGGCCTGCAGGCATCGCGGCCGCAATCGAAGAAAGCTGCGTGAGGCCGCCATGCCCGATGCCAGGCTCAGCGACAACGATTGCGCCCGCTGCCGGCAGATGCTCTTCTTCCAGCGGCGAGGATGCCTGCACCCAGGCGATGGTGCGGGCCGAGCGCCCGGGCGAGACGGCCCGGGACATCCGGGGGGCGGACAGCGGCACCCGCGTGCAGGAGCAGGCGCGCGCGGCATGACGGCAAGGCGGGCGGGAAGATGCCGGCAACGATTCCGCTTTGCCCTTGAGTGTCGCGATTGAGCGGGGGACGCGCCATGTCTGGCCATGAAGCGGGGAAGCGCGCGGCGCCGGCGGGGAACCTGCACGTCGCTGGCGTGGCGTTCCTGGTTCTGGCCGCGCTCCTGCTGATCTGGCAGGCCGTGCCGGCGGGCCGGTTTGCCCTCGACACGGCCTTCTTCCTGCCGTTCCACATCGTGGTGGAGATGTTCGCCGTTGTGGTGGCGGCGATGGTGTTCATCACCGGCTGGCATATCCACGACAAGAAACGTCCGGCCGCTTCGATGGTGCTGGCCTGCGCGTTCCTGGCCGTGGCGGTGCTGGATTTCCTGCATGCCATGTCCTACCCCGGCATGGCGGATTTCATCACCCGCAACACGCCCGGCAAGGCCACGGTCTTCTGGCTGGCGGCGCAATACGCCGCCGCGTTCGCGTTGCTGGCCTTCGTCCTGATGCCCTGCCGGCGCATGGGTGGCGCCCCCCGGCGCGGGTGGCTGGCCGCGAGCCTGCTGTATGTGCTGCTGGCGGGGTACGTGGGGATGCGGCACGCGGACTGGCTGACGGGCAGCGTCCGCGGCGCGTTTTTCACTGCCGGCCTGGAGGCCGGGGCGGCGGCGGCGAACCTCGTTACGCTGGGCTTCCTGCTCCGGCGCCGGCACGAATTCAACGGCCGCTGCCATCATGCCTTGATCTATGCGGTGGCATTCCTGCTGGCGAGCGAGGCTTTCTTCAGGCTGCATCCGCAGGCCGCCAGCATGGCCAATGCACTGAGCCATGCCTACAAGGCGCTGGCCTACCTGTTCCTGTACCGCGCCATTTTCCAGAACAGCGTGCTGGCGCCGATCGAGCGCTTCCGGCGGGCGCGCGCAGAGATGGCCGAGATCGAGCGGCGCCACCGCGAACTGCTGGAAACCGCGCCCGACGCCATCATGGTGGTGGATGCGCAAGGACAGATCCAGATGGTGAACGGGCGTCTGGAGCAGATGTTCGGATATGCCCGCACCGAGCTGCTGGGGCAGAAAATGGAGATGCTGGTGCCGGACCGGCATCGCGCACAGCACCATGGCCATCGGCAGAATTTCATCCAGGCGCCAAGCGTCCGCACCATGACCAGCAAGCTCGATCTGGTCGGGCGCCGCAAGAACGGCAGCGAGGTGCCGGTGGACATCGCCCTCAGCACGTTCCAATCCGATGCCGGCATCCAGGTCACGGCATTCATCCGCGACATGAGCGAGCGCCGGCGCATGGAGGCGGATTTTCTCCATCAGGCCACGCACGATGCCCTGACCGGCCTGCCCAATCGCACGCTGTTCCAGGATCGCCTGGTCCAGACCATGATCCAGGCCCGCCGCCATGACCGGCTGATGGCGCTCATCATGCTGGGGCTGGACAATTTCAAGGTCATCAACGACGGGCTGGGACACCACTACGGCGACCTGCTGCTGAGCGAGGCGGCGCAGCGCCTGACGGCGGCGCTGCGCCCGGACGACACCGTGGCCCGCCTGGGAGGGGACGAGTTCGCACTGCTGCTGAGCGACCTCGGCCACGTCGAGGACGTGGGGCAGGTGGCGGACAAGGTGCTGCAGACGTTTTCGCGGCCGTTTCGCGTCGGCGACAACGAGGTGTTCGCCAGTGCCAGCCTGGGCGTCACGGTGTTTCCGGTGGACGGCGGGGACGTTACCACCCTGCTGCGCAATGCCGGCGTGGCCATGAACCGGGCCAAGGCGGAGGGGCGCGGCTGCATGCGCCTGTACACCCAGGACCTGAATACGCTCATCCGCGAAAACCTGCTGCTGCAGACCTGTCTTCGCCGCGCCGTGGAGGAGGGGCAGTTCCAGCTGCACTATCAGCCCCAGATCGAGATGGCCAGCCACAGGATTTGCGGCGTCGAAGCCTTGTTGCGCTGGAGCCATGAAGAACTGGGCGAGGTGAGCCCGGCGCGCTTCATTCCTGTTGCCGAGGCGAGCGGTCTGATCGTCCCGATCGGAACCTGGGCGATCCATGCCGCCTGCCGCCAGATCAAGGCCTGGCAGGACGCCGGCCTGCCGACCAGGGTGGCGGTCAACCTGTCGGCCCATCAGTTCCGCCACGGCAATCTGGTGGGGGTGGTGAAGGCGGCTCTGGCGGAAAGCGGCGCATCGCCTGGCCTGCTGGAACTCGAACTGACGGAAAGCGCGCTGATGGAGGAACCGATGGCGGCGGCGCAGGCGCTCGAAGAACTGGAGGAACTGGGGATCACCATCGCCATCGACGATTTCGGCACGGGCTATTCCTCCCTGGCCTATCTGAAAATGTTCTCGCTACACAAGCTCAAGATCGACCGTTCCTTCGTCAAGGACGTGGCCCACGACGCGGACGACGTCGCCATCGTGCGCGGCCTGGTCGGCCTCGCCCACAGCCTCGAGCTGCGGGTCATCGCCGAGGGCGTGGAAACCGAGGCGCAGCGGGCGGTGCTGGCCGGTTTGGGCTGCAACGGATTCCAGGGCTGGCTGTACAGCCGCGCGGTGCCGGGAGAGGAATGCGGCAGGATGCTGGCGGGGGAGCTCCGCGGCCGCTGCGGCTGGCCCGGCGCCGGGGGCTGACGAGACGGGCGCTGGGGCGAGGCCGGCATCGGGATGGCCTCGCGAGGCGCCCGACAAGCCCCGTCCGCCCGCGCTACGCGCCCATGCCGCGGTCGCCGGTCATCGCGATGGCGTGTCGCCGTCCTCTTCGGGAGCGCGGGCGAGCGAGCGCAGCTTGAGGTGCAGCGCCGCCTTGGCCAGCAGGTGGGCGGAGACCGGCGCGGTCATGAACAGGAACAGAGCCACCAGGATCTCGTGCAGGCTCAGGTCGCCGTCGAAACTGAAATATATCGACGAGGCGGCCAGCAGGCAGCCGACGCCGAGGGTGGTGGCCTTGGTGGGGCCGTGCAGGCGGGTGTAGAAATCCCTGAAGCGGACGAGGCCGAGCGAGCCGACGAAGGTGAAGGCGGCGCCGACGAGAATGAGGATGGACAGCAGCAGCTCCTGCATGGCGCGCCCCTATTCGATGATGTCGCCGCGCAGCAGGTATTTGCACAGCGCGACGGTGCCGACGAAGCCCATCAGCGCGATCAGCAGCGCCGCCTCGAAATAGATCGGGTTGCCGAGGTCGATGCCGAGCAGCACCAGCAGCGCGACGGTGTTCACGTACAGCGTGTCGAGACCGAGAATGCGGTCGGGCACGTCGGGGCCGGCGATGAGCCGGAAAAAACTGAACAGGAAGGCGAACGCGACCAGCGCGTAGGCGATCGGGATGACGGTATTCAGCATGATTCGAAAATCGCCTTCAGCGGCGCCTCGTAGCGGTGCTTGATCTCGGCCACCGCCGCCGCCGCATCCTCGGTGTCGAGGCTGTGGACGGTGAGGCTGCGGCGGTCTTCGCTCAGCAGCGCCGACACGGTGCCGGGGGTGAGCGAAATGGTATTGGCCAGCAGGCTGATCGCGAGATCGCTCGTCAGCTCCAGCGGCACGACGATGAAGGCCGGGCGCAGACGCGACGGCCGGCCGAGAATCAGCCGCGCCACGCGGAAACTGCCGGCCACGATGTCGTACATGACCACGGCGAGATAGCGCAGCAGCAGCGGGACGTTGCGGATGCACACCGATTGCGGCCAAAGCGAGGAAGTGGCGAACGGAATCAGCCAGCCCAGCAGCAGGCCCAGCACGACGTGGCCGACCGAAACGGTGTTGACCAGCAGCAGCCACAGGATGGCGAGCGCCAGCGTCAGCAGCGGGTGGGGGAGAAAACGCTTCATGGACGGCCCCCCAGCACGGCGTCGATGTAGATTTGAGGGGTGAGCAGCTGCGTGGCGGTGGCGGTGGCGTAGCGTGTCAAGGGATCGGCACCTGCGACCATGCCGACGAGCAGCATCAGCAGCGCACCTGCCGGCAGCCAGTCGGCCGCGCGCGGCGCGGGCAAAACTTCGGTGCTCGACTGGGTGCGGTAGAACAGCAGACTGCCGCTGCGCGCCAGCGCGATCACGCCGGCCAGGCCGGTGACGAGCGCCACGCTCCACATCCAGATCAGCCATGGCGACTCCAGGGCGGCGCGCAGCAGCATGAGCTTGCCGAGGAAGCCCGGCAGCGGCGGCAGCCCGGCCAGCGCGATTGCGGCGACGAAGAACAGGCTGCCGAGGATGGCTGCGCCGGGCATGGCCGGGCCGGGCTCGAAGCGGTCGGCGCAGGCGCCGCGCGCGCGGGCAACCGGCTCGGCGAGGAGGAACAGGGCCGCGGTGGCGAGCACGGAATGCGGCAGATAGTAGAGGCCGGCTGCGATGCCGTCGACGCTGTCGAGGGCGAAGGCGGCGAGCAGGGTGCCGACCGAGGCGATCGTCAGGTAGGCGGTCTGCTGGCGCAGCGCGGTGCTGGCGAGCGCGCCGAGCATGCCGGCGACGAGGGTGGCGAGCGCCAGCGGCATCAGCCAGCCGGCAAGCAGGTTGGCAACCGCGCCGGCGTCGCCGCCGAACATCAGGCTGTATACGCGCAGGATGCTGTAGGCGCCGACCTTGGTCATGATCGCGAACAGCGCCGCCACCGGCGCGCTGGTGTGCGCGTAGGCGGCGGGCAGCCACAGGTGCAGCGGCAGCAGCGCCGCCTTCAGTGCGAACACGCCGAACAGCAGCAGGCCCGCGGTCTCGACCAGCGCCAGATTCTCCGGCGGCGTGCGCGCCAGCTTCACCGCGAGGTCGGCCATGTTGAGCGTGCCGGCGACGCCGTACAGCGTGCCGACGGCGAACAGGAACAGGGTCGAACCGGCCAGATTGATCACCACGAAATGCAGCCCGGCCTTGACCCGCGGCGGGCCGCCGCCGTGCAGCAGCAGGCCGTAGGAGGCAAGCAGCAGGATCTCGAAGAACACGAACAGGTTGAACAGGTCGCCGGTGAGGAAGGCGCCGTTGAGCCCGAACAGCTGCAGCTGGTACAGCACGTGGAAATGGCGGCCTTGCGTGTCGCTTCCCCGCAGCGCATGCAGCAGCGCGAACAGCGCCACCAGCGCGGTGGCCATCAGCATCCAGGCGGCGAGGCGGTCGGCCACCAGCACGATGCCGAAAGGCGCGTCCCAGTCGCCGAGTCTGTAGACGAGCTGGGTGCCGTCGGCGGCGCCCGCCAGCAGCGCGAACGTCAGCGGCACCAGCGCCGCCGTCGCGGCGAGGCCGATGCCGCGCTGCACGGCGAGCGGCGCGTTGCGCAGCGCCAGCAGCACGATGCCGGCGAGCAGCGGCAGCAGCACCGGCAGGATGGCCAGATGCATCGCGAGGCCGTTCATCGCGGCGTGTCCTCGTCGCTGTGCAGGCCGTCGACGTGGTCGTTGCCGAGCTCGGCGCGCGCCTTCAGCGCGAGCACGATGACGAACGCGGTCATGCCGAAGCCGATGACGATGGCGGTGAGCACCAGCGCCTGCGGCAGCGGGTCGGTGTAGGCGGCGGCGTCGGCGATCACCGGCGGCGCGCCGATGGCGAGCCGGCCCATGACGAACAGGAACAGGTTGACCGCGTAGGACAGGAAGGTGAGGCCGAGCACCACCGGGAAGGTCTGCCCGCGCAGCGCGAGGAACACGCCGCAGGCAGTCAGCACGCCGATGGCGAGGGCGATGAGCGCTTCCATCAGGGTGCGGCCTTGCGCTGGCTGCGGCTGTCGTGCAGCGCGCCGAGGTTGACCAGGATCAGCAGGGTGGCGCCGACGACGACGAGGAAGACGCCGAAGTCGAAGGCCATCGCCGAGGCGAGTTCGAATTCGCCGACCAGCGGCCAGCGCAGGTGGCCGAAGCTGGAGGTGAGGAAGGGATGGCCGAACGCCCAGCTGGCGAGTCCGGTCAGGGTGGCCAGGGCGAGGCCCGCGGCGATCACCGGCTGGGTGGCGCCGGACAGCCGCGCGCTCATCCATGCGCTGCCGTGGGCGAGATACTGCACGATCAGCGCCACCGCCGTCACCAGGCCGGCGATGAAGCCGCCGCCCGGCTGGTTGTGGCCGCGCAGCAGGATGAACACGGCGACCAGCAGCGCCAGCGGCAGCAGCAGCTGGGTCAGCGTGGCCATGATCACGGGATGGGGATCGCGGTTCCAGGCGCGCCCGGCGGCGTCGGCATCGGGCGCGTCGAGGCGCAGGTTCTCCAGCAGGGCGTAGATGCCGAGGCCGGCGAGCGCCAGCACGGTGATCTCGCCCAGGGTGTCGTAGCCGCGGAAGTCGACCAGGATGACGTTGACGACGTTCTTGCCGCCGCCGCCCGGCACGCTGTTCTCCAGGAAATAGCCGGCGATGGTGGCGTAGGGCCGCGTCAGCACCGCCCACGCCAAGAGCGCGGTGCCGCCGCCGGCGGCCAGCGCGATCGCGCCGTCGCGCCAGACGCGTCCGCGGTCGCGTTCGCGCACCGCATGCTGCGGCAGGAAATACAGCGCCAGCAGCAGCAGGACGATGGTGACGACCTCCACCGACAGCTGGGTCAGCGCGAGGTCGGGGGCGGAGAACTTGACGAAGGCGAGCGATACCACCAGCCCGACCACGCCGATGGTGATCAGCGCGACGAGGCGCTGGCGGTGCAGCCACACGGTGGCGAGCGAGGCGGCGATCAGGGTGGCGCCGGCCAGCAGGCTGACCGGATCGAGCGGCAGGCCGGCGCGGCTGCCGGCGAGCGGCGTGCCGCTGCCGAGCCACGGCGTGAAGCCGAGCGCCAGCGCAGCCGCCAGAAACAGGAATACCTGCCGCTGCAGCGAGCCGGTGTCGATGCGGCGGGTGGCCCATCCCGACAGCGCAAACAGGGCGTCGAGCAGCGCGTTGTAGACCACCCGTGCGTCGAGACGGCCGAGGCTGCGTTCATGCAGCGCGAACAGCGGGCGGCGCAGCGCGTAGATCGCCGCGCCGCCGGCCAGCGCGATCAGGCTCATCGCCAGCGCCTGGTTGAAGCCGTGCCACAGCGCCAGGCGGTATTCCGGCAGCGGCGCCTGCAGCGCATCCGCCGCCGCCACCGCCAGGAGCGGCGCGACGGTGAGCGCCGGTGCGATACCGACCACCAGGCACAGCACCACCAGGATTTCTACCGGCAGCTTCATCCAGCGCGGCGGCTCGTGAGGCGTGCGCGGCAGGTCCACCGGTTCGCCGTTGAAGAATACGTCGTGAATGAAGCGGATCGAGTAGGCCACCGCCAGCGCGCCGGCCAGCGTCACCAGTGCGGGCAGCAGCCAGCCGCCGACGAGGCTTCCGGAAATCTGCGCCGCCTCGGCAAAGAACATTTCCTTGGACAGGAAGCCGTTCAGCAGCGGCACCCCGGCCATCGCCGCGGCGGCCACCATCGCCAGCGTCGCGGTGTAGGGCATGAATTTCCATAGGCCGTTCAAGCGCCGCATGTCGCGGGTGCCGGCCTCGTGGTCGATGATGCCGGCGGCCATGAACAGCGAGGCCTTGAAGGTGGCGTGGTTGATGATGTGGAACACGCCGGCGACGGCCGCGAGCGGGGTCGACAGGCCGAACAAGAGGGTGATCAGACCGAGATGGCTGATGGTCGAATAGGCCAGCAGGCCCTTGAGGTCGTGCTTGAACAGCGCGGCATAGGCGCCGAGCAGCAGCGTCGCCAGTCCCGTGCCGGAGACCAGCCAGAACCATTCCGGGGTGCCGGACAGCGCCGGATACAGCCGCGCCAGCAGGAATACGCCGGCCTTCACCATGGTCGCCGAATGCAGGTAGGCCGACACCGGCGTGGGCGCCGCCATCGCGTGCGGCAGCCAGAAATGGAAGGGGAACTGCGCCGACTTGGTGAACGCGCCGAGCAGGATCAGTAGCAGCGTCGGCACGTAGAGCGGATGGCCGCGGATCAGGTCGCCGGCGGCGAAGACGTCGGACAACGCGTAGCTGCCGACGATGTGGCCCAGCAGCAGAAAGCCGCCCAGCAGCGCGAAGCCGCCCAAGCCGGTGACCGCCAGCGCCATGCGCGCGCCCTGGCGCGCCTCCTCGCGGTGCTGCCAGTAGCTGATCAAGAGGAAGGACGACAGGCTGGTGAGCTCCCAGAAGATCAGCAGCTGGATCAGGTTTTCCGACAGCACGATGCCGAGCATCGAACCCATGAACAGCATGAGACAGGCATAGAAGCGCCCCATGCTGTCGCGCTCGGACAGGTAGTAGCGCGCATACAGCACGATCAGCAGTCCGATTCCGAGAATCAGCCCGGCGAACAGCAGCGCCAGGCCGTCGAGGCGGAAGGCGAGGTTGAGGCCGAGCGCCGGCATCCAGTCGTGCTGCTGGATCAGCGTGGTGCCGGCGAACGGCAGGGGGAAAGCGGGCGCCAGCCACAGCAATGCGGCCAGCGTGACCGCGCCCGCCGCCCAGGCGGCATGCGAACGTCCGCGGCGGGAGGCCAGCGCAACCAGGGCTGCGCCCACGAATGGCGTCAGAACAGCGAAGAACAGCGTCATCGATCGGGAATCGGGATGGCCGGCCTGTGGCCGGAAGACGCGGCCATTCTAACGTGAGTCGGAGACGCGCAGGACCTGTGGATGCCATGCGCCGCCGGCCATGGTTCGCGGACCGCCTTGGAGCGGGGCAGGCAACAGCGGCGCCCCTGCAAATCCATGTCAACCCGTGCTTGCGGCAATCCCGTCGCCTGATCGTGGCATCGGCTTTGCGGGCTTTCTCGCCTATGAGACAGGCGGTGGGTCCGCCAGCGCTTGAATGTAACCGGCTGATTTTGAATGGTTATATTTCAAGGCTGCATTTTCTCTCGTCCGGGCTGTCCGGAAGTTGGGACAGCTTTCATGCGGATGTTCGCCTCCCCGCCCGGCTTTTTTCATGAAAACCCAATTAAATTCAATAGGATGGATGCTCTGGTACGCCTCTTGCTGTTGGGCTGTCGAAGTCGGCGTTCCGTGGCTTCGCCATTCTGATTTCTCAACTGCCTAGTGGAGGTTGCTATGAACAAAAGTCTCATTTCTACGGCTCTAGCCCTGGCTTTCGGCGTGTCTGCCCAGGCCTGGGCCAATCCCACCAATACCGTCGATACATTCGACAACAACGGCGACGCCACGCAGACGGCCACGGCGGAGTCCAACCAGTCCGGACAGTCCGGTGCCGCGGCCAACGAGTACTCAAGCAGCAGCCAGAACGCGAAGAACCGCAGCGCCAGCCAGTCCGCCAACACGGGCGCGACGGCCAACGACGATTCCAGCGCGTACCAGTACAACGACTCCTACAACGACACCTCTTCCTACAACAACGATTCCTTCAACACCCAGTCCCAGAACGAGCATTCCTTCAATACCGACGTATCGGCCAAAACCGTGCTCGAGGGCAAGGTTTTCGACAATCAGGTGCATGACATCGGCAATTACGCCGAAGGCGGCAGCCGCGCGGGCGATGGCGCCAAAGGCGGCAACGGCGGGGATTCCAGCCAGCACACCTTCAGCATGTCCATCGGCGCCGACGGCGGTGATGCGGGTTCCGGCGGCGACGGTCATGCCATGGCAATCGGCGGCGATTCCACGGCGGGCAACGGCGCCAAAGGCGGCTCCGGCGGCGACGGCGGCATGGCCTGGGGCGGCATCGGCGGCAAGGGCTATGGCGGCGACGGCGGTTCCGGCGGCAATGGCGGCAGCGCCTCCGGCGGCAGTGGCGGTTCCGGCGGCGACGGCGGCAAGGGCTATGGCGGCGACGGCGGTTCCGGCGGCGGTTCCGGCTCGGCCATCGGCGGCTCCGGCTTTGGCGGCAAAGGCTATGGCGGTTCCGGCGGCGACGGCGGCAGCACGGCCGATGCCAGCGGCGGCAGCGGCTATGGCGGCAAAGGCTATGCCGGTGCGGGCGGCGATGGCGGAAGCAATGGCGACGCCAGCGGCGGCAGCGGCTATGGCGGCAAAGGCATCGGCGGCGACGGCGGTTCCGGCGCCAGCGGCGGCAAGGGCTATGGCGGCGACAGCGGCGCCCTGGCCGCGACAGGTTCGGGCGGCAAAGGCTCCGGCGGCGACAGCGCGGCCTTGTCGGCGACCGGCAACGGCGGCAAAGGCTATGGCGGCGACAGCAGCAATGGCGCGACCGGCGGTAACGCTTTTGAGGTGGGCGGCATTTCGGTCGGCAACAGCGGCCTGGTGAGCCAGAATCCCGACACCTCGAATGGCTCAGCCGGCGCGACCAATACGCCCGAAGGCAGCGACGACTCCGCGGCCAACGCCGGCAACACGGCCAGCCCCTCCAACTCCAGCATAACCGGTGCGGCTACGTCGGGCGCCGGAACCGGCGGTACCGCCACGGCGGGCGCGGCAACCGGGACGTCGACCGCCGGCAATGCCGCGGGCGGCGCCAGCGGCAGCACCAATGACGTCAGCGTCGGTGCTGCCGGCAGCGGTGCTGCCGGCAGCGGTGCCGCCGGCACCAACACCGCCGGCAACGGCGCTTCCAGCGGCAACGGTACCGGCGCTGCCGGCAGCGGCGCCGCGGGCACCAACACCGCCGGCAACGGCGCCGTGGGCGCGGCCGGTACCGGCGCAGCCGGAAATGGCGCGACCGGCACCAGCCTGGGCGGCGCGGGCGCGGTTGGCGCCGTCGGCAATGGCGGCGCGGGCGGCGCAGGCGCCGTCGGCGCTGCCGGCAACAGCACCGGTGGCGCCGGCGCAGCGGGCGCCACCGGCACCGGCGGTACCGGCGAAGGCGGCGTTGCAGGCGCCGGCGGCACCGGTGCCGCCGGCGGCAACGGCGGTGCCGGCGGAGCGGGCGGGTCGGCCACCGCGAACGGGCCTGGCGGCAATGGCGGCAATGGCGGGCTGGGCGGCGCTGCCAGCAGCAGCGCCATCGCCTCGGCCACCACCGGCTATGGCGGGGTGGGCGGCAACGGTGGCGACTCGCTGGGCGGCAACGCGGGCAGCTTCAATGCCTCCAACAACATGTCCGGCAGCGTGACCAATGGCGCCGGCATCATCTCCCTGTCGCAGAACACGGGAGCGAATGCCCTGACCCAGATCGGCGTGACGGTACAGGCCAACCTGACGGTTCAGTGAACCGCGGGCTCCCCCGGAACGGCCACGAGCGGTTCCGGGGGGCCTGAAACAAGCGCAGCGTTGACCCCTATTCAGGAGAGTGAAATGAACAAGAGTCTGCTATCCACAGCCATCGCCCTGGCGCTGGGCATGTCGGCCCAGGCCTGGGCCAATCCGACCAACACCACCGGCACATTCGACAACAGCGGCAGTGCCGATCAGGCGGCAACGGCGACCAACGATCAGGCCGACCAGACGGGTGCGGCGGCCAACGAGTTCTCGACCGCCAATCAGAACGTGAAAAACCGCGCCGCTGCCCAGGACGGCAACACCGGTGCGGCGGCCAACGACGAATCGGAGGCGAGCCAGTACAACGGTTCATACAATGAGACCGCCTCCAACAACCACGACTCGTTCAATAACCAGTCGCAGAACTACGGATCCTTCAATACCGACGTGTCGGCCAAAACCGTTCTCGAGGGCAAGGTCTTCGACAACGAGGTTCATAACATCGGCAATTACGCCGAAGGCGGCAGCACCGCCGGCGACGGCGCCAAAGGCGGAGCCGGCGGCGACGCCTGGCAGGATACGGCGAGCAAGGCCTGGGGCGCCAACGGCGGCTCGGCGGGCGACGGCGGCGATGGCTCGGCCAAGGCGATCGGTGGCGACACCTACGCCGGCGACGGCGCCCGGGGCGGTCATGGCGGCGACGGCGGCAAGGCCGTCGGCGGGATCGGCGGCATGGGTGCCGGCGGCTCCGGCGGTTCCGGCGGCGACGGCGGCAGCGCCTATGGCGGCCATGGCGGCGACGGCGGCAACGGTGGCACCGGCGCCGGCGGCGACGGCGGCAGCGGCGGCTATTCCGGCATGGCCAAAGGCGGCTCCGGCTTCGGCGGCAGCGGTTCCGGCGGCGACGGCGGCAGCGGCGGCAGCACCGGAGATGCCTATGGCGGCTCCGGCACCGGCGGCAAAGGCTATGCCGGTGCCGGCGGCGCTGGCGGCAGCAACGGCAATGCCAGCGGCGGCAGCGGCAGCGGCGGCATCGGTGTCGGCGGCGACGGCGGCGACGGCGCCCACGGCGGCACCGGCGTCGGCGGCGACAGCTTCGCCAAGGCCTTCACCGGTTCCGGCGGCAGAGGCGTCGGCGGCGACAGCGCTGCAGCGTCGATCACCGGCGACGGCGGCAAGGGCTCGGGCGGCGATGGCAGCAACGTTTCGGGCGGCGGCAGCGCCAGCGGAATAGGCGGCATTTCCGGCGCCAGCAGCGGACTGGTCAGCCAAGAGCCTTACACCTCGAACGCCGATGCCAACGCAAACAACAACCCGATCGACAGCAACGACTCGTCCGCGAGCGCCGGCAATACGGCTAACCCCGGCAACAGTTCCAGCACGGGCAGCGCCGGTTCCGCTGCGGCCGTCGGCGGCGCGGCCACGGGCGGCGCCGCCGACGGCACGGCCGCAGGCGGCAGCGGCAGCGGCGGCGCGAGCGGCAGCACCGCCGGCGCCAGCGCCGGCGGCGCAGGCAGCGGTGGCGCCAGCGGCGCCGCCAACGGCAGCAGCATGGCAGCCGCGGGCAATGGCGGCGGCGGCGGCTCGGGTGCCGCAGGCGCGGCCGGCACCGGCGCGGCCGGCAGCGGTGCAGCAGGCAGCAACACCGCGGGCAACGGCGCATCCAGCGGCAACGGTACCGGCGCCGCCGGCACCGGCGCGGCCGGTACCAATACCGCGGGCGCGGGGGCGGCCGGGGCGACCGGCAGCGGCGCAACGGGTAGCGGCGCCGCCGGCACCAGCGCCGGCGGCAATGGCGCGGTCGGCGCAGTCGGCAATGGCGGCGCCGGCGGTGCCGGCGCGGTCGGCGCGACGGGCACCAGCACCGGCGGCAATGGTGCGGTCGGCGCCACCGGCACCGGCGGCACCGGCCAGGGCGGACTGGCCGGCAACGGCGCAAGCGGCGGTGTCGGCGGTGGAGGCGGCGCCGGTGGCGCCGGCGGGACGGCCGCGGCCAACGGCAACGGCGGCGGCGGCGGCGGCGGGCTGGGCGGCAATGGCGGCAGCGCAAGCAGCGAAGCCATGGCTTCCGCCACCACCGGCTATGGCGGCGCGGGCGGCAACGGGGGGCACTCGTACGGCGGAAATGCCGGAGACTTCAACGTCTCCAACAATATGTCCGGCAGCCTGACCAACGGTGCCGGCATCATTTCCGCGTCGCAAAACACCGGCATCAATGCACTGACCCAGATCGGCGTGACGGTGCAGGCCAACCTGACGGTTCAGTGAACCGCCACCCGGAACCGCCGTGCGGCGGTTCCGGGGTTTTCCAGAAGGAAGACGCCATGAATGACCTTCTCGCATTACTGAAACCCGTTTCGTTTCTGGCTTGTGCGCTGACCGTCCAGCTGGCTTGGGCCGCACCCGATGAAACCATTCCAGGCAACGAGGCGTTCGACGCGGCGATTGCCGACGACATGCTCGACGGCCAACGCGGCATGGCACTGATTACCAACACCAATGACCTGGATGGCGCCGTGTATGCAAACAGCGCGAACGATCTGGTCACCGGCTACAACCTGGTGAGCGACGGCTCGCTGATCAACAACTCCGGATTCAATACCGTCATCCAGAATTCGGGCAACAACGTACTGATTCAGAACGCAGTGATTCTGAATATCCAGATGCAATAAGGCGTTCCCATGCGCAATGCCGCTCTGTTTCTGATGGTCGTGCTGGTTGCGGTACCCGCCGCGCGGGCGGGCATGGTCGAGATTCCGGGCGCCGGCTCCGGCTCCTTCAGCGTCAAGACCATGAGCATGAAGGAGCGGCAGTTCCGCTACACCGAACGCCAGCAGTACGACTTCAGTTGCGGCTCCGCTGCGCTGTCCACCCTGCTCACCTACCACTATGGCGACCCGGTCAAGGAAAAGGCGGTGTACACCACCATGTGGGAAAAGGGCGACCAGGCCAAAATCCGCAAGGAAGGCTTCTCCATGCTCGACATGAAGCGTTTCCTCGAATCGCGCGGCTATGCGGCCGACGGTTACAGCGCCAGCCTGGAAAAGCTGGGCAAGGTGGGCATCCCCGCCATCGTGTTGATTCGCGATGGCGCCTACAACCATTTCGTCGTCGTCAAGGGGGTTCGCGACGGTAAAATCGCTTTCGGCGATCCCGCGCAGGGTGCGCGGGTCATGGATCAGGCGCGATTCGAGCGCATGATGATCAACCGCATCCTGTTCGTCATCAACGGGCGCAATGCCGAAGCGGTATTCAACGACCCGAAGGACTGGAAAGTCCGCGAAAAAGCCCCCGTCGGCATGGCCTCAGGCCCCAACGATCTGGCCAACGTCACGCTGATGCGCCGGCCGGCCGGCGATTTTTGAGGAGGCGGCGATGCTCGGCCTGCGTTTGGTTCTTTTACTGTTTGCCCTCTTGATCGGCGGGATCGCTCACGCATCGCATCCCTTCGATGACGCGCCGCGCGCCAGCGACGAGGAACTCGACCGCATGCGCGGCGGATTTGTCGTCAACTGGAACGGCCAGGAATTCCTGCTGCCGTTTTCCATCGATGGCATCGAACGCCTGACCCAGATCAATGGCCAGACCTTCGTCAACGGCGAGCTGGTGGCGCCCAGGGTCAACCCGCAGGCGCTCGTTCCCTTCTCGCAGAATGGTCTGATCGGCGTGAATGTCTCAGGCTTACCCGCACTCGACGGCGCCGCGCCGGCAGGTTTCCCGGCCGCACCCGTGGACGCGAATGCCGGCTCGGGCGCAAGCGTGGCGGCAGGCCCGGCGCCGCTCGAACAAGCCGCAAGCGGAGCGGATGCGAATCCGCCGGCTTCGCTGTCCGGGACGCAGGCGGCGCAATCCTCCGGCAATCTCGATACGCCATCCCCGCCATCCCCGGCATCCGGCAGCCCCGGCACGGCAGCCGCGCAGGTGACCACGCAAGGCGCATTGATCGTTATCCAGAATGGCGCCACCAATGCGTTCGTGGTGCCGTCGGGCGCTGCGCTCGATTCGCTGGCCACGATCATTCAAAACTCGGTGAACGACCAGGTCATCCGCAATATCACGACCCTGAACATCACCATCGATGCCCAGATGCAGGCGGCGCAGGCGCGGCTCAACGCCATCCTCGACCAGCATGGTCTGCGTTAAGGCTGCTGCGCGCAATCGGCGCGACAAAAAGCCGGGCATCTCAGCCCGGCTTTTCGCTGCGTCGCGATCAAGGCTCAGAACCTGATCGGGACGCGCAAGGTGACGGTGGTGTCCGGCGTGTCGTCGGTCAGCCCGGCGCCAATCGACAGATTCAGGTTGGTGCGCTTGTTCAGGCGGTAGGAAAACCCCGCCTGCAGGGTGGCCAGCTGAACCGACAGCGATCCATCCGCCGTCTGGCCATCGAGCTTGGTCTTGTCGATCCAGGTGTGCTCGTAACTCAGGCTGAACGAGCTGCGTTCATTGAGTCCCAGCCCCATGCCGAAATTCAGGCCGATCGAGTCGCCGGGATCGACTTCGCCTATGGATCGGGTTGTGACCGTGCCCAGGGAGTTGGTAAAGGGGATCGAGGCATTGACGTCGCGCTTGATGTTCCACGTGTAATTGATGCCGCCGAAAAACACCACCGGATCGGCGGGCAGCACCGCGCTCAGGCTGGGTTGCAGGCTGTAGAAGCCGGAGCCGGTCGGCAGCTCCTTGGGCAGGTTGAAGTCGGTATCGTAGGCGACCTCGTACTGGTCCTTGCCGGTGCGGGTCTTGAGGCGCAGGCCTGCGATATAGAAGGGGGCGTCGCCCGTGGGCACGTTGAGCTGGTAGCGCGCGGCCAGCTCGATGTCGCCGAGCCCGTTGCCGTCGGCGCTGAACGATTCGTCTATCGCGCTGCCGCTTATCCGGCGCGACAGCGAGTCGTCGCTACGGTAGATATACGGCACCCGGGCTTCGACCTCCAGCCGGTTGGTCAGGCCGTAGCGGCCGCCCAGGGTCGCGATCCAGTTGCTGCGATTGACGCTGCGTACGTCGATCGCCCCGATCAGCACGGCGTTGAGCACGCTGAAACCGACTACGGTCACGCGATTCGACGAACTGAAGGAATACTGCAGCGAGGGATCGAAAACGAAGGCGCCCTTCGGTGTCAGGATGCTGGGCTGAGAAAACACGGTCGCCACATCCAGGGTGGTGGCGTCCACGCGCCCGGCCTCGTCGCCGCGGCCGCGGAACGCCGATTCTTCGGCTTGGGCAAGGCGCTGCGGGTTGATCTCCGCGGGTATGCCCAGTTGTCCCTGCATCGCCTGGATGCGGCGCTGGGTTTCCTCCAGCTTCTTCATCTCCTGCGCCAGCCGTTGCTGCTGTTCAGCCAGGCTCTTCGCCTGCTCGGCCAGCTGCTGGCGCAGCGTCTGGTAATCGGCGTCGGCCGGTGCATCCTGGCCCGTCTGGCGCAAGGTTTCAGCGTAGGCAACTTGCGCGCTCAACATCATCGCCAGGCTGGCGCGAAACCAGGCTCTCTTCTTTGGCATTTTCATGATCCCCTCCCTGTTGTGACTGAATGCGGTGCTTTGAGCCTGGCAAACCTGCGATGGCTCGAATTCAACGATGCGTGCCGGCAATCTGAAAAACGTCACCCTGATGGCGGCTCAACCGATGGTCTTTTCGCGGATGTTACGTCCGGGAATCCGCAGCGCCTGCATCCGGGCGCGCACCGGCAGGGTCGGACCGCACCGGGGCGACGTTCTTTCATTGCCATCGGTGTTGCGGCGATCACACCGGCTCCTGGGCGGCTTTGTCCTTGTGCGGGCCGTACAGCGCGTGGCGCTCCAGCAGGCGATACAAGGTGGCGCGTGAAACGCCCAGTTCCCGGGCCGCTTCGGAAACGTTGTGCTGGCAGCGGCGCAATGCCGAGCGGATTGCATCGAATTCGGCTTTGGCACGCGCCCCGTCGAGAGTCGGGTGTCCGGCGCACGACGCGCGCCGTTCCATCCCCAGATCGTCCGGAGTGAGATAGGGGCGCTCGGCCATGACTACGCCCTGGCGGATGCGGTTGCTCAATTCCCGCACATTGCCGGGCCAGGAATGCTGGCTCATCGCACGCAATGCCTGCTGGTTGAAGCCCTTGACCTTGCCGCTGGTTTCGCGGGAAAACCGCTCCAGCAAGGCTTGCGCCAATAGTTCCACATCTCCCTGCCGGTCGCGCAGCGGCGGCGCCGTCAGGTTGATGACGTTCAGGCGGTAGTAAAGGTCTTCCCTGAAATGGCCTTTGGCAACGGCTTCCTGGAGGTCGATATGGGATGCGGCAATGATCCGGATGTCCAGCTGTATCGGCTGGCTGGAGCCCAGGCGTTCGATCACCTTGTCTTGCAGGACGCGCAGCAGGGTGGCCTGGAGGTTGAGCGGCAGATCGGCGATTTCGTCCAGAAAGAGCGTGCCGTCCTGGGCCGCTTCCAGGCGCCCGATTTTGCGTTGGTGCGCCCCGGTGAACGCGCCTTTCTCATGGCCGAACAATTCACTTTGGATGAGATGGGGAGGCAAGGCCCCGCAATTGACCGCCACGAAGGCTTTGGTGGCGCGGGCGGACATGCTGTGGATGGCATGGGCGGCCAGTTCCTTGCCGGTGCCGCTCTCGCCGCCGATCAGCACGGGCGCGTCAGCCTTGCTGGCTTTGCGCAATGCCTGGCAGAAAGTCAGCATTGCCGGGCTGTTTCCCACGATGCCCTGCTGTTCCAGGGTGTCGGGGCGCGGCGGCGGCTGCTTGAGCAAGCGACCCTTGCCCCAGGCATGTCCGAGGGAGACGGACAACCTGTTCTGATCGATCGGCAGGGTATGAAAATCGTACACCCCCGCCAGAAAATTGCGGTGCTGCGGAGTGGGCCGCCAAAACGCATGGTCCATCAGCGCAATCCATTGCAGGGATTGCTGTCGTCCCACCAGGTCGTACAGCTTGCTGCTGCCGGTGCGCTGCAACTGCAGCAGCCCTGCATGGAAGTCCTGCCGTTCGAAGAGCGCGGCCAATTCATCCGTATTGGCCGCCCGGTGCAGTTTCCAGCCTCTTTCCCGCAGGCAGCCCAGGAGCTTGCCGTGCAATGCGTCGTCCACCAGCGCCACGACGTCCCGGTCAACCGAAGTCATTCAGTGCCACTCCTTCCAAACGTGCGAAGCGCCCGCCCGATGTACGTGATGCCAGCCGCCCCACGCGCCCGGCGGCGGCTCTTGCCGTGGGGCGATCGTGAAACATTGTCTGCCGGCAGTATTTGTTTGCAACTTGTAAAGTGTAGGACATTGCAGCCGGCTGTCGGCAGGTTTTGGCGCTGCTGGCGGCGTTTCCCGGCAAACCGGTCTGGGTGCGGGGCTGCCCGGTACGCGGGCAGCGGCCGGGCGGGGCGTTGGGGCTTCGATACGTCCGCTGCGGCGGCGCTGTCTAGGGGACGGTCGCCGCGACCGGTTCGTCGGCGTAGCGCCAGATGTTAACGTCGAGTCCGGCTTCGCGGATATGCTCGGTCCTGGCGGCAAGAAAGCGCTGGAAGCTGGGTTCCTTGCGGTAGGCGCCGGACACCAGATAGTCGAACATACCCAGGGTATGGAACACGCGGAAGGACGATTCCCAGCGGATGACCTCCTGTCCGGCGGAGTCGAACAGGACGATGCCGGGCGCGTAGTTGACGCCGAGCTGGCGCACCCAGTCGCGTACCGCCATGCGCTTGCCTTGCGGCGTGGTGATGGGCTCGCGCGACCACATGTCGAGCTGCACGTTGTCGAACTTCGCGATCACGGCGCGGGTTTCCGGGTCGGCCAGCACGCGGCGGTGCAGCACCTCGCAGTCGGGGCAGTCCTTCTGCTCGAAGAACACCGCGAGCGGCCTGGCGGACTTGCCGCGGCGCCGCAGGTCGACGGCGTTTTTCAGGAAGAAGTCCTGCTGGATCATCTCGCCGGAGGCCTGCTTCGGCACCTCGCGCGCAGCGACAAAATCGCGGAAGGCGGTCTTGTTTTCATGGCGCCCGCCGACCCAGTCGAGCGCGGCCTGCAGGCGTGCCGGCGGCACGTAGCCGTTGAGGCGCAGCAGGGTTTTACCGGCCTCGTCGAAAAACAGCAGGCTGGGGGTGAACTGGATTTTCTGCGCCGCGCTGTAGGTCTTTTCTGTGTAGCGCTTGCCGTCCAGTCCCACGACTTCGCGGTCGCCCCAGATGTTGACCGCGATCACGTCGAACTTTTCCTTCATCGTGGCCTCGATCTCGCGCTGCGACAGATTGCGCTCCACCAGCGCCGAGCAATACGGGCAGCCGTCCTGGGTGAACATCAGGATGACGCGCTTGCGGTTGGCGTGCGCCTCGTCGATGTCCTCCTTCAGGTGCAGGAAGCTGTTCTTGAACCAGGCGGGATACTCGGTCGTCCTGGCGCCGTAGTAGGTGCCCATCTTGACCGCCGCAGCCGGCTCTGCGGCGTGCAGTGAAAATGCGGCGAGCAAGCCGAGCAAGGCTGGCAGAGAGCGAATTGTCATGGCGGTTTCCATCCCTCGTCGTCGGTAATGCCGATGCCTATCGTAGCAGGGGATCAGGCGGGCCGGCCGGCAATGAAGACGTCGCTGCTGGAATGCGCCAGCACGTGCTTGGTGACGCTGCCGAGCAGCAGTTCCTCCATGACCGACCGGCCGTGCTTGCCGATGACGATCAAGTCGGCGTCGATCGTCTGCTCCTGTTCAAGAATCCGCAGCGTGGCCGCACCGTGAACGAACTGGCGCGACAGCTGGCTGGCCGGCACGTGCAGCTTGCCGATGAAGGCTTCCATTTCAGTCTGCGCCGCGCTGCGTGCCTGAATCCGGTATTGATGAATCTGGTTGTCGTCCATGCCGGCGAGGCGGAAAGTGCTTTCCATCTCCACTTCGAACGCATGCAGCAGCACAAAGTCGGCATCGGGCAGCCAGGCATGGGCGGCGTTGATGGCGGCGGCGGCATGATCGGAAAAATCGACCGCTGCGAGGATGCGCCGATACGGGGAGTAGGGGCGTTGCTTGACCGCGAGCAGCGGGCGGCGCGCTGTGCGCAGCACGCGTTCGATGGTCGATCCGAGCAGATGTTCGCGCACGAAATGCATGCCGCGCGCGCCCAACACCAGCAAATCGGCGTGCCGTTCTTCGGCGAGTCTGACGAGGGCGGTCTGTGCCAAACCTTGCGTCAGCACGGCGTCGATCGCGACGGGGTGGCGGGCTGCCAGGCGTTCCGCCTGTTCGTCCAGGGTGCGCTCCGTCTGTTCGAGCAGGCGGGCCTCCTGCTCGGCGGCGTCCTGGCCGATCAGGCGCCGCAGGCTGTCGAGAGCGGAACTGCTGACGACATGCGCCAGGATCAGCTGGGTGTCCGGGTGCGCCTGCGCAAGTTGCGCCGCGCGTTCCAATGCATGCCGGGCGGGTGCCGAAAAATCGGTGGCGGCGAGGATTTTTCTGGATTGGGTCATGACGGCTCCTGGGCAGGGAACGGTTCAGCGGAGGACATGCCGGCGACGCGATGCGGCAAGGCCGGACGCGGGCCGCCGTGCCGGGCGACAGGACAAATTGTCTTTTTCATTCCTGCTACAGCCTACACGATCATGCCGAATGAAACACCGAGTGCCGGTGCGTTTGCAAAATTCAAGAGGCGCCATTTCGGCTCCCGGCATGGGCGTCGTCGCAGCGATGGATGTGGCGTATTCTTGAATATCCACGGAGCGGACGGGAGGCGGCGGGGCTCATCATGCAAGACTGCGTCATTGCCACTCCCTGCCTTCGCCGAATGCCGCGTTGCGTATTCGCATCATGACGAGTAATCCCCGCGATTCCCGGCCGCACTGGCACCGTCTGAGCAGCGAAGATGCCGTCGCCCGCCTGGGCAGCGACCCGCAGACGGGCATGTCGGCGGAGGCGGCTTCTGCCGGACTGTCGCAATATGGTCCCAACACCATGCAAGTGGCCGGCAGGCGCCATCCGCTTGCCATGCTGGCATCGCAATTCACCGATTTCATGATCCTGGTGCTGATCGCCGCCGCCGTCATCGCCGGCTTTGTCGGCGAGCCGCAGGATAGCGTCGCCATCGTGGTCATCGTGCTGCTCAACGGCATCATGGGATTCGTCCAGGAGTATCGCGCCGAGCGCGCCATGGCGGCACTGAAACGGATGGCCGCCCCGACGGCTGCCGTGATCCGCGATGGCGCGATCCGGAAAATCCCGGCGGTCGAGCTGGTGCCGGGCGATGTCGTCCTGCTCGAAGCCGGCGACGTGGTGCCGGCCGACCTGCGCCTGCTGGAACTGTCGGCGCTCAAGGTGGATGAATCCGCGCTGACCGGCGAATCGCAGGCGGCCGAGAAACGGGTGGCGCGGCTGGAAGAAACCGCCCTGCCGCTGGGCGACCGCTTCAACATGGCCTACAAGGGAACGGTCGTCAGCTACGGCCGCGCGCGCGGCCTGGTGGTGGCCACCGGCATGCAGACCGAACTGGGGAAAATCGCCTCGCTGCTGTCCGGCGAAGCCGGCAAGACGCCGCTGCAGAAGCGGCTGGCGCGCTTCGGCAAGCATCTGGCGCTGGCGGTGCTGGCGCTTTGCGCGATCTTCTTCGTGGCCGGCTGGTTGCGCGGCGAACCGCTGATGCCGCTGCTGCTCACCGCGATCAGCCTGGCCGTCGCTGCGATTCCCGAAGCGCTGCCGGCGGTGGTCACCATCTCGCTCGCCCTGGGGGCGGCGCGCATGGTCCGGCAGAACGTGCTGATCCGCCGTCTGCCCGCAGTGGAAACGCTCGGCTCGGTTACCTATATCTGTTCCGACAAGACCGGCACGCTCACCTTGAACCGGATGCAGGTCGACTGCGTGCAGGCCGCGGGCGAGACCCGGCCGGGGCTGCGGGAGGCGAAAAATACGCCCTGGCGCGAACTGGGCGTGGCGATGATGCTGTGCAACGATGCCGTCGCCGACGCCGACGGAAAACTGAGCGGCGATCCCACCGAGACGGCGTTGCTCGAAGCCGCGCAAGCCGCCGGATTCAGCCGGCCTGAATGGCAGGCAGCGCTGCCGCGCCTGGCCGAGCTTCCCTTCGATTCCGAGCGGGCGCGCATGAGCACGCTGCATCGCGACGGCGAGGCGGTGCTGGTGCTGGTGAAAGGCGCGCCCGAAGGGGTGCTGTCGCTGTGCGTCGACCGGCTCGCCACCGCCGGCACGGCACCCGTCGACCAGGCGGCGCTACGGGACGAAGCCGAGCAGCTGGCCGCGCAGGGCCTGCGTGTGCTGGGTTTCGCGCTGAAACGGCTGCCGCGCCTGCCGGACGCGCTCGATGCGGCCACGCTGGAAAGCGGCCTGACCTTCGTCGGCCTGGCCGGCCTGATCGATCCGCCGCGCCCCGAGGCGGCCGAATCGGTTGCCGCCTGCAAGGCCGCCGGCATCATCCCCGTCATGATCACCGGCGACCATCCCGCCACCGCGCGCGCCATCGCAAGCCGGCTCGGCATCATCGACGAAGGCGGCAAGGTGCTCACCGGCAGCGAGCTGGCGCGGCTGAGCCTGGCGGAGTTCGAGCGCGAGGCGGAATCGGTGCGGGTGTACGCGCGCACCAACCCGGAACAGAAGATCAAGATCGTGCGGGCGCTGCAGGACCGCGGTGAATTCGTCGCCATGACCGGCGACGGCGTGAACGACGCGCCCGCATTGAAAATGGCCGACATCGGCGTGGCGATGGGCCGCGGCGGCACCGACGTGGCGCGCGAGGCCGCCCACATGACGCTGCTGGACGACAACTTCGCCAGCATCGTCCATGCGGTGCGCGAAGGGCGGCGCATCTACGACAACATCCGCAAGTTCGTCAAATACACCATGACGAGCAATTCGGGCGAAATCTGGACCCTCTTCCTCGCACCCTTCATGGGGCTGCCGATCCCGCTGCTGCCGATCCACATCCTGTGGATCAACCTGGTGACGGATGGATTGCCCGGGCTCGCACTTGCCGGCGAGGGGGCCGAGCGCAATGTCATGCAACGGCCGCCGCGGCCGCCGCAGGAAAGCATCTTCGCCCGCGGCATGTGGCAGCACATCCTGTGGGTCGGGCTGCTGATGGGCGGGGTGTCGCTGCTGACGCAGGCGTGGGCGATCCACAGCGGCTCGGCGCACTGGCAGAGCATGGTGTTCACCGTGCTCACGCTGTCGCAGCTCGGCCACGTGCTGGCGATCCGCTCCGAACGCGAATCGCTGTTCAGCCAGGGCGTATGGTCGAACCGGGTGCTGATCGGCGCGCTCGTGCTGACCTTCGCGCTGCAGATGGCGGTGCTCTACGTGCCCTGGCTCAACCCCATCTTCCGGACCGAGCCGCTGAGCCTGGGCGAGCTGGCCGCGTGCCTGGCGCTGTCCTCGGTGGTGTTCATCGGCGTGGAGATCGAGAAGGCGCTGGTGCGGCGGGGGATGATTTACCGCAGCGTCTAGGGTCTGTTAACGCTATTTGTAGACATGAAAGTAGCGTTAACAGGCCCTAGTTGCGCGCGTCGAAGACCCGCGTCCATAGAGCCTCGACCGCGTCGCGCACGCTTTCCACGGCGGCTGGCGGCACCCGGGCATAGGCCGCGCCGGAGAGTTTGATCGCGTGCTGCTGGCGGCGCAGCTCGCGGTAAGCATCGGCAGCGGCTTGCGCGATGTCGGCGGGGATCAGCCCGGCCGCGCCTGCGCGCCCGAGCAACGCGATGTTGCCGAAGTTGTCGGCCAGTTCGGGATGCGCATGGCAATGCCTCAGCACCAGATACTGCACGCAGAATTCGACGTCGACGATGCCGCCGCTGTCATGCTTGAGGTCGAATAGATCGCTGTGGTTGACGTGGCCGGCGTGCATTTTTTCGCGCATCGCCAGCACCGCTTCGCGCAGCGTTCCGGCGTCGCGCGGCAGCCCCAGCACATCGCGGCGCAGCGCCTCGAAAAATGCGCCGATATCGAGGTCGCCGCAGACGAAGCGCGCACGCGTCAGCGCCTGGTGTTCCCATACCCAGGCGTGGTGCAGCTGGTAGTCGCGGAAGGCCGCGGTCGAACTGACCAGCAGGCCGGATGCGCCGTCCGGCCGCAGGCGCAGGTCGGTCTCGTAGAGGACGCCGGCCGCAGTGGAAGTGCCGAGCCAGGTGTTGATGCGCTGGGCGAGGCGCACGTAGATTTGCTGGGCGCGTTCGTCGGCGTCGTCGTAGAGGAATACCAGGTCGAGGTCGGAGGCATAGCCCAATTCCTTGCCGCCGAGCTTGCCGTAACCGATGACGGCGAATCGCGGGGTGTCGCGGTGGCGCGTCTTCAGCCCGGCCCAGCAGCGCGCCAGGGTTTCGGCGAGCAGCGTGTCGGCCAGATACGACAGGTGATCCGACAGCGACTCCAGCGTCAGCCGGCCCGCCACGTCCTGCGCCAGCAGGCGCAGCGTCTGCACCTGCTTGAAGCGGCGCATCGCATCCATCTGCGCTTCGGTGTCGCCGGGGTGGGCGTCGAGTTCCGTGCGCAACTGCTCGGCCAGCTGCGCCCAGTCGGGCACGCTAAACAGGGATTGCGGGGCGATCAGTTCGTCGAGCAGCTGCGGCTGCTGGGTGATCATCTGCGCCGCCCACGGGCTCGCCGCCAAGAGGCGCACCAGCTGGCGCAGCGCCGCCGGGTATTCGGTCAGCAGCGCCAGATAGGTGGAACGCCGCGCAATCGCCTGCACCAGCGCGGCAAAGCGCTCCAGCGTGGCGGTCGGGTCGGGCTGGCGGCCGATGATTTCGAGCGCAGGCGGCAGCAGCGCGTTGAGCCGCAGCTGCGTCGACTCGGCCAGCCGCGCGCTGTTCTGATGCAGCGCGTCGAGTATCGCCAGCACTTGCGACGGATCGCCGTAGCCGGCATTTTCCAGCAGCGCGTGGGTGGCGGCGGCGTCCGCCGTGCCGCTGCAGACGACGGTGAGCGGATGGCTGTTCTGGTCGGTCTGCGGCGCGGCGAACACCTGCTCGAAATGGCGCGTGACCTTGTTGCGGTGGCGGTCGAGCGCGGCAACGAGCGCGGCATGGTCGGGAAACCCCATCGCCTCGGCGAGCATCGCTTGCGATTCGGCGTCGTCCGGCAGCAGCTGGGTCTGCGCGTCGTCGAGGTACTGGATGCGGTGCTCCAGTCGGCGCAGGAAGCCGTAGGCGGCGGCGAGTTCCTGCTGCGCGTCCGCCGTCATCAGCCCGTTCTTCACCAGCTCGGCCAGCACCGTCAGCGTCGGCCGCTGCTGCAGGGCGGCGATCTGGCCGCCGCGGATGAGCTGGAACACCTGCGCGGTGAACTCGATTTCGCGGATGCCGCCCGGCCCCAGCTTGACGTTGTGCGCCATCTCGCGTCGCGCCACCTCGCGGCGGATCTGCACATGCAGGTCGCGGATCGCCGCGAAGGCGCCGAAGTCGAGATATTTGCGGAACACGAAGGGCCGCACGATGCTGGCCAGTTCGTCGTGGCTGGTGCCGGTGAGCGGACGTGCCTTGATCCAGGCATAGCGTTCCCACGGCCGTCCCTGCGCCACCAGGTAGTCCTCCAGCATGGCGAAGCCCATTGCGAAGGGGCCCGAGTCGCCCCACGGGCGCAGCCGCAGGTCGACGCGGAACACGTAACCGTCGGCGGTGTTCTCCCCCAGTGCGGCGGTCAGCTTGCGGCCCAGGCGAACGAAGAATTCGTGGCTGCTGATCGATTTGCCCGTCTGGATGCCATCCCTGCGGGACATGATCGCGGCAGCGGGATCGTCGGCCGCGGTAGCGCCCTCCTCGGGGTAGAGGTAGATGAGGTCGATGTCGGACGACACATTGAGCTCGCCGCCGCCGAGTTTGCCCATGGCAACGACGACCATCCGCTGCGGACGGCCGTGCTCGTCGCGCGGCTCGCCGTGGCGCGCAGCGAGTGCGGCGTGGTGGAAATCCAGTGCGGCGGCGATGCACACCTCGGCCAGCGTGCTCCAGGCGGCGACGACTTCAGCGAGATCGGCGCTGCCGGCGAGGTCGCGCGCAGTGACGACCAACCACACCCGCTGACGCAGCTGTCTTAAACGTTGATGCAGCGCGGCTTCGTCGGCGCACGGCGGCTCGGCAAGAAACGCCTGCATCGCCGCCTGGGTGAAGGGGTGGCCGAGTTGCCCGGCCACGGCATCGGCCAGCTGCGGCTGCGCCGCCTGCAGGCGGCGGCCGTAGCGGGAACAGCGGGCGACACGGTCGAGTACGGGGTTGCTCATGGCTTGGATCGGGGGCGCTTTGGATTAGGCGCTTTGAATTAGAATCGGGCGGTTATCAAACACTCTATCAGTGGGGAGAGCATATGGCATCCATCGAGTCGATTCTGACCGAAACCCGTGTATTCCCGCCTGCGGACGCCTTCGTCAAGCAGGCCAACGTGTCCGGTATGGGTGCGTATCAGGCGCTGTGCAATCAGGCCGCGACCGATTACGAGGGCTTCTGGGCCAATCTCGCGCGCCAGACGATGGACTGGAACAAGCCCTTCACGCGCACGCTGGATGAGACGGACGCGCCGTTCTACCGGTGGTTCGACGACGGCGAGCTGAATGTTTCGTACAACTGCCTCGACCGCCACCTGGCGACCCGAGGCGACAAGACCGCGCTGATTTTCGAGGCCGACGACGGCGCGGTGACGAAAGTCACCTACAAGGAACTGCACGCCCGCGTCTGCCAGTTCGCCAACGGCCTGAAGTCGCTCGGCGTGGCGAAAGGCGATCGCGTCGTTGTCTACATGCCGATGAGCGTCGAGGCGGTGGTGGCGATGCAGGCGTGCGCGCGCATCGGTGCGGTCCACTCGGTGGTGTTCGGCGGCTTCTCCGCCAAGAGCCTGTTCGAGCGCATCGAGGACGCGCAGGCCAGGGTGGTCGTCACCGCCGACGAATCGCTGCGCGGCGGCAAGGCGGTGCCGCTGAAGCGCGCGGTGGACGAGGCGCTGGCGATGGGCGACACCTCGTGCGTCGAGCGCGTGGTGGTGTATCGCCGTACTGGCGGCGCGATCGACTGGACCTCGCGCGACCTGTGGTGGCACGAGCTTACCCAGACCCAGGCCGAGGCCTGCGAGCCGGTGTGGGTTTCCGCCGAGCATCCGCTGTTCATCCTCTACACCTCGGGGTCGACCGGCAAGCCCAAGGGCGTGCAGCATTCCAGCGGCGGCTATCTGCTCGGCGCCATCCTGTCCATGCAGTGGGTGTTCGACGCCAAGCCCGATTCCGACGTCTACTGGTGCACCGCCGACGTCGGCTGGATCACCGGCCACACCTACGTCGCCTACGGCCCGCTGGCGCTGGGCATGACCGAGATCATCTTCGAGGGCATTCCTACCTATCCGCACGCCGGGCGCTTCTGGGAGACCGTCGCCAAGCACCGGGTCACCACCTTCTACACCGCGCCGACCGCGATCCGCAGCCTGATCAAGCTCGGCTCCGACCTGCCGGCGCAGTACGACCTGTCCTCGCTGCGCCTCTTGGGGACGGTGGGCGAGCCGATCAACCCCGAAGCCTGGATGTGGTATCACCAGGTCATCGGCGGCGGCCGCTGTCCCGTCGTCGACACCTGGTGGCAGACCGAGACCGGGTGCCACATGATCTCGCCGCTGCCCGGCGCGGTGCCGACCAAGCCGGGATCCTGTACCCTGCCGCTGCCCGGCATCATGGCGGCGATCACCGACGAGCACGGCCGGCCGGTTGAAAAAGGCCACGGCGGCTATCTGGTGATCCAGCGGCCGTTCCCCTCGCAGCTGCGCACTCTGTGGAACGACCCCGACCGCTTCAGGAAGACCTATTTCCCCGAAGAGCTCGGCGGCAAGACCTATCTCGCCGGCGATTCGGCGCACCGCGACAGCGATGGCTATTTCTGGATCATGGGGCGCATCGACGACGTGCTGAACGTGTCCGGCCACCGCCTGGGCACGATGGAAATCGAATCCGCGCTGGTGTCCAACCTGCGTGTGGCCGAGGCTGCCGTGGTGGGCCGTCCGCACGACATCAAGGGCGAGGCAGTGGTGGCGTACGTGGTGTTGAAGGGCGCGCGCCCCGTTGGCGAGGAAGCCCGCAAGATCGCGCTCGAACTGCGCGAATGGGTGGGCAAGGAAATCGGCCCGATCGCCAAGCCCGACGAAATCCGCTTCGGCGACAACCTGCCCAAGACCCGCTCCGGCAAGATCATGCGCCGCCTGCTGCGTGCGATCGCCAAGGGCGAGGAAATCACCCAGGACATCTCCACCCTGGAAAACCCGACCATCCTGGAGCAATTGAAGGAAGCGGTGAGATAGACGTGGCAGCCGCCCGCCCGTAGATCGGCCGTTCTAGTGCGAAACCGTGGAGGGCTACCGGACCGATCAAGCCCATCCCTTCCAGCGACCATTGTTGATTCCCGGCGATCAAACCTTGCGTTCATTGCGCAGCGGAATGGAAAGCGAAGCCCCCGTTCGGGGGCTTCGCTTTTTGCGTGGAGGCGAGGGCTGTTTTTTGTAACTGTTTGATAAATATAGATATCGTTTTTTGTACGGGCGCTCAAGTATGGCGAAAAATCGTCGTTACTGTCGATAACCTGTACGAGGGCAAACCCGTTGCGAAGCGGGGACGCAAAGCTTCCGGCCTGTGAAAAGGCAGCGGGGCCGCCGTGGTGCGAGGCCGTTTGGCGGTCGCTGCGTTGTACGCCCTGATTCAGGCAGCTTATTCGATCGAGGACCCGCCATGCCGCACCATTGCCCGTTTCCTGTCCAGCTTTCCGACCATCGCCGTTGCTACCGCAGCGGCAGTGCATCGGGTTTTGCGTTGAGCCTGTTGCTGCTTGCCCTGTTGGCGGGGTATGCCGGCTTCGGCGAAGCGGCTCCGGCATCGACGCAGGGCAACAAGCCCCCGACAGCGGTCGAAAAAGCCGCGCCGTATGTCGGCTGGGCGCGGGGGCGGCTGCTGGTTGCGCCGCGTGCCGGTTTGTCCGCGGGCCAGTTCGAGCAGGCGCTGAAATCCGTGAACGGACGCTCGAAGGGCTATATCCGGCAATTGAATACGCACGTGGTCGAATTGTCCGCGGGGGCCGATGAAGCCGCGGCGATGCGCGAGTTGCGCAAGAACCGCAAGCTGAAATACGTCGAGCTCGACATGGCGGTCGCAGCTGCCGCCACCGTGTCCGATCCCGCCTACGGCAACAGCTGGGCATTGCCCAAGATCCAGGCCCCCGCCGCCTGGGACAGTGCCAACGGCAGCGGCGTGACCATCGCCATTCTGGATACCGGCATCGACAGCGCCCATCCCGATCTCGCGCCCAACCTGGTGCCGGGCTGGAACGTCTACGACAACAACTCGAATACCGCCGATGTCAACGGCCACGGCACCTGGGTGGCCGGCGTGGCGGCGATGGCGGCGAACAACGCCAAGGGCAGCGCGGGGGTGGCCTGGGGCGCGAAGATCATGCCGGTGCGCATTGCCGACGCCAACGCCTATGCCTACTGGAGCACGGTCGCGCAGGGGATCTACTGGGCTGCCGATCATGGCGCCAAGGTGGTGAACGTCAGTTACAACGGGGTGTCCGGGAGCGCCACGGTGCAATCGGCAGCGCAATATCTGCGCAGCAAGGGCGGTGTGGTGGTGGTGGCTGCCGGCAACAGCGGCGGACTTGAGGGCATTGCGGCCAACGACGCCCTGTTGAGCGTCGCCGCCACCGACCAGAACGACGCGCGCGCCAGCTTTTCGAGCTATGGCGCCTATGTCGACCTGGCGGCGCCGGGAGTGAGCGTGTACACCACCATCGTCGGCGGCGGCTATTCCAACGCCTCCGGCACCTCGTTTTCCAGCCCGGTGGTTGCCGCCACCGCGGCGCTGATGCTGTCCGCCAATGGCAAGCTGACCCCGGCCGACGTCGACCGCATCCTGAAAACGACTTCGCTCGATCTCGGCGCGGCCGGCTACGACCAGTACTATGGATCCGGCCGGGTCAATGCTGCAGCGGCGGTGCTGAACGCCAAGCAGACCGTCGCCGCCGATACCCAGGCTCCCTCCGTCAGCATTGCTTCGCCCACCGGCGGGCGCGTATCCGGTGTGGTGCCGGTCGATGTCAATTATTCCGACAACGTCGGCGTAACCCGTGCCGATTTTTACGTCAACGGCCAACTGGCCGCCAGCGACAGCCTGGCACCCTTTGCTTTCGCCTGGGACACTGCCGGCAAGGCAGACGGCAGCTACACCCTCAGCGTGCAGGCCTATGACGCGGCAGGCAACCGCGGCACGTCGCCGGCGGTTGCGGTTACGGTCGGCAACGACAGCACCGCGCCCACCATCGCCAGCTTCAGCCTGACCGACGGCATGACGATTTCGCCCAGCAAGCAGACGGTCAGCGTGAGCGCTACCGACAATCAGGGCGTTGCCAAAATCTCGCTGGTCATCGACGGCAAGGAGGTGGCTCTCGCCTACGGCGGCGCGCTCAGCTACAACTGGAACACCCGCAAGCTGGCCAAAGGCGCGCATAGCGTCACCGTGCGCGTTACCGATAACGCGGGCAACGCGACGAGCAAGACGGTGACGGTTTACAAGTAGGCGTGCCGTACAGGCCGCACAGCAAGAAAGCGCCCGTCGAGGCGCTTTTTTTGTCGGGTTTTTTTACGGAAAATAAGACGGGGCAGAAATGGAATTCTCAATACCCAATAAAAGTCTTTTCATTCAATGTGTTGGAGTGCCGTTGTTTTTGTGGAACAAAATATGCTTGCTGGATAAGTACTTCCCGCTATTCCGCGAAGGAGAAGACCTTGAAAACCAGCCGCATTTCCACATCAGCATTTTTTTCCGCCTCCGCGCTTGCCTTGGTTTTAATGACGCAAGGCGCACATGCGATCCCGTTTGCCATTACCTCCCAATTGACCGGCGATATTCGTCCGGATAGTCCCGACAACCTGTTTATCGATGTCACCATCATGGGGGATACCACATCAAACGTGGCTTCCTGGACCGTCGACATCAACTCGCCGCTTCATCCAAACGCCAAGCTTGACGAGTTTTACTTCAACCTGACTGGGCTGGCTTCCGATTACACTTTCTCCGACTTCAGTCCCGTTGACTGGGCCATCAGCACGCCCGCAACTGTGCAGGGGGCGGGCGGGGCGGCCTTTATGTTTGAAGCGTTGGACCCCGCCGGCCCGCCCAATGCGGCTGATGTGACAAACAGCGTAAACCTCACCTTCAAGATGACGGCATCAGATTTGCTTACTGAGGCAGTGTTTTTGGATGCGCTTAACGCACTGTCGAATGATGCAGGCTCCGGCCAGTTGGGCGCACATTTGCAGTCCCTGACGACTGCGGGAAATTGTGGCAATTCGACGAATTGTTCCGACAGCGGTTTTCTATTTGGCAACTATGAGGGCGACGGCGACGGCGGCGGTGGTGGCGGCGGTGGAAACATCCCCGAACCTGCCAGCCTTCTGCTGATGGGCGCGGGTCTGGTCGGCTTTGGTTTGGCGCGCCGCCGCAAGTCGGCCTGAGTGAGCGTCGTGTCCTGATTCAGGACGTTCTTTACCCTGGGGGCTGCGATGTCGAAACAATGTCCATTTCCCGTCCGCTCAACCGACAGCCGCTGCTGTTACCGCACAGGAAGCGCGCCGGGGTTCGCCCTGTGCCTGGCCCTGGTGGCCGCCTTGTTCTGCTATGCAGGCATCAGTCGCGCAGCCACGGGTGCCCATGCCCGGGGGGACGGGGACAAGCCGGCCACGATGCCCGCCGTCGCCGCACCCGTCCAGGCACGCCTGTAGGTATTTCCGAACCCGCCAGTCTGCTCCGGTTGGACGCGGGTCTGGCCAGCTGGGGCGGGTCGATCTGTTTCTTGCGTGCGTCCGGTCATTTGCCGGCCGCCAACAGGTTGGTCGATCGCACCAGTTCCACCACCAGGGTATGCAGCCG
>ERZ778018.862-NODE-862-length-34422-cov-4.783426_pt1 | contig 34422 bp, 34 predicted proteins | sample MGYA00375748_ERZ778018 | MGnify/ENA primary metagenome ERZ778018 (study PRJEB29350, sample SAMN05509839) | bioreactor metagenome | biome: bioreactor; material: wastewater | place: South Africa: University of Cape Town | collected 2014-04-22 ... | reverse complement strand
GGCAGAAAGCCGAAATGGCGGGAGTAGATCGAATTTTCGCTCAGCCGTCGGTGGAAGCGCTGCAGCGCCTCGGCATCCGCCGGGCGGATCATCCGTGCCGAGATGACAGAGCCGTCGGACAGCGTCAGCGGTTGGACATCGAGTGCGTGCATCGCGATCACTCCCTCTCGACGCGCGTTGTGGCGAAGAAGCTGGTTCCGCAGGAGCCGGATCGTGCCTGTATGGTACTACCGATGTCGTCCCGACGAAAGCTCTGAAAACCGGCGGCGATACGCCGAAAGTCGGGAATACTGTGATAGAATCCGTACCTGTGCAATCCGGCGCCGTAGCCAAGCGGCAAGGCAGGAGTCTGCAAAACTCTGATCGGCGGTTCGAATCCGCCCGGCGCCTCCCGCACAAGAACCACTCAAAAAACCTATCTGGAGGCGCGTTTTCATCCACCTGACTTGCCGCTTGGCTACGGCTCACATGGACTTATTGTCTAGCTGAGCAGCCTGTGTAGCTGTCAGGTAGCTGTCAACGTAGCTGTCAGTCAGCCGTACGTCTACCGAGACCCTGAGCAATGACAGAGAGGTGTCATATGCCAGGGAAACGGTCCAACAATGACGGTTCGGTGTACCGGCGAAAGGAGGGTCGGTGGGTCGCTCAGACGACCATCAACGGGAAGCATGTTTCCCGGTATGCCCGAACCGAGATCGAGGCGTTCAAGAAGCTCGAACAGCTACTGGAACGACCGCCCGAGCCTGTCGTCGAACAGGTTGAGGCACCATCTCCTGAGCCGGAACCCGCTCTGCCATCGCTGAGCCTATGGGTGGAACAGTGGCTGGCGATGAAGCAGCTCCGACCTTCAACCATGGCGATGTACCGCAAGACCATCGGGTACGTGCTCCGCTACTTGGCTGCGGTTCCGATCTCTGAGCTCACCCCGCTCATGCTCACGAAGACGTTCGCTCGCTTACAGGCGGAGACGAACGCGCAGCGGCAGTTGAATCTGGCACACGGCTATTTGAAGGCGTGCCTGGAGCAAGCGCTCGACTTCGAACTGATCGAGAAGAACCCGATGCTCAAGGTTCCGAAACCGAAGTGGGAGGAACAGGAGAAGGCGTACTGGACACTGAAACAGACGAAGGCATTCATTGAGACGGGACTGAAAGAGGATCGGTACTGGCATCCGTTATTTGTTTTTCTGGTGTCGACGGGAATGCGGATCTCTGAGGCGTTGGGGCTGTACTGGAAGGATGTGGACTCGAAGCGGAACAGGGTGAGGATTGAACGAGGATTGGTTTGGTCGGGGCAGACCTGGAGTATTCAACGCCCGAAGACCAAGGCGGGGGCACGATGGGTGACACTCACTGGTTCAGCAATCGCAGCGCTGAACCAGCTTCAGATGCCGGAGAGTGTCGAGGCGCCCATCTTCCGAACGCATACAGGAGAACCGCCCTAGCCCCAGAATCTTCGGGCCTACTCGATCGCACTCTGCGAACTGGCGGGAGTGCCCTATGTTCACATTCATGGACTGCGGCACGTCCATGCGATCCTCTCGCTCATAGACTATCGCCAACCACGCTTCCAGACTTGACCAACCGAACCGCATAATCGGAACTGATTCTTGATCGGGACTCGGTTGATTTCCCTTCAACCGAGGCCGAGAGCGGGTCGATAATCGCGTTTTCCGGAAGATCAAATCCAAATCCTGTTGCGACGAGATACTGACTCGTCGCCCCGAAGAACGATTCGTTGAACGTGGCATACGAGTTGTTACTTGTCGCTGCGTCACCGGGAGATGACCAGGCAGTTGAACCAAAGCCCGTACCGGAGGCTGAAACCACTGAGCCAGGGAAGAGTGGACCGACTGAGACCATCTTTCTTACCTTTAGCTGTTATTGATCCGCCAGCGGAACGTGAACTGAATCGCGTCGTTGGAGTCAACACCGCTGCCCGTAAACGAATCCTTCATTAAGATCTTGTCGTTCGCATCCGTCGTATCATCAGTATCGAACACGCCTGAATTCGTGATCGTCTGCGTCGAGGCATAAGTCAGCGTTCCGACCACCTGGTGGGTATGGTTCGTGATCATATCTGTCTCCATCGAGACCGTCCCAATGAAGCGGGTCTCACTCGCCTCGGTAAACAGGGTGGTGTCACTCTGGGCAGCGAGGCCGGCTCCGGTGTCTCAGTCAAAGTACCGATGGATCCATTGTCAGGTTCACGAGCATTTGCGCAATTGGCGAATACTGCGAACAACTGACGGCACGGTGCTCAATGATGGGTGTTAGTGCCCGAGGGTGGTTAGTCGCTACAGCAGGTTGCGGAAAGGTTGACCTGGTGACACACTGAGGATGGGGGACGATGGAGGTGATCATGATGCGGGCCTACTCCCTCGATCTTCGTCGTCATCTGGTTCAGGCGATCCAGTCGGGGACCAGTAAGGCGCACGCCGCCGAGGTCTTCGGCGTCAGTGTGCGTACCATCGGCCGCTCCCTCAAACACCTCGCCGAGACGGACAGGCTGAAGGCCAAGCCGATTCCGGGCCGACCGCGGCAGATCTTACCGGAGCAGCACGCCGACTTGACGGCACAGCTCCGGGCGCATGCCGACGCGACGCTGACCGAGCAATGCGCGTCGTGGGCCGCGAGTCATGGCATACGGATCAGCCCGTCCACCATGCTCCGAACGTTGGCCCGGTTGGGGTGGACCTGAAAAAAAAGACACTGGTGGCCACCGAGCGGGACGCAGACGCCCGACAGCAGTGGTGGGCCGACATGGCGGGGCAGGATACCCATCAGTTCATCTTCCTCGACGAGACCAGCGTCAACGTCACCCTGACCCCGCGTTCTGCGTGGGCGCCGCACGATGAACGGGCCCACGGGGAGCGCCCCCCGCAACGACGACCGCAACACGACGCTGGTGGCGGCCCTTACGCCAACCGGGCTGCCGGCGCCGATGACGCTGGGCGGAGCTATGAACAGCGATGCCTTCGCCGCCGATGTCGAGCGCTTCCTCGTTCCCAGCCTGCGGCCAGGACAGATCGTGATCTGCGACAACCTGAGCGTCCCTAAGCGGGCCGACATTCGGACGGTGATCGAAGCGGCCAACGGCACCCTCCGTTTCGTGCCAGCCTATTTCCCCGATTTCAATCCCATCGAGCCGGCCTTCAGCACGCTCAAAGCGGTACTGCGTCGGGCGCACGCCCGCACCCAGGAGGCCCTGGAAGCCGCCCGTGCCGCGGCCCTAGACACGATCACGGTCAGCGATGCCGCGCACGTCTTCACGCATGTCGGCTACGACCTCTCGGCCGGACAACCCTAATGAGACGTGCTCTAGTGAGCGCTGTTCAACCTTTACTCAAAATAGCGGCCCTAACCTGAGAGCATGTGCGAGTTACGACAGGTTTCGCTCATCGAGCCACCAGCGAAGAGCTGTCTTGAATTGAATCTCTCGGGCAACGGGGTCGTAGATACCGGCCACGTGCGGGCTGAAAACGACATTATCAAATTGCAGAAGCGGATTTTCCCGAGCGGGAGGTTCGTAGACCATGACATCGAGCCCCGCACCCGCGATCCGATGCTCGCGGAGAGCGTCAGTGAGTGCGTCTTCATCGACAACCCGACCGCGTGCCGTGTTGATTAGCACTGCCGTGGGCTTCATTCGTTCGATCTGATCTCGTCCAATAATGCTTGCACTTTGTGGCGTATACGGAAGGTTGAGCGTGATCACGTCAGCACGCTCGACGAGATCATCAACCTCCGCATATTCCACCTCGAGACGCGCTTCTTCAACTGACGAAAGCCGATGACGATTGTAGTACAGCACATTCATATCGAACGCGCGTGCCCGCTGGGCGATCGCCTTGCCGATTCTTCCGAAACCGATAATACCGAGCGTTTCGCCGTAGAGCCAACCGATGTTTTCAATCCCACTCCAGTTAAAGGTGTGTGCACGCTGATCGGTGAAGACCGGCTCGGTCACTCCTTCACGCCAAAGGTTGTTGGTCACCGCGGAATGCCCGTGTACGATCTGTTTGCGGAGCGCCAGCAACAGTGCAAATACATGCTCAGCGACACCGAGGCCACTAAGATTCACGACTTTGCGAACGGTAATCCCACGAGCGTCGAGTCGGTTGAGTGGAAGCAGCGCGCGCCCCCACTCAAATAAGTAGATTATCTGTAAATCCCGCATAATATCTAAATCTGCAAGTGAAACATCGCGGTGTTCAACTATCAGCGCGCGCTCGTTTCCGCTTGGTGCACCCTGACGTTGGACACGTATGCCGAACGCGCGCTCCGCCTCAGCCAGGTAGCGTTCGTCACGCTCGCTCAATGGTTCGAGAATCGATATGGTCACTCCTTGCTCCTCTCTTAGTAGGAATGATTACGCAACCAGTCGACGTAATCTTGCAGACCATCGCCAAGATCGAATCGTGGTTGAAAGTCGATATCCTTAGTAAGCGCATGGATATCCAATGGAGCGCACCGGTACGAATCTGGAATCTTCAGATTCGGTTCCCTCACGCCGGTCCAGTCGATGATCGATTCCGGGAGAATCTTCGCGAGCGAGTCTAAGAGTTCCTCCATCGTTACGGCAGGTCCTGCGAGATTGTAGGCATCGAAGCTCAATTGATCGGCAGTGAGCAGCAGTCGAATTGCCTGTGCACAATCTTTCCCATGGATCCAGTCGTAAATGGCCGCGGGATTGTTGCAGCGTATCGGTTCTCGGTTGAGCAGAAGCTGGACGGCACTCCAAACTTGGGACATGTTCTCACGGGACCCCGTCGGTCGTTCAAATGGCCCGTAGACTGGCCCGACTCGAACGCTACGAGCATCGAATCCGTGTTGACGGCGTGCCCAACGACATAGTCCCTCTCCCGCGATTTTCGTCAGTCCATATAAGCTACCGTCGTGTCGCAATGGGGACGTTTCCGGCATCGGTGTTGCATCACGCGGGCTCGCGTAGACTCCGGCGGAGGAAAGAAAGAGGACACGCGTCACATCAGTCCGGATGGCTGCTTCGAGGATGGTCAGCAAACTGAGTTGATTCGTCTCGAGCACCGCGCGCGCATGCATGCGCTCGAAGATCGACGTGGGGGTAATGGCGGCTGCGTGCACAATATGCGTCGGCTGCCATGTCGCAATCCAGCTGGTTATCTCCTCGTTGTTCCGTACATCGCAGCGCTCGAAACGAACGTTCTCTGGGAATGCATGACTGTCCGTCTCGGGAAGATGACGACTCAACCCAAGCACCTCGTCTCGGAATGACGCCAGCTCCCTGATGACGTTCAAACCCACGAAACCTGCGGCACCAGTGACAAGTACCCGCATCAGGACTCCGCACCCCTCCCACAATGAACCTGAGTCCGTCGCGCCATGGACGCCATGATTCGCAACGAAGTCATTGTCACAACGTACGTTCAGAGTCTGTTCTGAACTCTGGAAACGCCCCCTCGTCCTCGGCAACCAATGCTTGACAAGCATATGCGTTGCTGTTAAGATAGTCAATATCCGACATAGAGTGTCAATATATGAAACTTAATTGAATCGTCGACCCGATTGCGTATGGAAGTTGGCTTCATGGCGAAAACCGGTGGGTCACAAACTGTGGACCGAGCGCTTTCCCTGCTTGATGCACTCGCGAGTTCTCGGACCCCGATGCGCTTGTCAGATTTGTCCCAAGCGGTCGGGCTCAATATCAGTACAACATCCCGACTATTGAATTCATTAGAAGAGCACGGGCTGCTTCGGCGCGACAACAGCGATGGCCGGTATCGCCTTGGCTATAGCCTGCTCCATTTGGCAACGATCGTGGAGCAGCAAACGAACCTGCACGAGCTTGCTGACGATGTGTTACAGCGATTAGTCGACGATATTAATGAGTCCTCAGGCTTGTCGCTACTGGATGGGAATCATGTACTCGTCGTCGCGCGGGTCGCATGTGAGAGCCAGCTGCGCATCTCACAACCTGTGGGAACGCGTAATCCAATTTACTGCACGGCCGCTGGTAAATCCCTGCTTGCGTATCAACCTGAAGACCGGATCGCGAAGATTCTGAGCCTTGGAATGCCCCGACTGACTGATCTTACGATCACGGATCCTGCAGCAATGCGAGTGGAACTTGATCGTATTCGCGAACAGGGTTTCGCGTTGGATCTTGGCGAGCGTGAGGTTGGACTTATTGGCATTAGTGTCCCAGTCCGGAACGCATTTGGTGAAGTCGTCGGCACATGCACGGCGAGTGGATCCAGCATTCGCATCACCCCGGATCGAATTCAACAGCTTATCGGTCGCGTTGCCCTGGCTGCAACCGAGTTATCTGAGCGGCTGGGATGGACTTCAGGTTCAGATAACGGAAGATCGCGCAACCAGCTGATGAAAGGAGTGACTGCGTTTACTGAGTAATGTACCCGCGCGATTTGCCAGGTCGTCGGGAACTGAGATGTCGTTCGTCTAGTCGTTCGCTGAGGAGGGGCTGACATGATCGAAGATAAAGGTAGGACTGGCAAGAAAGATTCAACCGTTGTTCGCAAATTGGACACACTTCGCGTTAGTCGCCGGTCATTCGTTGGGTGGGCTGCGATCGCGGCCAGTGGAGCAGCCGGGACGTTGCTGGCAGCATGTGGAGGCGGCGACTCGACCGCGACAGTCGCGTCACAATCGACCAAATCATCCAGTGGGACCGCTGCCACAACCCAGGCAGGAGCGGGCACAGTGGCGAGCACCAGTGCTGGCACGACCGCTTCCGGGACACAGGCGACTCCCAGCATCGAAGCGAAACAGGGCGGGCATCTTACGATCGGTCAGGCTGGAGAACCAGACACACTCGACATGTACCGCACCGAGTCATCCATTTCTTGGGAAGTCGGCTGGGCCATCTTTGATACGTTGATCATTGCGGACGAAAAGCTTGCTCTTCACCCGGACCTTGCTACAAAGTGGGAAGCGGCTCCTGATGGAACTGTTTATTCCTTCACTTTACGGGATGGTGTGAAGTTCCATGACGGAACGCCGTTCGACGCGGCCGCGGTGAAGTTTAACCTTGATCGGACGGTTGATCCAGCGACTGGCTCCCTTTTGTCAATCGTGGACATCGGCCCATACGACCGAACAGAAATTATCGACACACACAACGTGAAGGTGACCCTCAAGTCACCGTATGGTGTATTCATCCGTGCGATGTCGTTGATGGAATTCCCGATGCTCTCTCCGAAAATTGCTGATATGGCAGTGGAGGATGTCGGGCAGCATCCGATTGGGACTGGACCGTTCAAGTTCAAGCAGTGGGTGACGCAGGATCACATTGAAGTTGAGCGGTTTGCTGATTACAACTGGGGACCATCCCCGCCATACGCTCATAGTGGCCCAGCGTACCTGGACGGAGTGACATTTAAGTTTATCCCAGATGCACCAACCCGCGTTGCAGCCATCGAAGCCAATGAAGTTGACGCCATCATGAAGACACCTGGCACGGATGTCTCACGTCTTAAAGGCGAAGGCTATGAGCTTGAAACTGGTTTGCAAACCGGGATGCCGACTGGATTCATCGTCAATACTAACCGATTTCCAACGGACGATCCTGCCGTACGGAAAGCCATCAACCTTGGCCTCAATCGCGATCAGATCAGCAAAGGTCTGTATGCCGGCCAAGAGGCCCCTGGTTACTGTCCGCTGACTCCTACAACCTTCGCTTATTGGGACTGCACCGGGCAAATTAAATACGACCCAGATGGTGCCAAGAGCGCCCTCGAGGGTGCCGGTTGGACCAAGAAGGGTGACTTCTATCAGAAGGACGGCAAGACCTGCAAGTTGGATGTCTACATCTTTGGCACCGACGGAAAGCCAGGTGAAGCATTTCAAGCGGCGATTCGTCCTATTGGAATTGACTGCAATCTGCAGGTAGTGCCGTTCACGCAACAGAAGGATGTCGGGTTTAGCGGCAAGCATAGCCTGATGCTCGGCCGGTTCGACGCCCCAGATCCGAGTATTTTGACTCTCTTGTTCCATAGTCGAAATATCGGCCCTGACGGTTTTACCTGGACGCATCTCAACGAGTCGAATCCGGATCTGCAGAAACAGCTCGACGACTTGCTTGATCAGGGTACAAACGAGCCGGATCAAGAGAAGCGCAAGGAGATCTACGCCAAGGTCCAGCAGATCATCGTCGATGAAAACATGTTCATCGCGATGAAGTACGACGCCATGTTGGTAATGATGAACAAGAAGGTGTCCGGCTGGAAGATGAACGACCTCGGATACCAGCCACGTATCTACGACGTCTCAATTTCGAGCTAGTGGCCACAGAGTGATTGGGTTGGGGGAAGCGAAGTTCCCCCAGCCTGTCCACGCGGAGGGAACGAAGGACTGTGGCGGTATATATCGTGAGACGCTTCCTGTACGCGATCCCGGTGTTGTTCGGGGTTTCGATCCTGGTCTTCTCGATGTTACTGCTGATACCCGGTGATCCGGTATCGCTCATGCTGAGTGAAACATCAGCAACGTCGAAGGCAGCTGTTGAGGCAAAGCGTGACCAACTCGGTCTGAATGATCCAATCTACGATCAGTATGGACGATTCCTCAAGAGCGTTGTCACGCTGAGGTTGGGTACGTCGATCCAGACGAACAGATCGGTCGGCAGCATGATTCGCGATGTCTTCCCCAAGACGTTGGAACTTACTGTCGCGGCAACGCTCCTCACGTTCTTGATCGGTGTACCACTCGGGGTTATCGCCGCAGTCAAACAACACTCGCTTCTCGATACCGCGAGCATGATCCTCGCAAATGTCGGCGTTTCCATGCCGATCTTCTGGCTTGGATTGATTCTTATTTACATATTCTCAATCAAGCTGGGTTGGCTCCCGGTCACTGCACAAAAAGGTGCCGATCTAAAGCACCTCGTCATGCCTGCGGTGTCGCTGGCTCTCGGTGGGGCGGGTATAGTTGCTCGCTTGACTCGCTCCAGTTTGCTTGAAGTCCTCAATCTGGAATATGTGGTGACGGCCCGAGCCAAAGGTCTTTCAGCCAGGGTTGTGGTCACTCGTCATGCGTTGCGCAACGCGCTCATTCCCGTGGTGACGATCGTCGGCTTACAGTTCGGCTCGCTGCTGGGCGGCGCCGTCATCGTCGAAGCCGTATTCGCTCGACAAGGGATTGGTGCGATGGCGGTCAATGCCATCCAAAAGAAGGACTTCCCGCTCGTTCAAGGGACGGTGCTCGTCGCGGCATTTGCCTACGTCATTGCGAATATTCTCGTCGATATCTCCTATGCGTTCATTGATCCTCGTATCAAGTACGGGGAGCGCTAACATGGATTATGTATCGCAACCGGATGAGTCAACGTCGGTTTCGGGAGCGACAGCTGATCTGCGACTAGGTCGAGCCAAAACAGAATCGCCATGGCGGCAAACAGTCAGGCGCCTTCGCCGCCATAACGGGGCGATGCTTGGCTTGACGATCGTCGGCGTGCTGATCTTGGTAGCGATCATCGGTCCATACATTGCCCCGTATGACGATCGTGCGATTGCAGGTGGCAGTCTATCGCCGCCGAATCGCTCAACGATCATGGGTACCGATGTGCTCGGTCGCGACATTTTTAGTCGCGTCCTCATGGGCGCTCGCATCTCCCTTACGGTCGGCTTCGTCTCGGTTGCCATTGGTTTGGTAATCGGTGTCACGCTAGGGTTGATTGCCGGTTTCTATGGAAGGAAGGCCGACATCGCGGTATCGATGTTCGTCGATACCATGCTTGCCTTCCCTGGCATTCTTCTCGCGATTGCCATCGTGTCAATTCTTGGCCCAAGTTTACGTAATGCGATGATTGCGGTGGGGATTGGTTCATTCCCAGCGTACGCACGACTTGTCCGTGGGCAAGTGCTGTCGGCGAAAGAAAACGAATATGTAGAGGCGGCACGTATCGTCGGCGCGACGAACATGCGACTCATGATCAAGCATGTTCTCCCGAATGTGATCGCGCCGGTCATCATACTTTCGACGCTTCGCATCGGCACGGCGATTTTAACCGCAGCGGGCCTGAGTTTTCTCGGGCTTGGTGCTCAACCGCCGACACCAGAATGGGGCGCGATGGTCAATGACGGCCGAAATTACTTGCGAGTTGCCTGGTGGATTACGACCTTCCCCGGGATAGCAATCATGCTCACGGTGTTGGCAGTCAACCAGGTTGGAGATGGACTCCGCGATGCGCTGGATCCGCGCGGCCGGCGCTAGAAAATAGTGAAAGGGGTGCGGTAGTGCCTGATGTAACTCGGGTGTTGCTCGTTGGAGTCGGTGCCCGTGGCAAGATCTGGTCACGGTTGCTTCATGACGAACCATTGGTTGAGGTGGTCGGATACGTTGATCTTCTCAGCGAGAATCTCGCGTGGGCTCAAGAGCGCTACGATGTATCGGCCGACATGTGCTACCAGGATCTAACCCAGGCGCTCCGAGAACGACAGCCTGAGTTTGTGCTCCTCGCGACTCCACCCATGGATCGGTACCGCGAAGTAGTTACCGTCTTTGAGCATGGCGCCCATCTTCTGTCCGAGAAGCCCCTCACCCTTGACTTTGATGAAGGCGTACGGATCGTTCAGACGGCAGAGGATGCGAAGCTCGGTTTTGCGGTCGGGCTGAACTTTCGCTACCAGCACTGCGTTACGACCGCTCGCGCAATCCTCGAATCCGGCGAGATCGGGAATCCCAGCTTCTCTCGTTTTGTCTACTGGATAAATCGAGATGGTCGCCGCCCGGGCCTGAACAGATTCCCGATTACGATGCACGAGCCGATGCTGTATGAGCAAACAATTCATCATATCGATGAGATCCGCTACGTTTATAACGCTGAAATCGAGCGGCTTTGGTGTCGATGTCACAATCCGCCATGGAGCATGTACCGCAGCAACGCGACCGTCGCGGCTGTCCTGGAAATGACGGGCGATCTACTGGTGGACTATTTCGGGACATGGTCTGGCCAGACGAAGGTCAATGAATTTCTTTGGCGGACGGACTGTTCGAACGGCGCGCTGTTCCAGCACGAAATGTTTAGCGATCTTCGGATTGCGCGAGGAACAGACACCACAATGGTCGAGCCGTTGAACCTTCCTGAGCAAGAACGGTTGGTCGATGACGCTCGCCTCATGCTACCGCACGTCATTGAGCAGATACGGGCGGGCAATTTACGACCCCATCCATCTGGACTCGAGCACCTGAAAACCTTCGGAGCGATCGCAGCTTGTGAGGTCTCAAGCCGAACAGGGCAACCCATCGTGATGCGCGAGTTCTTTGAAGAGCACAACGTTCCCGCGGCCTGGCTTAACGTCGAGTAGGGCATTCGTCGGTTGTAAGGAGACTCAATAAATGGAGCATACGACGTTAGACAGTACCCGTTGGCTTGCCGAGCGAGCTCGAGCCCTCATGGGGACGTCATTGCAAAAGAAGTCAGCGCAAACCTTTATCCAGCTTTCGCAGGGAACACCGGATCTACCGACGCCTCGGCATGCGATTGAAGCCGTGACGGAGTTCTTGAAAACCGGAACGGTCTATTACACATTCCATGATGGGATGCCCGAACTCCGTGCCGCGATCGCGCGGAAGCTTCAGCAAGAGAACGGACTGGATTACGATCCGGAGACGGAAATCATCGTGACGGCGGGCGCCCAGGAGGGGATGTTTGTCGCGCTATTCGGGACGCTCAACCCGGGGGATGAGGTGATCGTCTCGGACCCACGCTATCGTGTCTACGACGAAGTTATTCGTCTCGTTGACGGCGACATCGTTTCCGTACCGGCCGTAAAAGAACAGGCCTTCCAGCTCGATCCGGCCGGAATCGAAGCGGCCATCACGCCACGAACACGCGCTATCCTCATTATTTCCCCCGATCACCCCTCAGGATCGGTTCAAAACCGCCAGACGCTCGAGGCGATCGGAGAGATTGCCGAGCGACATGATCTGCTCATTTACAGCGATGAGCTGTACGAACGATTTGTTTTTGACGGTGTTGAACATGTAAGCATGGCTTCGCTTCCCGGAATGAAGGAGCGCACGATTACGCTGAATGGTTTCTCGAAGTCGTATGCCATGACGGGGTGGCGAGTTGGCTATCTTGGTGTACCGGCGGCGTTGAAACCGGCGCTCACTGAGATCAAGCATGATACGTCGATTTGTGCAGCGACACCATCGCAGATCGCGGCCCTCGCGATCCTCAATGGGCCACAGCAACCTCTCGTCGACATGATGAGCGAGTGGTCTCGACGCCGAGACTACCTGTATCAGCGTCTCGAGGGTATGGGAATTTCCACTCTCCGCACTCCCGGCGCCTACTTCGTTCTATTCGACATAACCGAGAGCGGACTCTCGTCCGCCGAATTTGCACGGCACCTAGCTGCCGAGGAGGGGGTGCGGGTCAGTCCAGGTACCAGCTTTGGCGCGACCGGTGAAGGGCTTGCACGCGCGTCATTCATGACGGCCGATCCAGAGTTGACTGAGGGGCTCGACAAGCTAGAGCGTTTTTGGAAGCGCGTGACGCTGACGCGCTGACATGTTGGTAGGTCGACACCATTGTGGTGTCCCGGTAACGGACACCAGAGAAGAAGGGAACAAGGAGTACTGATGACACAGCTACGAATCACCGGCGGTCGCGTATTTGATGTCCGAACCGGTAAAAGCGAACCGCAGGATGTGCTGATCGATGGAGATCGGATCAGCGCGATCGGCCGGGCATCGGACTTCGGTGCGGAAGATCGAAGCACCACCGTCGACGTCACCGGTCTCACCATTCTCCCCGGATTCTCCAACAACCACATACACCTCGGTTGGAGTGGGATGGGCTGGGATGGTAGCCCGACGGGTATCTTGCGCGATCAAGCGTTGCAGGATTCGGATGGCATCAACGGGATCAAGGGTGTAGCGAATCTTCGGAAATCGCTCAAGGTCGGCCTGACCGCATTGCGCGATCTCGGGATGAACAACACGCAATTCGACACGAAAGAAGCGCTGAAGCGGGGCATGGTCAAGGGGCCGCGGCTCTTCATCGCCGGGAAGGCGATCATGTGCACCGGTGGACACACTTGGTGGTGTGGCCGAGAGGCTGACGGCCCCGATGGTGTTCGCGCCGCCGTCCGTGAGCAGATCAAGCGCGGTGCGGATCACATCAAGGTCATGGCGAGCGAGTACACGAACCAGTATTCACCTGCGGAGATTCAGGCCGCTGCGGACGAAACCCATTTGCTTGGTAAGAAAATAACGACCCACGCCACGCTACCCGTTGCGATTCGCAACGTGGTCGATGCTGGCTTTGATTCAGTGGAGCATGGCGGCGTCGCCGATGACGACGTACTGGCGACGATGGCCGAGCGCGGCATCATGGTTGTCCCAACGCTCTCGCCCGGCGTTCTTCAAACTGCCCGCGGCCCGGAGCGCGGAATGCCGGAGCATGTCGCAGCGCAGCGCCGGGAGCGAATGGCCAAGAACCCTCCTGGAGCCGCGCTGATCAAGATGCGTGAGGCCGGCATCGTGTTCGCGTTCGGTACCGATGCCGGAAGTCCGTGCGTCGAGCACGATCAGATCCTGGGTGAGATGGAAGCCCTCCTGAAGTACGGCGTCGTCAAGAGCCCGTTGGACGTGATTCAGATGCTAACGATCAATTCGGCGAAGCTGCGCGGGGACGAAAAGGATCTCGGAACGGTCGAAGCTGGTAAGTTCGCCGATCTCGTCGTGATCGATGGCGATCCGTCAGACAACGTCAGCGCTCTTGCGAACGTCCGCCATGTTTTCGTCGCGGGCGAGCAGTTGGTCACGGATGGTCAAATGTCTGATTGGTACAGCTGGTGATATCGAACGGCCATCAAAGGAGCAGAAATGACAACAGAGGTGCGTGGGGGAATGTCTCCGTTAAGAGCTAGTCTGGCAGGTCGCATTATTTCACCGGATGCGTCGATCCGGACACAAATGCAGGAAATCGCCGCAACCCTGGATGATGTCGTTGCGATGGGGCCGGGAGATCCTGATCTCCCGACCCCCCAGCACATCATCGACGCAGCAAAGAAGGCGTTGGACGAGGGCTGGACGCACTATACGCCCCCGCCTGGCGACATTCGGTTGCGCCGGGCGATCGCCGCAATGCTCAACGAAACGCGTAGCCTTAACTACGATCCCGCGAATGATGTGATTGTTACGCTCGGGGCAGAAGAAGCAATCTATCTGGCGATGTTGACGCTGCTCAACGAAGGCGATGAGGTTCTCACGCCGAGCCACCGCTTCACGACGTATGACTGGGCCGTGGCGATGTCGGGCGGTAAGATCGTTTCATACCCAACCATCATCGATGGCGCATTCCAACTCAATATCGATGAAATCCGCGCGCGTGTTACTGATCGAACGAAAATCATCGTCGTCGTATCACCGGACAATCCGACCGGGGGTGTTGCAACTGAAGACGAACTGTCGGCAATTTCAGGGTTAGCAATTGAACGCAATCTGATCGTTATCTCTGATGAGATCTACAGTAAGTTTTTGTATGATGGTCGCGTTCACCACAGCATTGTGTCTCTTCCGGGAATGCAGGAACGAAGCCTTCTGATCGACGGGTTCTCGAAGTGCTATGCCATGACTGGCTGGCGAGTTGGTTTCCTCTGCGGTCCGTCCGATTACATGCGCGCAATCATTGAAGTTAAGCACACGCTGTCGATCTGTACGCCCGCTGTCTCACAGGCTGCAGCGCTTGCCGCGCTTGAGGGGCCGCAGGACTGCATCGACGAGATGCGTGAGATCTACGACGCGCGGCGCCATGAACTTCTTGGTGCGTTGAGCGACATGGGGCTCGACTTCATCTATCCGGCCGGCGCGTTCTACGTGTACGTCGATGTCTCCTCTACGGGAATGATGGCTCCGGAGTTTTGTCTTCGCCTGCTCAAGGACACTGGGATCATGATCTCTCCAGGCACGCTGTTCTCGCCGGACGAAGGCGAACGGTATATGCGCATGTCGATGCTCGTTCCATCAGAACGAATGACCGATGCTCTGGAGCGCATGGAAGCAGCGATCAAGCGCTATAAAGCAGAAGCGAGTCACTGATGCTTGATCTAGTAGTCACGAACGGCCGCGCGCTGATGGACGGGGAATTCCAAACCCTCGACCTCGCGGTACAGGACGGACGCGTCGTTGCACTAGGAGCACAGGGGCAGTTCGCGGGCCAGTCCGCCCGCGAGCTTGACGCCGCCTCACTGCTGGTGCTGCCCGGCATTATCGACTCTCATTTCCACTCCCGTGCGCCCTCACGGCCAGACCGCGAGACGTTTGCGAGTGCCACGAGAGCAGCCGCGTTTGGCGGCGTAACGACGATTATCGAGATGCCAATCTCGGAGCCGCCGACCACAGATGGCGACCGGATTCGTACCCGCGCCGAGCTCGCGGAGCGTGAGGCGTATGTCGATATCGGATTCTATTCATCATCCGCAACCCGGCGTCGTGGAGACCTTCAAAGCTCCGTTGACGCCGGCGCACTGGCCTTCAAGGGTTTTCTTCAACACATTCCAGCCGGTCGTGAAAGCGAATTCGACGGACTTTGTTTGAGTTCGAATGCGGAACTCGTCGAAGCGTTCGAACTCCTCGCAGAATTCGATCTTCCCTGTGTCTTCCATCCGGAAGACGAATCGATGTACCAGTACCTGGAAGCGCGGTTGCGTGCCAGACATCAAAACGACGGTGCGGCTCACGCTGCGCACCGACCGGATTATGTCGAAGCGACCAGCGTTGGAACGTTGTTACTGCTCGCGGAACATTTTGGGGTTCATCTCCAGGTTCCGCACGTCAGCTCGCGCATGACACTCAATCTGATCCGAAGCGCCAAAGAACGGGGTGTACATGTCACTGCGGAGACCTGTCCGCAGTACTTGCAGTTCGATGCCTCCGCGCTGGATCGACTCGGTCCATACGCCAAATGCAATCCGCCGTTTAAGTCTCCAGAGGACGTTCAGGCGTTGTGGGAGGGGTTGGTTGACGGAACCATTGACACAGTTGCGTCCGACCATTCCCCGTTTACGGTCGAGGAAAAAGAACGGGCCTGGAATGACATTTGGTCAGCAGGACCCGGCTTTCCCGGCGTCGAGGTGCTTGGCCCATTCATCCTGGGCGCGGCGCTCGACAATCGGCTTTCGATCGATCGAGCAGAGGAGCTGATCTGGAAAAATCCTGCCCGGATCTTTGGACTCTGGCCGCGTAAGGGCAATCTTCGTCCCGGCGCCGATGCTGATATCGTTCTGTTTGACGCCGAAAGTCGGGGCGTTTTCGATCACTCAGAGTTTCATAGCAAGGCCAAGGATATCGGTCTGATTTGGGATGGCGTAGCCAAACGCGGGAAGGTCATTCAAACACTACTTCGCGGTGAGCCGGTGACGATTGGACCGGAACTGGTGGGAAAATCTGGTGCAGGGCAGATGCTCACGCGCTTACCCTCCGCCACGAAAGGATGAGTGCGCGAGTGAGAACGCCAATCCGTACCCTGATTGTCGGAGTCGGAACACGAGGGAAACACTGGGTTCGCCTGGTGCACGAAGAGCCATTGACCGAGGCAATCGGATATGTCGATCCAGACTTGGCGAGTCTGGAATGGGCGCAGCAGGAGTACGGCGCGAGTACTGAGCAGATATTTCCTGATTTGGAAAATGGCCTCCGCGCAACGAAGCCGGATCTCGTCGTTCTTGCGACGCCTCCAATGGGACATCTGAATGAGGCACGAACGATCTTTGCGGCAGGGTGCGATTTGCTGGCCGAAAAGCCACTCACCATCGAGTTTTCGGAGACCGTGGAAATCGTACGAGCGGCTGAAAAGGCTGGCCGACGACTGATGGTCGGCTTGAACTTCAGATATCTGCCATCAACGATCAAAACGAAGGAGTTACTAGCGACCGAGGTCGGCAAACCGAGCTTTGCCCGGTTTAACTACTGGCTTAACCGAGACGGCCGTCGGCCTGGAATTAATAAATATCCCCTTACGATGCGGCAGCCGATGCTTTACGAACAGAGCATCCATCACCTGGATCTCTTTCGGTTCACGTACGATGCCGAGGTGGAACGCGTCTGGTGTCGTTGTCACAATCCACCTTGGAGCATGTATCGCGACGATGCGACAGTTGTCGCGACGCTGGAGATGACCGGCGATCTGCTGGTGAATTATTTCGGTACCTGGTCAGGCCAAACCAAAGTTCAGGAATTCCTATGGCGGACCGACTGCGCGTCCGGCGCGGTATTGCAGCATCAGCAGTTTGGTGACCTACGAGTAGCCATCGGCGATGAGAAAGAGGGGCGCCATATCGAGCTGCCTCCGATTGAGAACTTCGTCGACGACACGCGGGCAATGCTCAAGCATATCGCAGAGCAAGTTTTGGACGACGTAACGGCGCCGATTCCATCGGGAATCGATCACCTAAAAACGATGGCGCTCACTGTCGCCTGCGAAGAATCGAACGACACTAATAAACCGATCGAGATGGCGGAGTTCTACGCAAGACACAACGTCCCTGCGGAATGGCTATCCTAGATCAAACACGTTCAGGTGGGAGAAGCAAATATGGTTTCACGAGAAAACAAGTTCGTCGGCATTCAAATCAGCCCGATGAGCTTTGTAGACGAGGGCGTCGAGAATGTTCTTGATACGTTGAATGACCGAATTGGCGTCAACGCTCTACTCATTGGGACGATTTCCTGGCTCGGTTTGAAGGTTGGTCGGCGAACGTCCTGGAACATCGACGGTCCTCCCGATCATGGAGCGCAGGAACCGGGGCAGCTAAAAGGCGGTTCCTATATTGCCGACCATCCGGAGTACTATCAGAACACGCCGATTCGAAATTTTCGCGCGCAAGACGAGGAGCTCAAAGACCAAGACATTCTTGACATGGTCATCCCCGAGGCGCGCAAGCGTGGAATGCTGATTTACCCCGAAGTCATGGAACCACTGTTCAACTATGCAGGTCACGGATCTGCGAATACGGTGGACATCCCCAACCTTCCGCAATATCTCGAAGTAGACGTATTCAACCGCATCGGCACGGAACCATGTATCAATAACCCTAGTTACCGAACATGGTGGCATTCGATCATCGAAGATTATGCGAGGAATTATGATATCGACGGCATAATGTGGTGTAACGAGCGTCGAAGCCCGATTGACAACCTCATCGCGGGCCGTGTTCCGAACTGCTTTTGCTCATACTGCCGTCAAGAGGCATCGCTTCGTGGGATTGACGTCGACAAGGTTCAACATGCCTATCGAGAGGCATACGAATATTTTCAGCATGCACGCGCAGGTGACGAGATGCCGGACGGTGCGTTCGTGGAATTCCTTCGTCTCCTCTACAATAACCCCGAACTCATGGTTTGGGAGCACTATTGGGTCGAACGCAACAAGGATCTCGACCGCGAACTATACGGTATTGTCAAGTGGAGCAATAAATCGTTGAAGTTCGGTTTGAATGTCTGGAACCGAAATCATCTCAACCCATTGCGAAAGGCGCAGTGGCCATGGGCAGAAATGGCTACTTGGTCCGACTGGGTCAAGCCGATCACTTATCAGCACCAATCTGGCGGGGTCTACTTCAACGAGATGACTCAATGGCACAAATCGATTCTACGGGATCTTACGCCACAGGAGATGACACCGATCATGTACAAGCTGTTGCACCTTAACGAAGCGAAATGGGACGAAATCGTGCAACAGGGGTTTGCCCCCGAGACATACGTCTATGGTCAATGCCTGGACGCGGTTCGCGGCGTTCAAGGTAAAGTACCAGTTTACATGGGCATCGGTGTCGATGCCCCTCGTTCTCGACCAGATCAGGCCAAATGCACGCCGGAAATCGTCCGGCAAAGCGTACTGGCAACGTATCGTGCAGGGGGCGAAGGCGTGGTGTTCTCGCCGAACTACGCCGGGATGGATCTCACTACCCTGGACGGTGCGGGTCAAGCACTCGAGGAGCTCGGTCTCAAGTAATAGTGCCTCTCGAGGGCGGAAGATTCGTGTTCAGCAGGATTTCGCGTCTTCGCTAATCCTGCTGAACGGCCCAACAAAAATATCTGTTTCAACTTGTGTGAGCGATTCCCAACGCCTCAGGGAACAATCATATTCCCGGTACCGGCGTCAATGGCAATGCCAAGCATCGTGCTCATATCAAAACGCTGGGCCTCGGCCGCGCCGCTGGCCCCAGAGCCTCTCACATAGGCTTGTGTTACCGACCTTTCCGTTCGCCAAGCGGCATGATTGATTCGTGCCATCGAGAAAACAATTGGCATCGCGGTATTCGTAGAAATCGCTAAATCGGGAAGTCCAAGCCACTTCGCTTTCTGCGGAACGGGCCGGGGACGGAGACGTTATTGGTTTAGGCTTTGCGCCGGTACTGCCTCGCCGACTTCGATGCGGTAGAGCGCTGATAAGTCATCGAGATTGCCTGAACTGGGCGCCTCTGCCTGGCCGCACCAGAGCAGATTCGCATGGAACGCCACCTGTCTGTGGGGCTCGCGTATGACTGCGAATGGTCAGGTTTTGTCACAGCGGCGATGAGGGTTGCCGTACGATTTGTAGATCTCGGCGCCCATGATGCGTCGTGCTCATCTATGTCCTATGGTTCCGCACCACTCCACAAGTGCCAATCGAGAGCAGGCTCTTGGCTCGTCAATTCTGTCCTCGTAATCTTTGGTGCTGGGCAATTTGAACAACAATCGATGCGAATCGTTCGCGCTTGTTGTTGCCCTGTTCCGTCCGGGCAAGCGCCGTCGGGGCATGTGATCAAGCGTGATTTGCCTTTGAAAGAAACTAAAATCGGAGTATTGAACAATCAGCACTGAAGAAGTCCGAACTCTATTCGTCGCTTTGATCGAGCTGCGACGAGCTGCGCGGCGGCATGGACGCCAGCCAGTACAAGGACTATGTCCTCGTCCTGCTCTTTATCGAGTACATCAGCGACAAATACGCCGGTGTGCCGTACATGCCGATCACCATCGCTGCAGTTGCAAGCTTCAAGGACATGGTCGCGCTCAAGGGGACGAGCGATATCGGCGTCCAGATCAACAAGAGGATCATCGCGCCGCTGGCCGGCGCCAATAAGCTCTCCGATATGCCGGACTTCAACGATGCGAACAAGCTGGGCAGCGGCAAGGAGATAGTCGACCGGCTCACCAACCTCATCGCCTTCTTCGAGAATCCAACGCTCGACTTTTCCAGGAACCGCGCCGACGGCGACGATATTCTCGGTGACGCCTACGAATACCCGATGCGGCACTTCGCCACCGAGAGCGGCAAGAGCAAGGGGCAGTTCTACACCCCGGCTGAGGTGAGTCGCGTCATCGCGCAGATCCTTGACATTCGCAGCGTAGCGACGAGCGCCCGGACGACCGTCAACGACCCGAACTGCGGCTCCGGCTCGCTGCTGCTGAAGGTCGCCGGCGAAGCGCACACCCGTCACGCTCAACGGGCAGAAAAAGATGCCGCCACCGGCGGCCTGGCGCGCATGAACATGATCCTGCAAAACTATCCGACCGCCGTCATCGCGCAGGGCAACACGCTCTCCGATCCGACGTTTCTGAACGGTGATGCCCTCAGGACGTTCGTCTACGTCGTAGCCAATCCGCCCTTTTCCGACAAGCGCGGGAGCAACGGCATCGATCCGCTGCATGACCCATACGAACGCTTCCAGACATTCGGCTCGACTCCGCCCGACAAGCAGCGCGACTACGCCTACCTGCTCCACATCATTCGCTCGCTCAACAGCGACGGCCAGGCCGAGTGTGTCTTGCCGCACGGGCGTCTTCATGAAGGATGGCCCGAAGAACCGGCTGCGCACCCAGGATATCCATAAAATCGTGGACGTCTTTACCAAGCCACGCGATCTACCGCGCTATGCGCGCCTGGCGAGCAACGACGAGATCGCGGGGAACGGGTACAACCTCAACCTGCCGCGCTACATCGACAGCCAGACGCCTGAGGACGCGCAGGACATCGCGGGCCACCTGCAAGGCGGCATCCCGGTCGCCGATGTCGATGCGCTGGCGGACTACTGGGCCGTGTGCCCAGGCCTCCGGGAAGCGCTCTTCACGCCAAACCGACCTAAATATCTCGACCTCGCGGTCGAGAAGGCGGCGATCAAGAGCACGATCTACGACCATCCTGAGCTCGCCGCATTCATCGCCGGCATGAGCGCCCACTTCTGTAACTGGAAAACGAAGGTCGTCCCGACGCTCAAAGCGCTGCCGATCGGTTGCAACCTGAAGGAGATCATCGGCAATCTCTCCGACGATCTGCTGGCACACTATTTCGGAAAGCCGCTCATCGATCCGTACGACATCTACCAGCATCTAATGGACTACTTGGTCGAGACGATGCAGGACGAGTGCTATCTCATGGCCGCCGACGGCTGGAAAGCCGATACGAAGCGCATCATTGAATGCGACAAGAAGGGCAAGGACAAGGACAAGGGCTGGACTTGCGACCTCATCCCCAAGCCGCTCATCGTCGCCCGCTACTTTGCCGCGGAGCAGGCCGCCATCGCCGCCGCCTTCCAGGGTGAGATGGATCGTGTCAGCCAGCAACTCGCCCAGCGCGTGAAGGAACTCGCCGAACGCTACGACACCTCGCTGCCGCAGTTGCAACGCACTGTAGCCGAACTTGAAGCGCGAGTGAGCTGCCACCTGGACAAGATGGGGTTCACGTCGAAGTGAAGGCAAGAGACAAGCATACCGAGGTTGGCGTGATTCCAGTGGATTGGAGCGTAGTTGACCACGTTTCGTTTATCGATGGTGATCGAGGAAGTCACTACCCGGGTGCTACAGAATTGAGTGCTAGTGGAGACTGTCTCTTCTTGGACGCCGGGAACGTGACGAAACGAGGTTTTCGATTTGATGAGTGTCGATTCATAACAGCACAAAAGGTTAGCGACCTCAGCCACGGGAAGATGAAACGCGGTGATGTGGTACTCACTACTCGCGGAACGCTTGGAAACCTTGCATATTATGATGGCAAGGTATCATTCGATTATATCCGGATCAACTCTTAAAAAGAAATACTGCGAAATGCCTCATTGAGGATTATCAATTCCTGTCAGTATCTCATTCTTTGCTCACGAATTATAGCGTCCCAAATCGAAAGCCTCTCTTTCGGGAGCGCTCTACCTCAGCTTACGGTCAAGGGTATCAGTACTCTAAAGATCCCACTCCCGCCTTCCATAGCTGAACAACAAGCCGTTGCCGACGCGTTGAGCGATGCGGATGCCCTCGTCGAATCGCTGGAGCAACCCATCGCCAAGAAGCGCCAGATCAAGCAGAGCGCCATGCAGGAACTACTCACGGGCAAGCGGCGCTTGCCGGGTTTCAGCGGGAAGTGGGAGGTGAAGCGGCTGGGGGAGTTGGGCTCTTTCATAAAAGGACACGGGGTCTCCCGAGACGATTCCTCCAGCGGGGACTTATCATGTGTCCGCTGCGGGGAGATTTACACGAAACACAACGACTTCATCAAAACGTGCGATTCCCGGATTTCCCGAGACGTTGCGGAAACAGCGACGCACATCAATGCTGGCGATATTCTCTTCACAGGATCTGTCGACACTAAGGAGGAGATCGGCAAATGGGTAGTATTCATAGAAGACATTGGGGATGCAGGTGGCGATATCGTCATTCTCCGCGCCAAAGACGACGATCCGCTATCTCTTGGCTTTTACTTAAACACCGAACCTATCAACCGTCAGAAATCGGGCCGAGGACAGGGCGATGCTATCGTCCACATCAGCAGTACAGCTTTAGCGGATATTGATGATGTCTTCCCAGAGCGTTCCGAACAAACCGCCATCGCGACCATCCTCTCCGATATGGACGCGGAGATCGACGGGTTGAAGGCGAGGGTCGCCAAGGCAGGCGAGATCAAGCAGGGGATGATGCAAGATATGCTCAACGGGAGGATGCGTCAGGTATGGAAATCTCCATATTACTCGACCACATCGATAGCGGCCACATGGCGCTTCCGGAGTTTCAGCGCGGCTCTGTTTGGAATGGCGACCAGGTTGGAAGTTGTTCACATCGCTCTACCTCCACCACCCGGTCGGTGGTCTACTCGTCTGGGCCACCGAATCCAGAACGGCGGCCCATCGTGGCGACGGGCCGCTCGCGGCCGGCGTAGTGAAAGTGCTGCTCGACTGCCAGCAACACATAACATCGCTCTATCGTGTGGTGCGCGGCAGGCCACCAAGGTTCTTTGACGGTAACGCGAGGGTATTCACGAGCTCGCAATTCCATCTCGATACAGAAACCTTCGCGTTCTATCAGCCCATCAAGATGCGGGGTGACCAGCTTTGGATCGACGTGACGGAGTTGATGCAGAAAGGGACGGAGGGCCTCGGTGAGTCCGTAACTCGGCTTGCTGCCCAACCTGAATTGGCCGCGAACGTTGGCGCGTACGTCGGGAGACTTAGCCGACTGCTCGGGATTAACGATGTAGACCTCCAGGTCGAGCTGTTCGCGACCAAGGATGACTGTCGGAATCCATCGGAGCTGATTTGGATTGATGATGGTCTTGCGTATCTGGCTCAGATGATAATGAAGCTGGAGTTCCGCTCCATTGCAATCCCACCACTCGGCTGTGGGCTCGATGGCTTGGACTGGAACGAGGTTCGCCCCCTGATCGAACAGCATCTGGACGGGCTCTACGCTCAGATGCTAGTCTCTGATCCGGGGCGCTCACGACGCTGAGCCTCAGCCCTTCATCTGTCTCTCAACTGAACCAGAGCGACGTACCACGCCTGTGGGCGTGGTTTTGTGCTCTTGTAAGGAGTGAGAGGAGTATTGAGCGCTCGAAGCTGAACGCGGGGGCACGACAATATACGCTCACCGGAGCCGCCGTTGAGGCGATGAACCGGCCTCCGATCCCTGCGAACTCTAGTGCTCCAATCTTCCGACCTCATGTCCAACGAGATGCGACCGGCGCTGATGATCGTGATGTATTGAGCGCACATGGATCCGTCGAAGAGCCGGATAATTGTTGCGAACGCTCACAATCTATCGCACGTAATTGCCTGAAAACATTGAGATAACTCATGGCGCGATGAAATCATCGTCTAACACGACGAGATCGAGATTCGATAACACGACGACATCAAGGCGCTTCGATCAGAATGAACGATATTTCGATATCGCGAATATTCGATTTGCTCCGATATATTCACATATCGTTCAGTGAGATTATACCGAGAACATCTTCAGATACCATCGTTTTACCGAAGACGCCGTCCACGGCGCGAAGCGACGATCGATGAAGCTCTTCCGTCCACGATGCGCACGCGTCACTCACTACGATTACCCCATAACCGAGGTCTTTTGCATCCCGCACCGATGACTCCACACAGCCACTCGTCATGACTCCTGTCATGATCAGCGTACGAATTCCCATGTTTCCGAGTACGTAATCAAGCGTTGTCCCGTTAAATGAACTTCCAGATGTCTTTGAGAAAACGAGCTCACCCGGGAGTGGCGCCAGTTCATCGAGAATCTGGGCATCGCGAGAGCCAGGCGGGCAGAAGATCCCCAGGTCTTTGTGAGCACCGCCGCGGTCACGACCATCGGTGGACATGGACTGTATGCGGCTAAATATCACTTCGATACCAGCGGAGCGGCACGCTGCCTGCAGTCGTTGAATCGTCGGAACAATCTTCTCAAGCTCACTCTCGAAATAATCGAGACCGGCTGTCAATCCTCGTCTACGCTTTTCGGCAAAGATGCCCGCACCCATCGATGCATCGGAGTATTGCATGTCGATAATCAGGAGCGCCGTGTTCTTCGGACCGATCGGAGGTACCTGAAGGGGAGTTCTCCAATTAAGATATGGATCACCTGGATCGTAGGCTGGTCCCACTAGCTGTTACCTTTCAAGTCCACCAGTCTCAATCGTCCGAAGATGACGTGAGACAATGCCAGTTCGGACATTGCGCTCAGCCTCTGGTACGAGATAGTCGAACGACCACCAGACCGAGAGTGACACTCGCCGCCTGAACTATCGATACGCTGCGCTCGCATTCTATCTTTGCTAACCATACAGGACTGTCATTGGCCTTCGATCGATTCGTGTATTTCACCAAAGAAACAGGCCCAGTCACCCTGGTAGACGCATGGGAGTGTCCGCATTCCAAAGATTTGGCCGTCACACGGCGCTACGATCTCTTGAAGAACGGTGCCATAGAGATCGACGACGCGGGCAATCCGCGTTCCGGCTGCGGTCGGCGTCCGGTATTGAACCTCAGGTTCGGGGACAAAGAAACCGCCGGTATTAGCGAGAACGGTTCGTTGTGCACCAAGATGCCATCGAGGAGCGTAGTGCGCTTCTCCATCAATCATGTCGTAATGCCGAAGAACGTTGAGGAACGACGTTTTGAGAACATCCCCGTTACGATGGAAATCGGTTGGCATGGTTGCGCACAGCCCACCGAGTTCAACGGTGATGGCACCTTTGTTCTTCTCTGCCATCGCGGCCGGCGGACTCCCTTTTGAACCGAGTGGTTTCAGAATGAGATCCCAGCCGGGTCCCATGGCTTTCGCCAACTCGAGACCCTCGTCAGTCGCGTTATAAAACTGTGCTTGAGCGAGATAGGAATGCGCACCGCCGGAATGGATGGCGATAAGAAGATCTGCTTTCTCGTCCATCTCCTTGAAATGCGCCCAAGCGACCCGCTCGGAGGGGTAGCCGTCTTCTCTCCCTGGGTAGATTCGGTTCATGTCGTAGGTGAATCCATCGAAGGGATTACCTCGTTGCTGCGCTTCGAAGGCCGCTACGTTCAGCACTGGTACTGCTACGATCGTTCCGCGAAGACGTGTCACGTCAACTTCTGCCACCAGCTTGTGTATCGCAAGTGGTCCTTCCGGTTCGTCGCCATGGATTGCGCCGTCGATCCAAAGAACTGGACCGTCGTGTTTCCCGTTGAGGACGATGACTGGGATTGACAGCGCTTCGCCGCCTGGGCGGCGAGAAACTGGAATCACGCCATCGGATCGAATACCCGCTTCAGCGTTTGCCGTGCCAACCGCAAACCGAGCCATACCTGTCTTTCGCTTTCCGGGCGTGCGTGGCCCCTAAAACGAGCGGCTATTTTGTAATCTCGTGGTCGTCTTCCACGAACAAGTGTGCGAGCCTTGCGGGTACGTCGGTGCCATGCGCCTCATAGCACTTCCTGACTCGCTCAAGATCATGTGCCCTGAAGGCTGACACAAGGTCGCGGTGGAGTTGAACCAAAAACGTAAGATCGTGATTCGCTTGATTTCGCAATGTTAACGCGCGCCTTATCTGCTGGACATAGCTATCCCAAACCATCCGAAGCATTTGGTGGTCGCTCAACTGAATGATTCGGGAATGGAAGGCGACGTCAGCCGCGTTCATTTCGGTGACGTTACCGGTTTTCGCGCTACGTTCCATCTCGTCAACCAACGATTCGAATTCATCAAAATCTTCATCTGTACAACGTTGAAGCATCAATTCAGCCGCAAAATTCTCCATCAATTTGCGGAATGACTGAAGCTCCTCGATGCCTTTCCGCGTAATCGGCGTTACGACAGTTCCTCGATACGGAACGTTTATTACGAGACCGTCGTTTTCCAGATGCTTGAGCGCTTCCCGCAGAGGCGCACGACTCACCGCGAGCTGCTTCGCAAGCTCTGCCTGATTAATCTGGGCACCAGGGGCAAGATGACCCTCGATGATGGCTTCTCGAACAACGCGCAGCACGACTTCGCTTAGAGGCTCTGCCCGAACTTCTGAAAAAGTCGCTTCGTTCAAACTATCACCTCCGCACGAGCCAGATAGCGCGGCCAGGAGAACGATAAATCAGACCCTATAAACGGTACGCGTCAACATCGTTTCGCTTGTCGGAACGTGACTTCTGGCACGGGCCGTAGAGATCGAACGCAAAAACGTACACGTGTATCGACCTACGTTTACGCATTTCAACAAAGACTAACAAATCGGATTTTTCGTTGCCACTGTCGCGGTTTAGGCCTTGACAGGCTCTAAGTCTGATCTTATCATGTCACCAGTCGTCTGTCGACACGCTACAACCGACGATCTAAGATCGACATATTACAAAGATGTCGACCTGAGCTTCTTGGGCTGTACTTGAGGCCATGTTGATACCGAAGAGCTCGTGCAGAAAAGGCGGGGGCCCCGAAGTATGGACAACCAATCAAAAATTCGCGTCGGTATCATCGGAGCCGGCTCTGCTGGAAAGCGCCATGCGCTTGCTTATCGACAACTTTCCGATGTGATGGTAACGGCAATTGTTGATCCGGCCCGGGAGCGCGTAATAGCGGTCGCCGGCGAAGTTGGGTGCGCGCATTTTGATGAACCGGATAGCCAGTTTTGGGGAGTTGTTGATGTCGTTAGCGTTTGTGTTCCGCACAAACTGCTGGCGCCAACGGCATTTCAAGCGATTGACCACCAGAAGCCGTTGCTCCTCGAAAAGCCCATGGCACTTTCACTGGACGACGCTGACGCGATCATCGTGAGCGCAGGGCGGGCCGGGGTACAGCTGATGGTCGGATTTGTTCACCGATTTCGTGCTGAAGTGCAACAAGCGCATCGTGCCTTGACTGCTGGAAACATCGGAGAACCGGTGTTCGCGGTTGAACAGATGATCCTGGGTGGGGGAACGCAACCGGGTTGGATCTGGGATCGCGAGATCGCGGGCGGCGGCGTGACGTTTTACAACGGCGTTCACGGGATCGATCGCCTTCGATGGTTTCTTGGCAGTGAGGTGAGCACCGTCGCTGCCACCTCACGTCGCATCCGTAACGACGCCGAGGTTGAGGATCTCATGCTCGCCACGATGAATTTTCACAACGGAACGGCAGCCTCGTATAACCAGAATATCGCGCTCTATCCGCTTTCGTCTGGCTGGCGTTCTGAGATTTATGGGACAGAAGGCGCGCTTCTCTTGGGTGACGGAGCGCTGGTTGAAGTGACTCAGCACGCAACCACCACTGCCAGAGTCGAACGTAGTGACCGGTTCCTAGGCGAAGTCACCGAGTTTGTCCAGTTCGTTCGTGACGATCGCGAGCCATCAGTGACCGGCGCTGACGGACGCGAAGCACTCGCGGTGGCGTTGGCACTGGAAGAGTCGGCAGTGTCTGGGGAGGTGATTACGCTGTCAGCCTAAGCCGGTTCGGTGGTGCGAATCGAATTCGATAGCAGGCCAGGCAATTTGAGCCGTTTTGCGGCGCAACCAATGGGAACAATTTATTTCGTAATTTGCGATCTTCTGCACGACTTTCCGGGATTCGATTGTAGTTGGGTAATCAGGAGGAAAACCGTGATCGATAGTCCACTGATACACGATGATGGCGGTCTGACCAGCGCGCCGATTCCAACGCGAGTTGCCCCACAATTTTCTCGTCGAAGTTTGATGCGGACGACGGCTCTCGGCATTTCCGGTGTTGGACTGTCCGCGCTGCTTGCATCGTGCGGAGGCAGCTCGAGTTCCTCAAGCGCTACGACGTCGTCTGCGGCATCGACGACGGCGCCGGCCACCTCGGCCGCGATGACGGCCGCCGCGACGACGGAGCCAGTTGGTTCTTCAGCGAGTCCAACGACTGCAAGTGCCAGCGGAACCGCGACCGCGTCCGGGACAACGGCGGGAGCAGCGGCCAAACCGGGCGGCACGTTGAATTGGGCGCTCCCGAACGAGGCCGCAACTCTCGACCCACATGTCAGTAGCAGTCGCTACGATTATCAAATTGAAAGTCATCTGTTCGACACGCTGGTCGTGCGGGATCCGTCCGGGGCTCCCGCGCCAAGCCTTGCGACGAAATGGGAATCAAATACGGATGGCACTGAATGGACATTCTCGCTCCGATCTGGCGTGAAGTTTCACGACGGCACGACGTTCAGCGCTGACGCGGTCAAGTTCAACTTCGATCGAATGGTCAATCCGGATACGAAGAGTGAGCAAGCGAAATACAATCTTGGCCCGTACGACAGCACCGAGGCCGTGGATGATTCGACAGCGAAAGTCACGCTAAAGTCCCCCTTTGCTCCGCTCCTGCTCGGCCTCGCCGAATACACCATGGGGATGGTTTCTCCCGAGGCCGCACAAAAATCCGGTAAGGACTTTGGCCGTAACCCAGTTGGCACGGGTCCCTTCAAATTTAAAGAATGGGTGGCCAAAGATCACATCACGATCGTCAAGAATGCCGATTATCAATGGGCACCGGCGACATTTAGCCACAACGGCGCCCCTTATCTGGACTCCATCGTCACGCGCTTCATTAAAGAAGATGAAACGCGCGTCGCGGCACTAACTTCTGCACAGGTCGATCTGATCATGCCGACACCCGATACCCACGTTGCCGACATGAAGAAGAACAAGGATTTCAAAGTCGACTCCACCGTGGTTCAAGGATTCCCGCCCTCGCTTATGTTCAACGTACAGAAAGCACCAACTGATGATGTCCAGGTTCGTCAGGCTCTCAGTTATGGCATCGACCGCGACGGGATCATTAAAGCGGTCTACAGCGGGAGCCAACAGCCAGCCAAGGGGATCTGGAAATCCGATAGCCCCTACTACTGGGATGGCGCCAACGGCTGGTACCCGTACGACGCCGACAAGGCCGAATCGATGCTCGACGCAGCCGGATGGAAAAAGGGGTCCGATGGTAATCGTGCCAAGGACGGTCAACAACTGAAGATTGTCTATCTCACGCTGCCCGGGCAGATTCAGGGCATCGCTGAACTCGTCCAGGCGCAAATGCAGGAGTACGGAGTCAAGGTCGATATCCTCACAGAGGACAACCCCGCGCAGCAGCAAGACGCACAAAAAGGTGTTCACAACATCGTATGGCTGAACTGGCTGCTCGCCGACCCGTATGGCCTGGACACACTGTTTGGTTCCGAGAATGCCGGTCCGGGCTGGAACTTCTCGCAATTCAAAGATCCCAATGTCGACACCCTGTTGGAACAGGGTGTTTCAGAAACTGACCGAGCGAAACGGATCGAGATCTACGACAAGGTTCAACAGACGATTTACGAGCAAGCGGCTGTCTATCCAATCAACTACCTGACGCGCAACTGGACCCACCGAACGTTTGTTGAGGGAATAAAAGTGGGCCCAGACGGGGAATGGGTACATTTCTACGATACCTGGCTGAACAAGTAACCAAACGCTCGGCGAACGCGGAGAACGCTGATGTTGCGCTACATACAACTGCGATTACTCGTCGCGATCCCGACGATTGTTGGGCTGTCTATTCTCGTCTTCCTGATGATCCATCTGTTACCGGGTGATGCGGTAGATGTCATGCTGACTGAGCAGGGCGCCAGCGCTGCTCAGTTGGCCGAGATGAAGCATCAAATGGGCCTCGATCGCCCGATATACGTTCAGTATTGGATGTTCGCCAAAGATGCGGTGCAAGGAGACCTCGGTCGCTCGGTCTTCAGTAACCAACCGGTGACGACCCAAATTCTCGAGCAGTTGCCGTCGACAATGCAACTCACGCTCGCCGCGATGATCGTGTCATTGGTGGTTGGTATTCCCTTAGGCGTGTTTGCGGCAGTTCGACATGGAACCTGGATGGATTCAGTCAGCATGGCAATCTCGCTCGTCGGAGCCACGATGCCAAGCTTCTGGATCGGCCTACTGTTCATTTTCTTATTCAGTTCTCGGCTGGGTTGGCTACCAGCATCCGGGACCGCCGGGTTCAAATCGCTAATCATGCCGTCCGTGACGCTCGGGCTCTATTCATCGGCCGTTATCGCGCGACTTACTCGCACCAGCATGCTCGAGGTCTTTCGCCAGGACTATGTTGGGACGGCGCGAGCCAAGGGCCTGTCGGAGCGAACGACGATCCTTCGACACGCGCTGCGAAACGCATTGCTGCCAGTCGTGACAGTCGTCGGGCTACAGATCAGTTACCTCCTCGGAGGTGCGGTCATTACGGAGACGGTATTCGCACGGCAAGGGATCGGCCAACTTGCTGTTGGCGCTGTTCTGCAACGCGACGGTCCGCTCGTGCAGGGGACTGTCCTGTTTCTCGCTGTCGTGTTCGTCATCGCAAATCTATTAGTTGACATCTCGTACGCAGTACTAGATCCGCGTATTCGATATCGTTGACAGGATTCCCGATGCAAGTGGCAGAAAAGCGCAACAGCGCAGTGAGCCAACTCGATGCAAAGAAAACGAAACATCAGTCCCAGTTGTGGACCGTTTGGTTGGGGCTGCGCAAGAACCGCATCGCGATGTTCGGGGCGGTATTGTTGGCGGCACTGGTGATCTCCGCGCTTATCGCCCCGGTGGTCGCTCCCTATGACCCGTTGAAGACGGCGATTGGCGACCGTCTTCTCGCTCCAAGTCGTGCCCACCTCATGGGTACCGATCAATTTGGTCGAGATACGTTCAGCCGAGTGTTGTACGGTGGGCGAACCTCTCTTTGGTTGGGGATAGTCGCGGTTTCAATCTCTGTGTTCATCGGTGGAGTACTCGGCCTGATATCGGGTTACTACGGATCGGCCGTAGACGTTCTTATTAGTCGATTTATCGATCTTATGCTCGCCATGCCCCGGATTCTGCTCGCGTTGATCATCGTGTTCACGCTCGGTGTGGGGATCGTGAATGTCATGATCGCCGTCGGCATCTCCGGCATCCCAGGCTATGCACGTATCGTTCGCTCTTCTGTGCTAAGCGCGCGCGAACAGGTCTATGTTGAAGCGGCTCTTGTCGTGGGCGTGCCGAACTGGCGCATCATGATGCGCCACATTTCACCGAATGTCATCGCTCCGGTATTGGTCGTAGCGACGCTCGGGCTGGGGGAGGCGATCCTGGCCGCGGCCGGATTGAGCTTCCTGGGACTCGGCGCACGGCCACCAGTGATTGAATGGGGCTACATGATCTCCGAAGGTCGAGACAAGCTCTCCGTTGCCTGGTGGCTTATGACGTTCCCCGGCATCGCCATCATGCTCACGGTGATCGCCATCAATCTGCTTGGCGATGGGTTGCGGGACGCTTTGGATCCGCGGCTCCGCAGTCGATGAGGCCATGATCACGCGGATGGTGGCAAGTTGGCCAGGTGCTTGAAGGTCGAACTCGGTGCGTCGCGGCTACTTCTTGAAGGAGATGTTGGGCTCGGTTTTGACCGTCGCGCGGGGTTAACGGAAACAAGGTTTGGCACACATAACAGGTTCAGAATCGTGCGAAAGCAACGTGTCGACAACTGGAGACTTGTCGGCTTTGTCTATACACCTGATCGGACGATGTCATTGAGGAGGACTAATTTGGAACCGAAACCTTCGGCAGACTTTCTGGCGTTTTGGCGTGCTGCATTACGGTCTGAACTCTCGCGGCGCGAAGTCCTGCAGCGAGGCACGGCTTTGGGAATTTCAGGTGGTGTGCTGGCCACGCTCTTAGCCGCGTGTGGGGGTTCAAATTCTGATGCGCCGGCGTCGGGCTCAGCATCCACGTCCGCAAGTTCGTCCAGCTCGTCGAGTCCTACGCCGTTTCCGACCACCGCTCCGCCGCCTGCGTCGAGTGGATCTGGTTCGCCTGCTGCATCTCCCGCCGCTGCGGGAACCGCAGCTTCGACCACAGCTGCCACCTCCACGAGCGCTGGGCAAGCTGGCGGTACGCTGAAGTTGGGGTTGGGCAAGGATTTCACGATCCTTGACACACATGTCACGTCGGCTGTTAGTGACGGCATCTTCATGATGGCCGTGTACGATCGTTTGATCGAGCGTCAGCCGAACGGGAAGCTGTACCCCGGTCTTGCCACGAGTTGGACCGTGTCCGATGACGGACTCACCTGGACGTTCAAGCTGCGTCAAGGCGTGAAGTTCCATGATGGCACGCCATTCAATGCGGATGCTGTGGTCTTCAACTTCAACCGTATGGTGGATCCGGCAACGAAGTCGGAGTACGCAATCTTTGAACTCGGCCCCTACGATTCATCCAGCGCGGTTGACGACTATACCGTCGAACTCAAGATGAAGCGGAAGTATTCGGCGCTGATCGCTGGCCTGACGACATACGGAATGGGAATGGTGTCCCCGACCGCCGCAAAGAACCTCGGCGAGGACTTTGCCCAAAAGCCGGTCGGCACCGGTCCGTTTATGTTCAAGGAGTGGGTCCAAAAGGATCATCTCACGATCGTGCAGAACCCTGATTACAACTGGGCATCGGGCCGGGAGAATCATCAAGGAACGTCCTACCTCGATTCGGTCACCTTCCAATTCATTCCTGAGACGAGCACACGCGCCGCCTCGCTGCAACAGGGTCAGATTGACGCAGCAGGCCGCATGGCCGCGTCCGACTGGGTCAAGGTCAAAGGGGATTCCAACTTCACGACAAGCAACATCTTCCTGGAAGGCTACCCGCCAGCGGGCCTGTTCATGAACGTCACCAAGGCGCCGACCGATGACGTCAACGTACGGCAGGCGATCATGCATGCAATCAACCGAGACGAGATCATTCAAGTTGTCTTCGAGGGTACGACGATTCCGGCGAACGGGATCATATCGCCGTTCAGCTGGGCTTATGACCCGGACTCGGCAAGTATGTATCCATTCGACGTAGATAAAGCAAACAGCATGCTCGATGCCGCTGGATGGGTGAAGAACGGTGATTATCGGAGCAAGGGTGGCCAAGAGCTATCGCTGATCTATCTCACGTTCACGACGCTCACCAACCTCGCCCAGGTGGTCCAAGCCCAACTGAAAAAGATTGGCGTCAAGACCGACATCGTGGCTGAGGACAACCCGGCGCAGCAACAAGATGCCGAAGAAGGGAAGCACAACCTCGTCTGGACCCAATGGGAAGGCGTCGATCCCGCCGACCTCCACAAAATCTTTGGGTCCGAAAACATCGGGAACGGCTGGAACTTCTCGCACTACTCCAACAAGGACGTTGATCAGTGGCTGAACGATGGCGAGGCCGAGACTGACGCGGACAAGCGGAAGGAGATTTACAACAAAGTGCAAATGCAGGTGATGGGAGACGCAGCCTACATTCCTCTTTACAACGTCTCCAGTCTGTGGGCCTTCAAGAAGGACTACCAAAACGTCGATGTCGTGGACGAACTCGGGGCGTCACCGTTGCTGTACGACATTTCGCTGAAGAAGTCTTAGGGAGTAGTTCGCATGCGCATTGTGATCGAGTGCGGACAGTTAATCGATGGGGTAAGCCCAGAGCCTGTTCGAGATGCGACCGTTATTCTCGAACAAGACAAGGTGATCTACGCGGGAAGCCGCGACGCCGCGCCAGTAGCGGCGGGCGATCAAATCATCCAGGTTCCCCAATCGACTGTCCTGCCGGGACTGATCGACGTTCACGTGCATATCACCAACGATGGTGGTGTCGGCGGCAAAGGAGCCGTACTTGGCGCGTCGCCATTCTCGTTCAGTGAGTCCGCCGTGAAAGGATACGCGAATGCCCGGCGTAGCCTCTTCGCT
>ERZ778018.854-NODE-854-length-34891-cov-4.954386_pt1 | contig 34891 bp, 29 predicted proteins | sample MGYA00375748_ERZ778018 | MGnify/ENA primary metagenome ERZ778018 (study PRJEB29350, sample SAMN05509839) | bioreactor metagenome | biome: bioreactor; material: wastewater | place: South Africa: University of Cape Town | collected 2014-04-22 ... | reverse complement strand
GCCTTTCGAAGTTCTGGTCGATACGCCGGCCGCAGCAGTCGTCGATGGCCATAAAGGATTTGGTCAGGTCATTGCTGCACGGGCGATGGACCTGGCCATCGAGAAGGCACGTCAAGTTGGCGTGGGTCTGGTTCTGGTACGGCATTCCAATCACTTTGGGATTGCCCAGTACCACGCGATGCGCGCGGCGGCCGCGGGTATGGTCGGGATCGCAATGACCAATGCCGGGCCAGAGATGGCGCCGTGGGGCGGCATTACCCCAACGATCGGCACGAACCCCTGGGGTTGGGCTGCACCTACCGATCTTGGCTTCCCGCTGGTACTCGACATCGCGCTCTCGATGAGCGGTAAGGGTATGGTCCGCTGGCACTTGCGCGAGGGGAAAAAGATCCCTACTGATTGGGCCTACGACAAGGACGGCAATGTCACCGATGACCCGGCCAAGGCGATGGAGGGGCCGCTCGTTCCAATGGGAGCGTTCAAAGGCACCGGGCTGTCGATCATGACTGATGTCGTCAGCGGCGTCCTTGCCGGGGCAGCATTCGGCCTCTCCCCATACCGCGATCCGGCCAACCATGACGTGGGACACACCTTGATCGCGATCGATATCGAGCAGTTCATGCCGTTCGACGACTATCTGGCTCGGATGCGGGAGTTCTGTCGTGAGCTCAAGGCCTCGAAACTTGCTCCAGGGTTTAGCGAGGTGCTTTTGCCTGGGGAGCTCGAACACCGGCGTATGCTGGAACGGCAACAGAACGGAATCGAATTTGACCAGGAGGCTCTGCAAGCGCTCCGCAATCTTGCGGCGAAAAAAGGCGTCCCCTTTAGCCTAGATGCATTCGTGAACGGAGAACATTCATCGTGAGTAAGCACCAATTGTTGATGCTTGATCCAACCGCAGAGCGCGATCTCGAAATGATTAACGGCATGCTACCGGCGGGCGAGTTCGATGTAACCACCCCGGCCGCTGAGGACGCGGGATCAATTACAGACTTGCTTCAAAACGCAGAAATCCTGGTCACGCGGAGTCAACCGGTTTCCGAAAAGCTACTGGCATCCAGCCCGAATCTAAAACTGGTGCAGAAGTATGGTGGACGCGCTGACCGAATTGACCTGGACGCCGCCCGCGCACGCGATGTCGCGGTCGCGCTCATGCCGCTGTGCGGCTGCATCGCGGTGGCCGAACTGGCGATGACGCTCATTCTGGCGCTCTCGAAGCAATTGATCGAAGCTCATGCTGCCACGGTCAATGGTGCGTATCGGGAACTTGGAATTGAACCGAAACAGACGAGCCAACGCGTGCATGCCTTTCAATGGATGCGGTTGCCGCACCTGCAAGAAATTAGACGCAAGACGTTGGGTATCGTCGGGTTTGGCGAAATCGGCACCGAAGTGGCCAAGCGGGCGCGCGCGTTTGAAATGGACGTGGTCTATCATAAGCGTGAGTCACTACCGGCATCAATGGAAGAACATCTCGGAGTTCGCTCGGTATCGTTGGACGAACTCCTTCGGATGTCCGACTTCGTATCCATTCACGTACCGCATAGCCCGAGCACCGACAAGATGATCGGAGCAGCGGAGCTTGGCATGATGAAGTCGTCCGCGTATCTCGTCAACACCTGTCGTGGGCCGGTCGTGGACGAGCTAGCCCTCATTGAAGCCCTGCAGAAACGTGTCATTGCAGGTGCCGGTCTCGATGTCTTCGATTTTGAGCCATTGCCTTTCGACAGTCCGCTGACCCAGCTCGATAACGTCATTCTCGCTCCACATATTGGTGGCGGCACTGGTGGGGCACGCGAGAAGCAGATGGCGGACGTGCTCGAAAACGTGATCCGGTTTGCGCGTGGAGAGCAGGTCCAGAACCGGTTGGTGTGACATCACGATGATGTTCACACAGACGGCGGAAGTTGATGATGACTCGAGAGGAACAAATCAAATGTTCGATCTAGTAGTACGCAACGGTCGGGTTCTCTTGCCCGATGGTCTCGAGTCCGTCGATATCGGTATAGTCGACGGAAAATTCGCGGCGCTGATCGCTGAGAACAGTGATGTCGAGTCTCGGGAGTCGATCGATGCGGGAGGTAACTATGTTTTCCCCGGCACGATTGACGCGCATTTCCATTGTCGTGCTCCATCGTTTCCTGAGCGAGAGGACTTTGCGTCAGGAACCGCCGCCGCCGCAGTAAGCGGCGTGACGACCGTGTTTGAAATGCCCATATCGATTCCTGCGACGTCGACGAAGCAGCGGCTGATCGATCGCATGGCAGTTGCCGCACCAGCCCTCTACATCGACATGGGATTCTACGGGTCGTGTGGCACGTTGGACGGCGATGAAATCCAGGGCATGGTTGCTGCCGGCGCGATCGGCATGAAGGCGTTCCTGCAGACGCTGCCGGTCGGACGAGAAGCGGAATTTGACGGCATTTGTCTCGCTACCGACGTGGAAATCCTGCGCGCGTTCGAGCTGATGCGCGGTATCGGGGTACCGTGTGCCTTTCATGCCGAAGCCAACGACTTGCTGACATATCTTACGAACAAGCTCATCGCGAGTGGTCGAAAAGATCCACAGGTCCACCCACTTTCTCGTCCACCGTATGTTGAGGCGATCGCAGTCGCCAAACTCCTGGCGCTCGCCGAGGTGTTCGACGTGCCAGTTCATATTCCCCATGTGAGTTCCGGAATGACAGTCGACCTGATTCGTGAGGCGAAGGCACGTGGTGTTCCGGTGACAGCTGAAACCTGTCCGCAATATCTTGCATTTGACGAGTCGGCATTTGATCGAGTTGGTGTATTTGCGAAATGCAATCCTCCGCTCAAAAAGCCAGAGGATGTGGCAGCACTTTGGAACGGCGTTCGTGACGGAACGCTCGATTTCATCGCGACCGATCATTCTCCGTTCACCGTGGAAGAAAAGGAGAGAACCGCAGACGACATCTGGGCGACAGCACCTGGATTCCCGGGCGTTGAAGTTTTGACACAATTTGTCATGGGGCGGGCAGTGACAGGGGAGTTGTCGTTCCAGCATGCAACCGAGCTAGTTGCCGGTGCTCCGGCGCGGATATTCCACCAGGACCACGTGAAAGGCCGGATCGCGATCGGGCTACAAGCCGATCTCACGATCTATGATCCCAAGCCGTCCGTCACCTTGCACGCCGAGAACTTCAAGAGTCGGTCCGGTCGAAGCGGTCGAATTTGGGATGGATTGACGGTCCAGGGGAAGACGGCGATGACCATTTTGCGCGGCGAGGTTATCGCGCGAGATGGTGAGATAACCGGTAAGCCAGGATTTGGGCAGGTGATTCGCGGATGTTCCGCATCAGCGTCGTAGGGCCCGTTGAATAGCACCGAATAGCCCGCGAAAATCCAAATTTGGTTGCGGCTCGGCGAAACGCTGGAGAATGAACGATGCGATTTGGGAGAGATCAGTGAGCTCTCCGTTCTAGTTTTCAGTCTCGTTTTCGATGGAGACCCTATGTAGTCGCCCATCGTTGCACTCTGATAGCTTGCCGACGCGTCGATCACGATGCACCTGAGGATACTCCTCGAGTTCCTTGCATTCTTCAGTTCTCCTCCTCACACCATCGCCGTCCAGATGTACTGGGCGGCGATGGTGTTTTCTGGCGTTGTCGCCGGTTCGATACTGGGCCAGGATGCCGGGTGACTTGGCGTTCGCAAATGTTCATTCGCGCCACGCTACTACTACGAACGCCGCTTTTGGCACGTTCTCGACAGCAATCATTCGGGATAGATTCAAGAAGAACCAAACCTACCTGGGAACGACCTCAGGTACCACACACGAGACTATGGATTCTCATTCATAATCACTCTGTTCCCCGGGAGCTGGAACAAGAGAACGCGTCCTAAATCGAATAGCAGTGTGCGATCAACGGGTTCTGAAGGTATCTTAAGGTTCTGGAAAATAACCCTTGGTCAATTAGGCGTGATTACCAAGGACATTGCCGTTGTGCACATAATGCGAGATACCGCTTCCTCTGCCATTGCTTGGTTTGATACCTCGCGATGGTCGAGGGACGGCGGTAGTGTCCTCGCATAATGCCCATCTCCCCTATTACTCCGCAAGCTCCTTCAACCGCACCCCTCGCAGATCGGCGTAAGACAGGATTACGATTTTCGTTGCCGTTTCGTCGGATACGTCGTTGAGTTGGCGGCGGGCGGAGATGGGAGGTAAGAAGGATTCGGGCGCGTTTTACGACGGCGAGTTCAACGACGCTGACGGTCTTGTAGACGTGATCGAGGGTGTCGCTATCCGGCGCCCGCTGATCGTGATGAGGAACGAACCTCTGGCGGATACGTTTGTTTGGTTAGCTCAGCCCACGTCTACATTGGCTCTGAACAATTTGAATAACAATTCCCAAGGTTTCTCGCGATCGTCAGGGCGCAGAACGAATACTGATGAACGAGCATAAGCGAATCGAACTCGGCGACATCACAATCGACGTGCGGTTCAAAGCGATCAAGAATCTGCACCGCAGTGTGCATCCGCCCAACGGTCGCGTGACGGTCTCCGCGCCGTCGCAGATGGACGTGGACGCGATACGCAGCTTCACCATCTCCAAGCTCGACTACCTCGTCGTCCACGAGATAGTCCACCTGCTCAAACCCGACCCATAACGCGCGCTTCATCGCGCTGATGGATCGATTCATGCCGAACTGGACGTACTACCGGCAAAAGGTGAATCGCCTCCCGGTGAGGCATGAGGGTTGGGGATGCTGAGAGCGAATATTGGAAGACGTGGTGCGGATCGGCGGTTCGAATCCGCCCGGCGCCTCCCCTCTGTGCACGCTCTCCGAGAAAGATGGACTTGACGACCTTCCCTACCGTCGCCTTATGCTGGGCATGACGTGTCGAGCGGACCAGGCGTGCCGGGAGAGGGGTGTGTCATGGATGAGCAGGGAACGCGGCTCTACGAGAGCGCGCGGGACGTGTTAGCCGGTGGCGTTTCCGCGTCGATGCGGATGCATCCGTATCTGGGGCGGCCGTTTTATCTGAGTCGTGGGGAGGGCGCCTACGTCTTTGATACCGCAGGGCGGCGCTACATCGACTTCAACGGCTCCAATGGCGCCGCGCTCCTCGGACATCATCATCCCGCGGTAACGGCGGCGGTTCAGCGCGGGCTCGAGCTGGGTACCATCGCCGCGGCTGAGACCGAGTATCACCAGGAGCTCGCCACGATGATCTCGGAAGTCGTGCCGGTCGCCGAGCGCGTCCGCTTTGCAAGCACCGGTTCCGAAGTGACGCTGGTCGCGGTGCGGCTGGCTCGACACGCGACTGGTCGTTCGAAGATCCTGAAATTTACCGGCCATTTTCACGGACTGACCGAGCCGTTCCTCTTCAAGGCCGATGAAGAGGGGACCGGTGTCGTGCTGTCGTCGGGCGGTGTTCCGGAGCTCTACGGCGGCGATTGCGTGATCGTACCGTGGAACGATGTTGACGCGTTTGAGCAAGCGCTCGTCGAGCATCATGGCGAGATCGCCGCGGTTATTTGTGAACCGGTCTTCTATAACGCCGGCTGCATCCCGCCGGAACCCGGCTTTCTGGAGTTGCTTCGGACACGTACGCGCGCTGAGGGGACCGTGCTGATCTTTGATGAGGTACTGTCCGGCTTCCGCATGGCGCTCGGCGGCGCTCAGGAGATGTATGGTATCGCACCCGACTTATGCACCTTCGCGAAGGCGATCGCGAATGGCATGCCGCTCTCGGTGCTGGCGGGGCGATCCGATCTGATGGAGCAACTAGCGCCCGGTGGTCCGGTAGCACACAGCGGCACATACTCCGGGCATTTGCTCTCGGTCCTTGCGGCGATCGCGACCGTCGACGAGTTGCGGAAGCCCGGAGTTTATCCCGAGTTGCGCCGGCGAGCCGACGCGTTTTATCGAGCGCTTCAAGAGTTGTTTGATCAGAAGGGGTTGGCGGTGCGTGTGCAGGGGCTGGGCGCGCGTTTCGGCATCTACTTCGGCCGCCGCGAGCCGGTGCGCACCTATGCCGATGCGCTCGGTCATGATCATGAGCTGAACGCTCGGTTCGTGCGGGGTTGCCTCGAGCGCGGCGTCTATTTTCATGCCTATAACCGGGCAGGTGCTCCCGGGCACTCAGGGTTTTCGCTGGCGCACGATGAGGCCGTGCTCGAAGAGTCACTGGCGCGAATGGCGCGGGTAATTGATGAATTGGCTGCGGGAAGGTGAGCATTGATGTCGGATGAAGTGGTCGTTGAGAGCCGGAATGTCTTCTCCGGGCGGTTAATTCAGGTGCGGGTCGACAAGGTTCGGATGCCGGATGGCAGCGTGCACCAGCGCGAAGTAGTCGAGCATCCGGGTGCGGTGGCAATCGTCCCGGTGCTGCCGACCAGCGATATCGTGATGGTGCGGCAGTACCGGCATGCGGTTCGGCGACGGACGCTCGAGCTTCCTGCCGGTACGCGGGAACCGGATGAAGACCCGTTGATCACCGCGTCGCGAGAACTGCGTGAGGAGACGGGGTATAGCGCGCAACAGCTCTCCGAACTCGTTCGGTTCTACGTAAGTCCCGGGTGGGCAGACGAAGAACTGATCATCTACCTGGCGAAGGATATCGTCGCAGGTCCTTCCGCGACCGAGCCGGATGAGGACCTGACGCTTGAGACTATCGCACCGCCTGATGTGATCGACTTCATTCGCACCGGCGACATCTCTGATTCAAAGTCGATCGTCGGACTGCTGGCGTGGCTCGGAATCCGGCTTCCGCCAGGACAATAGTACCGATTTATTACCGGACCACGATCGCCCTCTTCCCCCTTCGGTACTCCAGGCGAGGTGTATTTACACAGTGTACGTACACATGTTATGATCCCTCAAAACGGTGGGAAAGCGCATGGTGACGGTGTGTCTGGAAGTCAGGTTGGAATCCGCCCGAAGCGCGTAGTACTTTCAGTCCACCCCATCCGGCCACTTTCACCTATGTAAGTGCTAGCCCATCCGGCATTAGAGTTATGTGCGAGGGATGTGATGCGGTTCGAGTCGTGTCACGGGTTCAACCGGCACTGGCTGGCTGGCGTTTGGGAAGTCGGGAGCAGGAGACGTATTTGATGGAACGGCGACGGCAATCTACGTTGGAGAAGCGCGTTCTCATCGTCGATGATCATCCGCTTTTCCGCCAGGGACTCCGGCGATTGATTAACGAGGGTGGCGCATTCACCGTTGTCGCGGAAGCCGCCAACGGTCACGAAGCGATTCGCGAAGCCGATATCCACCGGCCGAGCCTGGCCTTGATCGACGTCCAGCTTCCGGGCATCACCGGCCTCAACGTCGCACGTATCCTGAAAAAGCAGCATCCATCCATGCAGGTCGTCATTCTGTCGATGCATATTGATGACGAGCGACTCTTCGAGGCGGTCCGCGCCGGGGCGTCGGCCTTTCTCACCAAAGACATCGAAGCGAACGATCTCACCGAATCGTTGGAGCGCGTGATCCGCGGCGAGCAGATCATCAACACGGCGGTCTTGTCGCGGCCCGAACTCGCCTGGCGCGTGCTGGCGGAATTCCGTCAATTGACCGGCGACAGCGAGGAAGATGACTCCGAGAGCATTCTTCCGAACGCGCCGCGCCTGCCGCTCTCGGTGCGCGAGATCGAAGTGCTCGACTGCGTTGCTCAGGGTCTGTCAAATAAAGAAATTGCCGACGAGCTCTTCATTACCGAGCAGACGGTCAAGAACCATATGACATCGGTGCTGCGCAAGCTTGATGTCAATGATCGCGTCCAGGCTGTGCTCTGCGCCGTGCGCAACGGCTGGATTTCGATCGGACCGCCGCTCGTCGCCTAACTCGACTGCTGGTCTCCTTCCATCCCCACGCAATATCTCCGGGGCGCATGTCCGCTCCGGAGATATTGCTTAACGCCAGGGATAGTGAAGGCGGTTACCGCGAACGGCATTCGCGGAGGGCAATGTCGGTGCGGAAGTGACGGCCGGTGAAGGTCACCTGTTCCACGGCGGCGTAGGCGTTGGTTCGCGCCTCGGGAAAGGTCGCCCCACGTGAGCTGAGTGCGAGCACGCGCCCACCGCTGGTGATCGTATGTCCGGACTCATCGAGCGCGGTTCCCGCGTGAAAGGCGACGGCGCCCTCCGGCAAGTGGTCGAGCCCGTCGATCGGGTAGCCGCGCTGGTACGCCTGCGGATACCCGCCGGAGGCCAGGATGACCGAAACGCAACTGCCACTTTCCCATTCCGGCGCCGGAGCATCGCTCAGGACTCCCCGGGCGCAGTGGTCGAGCAGTTCTGCGAGGTCGCTCTTCAGGAGCGGTAGCACGACTTCGGTTTCCGGATCGCCAAAGCGACAGTTGAACTCGATCACTTTTGGTCCGGAGGCGGTTAACGCGAGCCCCGCGTAGAGCACGCCGCGGTAGGTGATGTTGCGCTTTCGGAACTCGGCAATTGTCGGTTCAAGAATCTCGCGGCGGATCCGTTGCAGCATGGCGTCGTCAACCAGCGGTACCGGCGCGTAGGCGCCCATGCCGCCGGTATTGAGTCCGGCGTCGCCGTCGAGCGCACGCTTGTAGTCACACGCGGGGAGGAGCGGAACGATCACCTCGCTGTCGGTGAGCGCAAGCAGCGAAACTTCCTGGCCGTCAAGAAACTCCTCGATCAGGATCTCATGCCCGGCGTTACCGAACAGATGATCCGCGAGCATTGAACGCACGGCCTGGTCAGCCTCGTCGCGGGTGCCGGCAACGACGACGCCTTTGCCGGCGGCCAGGCCATCTGCCTTGATCACGATCGGCAGTGACGCGTCGTAGATGGCACCAAGAGCCGCGCGAAGATCGGTGAAGCGCTCGGCACGTGCCGTTGGCACTCCGGCTGCGTTCATCAACTCCTTGGCCCAGGCTTTACTACTCTCGATGCGCGCGGCGGCGGCGGCCGGGCCGAAGATCGTCAGGCCCTGTTGAAGAAAGGCATCGGCCAATCCGGCGGCCAGCGGATCCTCCGGTCCGACCACCGTAAGGTCGATCGCATTGGTACGCGCAGCCTCGAGCAATCCGGCGATGTCGTTCGCGGCGACCGGCAGGTTGGTCGCGATGTGCGCGGTACCGGCGTTGCCGGGCGCGACAAAGAGTTCTGACACACGCGGCGACTGCGCCAGCTTCCAGGCTAGGGCGTGCTCGCGCGCACCGCTCCCGACGACGAGAATTCGCATGTTCGGCGTGATAGCCAGCGGACCTACTCCCATTCTATGGTGGAGGGCGGTTTGCTCGATATATCGTAGACGACGCGGTTGATGCCGCGCACCTCGTTGGTGATGCGAAAGCTCATACGCGCCAGAAGGTCGTAGGGCAAGCGCGCCCATTCGGCAGTCATGGCGTCGTTACTGGTGACGGCACGAATGGCGCAGACCTGAGCGTAGGTGCGCAGGTCACCCATGACACCGGTCGATTGCACCGGCAGCAGTACAGCGAAGAACTGCCAGACTTCCTGGCCAAGCCCTGCCGCCTCGATCTCGTAACGCACAATCGCGTCGGCCTTGCGCAAGATCTCGATCGACTCCGGAGTAATATCGCCGAGAATGCGCACAGCGAGTCCCGGCCCCGGGAAAGGCTGCCGGTAGACGATCTCATCCGGCAATCCGAGCACTTTACCGACCGCCCGCACTTCGTCCTTGAAGAGGAAGCGGAGCGGTTCGACGAGTTTGAATTGCAGATCTTCCGGCAGACCGCCGACGTTGTGGTGGGTCTTGATCTTGTCGGCCGTCTTCGAGATCTTGGTCGCGCTCTCGATGACATCGGGGTAGAGCGTCCCTTGCGCCAGGAATTTGAACGGTCCATGTTCTTCAGCGGCCGTCTCGAAGACGCGGATGAACTCATCACCGATGGCGATCCGCTTTTTCTCCGGATCCGTAACCCCATCCAGCCGCTTCATGAAGCGCTCGGTCGCATCGACGTAGACAAGATTCATCTTGAAGTGCCGCTCGAAGACGTCCTGCACCGTTTCGGCCTCGCCCTCACGCAACAGACCAGTGTTAACGAAGACGGGCGTGAGTTGCTGGCCGATTGCCTGATGAATGAGAGCGGCAGCGACCGATGAATCGACGCCGCCGGAGAGCGCCAGCAGCACGCGCTCGTCGCCGACCATGGCGCGAATCGACTCGATGGACGACTGCACGAACGATTCGGAGCTCCAGTTGCCGGTGCAGCCGCAGACATCGTAGAGGAAGTTGCGCAGGATCGAGCCACCCAGCGGCGTGTGCGCTACTTCGGGGTGGAACTGCAGGCCGATAATCGAGTCGCGGCTCATGGCGGCGAAGGGTGAATTCGGACTCTGGGCCAGTGAAACGAAGCCATCGGGCAGCGACTCAATGCGGTCGCCGTGGCTCATCAGGACGTCGAGTTCGTCCGGCAAATCGGTAAAGATGCCGTCCGGTTGGCTGACGTGAATCGTGGCCACGCCAAATTCGCGATCGCTAGCCGGCGCCACCTTGCCGCCGAGCGCCTCGGCGAGCAGTTGCATGCCGTAGCAGATACCAAGAACGGGTAGTCCCGATCCGAGAACCCAGTCAGGCAGTTGTGGCGCACCCGGTTCGTAAACGCTGGCCGGGCCGCCGGACAGGATGATCCCGCGCGGGTGCAGCCGTTCAACGTCGCTCCAGGCGACATCATGCGGGAGCAGTTCGGAATAGACATTCGCTTCACGGGTACGACGCACGATGAGTTGCGCGAATTGCGAACCGAAATCGAGGACGACGATGGAGTCGACATCGGCATCGAGGCCGATAGGGCTTGCCGGACGAAGCACGTCTGTCGTATCGCTCGTCTGGGCTTTCGACGACTGTTCGGTCTGCAAATGATCTCCTTCGCACTGGCATGCACGGAGCGGCCGGTTGACGGTCATAGTTTACCCAGCAATCGCAATGTCTGACGAAAAGAACGTGTATCATGCCGTGCGGAGGTGGTGGCGCGGATGATCCCAAATCAGCCCGTCAATAAACACGCGCACAAGGCGCGGGTCGTTGTGCTGCTCTCGGGTGGCGGTCGCACGCTCGGAAACCTGCTTCGCTGCCGCGACGAAGGCACCTTACCCATCGACATTACGCGGGTCATCAGCACACGGAAACGGATCCGTGGGAACGATGTCGCCCGTGAGGCTGGCGTACCGCTGTCGATCATCCCGCGGCGCGAGTTCGCGACGCTGGATGCGTTCAGCGATGAAGTCGTTGGAGTGCTTCGCGCAGAAGCCCCTGATCTGGTCGTAATGGCCGGGTTTCTGTCGAAGATTACCATTCCCAGTGAGCTTGACGGCCGCACCATGAATATTCATCCGGCGCTCTTGCCGCTCTTTGGCGGTCGTGGGCTCTATGGCGATCGCGTGCATGCGGCTGTGCTGTCGGCCGGTATGAAGGTATCCGGCTCTACGGTGCACTTCGTCAACACTGAGTACGATGCCGGCCCGATTATCGCCCAGCGCTGCGTGCCGGTCCTGGACGACGACGATGTCGATTCGCTGGCGGCGCGCGTCTTTGCCTGTGAATGCGAGCTTTATCCGGCTGCCATTCGTCTCTTTATCGAGGGCCGGCTGCGCATCGAAGGGAACCGCGTACGCGTGTTACCGGAGAATCCGCCCGGCGAGGTGTGAGCGGCGCGGCAATCGGATGTTGCGCGCCACGTGAGCGGCCCCCATACTTGATCCGGTTTGCGAGGACTCGGGAGGGAATCGTTTTTCGTGCAGGTCAATCCGCTCCGCGTAGGCGTCGTTGGCACAGCCACCCGTTCCGCCGTGCACATTCCAGGTTTGCGACACGTACCACTGGTTGAAGTGGCGGCGGTTGCCGGTATTGCCGGCAGTTCGGCTTCGTCGGTCGCCGCGCGCTATCGGATTCCTGAGTATTTCGATGACTACCGGCTGATGTTTCGCCGCGCCGGAATCAACGCGGTGACAATTGCGGTTCCCGCTGAATTTCATCACGGCGTCGTCATCTCGGCGGTCGAGCACGGTTTGCACATTCTCTGCGACGCTCCGATGGCTCGTACTGCGGCCGAAGCGCGCGACATGCATCGCCTGGCACGCGACGGCCAGGTGTTTGGATCGATCGTTTTTCCGGCACGCTGCATTCCGGCCCGGATTGGTGTCAAGCAGCTCATCGATTCCGGTTACGTCGGCAGGCTGCAATCGATCAGCGTGACCGTCTTTCGCTCGCCCTATGAGCGGAGCCGATCGATGGTGCCGCTGGAGCCGAAGGTGAGCCTCATTCAGCAACTCGGCAACGACTACGTCGATACGTTGCGCTGGTGGTGCGGCGATGTCCATGCTGTTTCGGGAGCGCGCACCGCGGCGGCTGTCGCGGACATTGAGGCGCAGCAGCCGAATTCCAACTTCGCGATCCTCTTGCAATTCGGTTCCGGTGCGGTCGGCTCGATCCATGTCTGTGCCACGTCGCCGATCGATCTGGGCGACGAGGTGGTGATTGTCGGGACTGACGGGATGCTGGCACTGCGCAACGACAACAAGATTTTCGGCAGCAAGCGCGACCAGCACCAAATTGCCGAACTGCCGATTCCGGAGGAGTTATCGAGCGACGCTCCGGCGAGCGTCGATCCGCGCGTCGTGCCCTTCGCACAACTCGCCTACAACTGGGCCCACGGCGTACTGCATCGCGAGTCGCGCTCCCCGTCGTTTGAAGATGGCATGAAAGTGCAAGAGATCGTGGACGGCGCGATCAGGAGTCAGGATTTGGCACGCTGGGTCGACACCAGCGGGAAGAAATGGCCGGTCTGATCGATCGGGAAAGGCGCAAATATGGGTTACCGCGAAACGCTCGATACGCCCTGTCTCGTCGTGCATCAAGAGATTCTTGAAGAGAATGTCGCCAAAATGGCTGACTATGCGCGTTCGCGCGGTATCAGCGTGCGGCCGCACCAGAAGACGCATAAGACGGCAGAGATCGCGCGGATGCAGCGCGAGGCGGGTGCGATCGGCGCGACCTGTGCCAAGCTGGGTGAGGCCGAAGCGCTCATCAATACCGGCGTGTTTGATGATGTCCTGATCGCGTACCAGGTGGTCGGCGCCCAGAAGATCGAGCGACTGCTGTCGCTGATGGATAAAGCGCATATGATCGTCGCGGTCGACGGCACCGATGTGGCCCAGGCGCTCTCGGATGCATGCATCGACGCCGGGAAGACGCTCGATGTCGTCATTGAGGTGAACACCGGACTGAATCGAGCCGGTTTGACGCCCGGTGAAGAAGTATTGGAACTGGCGCTGGCGCTGAGCGACATGTCTGGCATTCGCCTGCGCGGGATCATGACGCACGAGGGGCATGTCGCGAAGGCCGCCAATGCCGCTGAACTGGATGAGATCGCACAAAAGGCGGGCAAGGATCTGGTCGCGACAGCCGAACTGCTTCGCGCAAATGGTTTTCAGATCGAAATCGTTAGTGCCGGTTCTACGCCAGCCGCCTTTTCGACAACGGCAATCGACGGCATTACCGAAATGCGCCCCGGCACCTATGTCTTCAATGACAACAACGCCTTCCGGTTCGGCCGGATCGGTCCCGACCGTTGCGCGCTGCGCATTCTGACGACGGTCATCAGCCGCCCGGCGCCCGATCGTGCAGTCATCGACGCCGGTTCCAAGACGCTAGCGATGGATCCGTCGGCATCCAAGCCGGGCCACGGTTACGTCGTCGAATATCCGAACGCGACGATCGTGCGTCTCAGTGAAGAGCACGGCGTGATTGAACTGCCCGAAGAGGCGCAGGGGCTGAAAGTCGGCGATCGGCTCGAAATCATCCCGAATCATGTCTGCCCAACGGTCAACCTGCAGGACGAAATGTTCGTCGTGCGGAATGGCGAGGTGCAGGCTGACTGGGAGATTATCGCCCGAGGCAAGGTGCGTTAGCCGGGAGTTGCACTCACGGTGTACGCCGATCGCCGATCAGGCGCCGGGCGACGCTGACGTTCGGACCGAGCCGGGTCAGCTGTGCAATCAACTCATCGGCGGCGCCAGCGAGTGCCTCGTCGGTCATCGGTTCCAGTGCGTCGAAGATGAAGAGCGCCGTTGTCGTGTTCTCGCCGAGCTGTGTGCGGCGACCCTGACGCCAGTTCCAGCGGCGGCAGGTCACGCTGGCGTCGTCGCACCATATGACTTCGCCGGGATCGGGATGCGCAACAACCTCGATGCCGCCTGATACCGTGTCGAACGTCTCCTGTCCGGTAGCACGAAGCAGTCGCGCCGCTCCAACGTAGCGGCACAGGTCTTCGCCGCCCAATGGCACCTGATGCAGCACCGAGATCGCGTTGTAGAGGTCGGTGAGCCGGTTGATCCGCGGTAGACCGGTTGTCGCCCGGCGCAAGAGCGCCTCCAGACTGTTGCGCGTGCGTTGCGGCTTGGCGCCGAACGCTCGGTATGCGTCCCGCCAGGCCGCCACGTGTGGCATCTGATCGACCGGTCGGTCTTGAAGCGGCTCGGTGGCCGCGAGTTCCGCCGTTTGGAGCAGGGCGTCGCTTGTGTCGTCACTCGGGCCAGGGACGAGTCCGCCCGCCGCTAGCAGCAGCACGCGATAGTCCGGCCGCAGCGCGAAGACCTCGGCATCGACCGCGCAGCTCGCGAGAAAATCCTGGAGCGTCGTGAACTCAGGCAATGCGTACCTCCGGCGGTGATCCCGAACCGATACCCGGCGCAAAGACAGCCAGGGAATATCGTGCATGCAGCAGTCCAGTTTGGCGTGAGTGTTCGGGGCAGGTCGCGGGCGTCTAGGGAACCGCGCAGCACCACCCATGATAAACACTGGGGTGCTGTCTGTGTTAGCCGTTCGCGGCGGTGTGGGCGGAGACGGTGGCGACCAGCACCTGATCGAGGAACTGGCTGATCTCCATGTGGATGCGTCCTGAGCGTTTGACCGGGATTTGCTCTTCTTCGATGAAGCGCGTCATCGCTTGGATGACCGGGTAGCGGAAAAAGAGGAATGCTTCAACGGCATCGTCGGCCGAGAGGCCGGCATCGGCGCTCATCGTGCCGTAGCGCCGGCCGATCGCCCGGCCTTCTTCGGCGATCTGCTCGTGATCGGTGCGGTCGCTGATGCTTCGGATCGCGAGATCGACGAGCTTGCGCCCGAGCGCTCGCAGTTCTTCGAGCTGACGCGTGTTGTAGGCGCGGTACCAGCGCCGCGAGCGGACCTGGCGCAGAAAATCGCTTTCGTAGGCCGAGAACGACAGGTCGGTGAGAACCTGCCGGCTCATCCGCCGCCGGGGGCGCGCCTCACCCTGGAGCAGCGCCTTGAGGTCTTCCTCGTTGTATCGCCGGTGACCGCCGGGTGTGCGAAAGACGGGCACCTTCCCCGAATCGCTCCAACGGCGCAGGGTCGATTGGTCGACGCCGAGCAGCTGGCAGGCGGCGTCGATGGTGAGCCAGTGGCCTGAATTGTCTGATACGTCGTGTGGAAGGTTCGCCATTGGGTTCCTTGAGTATGGCAAAATCTACGTAATTCTTGGTATGATCATACGAGGCTTGTCGAGCAGACGCAACCACGCGTCTATAATCGGCAGCCAACCGATCGCCGGATGCGGCGACGCGGTATATTGAATGCGAACACACGACCCACACAGTTGTTTCGCTTCCGAAAGGAGACCATCGCTTGGCAAGATCTGACATGATTCAGGCCGAAGGGGCTGTTGTCGAGGCCCTGCCGAACGCCATGTTTACCGTCGAGCTGGAAAACGGGCACAAGGTACTGGCGCATGCCTCCGGCAAGATGCGCAAGAATTTCATCCGCATCATCATCGGCGACAAGGTTCGCCTGGAACTCTCCCCGTACGATCTCGAACGCGGTCGCATCACCTATCGCTTCCGCTAGCGATCCGGTGAGTGGCATCAGCTAGACCTCGTATCGACCGATCAGTTCAGGCGGTCCCGCCTCGATAATCGAGACCGTCGCTTCGTGGAATGTCGCGAAGTCGCGCACCGTCCTCAGAATACGGCGGGCGCGCGCTTTGCTCACGCGCACTCCCGGCTCCAGATGCAGCGCCTTGATCCGGAACACCTTCGTTTTGCGGTCGACCTTCGGGTCGAGCCGTCCAATCAGCTTCCCCTGATCGAGAATTGGCAGCGTGAAATAGCCGTAAATACGCTTGGCCGCCGGTGTGTAGCACTCGATGCGGTATTCAAAATCGAAGAGCTGGGAGGTGCGTGTCCGATCCCAGATGAGGCTGTCGAACGGGGAGAGAAAGACGGTGCGCACCGGTCGCCGGCCGGCCCGCACCTCATCGAGCACGCAGCGTCGTGACTCGGCGATATAGGCCTGGCCAAGTCCTTCGATCTCAACCGGAAACACGACGTCTCGCTCGGCCAGGTCATCCAGAATCGTCTGCGGCTTCGGCGAGTTATGGCCGCGTACGCCCCAGTAGGTGCGGAAATAATCGTTGAGCCAGCTCGGCAGCGCGACGCCCATTGCTTCGACGGCCCGCGTCGCCAGCACACGACGTTCTTCGTCCTCGTCCGGCAGATCGCCGAAATGTAGATCGGGGAAGAGGCGCTCGTTCAGGTCGTAATAGCGCTGAAAATTGACACGCCGATCGATACCAAGCGTGCCGTTCAGCCAGAGCACATCAAAGGCGATATTGGTCGGTTTGCCGCCGTACCACGACCACGGTTCAACCTTTTCTTCCTTGTTCGGTCGCTCGAAATGTCCGGAATGGATCGGTCCGTGCTCCCGGATCGCCTCAATGACGTGCTCCAGCACAGCCGCGTTCTCGACCGTCCACTCGTGCGGTTTTTCGCGACGTTGGAGCATCTTGCGACGCATGTATGGATAGAGTTCGATCGGCAGGAAGGAGGCTGCGTGTCCCCAATATTCGAAGATCTGCCGATCAGGATAATGGAGTTCGTCGAGCGCCTGCGGATCGTAGTTCCCGAGACGGCTCCAGAGCACGACGTAATGGCTGCGCGCGACAACGGAAATCGTATCGATCTGTAAGCAGCCAATGCGGCGGATCGTTTCGATGAGTTGCTCTTTGGTTGCCTGTTTCTTGGGTCGCTCATCGAGCCCCTGCGCGATGATCGACATCGCCCGGGCTTCGTCCCGCGTAATGCGCAAGCCTGACATCGCATCCTCTCTTCCCACCCCGAATCAGGCCACTAGTGTAGCAGAACAAATGATCGGTTTTCACCGCAATCGGCCAGCCGCCATCGGGTTAGCTCGTGGCCGTACATTTCGCTATTCGGGTAGCTCCTGGATGGTGAAAGGGTACGCGTTCTCCGCGACCATCGCGAGGAGTCGCGTTCGTCCGGCCATGATCAGTTGATAGAGTGCCGGGTCAGAGGCTTCGACGCCGGACGCGGCTAGTTCGTCTTCGTCGAGCACCAGCACGTCGTCGCGGTCCGGATAGGCGATGATGTCGATATAGAGGTCGTGCCAATAGACCGCGTTCCCCTGCACCCAGCTCGGGCGTGTGACGTTGCAGTACCAGCCTTTGAGCGTGCCGTCCTCCGTGAAATTGGCAAAGACGTTCAGCGGTTCGACCGTGGAGAAGAATTCGAGGAAGATGTCGGTCGGTTCAAAGATGAGGTAGCCGAGATCCATGCGTCGCTGGCCCCAGGGAGCACGCGTCGCGATCCAGCCGTCCGGCGACGATATCACCTCGCCGGGGTAGCGAATCGCCTCGCTGCTATCGGGCCGGAGCTTTACGATATCGATCGGGGTGCCGGCTGCGGGGGGCGTCGTCGTGCGCTGCTCGGTTCCTGTCACGCTTCGCCCCGGATGATCTGCAACAGCTCACTTGTCTTGGCCCAGAGTTGCGGGGTGTTGCTCGCTTCGACGTTCAGCCGCAGCAGCGGCTGCGTGTTCGAGGCGCGCACGTTACACCACCAGTCGGGGTAGCTGATCGTCAGTCCGTCGAGATAGTCGAGCATTGCACCGGCGTGGACGCGCTCGAGTTCGGCCAACACGGACTGTTGATCTTCGACTTCGGAATTGATTTCGCCGGAGCGAACATAGTGGTCAAGGGGTTTAAGCGCCTCGGCGATGCCGACGCCTTCGAGCGATAGGAGTTCGATGATCGTCAGGGCAGCGATGATGCCCGAGTCGGCGTACCAGTTGTCGCGGAAGTAGAAGTGGCCGGAATGCTCGCCGCCGAAGACGGCATCGTGCCGGCGCATGAGCGCCTTGATGAACGAATGGCCGACGCGTGAGCGGATGCCGACGCCGCCTTCGCGTTCGATCGTTTCCGGCACGGCGCGTGAACAGATCAAGTTGTAGACGATTGCGCTACCGGGATGCTTGCGCAGGAGCGACTTCGCGGCGAGCGCTGTAATCATGTCGCCGCCTACGAAAGTGCCTTCGCCATCGAGAATGAACATCCGATCGGCGTCGCCGTCGAAGGCGATGCCGAAGTCGGCGCCCTCCGCTCGTATCGTCTCGCCAAGCACGCGCGTGTTCTCGGGTTCGATCGGGTTTGCGGGGTGGTTCGGGAAGCGCCCGTCGAGCTCGAAGTAGAGCGGAATGAGCTTGACCGGTAGGTGTTTGAACACTTCCGGTACGATCCTGCCCGCCATGCCGTTCCCCGCGTCAATCGCGATCGTCAACGGCTTGACGACGCTCGGATCGATCATGGAGAGGACGTGTTCAGCGAAATTCGGGAGGATATTCTTGGTAGAGAGCTTGCCGCGCGTCTTCGGCTGTCCGAACGTGTTTTGCATCACCAGATCGCGGATTTCGCCGATTCCCTCGTCCATGCTCAGCGGACGCGCCTCGGCACGGCAAAACTTGAAGCCGTTGTATTCGGACGGGTTATGCGACGCGGTTACCATGACTCCCGCCGGGAAGCCGTACTTGCCGACGGCGAAGTAGAGGCTGTCGGTACTGACGAGTCCGATGTCGCAGACGTTGGCGCCCTCGTCGAGGATGCCGTCGATCAACGCGCTGGCGAGCGCCGGGGACGAGAGCCGCATGTCGCGACCGACGACGACATCGGCCGGACGGAGATACGCGACGAACGCGCGACCGATCAGGTATGCGATGGATGGATTGATCTCTGTGGGATAGACGCCTCGAACATCGTACGCCTTAAACAATGCAGCTATCGACGCCATTTTTCCCCTCCGTCGCGGGCAACCGTTTCCATTCGATATCGCATTAAGCGGACAGCATGGCCTCGCCGCGCGAACCCGACTGCTCTGATTTTGCCACGAAGGATCACAGACGGGCAGCCGTACACTTCGGACGCTCGCGCTCGTAATTGTTATCCTATGCACCGAATGTGTCTTGTAGGAATAGCGTCGACGCCTCGCTCTCGCCGCACAGTTTGAGCTTTCGCGTGGTTCGCGACGATATGATCGGAATAAATGGCAGCTTATGAAGGCGATACGGACGTTTCGCGTTGTCCCCAGGATTCCTCCGGAATTGAGATCTTTGCGAGGTCTGGCGCTCAATCTCTGGTGGGTTTGGAACGATCAGGCTCGTTCACTCTTTGTCGATCTTGACCCGAAACTCTGGCAACGCACCGAACACAACCCGATTCTGCTGCTGGATGAAATCGAGCAAGCACGGCTCGACGCGGCGGCGAACGATCCTGATTTTCTCGACCGCCTGGCCGACGTCGAGCACCAGCTTAGTGAATACATGCGCGCGCGGTCGACGTGGTATGGTCGCTCGAATGGCGCGACCAGTACGCCGGAGATTGCCTATTTTTCGGCAGAGTTCGGTGTCACCGAATGTCTTTCGATCTTCGCTGGTGGACTCGGTGTGCTGGCGGGCGATCATCTCAAGTCATCGAGCGACCTCGGACTGCCGCTGGTTGGGGTGGGTTTGCTCTATCAGGAGGGCTACTTCCATCAGTTGCTGAGTGAATCCGGCTGGCAGCAGGAACTGTACAGCCAGCACGATTTTGCGCGGCTGCCGCTGTCGCCAGTCCTGGGTAACGGTGAAGAGCCGTTGCACGTTCAGGTCGAGATGCCGGGCCGAACGGTGTACGCAAATATCTGGCACGCTCAGGTTGGCCGCATTTCGCTCTACCTGCTCGATACGAACACGCCGCTCAACCAGCCGGACGATCGTCGGATCACCGACAAGCTGTACGGTGGCGATATCGATGCACGCATCAAGCAGGAGATCGTGCTCGGTATCGGCGGCTTCCGTGCATTGCAACTGCTCAACATCGAGCCGTCGGTCTATCACATGAACGAGGGACACTCCGCGTTTCTGGGACTCGAACGCGTTCGACAGTTGATGGAGACGCACGACGTTTCATTCGATGCGGCGCGCGAGGCCGCGTCGTCGGGACTCGTCTTCACCAGCCATACACCGGTGCCGGCCGGGCACGACTATTTTGCTCCCGATCTCATCAATCACTATTTCAACGACTACGTCGCGTCGCTCCGGCTTTCGCTCAGCGATTTTCTGGCGCTCGGCCGCCAGAACCCGTACGACGACAACGAAGCCTTCTGCATGACGATCCTGGCGCTCAAACTTGCCGCCTTCAGCAATGGCGTGAGTGAGTTGCACGGCGAAGTCACGCGACGGATGTGGGCCGCACTCTGGCCAGGTGTGCCGGTCGATGAGGTGCCAATCGGTCGTGTGACGAATGGCGTGCATCTGAACTCCTGGGTCGGTCGCGAGATGGGTGCGCTCTATGATCGGCATCTGGGTAAAGCGTGGCGCAGTGAACCGGCGGACGCCACGCTCTGGGATCGCATCGACCAGGTGAGCGACGCCGAGATTTGGGCGGCGCACGAAGAGGCACGCCATCGCCTTGTCGACTATGCGCGTGAGCGTCTGCAGTGGCAACGTGAGCGACGCGGCGTCGTTCGCCATCGCGTCACGCCGGCTGACGACATCCTGCGTCCGGACGCGCTGACGATCGGCTTCGGCCGGCGCTTCGCGTCGTACAAGCGGGCGACGTTGCTCTTTCGCGATCCGGCCCGACTCGAACGACTCCTGACCGATCCGGAACGCCCGCTGCAGATCATTATCGGCGGCAAAGCGCACCCGCGGGATGACCAGGGTAAAGAGCTCATCCGCCAGATCTACGCGCTCTCGAGCCAGGAGCCGTTCCGACGGCACATCGTTCTCCTCGAAGACTACGACATTGCCGTCGCCTCACAGATGGTGCAGGGATCCGACGTTTGGCTGAACACACCACGTCCGCCGATGGAAGCGAGCGGGACGAGTGGCATGAAGGCGGCAGCCAATGGAGTGCTCAATATGAGCACGCTTGATGGCTGGTGGGCGGAAGCCTGGGCGAATGCCGCTCCCGATCTTCCCTCGATCGGTTGGTCGATCGGCCGTAATCTGCCGTATATCTCGGTCGACCTTCATGACCAGGCGGACTCCGAAGATCTGTACGAACTACTGGAACGCGTGGTGATCCCGACCTTCTACCGGCGCGACAAGCACGGCCTGCCGCGTGACTGGATCGCTCAGATGCGCTCCTCGATTCGTCAGTTGAGCGGTGTCTTCAACACGCACCGGATGGTCTGGCAGTACTACCAGGCGTTCTATCGACCGGCGATTGAACGCTTCGAGCGCTTTATGGAGAACGAGCTGTGCGAAAGCCGGGAGTTAGCCCGCTGGCGCGCGAACATCGCCGAACACTGGCCGGAGATCGAGATCGTCTCAGTGGAAGCGAACGGTACCGGGACGCTTCATTCCGGTCAATCGTTCGATGTTGCCGCGCGGCTACGCGCCGGAAGCCTGCGGCCGGAAGATCTGAGCGTGCAACTCTACACCGGGAGCTTGAACGGCGATCGAACGCTGGACCGCGGTCAGGTGTTGCCAATGGAGCCGTCCGGACCGGCGGCTGACGGTCTGCTCGTCTACCGCGTGCGCCTGACGGCCGATGGGTCGAGCGGTGAACATGGATTGACCGTGCGCGTCGTCCCGAAACATCTCGACCTCGTCACGCCGTTCATCCCCGGCCTGATTACCTGGGCTCACGATATTGAGTAGGCCCACCGGCGCGACAGCAGCCTTCGCGCACCTCGAGGCCGAGGCCGGCAGTTGCCGTGCCTGCGCGCGGATGGCGGACTGTCGCGCGGTGCTCAGCTCGGCCAATGGGCATCTGACCGCGCGAATCCTGGTGGTGGCTGAGGCACCGGGTCGGTTGGGGGCGGCACGTACCGGGGTTCCACTCTCCGGCGATCAATCGGGTAGGAACTTCCAGCAGTTGCTCGAGATGGCCGGGCTCGATCGTGAGGATCTGTTCATCACGAACGCTGTTCTCTGCAACCCACGAGATCCTCGCGGTCGAAACGCTGCCCCCACGATGCGCGAGATCCGCAATTGCTCGCCGTTTCTCCGCCGCACGGTTGAACTGGTCGATCCGTCGCTGATCATCACGCTCGGCGTAGTCGCGCTCAAAGCGCTGGCGCTCATCGAACCGCATGAGACCGAGTTGCGCCGCGATGTCGCCAAACCGTTCAGATGGGGGGAGCGTGTCGTGGTTGGCATGTACCATCCGAGTCCGCGTGCGCAACTCCATCGCTCGCTCATTCGTCAGTGTGAGGACTTCGCGACCCTCCGACCGTTGCTGGCGGAGATGGCGCCGGTGCATGCATGACGAAATCTGGGTCTAACGTCCCTTGGCGTTCGGCGAATAGCGGGGCCACTATGAGCCGGGGCGTGTTGACGTGTCGAGCGCCTAAACCGTTGATCGAGCAGGTGAATGGTGAAACGAGCTCTGGACGCCGGCAGATCGAAGCGAGGATATCTGCTCATCCTCATCGTTGTTATTCTCGTCGGCGTGCCGTTTTTGCTCGTTACGAACGGGGGACGACGAATCAAGCGATTTCACCCGCCACCGCCCCCCGGCGACATCCTCTGGATGGCCGATCAAGAGACCGGTAACCTCGACCAATGGACCGACGGGCAATTCGGCGATGCCGTATTCAATACCGGGACCGGAGAGATCGCGATCTCGCATGATGTCGCGCATAGTGGTTCGGCATCGCTCAAGATGACGATCACCGACGCCAGCGGCACGACCCAGGCTGCTCGGATCCTTCGCTGGCACGACAATCCGGTGGAGGGCTACTACAGCGTCTGGCTCGACTTTCCGCGGAACTATCAACCGGCCGCCTGGTGGAACGTCTTCCAGTTCAAATCGCTCAGCGCGGAGAGTGATCCAACCTGGGTGCTGAACATCGGCAATCGCACGGATGGCTCGATGTTCTTCTACCTGTGGGACGCGATTACGCGAACGAGCTACGCGCCGCTCAACCATCTCAACGTCAAGCCGAATCGGTGGACGCAAGTGACCGCTTACTTGCGCCGTGCGACCGACAACAGCGGGCGGATTACGATCTGGCAGGATGGGGTGTTGCTCTTCAACGTCGAACACGTGCAAACCGCTCTGGCGGATAACGTCCACTGGGGCATCGGTAACTACACTGACGACATATCCCCGTCAGACCCTGTTATCTACGCCGACGATGCCGAAATTCGGGACGTGAAGCGACCGGACGACCGGCCAGGCAGTCGCATTCAGCGGTAGCAGCACAGATCGGTGCGTGACGGATCGACGGGAGGTCGATCATTGACAACCGATGGCTTGCTTCGCAGACTGATCCGGTCGGGCGCGCGGGGAGCGGCCGGCCTGCCGGGCGATGATGCCCTGCGGAGGTGATCGTGAAGGGATGCAAGATGTCAGATGAGAGTCAGGAGCTGGCGGGCGTATTCCGCCATATCGATGCGCATCGCGAGGCGTTTATCGAGCGCTTGATCGATTACGTGCGACGGCCGAGCATCAGCGCGCATGGAGTCGGCATTGCTGAGGTTGCGGAGTTTATTTCAGGCGTGCTCACTGACAACGGTTTCAACGCGCGGGTGATGCCGACCGCTGGCTGGCCGATGGTCTACGGCGAGCGGCTGGAGGCCGAAGGCGCGCCAACGCTCCTGTTGTACGGGCATTACGATGTGCAGCCGCCCGATCCGCTCGATGCCTGGGTGTCGCCGCCGTTTGAGCCGACGATTCGTGACGGTCGGCTCTATGCGCGCGGCGTCGGCGATAACAAGGGCCAGCACTTCGCCCAGATTCTGGCACTCGAGTCGTTGCTGGCGGTACGCGGAACGCTACCGTGCAACGTCAAGGTGCTGCTCGAAGGTGAAGAGGAGATCGGCAGCCCACAGATGCCGGCCTTTATCGCCGCCAATCGTGAACTGTTGAAGGCCGATCTTGTGATAACGAGCGATGGCCCGGTCGATGAATCGGGGCGCTCGACGATCAATTTCGGCAATCGCGGTGTCCTCAGTATTGAGCTGCAGGCGACCGGTGCGAATCGCGATCTGCATTCGGGCAACTGGGGTGGTGTCGTCCCGAACCCGATCTGGACGCTGGTGCACCTGTTGCAGACGATGAAGAACGATCAGGGCGAAGTGACGGTCGCCGGCTTCTACGACAACGTCGATCCGCTCTCGCCGCTGGAGAAAGAAGCGCTCGGGAAGCTCGAGGTCGATCTGGACGAGGTGAAGCGCTCGCTCGAACTGACCGACCTCGATCAACCGTTGGAACGCGGATTCTTCGAGCGACTGATGTCGTGGCCGACATTCACGATTAACGGTCTGCATGGTGGTTACGGCGGCCCTGGTTCGAAGACGGTATTACCGCATGAAGCGTTCGCCAAGTGCGATATCCGGCTGGTCGAATCGCAGACGGCCGATGACATCTTTGAGAAGATCCGGGCACACGTTGAGGCGCACGCGCCGGGAGTCAAGCTGATCCGGCAGGGTTCGATGGATCCCTCGAAGACACCGCTTGATTCTCCCTACGCGGCGCCGATCATCCGGGCGCTGACGGCCGTGCACGGTGAGGCGCCGATTCTGGAGCCGACCGCGGGCGGAAGCCTGCCGAATTACGTTTTCACGAAAGTACTACAAATGCCGGCATTCGGGGTGCCCTATGCCAATGCTGATGAATCGAATCATGCACCGAACGAGAACATGGAGCTCGATCGATTCATCAACGGCATCAAAACGGGTGCGGCGATGGTGACGTTCATCGGAGAGATGCGAGGCTAGCTCGATGTCTGGCGCTCCTCGGGTTCCGAGAGCGCCGCAAGCGGCAGGCGGACGGTGAACGTTGAACCGCGCCCTTCCTCGGTTTGAACGGTTATTGTTCCGCCGTGCTGCTCGACGATCTGTTTCGAGCTTGCCAGCCCCAAACCTGAACCGCGAATCAGCCCCTCGACGTTGGAGCCGCGTCGGAAACGTTCGAAGAGCCGTGATAGATCAGACGCCGGTATGCCGATCCCGTGGTCCTGCACGCTGATTTCGAGCCAGTCGCCGTCGATTTCCGGCACTGAGATCGTGATCAGAATCTCATTGCTGGGGTCGCTGTATTTGACCGCGTTCGAGATGAGGTTCGACAAGACCCGAGCGATGCGATGCTCATCAAGCGAGCCAACGATCATCTCCTGGTCCGACACGATACGGAATCGATGTCCATCGGATGTCACGCGGAACTCGTCGACGGTGCGGCGCACCAACTCGTTCACCGGAGTCGGCTTCCGCACCAAATCGAGTGGCCGGCCCATTTGCAGACGAGTGATATCGAGGAGTTCTTCGATGAGCGCGGTGGCCTGGTCCGATGACGCCTCGATCCGTTCGACGACCGGGATGAGGCCGGCCGTGATCGACTGTGTACGTCGTCTCAGCAGTTGGGCATTGCCCTTGATGGACGTCAGTGGATTCTTGAGGTCGTGCGAAATCGTCTGCAAGAACTCGTCCTTTTGCCGTTCGAAGTCCTTGATGGTGGTTATATCCTGGAACGTGGTGACGGCCGCCGTGATTTGCCCGCGATCATCGCGGAGCGGAGCGCTGTTGAACAGGAGCTGAATCGATTCAGCCCTTCCTGCGCGTTCCACCGTGATCTGGTGGCTGAGCACGTATTCCCCGGTGACGATCGAACGCCAGACGGGGAGATCGGCGAAACGACAAGGGCCAGCCGGGTTGGGCGGCCCTTCGTCCGCGACCTGCGCGTGAACATCAATGTTCGAGAGTTGGTCGCCCCAGATTTCGCGCGCAGCCTCATTGCTCATCCCGATCTGGCCATCCACGGAGATGATGACGACGCCTTCGGGTATGACATCGATCACCTGCTGCAGTTGATCGCGTTCGGCGACCGTCGCGGCGGCAAAACGAGCGATTTGCTGGCGCAACCGGATCTGCTCGGTCACGTCGATGCACACGCCGCTCATATGGTCCGGCTGACCGAGGCGACCTCGCGAGACGCGACCTCGCGCTTCGAGCCACTGCACGGAGCCGTCGGGTCGCAGGTTACGGTACTCGGTGTGCAAGAGGCCGTCAGTCTGCAGCGCGGCTTGTATCTGCTTCAGAACACGGTCGCGGTCGTCTGGATGGATCCGATCCGAGAAATCTTCAAAGCGGCCGGTGAAGTCGTCCGGTCGCAGGCCATGCATCTCGACCATGTTGGGAGACCAATCCAACGTGCCGCTGGCGATCTCCCAGTCCCAGGCTCCCATGTTACCGGCGTCCAGCGCAAGTTGTAGTCGATCTTCGCTGGCACGGCGTTCGGCTTCGGCGCGTGTCCGATCGGAGATATCGCGTTCGATTTTGGCCGCCCCAACGATCCGCCCGCTGGGATCCCGAATCGGCGAGACCGAGATGGATGCATCAAATAGTTCGCCGTTTTTTCGGTGCCGGACCGTTTCCATCTGTTCGATACGGTTGCCCTGTTTGATGCGTTCGAGAACTTCGTAGGCTCCGGCGTAATCATCAGGCGGGTAGATAATCGTAACCGGCTGCCCAAGCGCTTCATCTTCGGTGTATCCGAACATCAAATGCGCGGCTTCGTTCCAGCTCGTAATGATGCCGTCGAGCGATTCACCGATAATGGCATCTTCGGACGACAGGACGATCGCGGCATAGTGACGGAGAAGGCGGTCGGAGCGACTGTGATCGTATGCCGTGGCGAGAATATTCGCGACCGACTGCAAGAAATTAACGTCGTCCTGCGTGAAGCGCACCATCTCGCGCGTAAACGCACCAAGAACGCCGTACTGCCCGGCCTGATCACCGATAACGACACTGAGGCCGCTGCGTACACCATGGTTGACGAGGAACTGGGGACTGCGGAAGCGCGTTTCCTGGGTGAGATCCTCGACGGTCACCGGTTCGCCGACGATGAGGGTAAAACCGGACAGGGAAGCTGTGCCGGTATCGACGAGCAGATTTCCGACTACACCCTCTTGCCAGCCGAGACCGGCCACGAGCCGCAGCCACGACCGTTTCTCGTCGAGTTCCAGAATATGGACATAATCAACATCGAGCGTGTCTCGCACGGCGGCGGCTGTTTCACGTAAGAGGTGATCGTAATCGAGATCGCTCAACGCCTGTCGTCCGAGTTCCGCGACCGCCGCTTGCTGTCGCCCGCGTTTCGCCAACGCCGCCTCGGTCGCCTTGCGCTGACTAATGTCGCGATAGGTAATCGCGAGTCCGTCATGAAATGGGAGAACCCGCACTTCGGCCCAGTACCCAAGATAACTAGACTCGATCTCGAACTGTCTGGGTGTTCGATCCTTAAGCGCTTGCTGGATCTGGTCGTATCCGAATATCCCGACGGCGTCCGGGAAGATTTCCCAGAGCTGCACCCCAAGCAAATCTTCCGTCCAGCGGGACCAGTTTCGCCGCGCCGTGGCGTTGACGTAAACAAGTCGTTGTTGGTTGTCGATGACAAAGAAGGGATCAGGAATCGCATCCAGAAGCGTGGTGTCATCGGCTACGCTCACGTTCGACGCGGAATCATCGGTTGCACGCAGCTGACGCAAGACCTGGTCGAGTATTTCATCGGGCCGGTCTTGCTCGCCGGGCAGCTTCGGTGCGTCATACAAAGGGCTGCGTTGGAGACGACGTTCGAGATAGACGAAGGGGTGCTGATGGAGCGTTTGGAGGAGTTGTTCGGGTCGTGATTTGGCGCGATCAAACGCGCAGACGACGCTAATCTCGCCGGGGCGATCGGCATTTTGCAGCAGGTCGCTGATGTGGGACGGCGAGACAGATCCCGGCGGGATCGCGTTCATGTCGAGCCAGAAAAGGACGCCGGCAAATCCGGCCGAATGGGCAAAGGCGGAGTCACGGAGAACGAGATTCCCGATTGTTTCTGTGGGATCAGCGTTGCCTGCCAGGAGTTCGTCAAGGAACGAATAGACGAGGGCGTCGCTGGAACGCCAATGATCGACGTCGATTCCTGCGTCAACCGACGTCTGACGAAACGTCACGTGATCTTGGGCAGCGATCAAACAGACGCAGCGAAAACCTGCTGCGAGCTTGTCCGCTATGACCAACCAGAGCGCTTCCGGCGGATGCCCGGCGTTCTCGTCGATAAGGCAAATGTGTACGTGGAGTGCGTTCGTTTCCAACGGAGTTCCTCCCGACAACAATTACCATAACTGAGCGTGACCGGCACGTATGCCGCGTCGCGACGAGCCGGCCTGAAGCGCCCATGTTTGCTTGTCCGCGAAAGGAAGGGTCAACGCCAGAACGTAACGGTCACCACGGCCTGCGTCGCACCCTTTCCGTTTCATTGGCCGCAGCGCGAAGAAGCTCCGATCGGCGGCTACAATATCACACCACCGCAAAGAACGATATACCACGAAGAGCACGTCCGACGGCATCGTCGACGACAAACGAATCCGTCACGGCAACCGCCGGGCGGCACCCCATCTGTTGAAGAGCCCGCCGCACCCGTGCGATGATCCTGAAGGCGGGATGAGTGACAATCTCGACGGGAACACTTGCGGGGACGGTGCCGTCAAACGTCGATCATTTCCCGTGTCAATATCCGGTTTGTGAGATGAAAGGCGACGTCATGGCAATGCAGGATGGCGTGTTGTCTGAGCACGCGCGCGGTTTGTTGGCGGAGGTTTCAGCCGATCAGTTAATGGAATTCAACACGAACATCGCGCAATGGGTCCGCTCGTCCGGCAGCGAAGACGAACGGAAATCGTTTGACTATATCGAGCAGACGCTCAACGGCTTCGGTATACCGACCGAGCGCTATTCGACGGTCTGCCTCGTGAGCTTGCCCGGGAAGGCGTCATTGACGCTGGTCGACGGCGGCGAAGCGCTCACCTGTATCACCCATTCGTTCTCGACAACGACTCCCGAACAGGGAATCGAAGCGGAAATTGTGTATGCCGGCGCGGGAAACGATGCGGGCTATGCGGGGATCGATGCACGCGGCAAGTTCGTCCTCACCGATGGACTGGCAGGACCTCCGAAGGTTGGACCGTCCGAGCGACACGGTGCGGCGGGTGTCATCAGCATCAGCGGCGATCAGATTCACGAGATGATCCTCTCACCAGTCTGGGGCAGTCCCACAACCGACACCATCGATCTCTTGCCGACGATTCCGCACGTGTCGATCGACAGCGCAACGGGCAACCGGCTGAAGGAGATGCTGAAGCAGGGGGCGGTTCGCGCCCGGATGACGACCGAGGTCGATACCGGCTGGCGCCCGTTACCGACGCTGGTGGCGACGATCGACGCGGCCGAACCGACCGATGAGTACGTGATGTTCAGCGGGCACGTCGATTCCTGGTATTACGGCGCGATGGATAACGGCAGCGCAAACGCCTCGATGATGGAGGTTGGTCGCATCATCAACAACCATCGCGATGCGATCAAGCGATCGCTCAAGCTGGCGTTTTGGTCGGGGCATTCGCACGCACGTTACGGCACATCGACCTGGTACGCCGACGAATTCTGGTTCGATTTGCGTGATCACTGTGTGGCGAACGTCAACATCGACGGACCGGGTGCGATTAACGCGACGATCCTGAGCGAAGCGCCGACGATGGCCGAAACGCACGGCCTGGCGCGCGATGTAATTGAGGCGCTCACCGATCAAGAACTGGAATACCGGCGGATCGGCCGCCTCGGCGATCAGTCATTCTGGGGCGTTGGGGTACCGTCGTTCTTCTGTGGGCTCTCGTCACAGGCACCGGCGGACGACGCGCAGGCCGATATGAGCGCCGGTTTCTCGGGTGGCCGACCACGGCGCGGCGGAACCGCCTGGTGGTGGCATACGCCGGATGACACACTCGACAAGATCGAACCATCATATTTGGCGCGCGATGCTCAGATATTGCTGGGAGTTGTCTACCGACTCGCCTCGGATCAGATTCTGCCCTTTGACCAAGCGCATTCGGCTCAGGAGATCCGCGACGCGCTCGGTGAGATCGTCGCAAGCGCCGGCGGCGCGTTCGATCTGAGCGCCGTCATCGCCGATGCCGACGCACTGGTCGAAGCGACCAAGCGTTTCCAGGCTCGATGCGCTCAGCCCGCCACTGACGAGCAGGCGAGCGTCCTGAACGGGTGCCAGATGAAGCTGAGCCGGCTGCTCATCCCGATCAATTACACCCAGAACGGGCCCTACGAGCAGGACCTGGCGCTCGGTTCAAAGCCGGTGCCGGGATTGCGTTCGGTGGAGCAGTTGGGAGCGTTGCCGGATGACGAGCGCAATCCGCTGCGCATCAAGCTGATGCGTGAACGGAATCGCGTCCGCGACGCGCTGCGCCAGGCGACAGCCGCCGTTAATCACGCGCTGGCGAATTCCTAACCCATCGACAGGCGTGACGCCGGACGATCGCGTTCCGTATTATTGCGCGATCGTCCGGCGATTTCGTGCCGTCGTTTGTTAATGGGAGCGAACCTACTATGGAGCCGGATCCGGTTGAAACAATCAATATCCGCCCGGCCCGTGACGGCGAGCATGTCGCGTTGACGGCACTGGTTATTCGTTCGGTAGAAGGAACGTGGGACTACCCCGACGAATTCATGGCCTGGAACCTGGAAGATATCATCATCGAACCAGAGCATATTCGCGACATGATCACCAACGTGGTCGAGGTCGATGGTCGCGTCGCCGGCGTGTACGTTCTGCGGGGTGGCGCGCCCGAGATGGAACTCTCGCGCATGATGGTCGACGCAGGATCGACCGGTCGTGGGCTTGGCCGGCTTCTGTGGGAACATGCGGTCGAGACCGCGAAGCAGTTTGGCGTCGACGAATTGAAGATCGATTCCGACCCGAATGCCGAAGGTTTTTATCTGCGCATGGGCGCCGTCACGATCGGTGAATTTGACTGGTCGCCGCCGATGATGCCGGGCTGGCACGTCAAGACCATGAAATATCGGATCCCCTAACCTCTCTCTTCTCCGCCATTGGAATAGCGCAGTCTGTTTGATGCCCGATTGACCAATTCGGGCCATCAACGTCTCACGTGGCTCGGATGGCCCAATGCCGCGCTCGTGACGCGTGCCGTTCCGGCACGGCCTGACTCTTGCATAAGTGTTGTGACTCGCTGGCACGGCGTGACTCTTGCGTCGCCGAGGTAAGGCGATACGACACGACCGTTCTATTTACCTTCAAGGAGGAATCAATGGAAAGCGTTACCAAGTCGATAAACGTGAACGTGCCGGTCCGCGTTGCGTACGACCAATGGACGCAGTTCGAGGAGTTTCCGAAGTTCATGGAGGCTGTCCAGGAAGTGCAACAGTTGGATGACAAACGACTTCACTGGCGTGCCGAGATCGGCGGCAAGCAAACCGAGTGGGACGCCGAAATTACCGAGCAAGTACCGGATCAGCGCATCGCCTGGACCAGCACTGACGGTGCGCCGAACGACGGAGTCGTCGCCTTCCGCTCGCTCGGGCCCGATAGCACTGAGGTGACGCTGCAGATGGGCTATGAGCCCCAAAGTGCAACGGAGAAGATCGGCAACTCGCTCGGCTTCGTTGACCGACAGGTTGAAGGTGACCTACGGCGCTTCAAGGAATTCGTCGAACAGCGTGGCTTCCCGACTGGCGGCTGGCGCGGCTCGATCGAAGAACATCCGTAGCTCGGTCCGGAACTTAACGACCAGTCGCCAGTACGATCGGATGACCGCGGGTGAGGTTGATTCTCGCCCGCGGCGCTGCCCCGGTAGATTGAACCCCCGATGGCGACGCGATTTCAGGAGTCTCGACATGAATATTCGGATTACGCAGGCGATTCGTGATGAGCAGGACAAGACGATCGCGATCGGCGACGAGTACGTGAACGAACTCGGAACCGATCTCAAAGCGCGCCTTGACGGCAAGCGGGTCGAAACGGTGATGCCCGTCCTCCGAGAATTGGTGGCAGCGGCCGACCGGCGCTTCGGTGGCGAAACGAGCGAAGGCGCCTATGAGCTACACCAACTGCTTTCATGTGCCGAACAAAATCCCACAGGTGTATTTGAAGTGATCTAGAGCGTTCCTGGCTCGGCGTGCTAATGGCCGGTGCCGGAGGTGGCGCGATGAAGATGACCTGGAGCGGGCACGCCACTCGGTATCTCCCGATTCGGATCGGAGGTGCTGGCGATCCCCTGGCGGGCAAACTCCTCGGCCATCGCCGCGCCAAAATCCCCGCGAACTGCCGGTTATCAGTACGACCGTGTTGGTGAGATCAATGCTCCGACGACGCATCCAGATTGCTCACTCTGACAACGCCGTACCGGTCGCCGCGGCGATCGTGGTCATGTATACGGCCAGCCACCTCTCGATCGATCGACCGAACGATATCGGCGTAGTAATCGCTCCAGCGCGGCAGGGCGCCGCTGGGCGCGCACCAGGTCGACCGCTACGCCGATTGCGTACCTCCAATCTCGGAGATTGCTGGTGCGAGATTCAAGAAGGCGCCGGCGAGGCGAATTTAGGTAGTGCGAATAGCGGGACTCGAACGCTCACCTTGTTGCTGCGTTCGGAATGCTTGCGCGTGTATGGCTGCCGTCTCCAGCAGCTCAAGGGGGAGTGGAGGTTCTGCGCTTCGGCAGGCTCCAAATCTGTCGGAATACGAACAATCTCACTCCCTTACTGCGATGATAGACGCCATCTTTCACTTTTCATTGCTGGGGATGTCATCGTCCTGCGGTTCTTCCGAAAGGAACTCCAGACGATGATGCGGCCATAGTAGAACCCACTCATCGCGCTACGCTATACTTCATCGTATCAGTGGATTCGACCTGAATCCGGGGGTGTTGTGTCGCCCGTACCAACACAGCTCTGGGGGGGACTGCCAATTGGCAGTCTTTTTTTGTGTGCGGAGGACCCATGTCCGAGTTGACGATTGCGACCCTGATATTCCTGGCAACCTATGCGGTCATCCTCAGCGAACGGCTGGACAGAACAATGGTAGCCCTGGCCGGAGGCGCGGTCATGATCGCCGCAGGCGTGCTCAGCCAGGAAGAGGCAGTGGCCGCCATCGACTTCAACACCCTGGCGCTCCTGATTGGGATGATGCTTATCATCAACATTCTGAAACGCACCGGCGTCTTTCGCTACCTCGGTTGGCGTACGGCTGCTCTGGTAGACGGCAATCCCTGGTTGCTGTTGCTCTGCTTTGTACTGGTGACAGCCACTGCCTCCGCCTTTCTCGATAACGTGACGACCATTTTACTGATGATCCCGGTTACCTTTGCGATCTGTGATGACCTCGGGCTCGATGTGCGTCCGTTCATCATCGCTCAAGTCATCGCCAGCAACATTGGTGGAACGGCGACGCTCATCGGAGATCCGCCGAATATCCTGATCGGCAGTGCGACCGGACTGGACTTTGTCGCGTTCCTCACGAATCTGGCGCCGCTCGTACTCATCTTGCTGGTGTTGGCCGTAGCCGGTTTCTGGGTAATTTATGGGCGACGCGGACGTCTCGGGATGCCCTCAACACAGGAACGCGCGGCGCTGGCCGAGGCTCGTGATACTGCTCAAATCGGTGACCGACGGCTTCTCCGGCACTCGCTTGCGGTACTCAGCTTGACGCTCGTCGGCTTCCTGCTGCACGGCATCTTGCATCTGGAGGCTGGGACGATTGCCATGTTTGGCGCGATTATCCTGCTGCTGGTTAGTCGAGTGGATGTACATCAAGTACTGAGCGAGGTGGAATGGAGCACCATTTTCTTCTTCGTCGGACTTTTTGTCCTGGTCGGCGGCGTGGAAAAGTTGGGACTCCTGGAGCAGATCGCGCGGCGTATGGTGGATCTCACAGCAGGGAACCTCGTCTTGACCACGCTGCTCTTGCTCTGGCTGGCCGCGATGATTTCCGCCATCGTTGACAACATTCCGGCGGTCGCCACGCTTATTCCTCTGACGTTTTCCGTGGCTCGTTTGCTCGTCCCTGACCTCGCAAATGTCGACGATATGGCGGTGGCCACTCATCCTGATGTCGTTCCACTCTGGTGGGCCCTCTCCTTGGGGGCATGCTTAGGCGGGAACGGCTCGATGGTCGGCGCATCGGCCAACGTCGTAGCTGTCGGGCTCGCCGAGCGGCGTGGGATCACCATCGGGTATTGGGGCTTCACCCGCATCGGCTTACCGATTACATTCGTCTGCCTCGTCGTTTCCAGTCTTTATTTGTGGCTGCGTTATCTCTCCGGCTAGGGATCATCGGCCCAGCCACCGTCGTCGTATTGCCGAGACCACTCATGCGCGAGGAGGATGATTGCGGTGTTTTGCGTACGTGGACCCGCCTGGCTGGTCCTACTGGGAACACTCCTGTTGGGCGGAGGCTTCCTGGTATGGGTTATCGGCGCACTGAGCGAGTCGAACCTCTTCGAGGCGGTGGGACAGATCCTCTATGGTCTGGGCTGTGCTACCTGGGGCGTTCGCTTGTACCGATCGCCAGCCACAGAGATAGATGGAATATCCCGGCCGGGACCGGTTTGGCTCATTCTTGCCGGGATCGGTTTCGCCGCCATGACAATCATCGAGCTTATTCTATCGGGGGTATAAGGTCGGGGCGTCGACCGATCTGTAAAAAGCTGGTTACCGTCGTAACGAGCACCGAGGCTCGTTGGCGGGAAGTGTGCGCTCAACGGCGCCGTGTAACTCCTTGACAGCTGGGTGGCTACGGTGCGTTGGCAACAGCGCGAGCACTCCAAGTAGATTACCA
>ERZ778018.842-NODE-842-length-35499-cov-10.319603_pt1 | contig 35499 bp, 21 predicted proteins | sample MGYA00375748_ERZ778018 | MGnify/ENA primary metagenome ERZ778018 (study PRJEB29350, sample SAMN05509839) | bioreactor metagenome | biome: bioreactor; material: wastewater | place: South Africa: University of Cape Town | collected 2014-04-22 ... | reverse complement strand
GCGGTGTAGCAGTACGGCCAGTGGTCGCGGCCGTCGGCGCTGTTGCCGTTGCCGGAGGTGCTGACCCCCTTGCGGGGGCTGCGGCCGAACTCGCCGACGGCGACGACCAACGTGTCTTCGAGCATGCCGCGGCGGTCGAGGTCCGTGAGCAGGCCGGAGAGGCCCTGATCGAGCATCGGGCCGGACTGGTTCTTCATCCGCTCGGTCAGGCCGACGTGGTGGTCCCAGGAGTGGTTGTCGGAGTTGGCGATCTTGGGCCAGATCACCTCCACCACCTTGGCGCCGGCCTCGACGACCCGACGGGCCAGCAGGCAGCTTTGGCCGAAGGTGTTGCGGCCGTAAAGCTCGCGGGTCGCGTCGTCCTCGGCGGCGAGGTTGAACGCCTCGCGCGCCTTGCCGCTGACGACCAGGCTCAAGGCGCGTTCGTAATACTCGTCGAGCTTGTACTCGGAGACGGCCGCGTCGACGGCCTTCATGCCGGCGTTGAGCGCGGTTCGGAGCTTGGCCCGGCGCTCCAGGCGGAGGGCGAAGACCTCGGGCCGGAGTTGCAGGTCGTCGACCTTGATCCGGTCCATCTTGGTCATGTCCATGTCGTCGCCGTCGGGATACAGCGTGTAGGGGTCGTAGGCCTTGCCGAGGAAGCCGGCGGTCCCCCCCTTGCCGACGACGTTGCTCTCCTGCAAGGGCCGGGGCAGCATGATGAACGGCAGCATGGGGACCGTCTGCGGCTTAAGCCGGACGATCTGCGAGCCGAAGTTGGGGAAGTCCTTGGCGTTGGGGGGTTCGAGCTGGCCCGAGGGGCTGACCTTGTCGGTCGTGTAGCCGGTCATCATCTGGTAGATGGCCGCGGTGTGGTTGAACAGGCCGTTGGGGGTGTAGCCCAGCGATCGGATCAACGTGAACTTGTCGGAGACCAAGGACAGCTTGGGGAGGATCTCGGTGAAGTCGATCCCCGGCGTCTTGCTGTTGATCCGGGCGAACTGGCTGCGGACGTTGTCCGGCAGGTCGTCCTTGGGATCCCAGAGGTCCAGGTGGCTGGGGCCGCCCTGAAGGTAGACCATGATGACGCTCTTGGCGCGGTCCCAGCCCGGCGGCGCGGTCCGGCCGGGGCTGGCGTCGGAGGCGCGGGCGGTGGCCGCTTGAAGCTGCAAGAGCGTCCCCAACGAGACCCCCATCAGCCCCGAGCCCCCCACCCGGAGGACGTCGCGCCGGGTGGTCCCCAACGACGGGTCGCACAGATCCTTGCCGGACTCTCCTGGAACGATGATCATCGGCGGGACTCCCAGCCTGGGGACGGGGGATGAAGCGGTTCGGAAACGAGCCGGTCAATCGGCCTTCACGCCTTCGAGGTGGATCGGCGGGATCGGGTCTTCGAACTCGTCATTCGCAATCGAATCCTCGATCTCTTCCGGAGTTCGCAGCAGGAACATGTTGACGTCCGCCTGTTGGTCTTCCGTCAGCCGCGCCAGGTACGACCAAACCAGCCGGCTCCGAGCGCCCCGGCTCATGGACTCGAACCCCGGATCGATCAATCGGACTCGGATCGAGTAAGGGCCCTGGCGGTACATCGTGATCCGCGCGTCGGGGTGGTCGGCCTGATACGCCTCGAACGCCGAGGCGATCGCGTCAAGGGTTTCGTCGGTGGGACCGCGAATTTCGACGGCCATGTCAGAGTCTCCCGTTGGCCCATGCCATGATTTCGTCGGCCGCGTCGAGAAATTCCTTCGCCTCCTCTTCCTTTAAGGACTCGGTCGAATAGCGAAGGGCGGTCGACCATAATTCGACGATCGTAAGCGACGGATTGATCGAAGCCGCGGGCGACGGTCCTCCTCGCTCGCGATACCAAGTCCTCAGTTGATTATAGTCGTGGGCCTTCGCGCCTCGGAACAAGGCCGATACTTCCTTCTCACGGGCCGGAGGCGTGATCGCGAGGATCAGCGCCTTGAGCATGCATTCCACGCCGTACCCGGCCAGGTAGACGGCCGCCGTGTTGTATCCGAACTTGAAAAGCACGCCCGCCTCCTCGCGCCTTTGCTGGGCGCATCGGAAGAAGCGTCGGACTTCGTTGGATCTCGGGGTCGGCACCGGGCGGGGGCTCCGTCGGCGTCAGTGGTTGAACAGGAACTCCGGGCTGTTGATGAGCGCCCAGGCGACGTCCTGGGCGGCGGTGAGGCGGCGCGTGGCGGCCTGGCGGACGCTGACGTCCAGGTCGCGGCGAAGCTGGAGCAGGGCCGCCGGCGGCTCGACGGGCTTGCCGGCGGCCTCGACCCTGGCCGCGAGCGCGGCCCGCGCCGGGTCGGCCGGCGGGGGCGTCCGCGCGGCGGCCAGGGCGGCCTGGCGGTCGCTCCAGCCCTGATCCATGCGGCGGTGATAATTCAAGAGCGTCTCCACCTGTTCCGGCGAGCGCAGCTCCGACGCCGTGGCGACGACCGCGCGGAGCGGTTCCGGCAGCCCCAGCCCGACGTCCGCCCGCCTCGCCACCGAGATTCGGAACCGGCCCAGGTTGAACGGGTCCTGGAAGCGGTGGAGGAGCCTGAACGTCAGGACCGCGCCGCCGGGTCCGCCGACCGGCGCGGCGGTCTGGAACGTCGCCCAGTGGAGCACGCCCGTCCGGGGGGAGACGGCCCAGCCGCGCTGGTCGTCCAGCTTGCCGTCGACCGCCTTGGCGACGTCGAAGTCGCCCTGGCTGAAGTCGGCCGTCGCGCCGCGGAGGGGGACGGGCTTGGCCTGGTCGGGGGTCGCCTTGGGGGCGGCGGAAAGTTGGAACTCGGTCAGGACGAAGTTGCCGTCGGGGGCCCGGCCGGGGCCGGTTCGCGGCAGGCTCGGGTCGGTCAGGACTTCGAGCCGCACCGCGGCGATCCCCTCCAGGTCGGTCTCGGCGGTGATGACGACCTCGCCGTTCTTGCTCGGACCCGAGGCGAGCAGCGAGCCGTCGGCCTGCTTCTCCAGCTTGGCGCCGCCGGCGGCGGTCGTCTTGGGCTCGACGACGACCCAGGGGTCGACGATCGAACCGGCGACGGTCTTCTCCCACTCGGCGACCTTGGCGGCCAGTTGACCGTCATAGGCCTTCGCGTCGGCCTCAAGCGCGGCGATCTTCTCGGCCCGCTCCTTCTCCTTTTGGGCGATCACGGGGGCCTGGGCGGCGTCGAAGGCGGTCAATTCCGCCTGGGCGGCGGCCAGGGCGGCGGCCCGCTCGCGTTCCAGCCGCGGGCGGTCGAGGGCGAACTTGGTCTCGGCGCGGCCGAGCGCGTCGGCCAGGGCCTTGTGGTCCGCGTCCACCTCCTGGAGCGCGGCGACCGCCGCGGCGGTCTCCTCGGACGTGGCCGGGCGGTTGAGGATCCGCAGGAACAGTTCCTCCATGAGCTTCGCGTCGTCCTGCTGGGAGGCCGCGAGCCTCGCCAGGGCGTTCTCCGGGTCGGAGAGGGCCTCGGCGACGGTCGGGCCGCTGACCAGGGCCATGATCGGACCCAATTGCATGCCGCTGGAACGCTCGCACTCGCAGGCGGTCTCGCGGACGGGGCGGCCGAAGGCCGAGAGGAAGCCGCTGGGAAGCTCCACGCCCGAATCCGGCAGCGCCGAGGCCCGCGTCCCCGGCGGCACGCCCGGGATCCGCGACGTCGAGCCGGTCGCCACGTTGATCGCGTCGTAGAGCGCCTCCGCGGGGAGCCGACGGGCGATCGCGTGCGAGTAGTTCGTCTTGTCGTCGGCGTTGAACTTGTTGGTGTCGATCGACAGTTGATACGTCCGCGACGTGACGATCCGGCGCAGCGTCGGCCGCATGTGGAACCCCTCCTTGACGAACTCGGCCGTCAGGTGGTCGAGCAACTCCGGGTTGGACGGGGGATTGCCGGCGCGGACGTCGTCCAGGGGCTCGATCAGGCCGACGCCGAACAGATACCCCCACAGCCGGTTGACGTAGCCGCGGGCGAAGTACGGGTTGTCGGCCGAGGTCAGCCACGCGGCCAACTCCGCGCGCCTGGTGGGGGCGGCGGGTTCGGCGTGGGCGCAGTCGAACGGGAACTTGGGCGCCGTCGGCTGCTTGGTCCGGTCGTGGATCACCTCCGCGGACGAGTCGTCCGAGACGATCTCGTAAAGCGGCGCCGGGCTCTCGACGGCGCTGCCGCCCACCGTCCGGCCGCCGCTGGCCGGGTCGGGCTTGAGGTCGACCTTCGCGAAGTAGGCCGCCGTCTCGTAGTACTGGTCCTGGGTCCAGCGCTCGAAGGGGTGGTCGTGGCACTTGTTGCAGTTGAAGCGGACCCCCAGGAACAACTGGGTGGTGTTCTCCATCGTCGCCTCGGGGTCGCGGAGGACCTTGAAGTACGAGGCGGCGGGGTGCTCCTTGTTGGAGCCGCTGGCGGTGAGGATGCTTCGGGCGAACTCGTCGTAGGGGACGTCGGCGGCGACTTGCTGGCGGATCCACTCGCGGAACGCCGCGGCGCCCTCGGCGCCCAGGAACTTGCGGTTCACCAGAAGCATGTCCGCCCACTTGTTCGTCCAGTGGTCCACGAACGCCGGCGAGCCGATCAGGCGGTCCACCAGCGCCTCGCGCTTGGCCCGCGACTCGGTCTCGTCGGCGAGGAACGCGCGGACGTCGTCGGCCGTCGGGGGGAGCCCGGTGAGGTCGAGCGAGACGCGGCGGAGGAACTCGGCGTCGGTGCAGAGGCCGGAGGGTTGGATCTTCATCCGTTCCCATTTGGACGCGACCAGGTCGTCGACCGGGCCGTAGCCGGGGGGCGGCGACCAGACGAAGCCGGAGCGGTCGCCCATGACGGTCAGCGTCGTGGAGGCGTAGCAGCCCTCGTAGCGGACCAGCACCGGGGCCTCGCCGCGGCGGAGGGCGGCGACCAGCCCGTGCGGCTTGGCCACGGCGACCTCGGTGTTTCCGCTCTCCAGGAACGCCTCGCGGGTGACGTCGCGGGTCGCGCCGTCGGGGAAGGTGGCGACCACCCGAAGCTGCTGGGTCGCGCCGGGGAGTTGGACGATCGGGTTATGCGGGAAGACGTCGATCCTGGCGACCTTGGTCGACTCGCGATCGAGCTTCGCCCCGCCGGCGATCCACGATCGGATGATCTCGTAATAGGCGTCGCCAGGCTTCATGAGCATGCCGCCGCCGTGGGGGACCGCGGCGGTCGGCTTGTCGAGCATCAGGCTGTCTTCCGGCGAGGCCGTGTTGACCCGGCGGGCGGCGACGTCGTCGGTGAACGCGGTGACGTCGAAGAGCGGGTCGTAGCCCCGCAGCGAGAGCTTGAACCCGTTCTTCCCCTGCGCCGCGCCGTGACAGGTCCCCTGGTTGCAGCCCATCCGAGAGATCACCGGGGCGACGTCGCGGACGAAGTCGGGACGCATCGCGGTCGACAGGTTCTCGACCCTGGCGACGACCTCCGCGGTCTTGCCGCCCAGGACGAGCTTCACCCGGGCGACGCCGTCGGCCCGCGGCTTCAAGAGCCCGGAGCGCGTGACCTCCACGGCGTCCCCGTCGACCTGGAAGGCGACCGACCGGGTGACGTCGACCGCCGCGCCGGAGGCGAGCTTCGCCGTGGCGACGAGTTGCGCGTAGGCCGTCGGCGACGCCAGCGCGATCTCGGCGGGCTCGACGTCCAGGGCGACCACGCCGGTCGGCGGTCGCTCGGCCTCCACGGGTTCCTCGGGCAGCGCCGGCGGGGCCGTCGCCGCGGCCGTGGCCAGGTTCGCCGCGGCCGTCTCGTCGATCGGGACGGGGACGAACTCCTTCAAGAGCGACCCGCTCTCCGGCTCGATCAGCCGGACCTTGCCGTCGACTCCGGCGAACGCCAGCGCCTTGCGGTCGGGGTGGAAGTCGACCGCGTACAACCCGCCGGTCGGCACCTTGAACCGCGAGATCTCGCGGACGCCGTCCTTGTGGTAGGCGTCGACGGCCGCGTTCTCCTCGGCCGAGCGCGAGGTGACCACCTTGGCCTGGATCTTCTTGATCGCCTCGGGGAACTCGTCGGAGAACTCATACGAGTAGACCGCGGCCTCGCCGCTGGAGGCGTTCTCGCTGGAGACCGCGGCGATCCGAAGGCCGTCGGGGCTGACGGCCACGCCCATCACCCGGCCCGGCAACGTCGGCAACGCGCGCATCAGGTTGGAGTCGTCGCCGATGACGCGCTGGGTCTGGCGGAAGATCCGGTAGACCTTCGGCTCGCCGTCGGAGCCCCCCACCACGATCTCGTCGCGCTTCGGGTGCCGGGCGACCGACGCCAGGCCCCCCTTGAGCGCGCCCGGGGTGATCGAGGTCACGTTGTCGACGAATCGCTGCTCGGCGACCTCGGTCAGCTTGGCGGTCATGTCACGGCCGACGGAGATCAGGTGCGAGCCGTCGACCGAGAAGACGGTGTCGAGCGCCCAGTCGGAGCCCGAGCCCATGAACAGCACCTGCTTGCCGGTCTTGGCGTCGATGGCGCGGGCCGAGTTGTCGGTGCAGCCGAAGGCGATCTTGGTCCCGTCGGGCGACCAGCTCGCGCCCATGACGACGTCGAAGGCGACCGACGCGGACAGGATCAACTCGCGCTTGGCGACGTTCCAGACCTGGATCTCGCCGCGGCGGCCGGGGTCGCCGCCGGCCGCCGCCAGCCGCTTGCCCTCGGGCGAGAACGCCAGCGAGTCGATCCGCTCGGAGAGCCCGACCAGCCGCGCGACCAGTTCGGAGCCGTCGGCCTTCCACAACAAGATCTCGTGGAACCCGGCGACGGCCAGTAGCTCGCCGTCGGGCGAGAACGCCAGGGACGGGATCGACGGCGCGCGGGCGTAGACCGGGGGATGGTCGGCGTCGACGATCGAGCCGGCGCCGGCCGGCGTGTCGTCGACGGCGCCCTGGGCGATCCACCTGGCGATGGTCTCCACGTCGATCGCGTTCAGGGGCGCGGCGTCGCGGGGCATCTCGGCCTTGCCGTCGTGGGCCGTGATCATGTCGATGATCGCGCTTTCGTCGGGCTTGCCGGCGACGACGGCCTCGCCCTCGGTGTCGCCCCCTTTCAGCAGGCCCTCGAAGGTGGTCATGACGTAGGCGCCGCCGGCCTTGGCCGGTTGGTGGCAGCCCTGGCAGTTGGCCTGGAAGATCGGCCGGACGTCCTTGTCGTAGCTGACCTTGGGTGGAGTCGCCGGCGCGGCCTCCTCCTTCGCCGGCTCCTCGGCCGACGCCCGCCCTCCCCAAAGCGCGACCGCGGCCAACAGGCCCAGACCCGTCCGACCGATCAACGACCGGCCCCCACCGCGCGTGGCACGACTCATCAGCGGCTCCCCCGCAACCGGGTTACGATCATGTGGCGTAGCGCAAATGTTAAACCCGCCGCCCCCCCCGACGCAACCCCCCGCCCCCCCTCGCGACGAATCCCACGGCGTCTTCCGGCCGATCGAGCCGACGAACCCGCCTGAAGCAAGCCCCGCAACCGTCGAGCCGACGCCCGACGACGCCCGGCACGACGAGCATCGGCCATGACCTCGGTTGACAAACTGAACCGACACCGATTTCCGGACGTGGAAAGGTGGACGAACCACTGGCGGGGGGCGGGGATCGAATGCGAGGATGTCATCGGGGTCGGCTCCGCTCGGGCGTCCGGCAGGTTTCGTCACCGCCGTCGTCCCGCTCGGGCCGGTCCCCGTCTACTCGCTCACGCACGAAATACCCGAAAGCGCCGCCTGGCGGTGAAGCTGGAGGTCGGCCCTCCCGCGCCCGCGGGACGGACGCGCCCGGAGGCCAAGGAGGGGTGAGCCGGATCCCTCGCGGCGTGGAGGCCCTCGAATGGAAACGAAGACGTTGGAAGGCACCTGGGAGGAGATCGCCCGGCGCGCCCCCGAACTGGCCGGACGTCGCCTGCGCGTCACGATCCTCGACGAGCCCGCGGAACCCCTTCCGCTCGACGTCGCGCTCGCCCCCCTCGTCGAGGAGACCCGCCGGCTCGTCGGGCGGACGCCGCCCGCTCCCGCTTCCAGCGGCGATTGGTCGGACGCGGTCGTGGAGAAGTTTCGACGGCGGGGGTTCGACCTGTGATCACCGCCTTTCGCCGAAGGCGGCGGAGGAAAGAAAGACGAAGGCGCAAAAGTTCCCGCCAGGATGGGACGAAGCCCGCGTCCGCGAGGTGCTCGCCCACTACGAGGCACAGACCGAGGACGAACAGGCCGCCGAGATCGAGGCGGCCCGCGAAGCCGAGGGGACGACCCTGATCTCCGTCCCGACGGACGTCGTCCCCGAGGTCCGCGCGCTGCTGGCGCGTCGGAATCAGAAGCGGCGGGCCTAAACTGGAAGAGGCCGACACGGGGACGAATATAGATATATAATAATTTAAGTATGTTTATGTCAAAATACGGAGCCTGGACATGTACGAGCGAATCACGACGAAGTGTCGCGACCTCCGCCACGTCATGGTTTTGTCGCGGGCCGACAAGACGGCGCTCTCGCTGATCGGCGAACGACTGTCCGGCGAGGACTCACACGTCGTTCAGAACGTTTTCCTGAGGGCCTTCAGGAATCGCGCGGCGATCGCGCCCCGCCTCGAACTCGCCCGCGCCGTCGGGGAGGCCGTCCGCGCGTTGGACGAGGATGCGGACCTATTGCCATACATGTATTCATTCGCGATCCACGAGGGCCCCCTGGCCTCGACGGGGGCCGGCGCCGTCGCGGGGATACGCATGCCCGGCGACGACTCCGGTCATTATTCGCTGCGGGCCGGCCTGGGGGTCTGCAAGCTGGAACGCCGCGGCGCCCCCGAGGACCGAGGCGGGTCCGCCGTCGACGTCCGCGATTGTCGGGGTCTCGCCACGTTGCCGACGAGCAACTGCGGCGACGTAATCCTCAAGAGGCGCAAGGTGGATTTGAGGGCGCCGGGGCTGCTCAAGGAATTGGGTCTCAAACTCGACGAATGGGACCGCGACGACGTTTCGCTGTCGTACGAGGAATTCCGGCGCGCGCCGCCGGAACGTTCCGAATCATGAAATCGGCGTCGGCCGTCATGCGGATCCGGCCCTTGGCGTCCGAAGTAGGTTGTACCGCGTTCCATCGAGCCGTCCCAGGGCGCGGGCCGGGGGATCCTGAGCGTCGCGGATTCATGGCGCGAACAGGACGACGCTGTATCGAATGCGCGGGTGGAACGGCGGTCGTCTGATGACGACGAAATCAACGTCCTCGACTTTCCCCAGGGACTCGAGGTCGCGAACCGCCTGGCCGACGCCGAGGTTGTAAACCGCCGGGAGCACCCGGACGCCGAGGCCGCGCCCCCTCCTGACGTCGAAATCCACGGGCGATACCGCGGATAGAAATGCCAACAAAAACAGAAATATGGCGAGCGCCTTCGCCCGCTTCGTGGGCCGGACCCTCACCCTCGCGTGGAGCAAGGCGAGGACCAGGATCAGGGAGAAGCACCAATCCAGGTTGCGCCCCCCCGACGTGAACAGGAGGGGGGAAACGAACATCAACGTCCAGAGGTTGTCCCAGCGCTCTCGGCTGAATCTGTCGCGCGGGCGCCGCTTTCCGGCCGAACCGTCGCCTGGCGGTCGAGCGTCCTTCGCGTTTTCCATGGTCCCACCTCCCGATTCGTCGAAAATCCGCGACGGCCGAGAAAGATGAAATCCCGCCCCGCGCCCCCGCGATCATGATCGTGGAAGGGTCTCTTTGACAATTCGGATGAATGGGCTCCCAAGGGCGGGAAGACGGGCGGGGGCGAACGCCCGCCGGATCGTCGATGGAACGCGGACGCGGTCGATCAACCTCGACGGCCGCTCGGAAAACCATGTCGACTTCGACGATCAAAGCCGATTTCCGGAGTGAAAACCAAGTCGCAACCGCCACGAAATCAAGATTTTAAGTCAACGAACCATCTAGGTTTCCCGGCGCGAACGAACCCAGGCGAAGCCGGGCGGTCGGGCGCGGCGGGGGAGCGGTTCAGGTACCCTCGCGCGGGGCGGCCTCCACGGCGTCGGGGTCGGGCTCGGGGTCGAGTCGGCCTTGCTCGGCGGAGCGGACCAGGTCGGCGAAGGCGCCGTCGGCCTGGAGGAGTTCGGCGTAGGGGCCGCTCTCCACCATCTCGCCGTCCTCGAAGACGAGGATTCGATCGCAGTTCAACAGGGTCGTCAGCCGGTGGGCGACCAGGATCACCGTGCGGTCGCGCCTCGCCGTCTCGATCGCGCGCTGGATCCTCCGCTCGCTGATGTTGTCCAGGGCCGACGTCCCCTCGTCCAAAATCAGGATCGGCGGATCCTTCAGGAAGATCCGCGCCAGCGCGATCCGCTGCCGTTGACCTCCCGAAAGGTTCTGCCCGCGCTCGGCGACGCGGGCCTGATAACCGCCCGGCATCATCATGATTTCGTCATGGATGCAGGCGTCCCGCGCGGCGGCCTCGATCTTCTCCGGGGTGACGTCGCGGCAGCCGTAGGCGATGTTCCGGGCCACCGTCCCGGAGAAGACGAACGGGTTCTGGCCGACGTACCCCACCAACTCGCCGATCGCCTCGCGGGTGACGCCCTCAAGCGGGACGCCGCCGAACCAGACCCGGCCCGTCGTGGGATGCGCCAGTCGCATCAACACTCGAAGCCACGTCGTCTTGCCGCAGCCGGAACGACCCGCCATGCCGATCGTCTCGCCGTGGCGGATCGTCAAGGAAAGGTCGACGAGCGCCCGCCGGCCTCCCTCGACGGTCCTGGGGTATCGCACCGAAAGGCCCTCGGCGACGAACAGCGGCCGGCCGATCTCCAGGACCGGCTCGCGGGGGTCGACCGGCTTGAACGACGGGTCGATCGGCTCGCGCAAGAGGTTGATGAGGTCGCCGACGCGGAGGCTGCTCTCGTGGGCCTCGTCGATGAAGCGGTGGACCTCGTTCAAGGGTGCCATCACGTTGAGGTACAATACCGAGAACGTGAAGATGTCTCCAATCGGAATCCGGCCGTGGATGTACAGGAAGACCGCCAGGGCCAGCACGACCAGATGGAAGAAGCCCTCGTTAAGCGCCTTGCCGCAGCCGAAGAACGACATCTGCAAGTGATGCGTCAACTCCATGGACCGCTTCCGCTCGGCCGCCCTGGCGACGCGGCGGACCTCGCGGCGGTGGGTGTTGGAGGCCCGGACGTAATCGATGCCGCCGAGCTGCTCGACCACCGTGCCGTCCATCCGCTCGCGAGTGCGCAGCAGGTCCAGCCGCACCCCCTTCTGCGTGACGATCTGAGCCACCGTCAACCCCAGGGAGACCGGCACGACGCCGAGCATCGCCAGCGCCACCCAGGGTTGCTGGGTCAGGACGTAGAAGATCGCGAACCCCCCGGTGAACAGGGCCGGGACGAAGTCGAGAAAGCCGATGCGCAGGAAGCGGACGAAGCCGTCGGCGCTGCGGGTGACGCGGCCGTAGAGGGCGCCGACCTGGTCCTGGGCCAGGGTGGTCAAATCCACCTTCATCAGATGGGCCACCAGACGCACGTTCATGTCCTTGTCGATCCGAGTGCAGGCCCGCTCGACGAGGTACCGGCGCAGGACGTTCATGGTCTCGCGGACCAAATACCCCAGGCCGATGAGGGTCAGGTAGAACGTGGCGACTCGGACGACCTGGTCCGCGGGGGGACGGACGCCGTCGGCGGCGGGTCCCACGGCGTTGACCAGCTCGCCCAGGAAGACGCCGACGGCCGTGCCGCCGACGCTCGCCAGGCTCATGACGGCCAGGGCCGACCCCAGGGAGAGCCGATGCCGCCATGGGACCAGCCGCCACACCTGCCGGCCTCGGCGGCGGATCCGTCCCAGTTCGCGCCCCACCTCGCGCAATCGACTCGCCACGCTTGCTCGCGCCATCGCCACTCCCGCCCCAGGGTCGAACCGGTTTCAAGCGGAGCGCCGCGATTTTCGCGCCGCTCCTGGATCATGGTACGGATCGGCCGGTCCTTCCCGCGAGACGAGCCGCCGAGACGGCGAATGTTCGGCTCGTCGAGGGGGCGCGGCGGGCGATCCTCAAAGAATTGTAAAACTCGGGTGGAACTCCCCACGCTTCCCTGGGAAACCGCGTACTAAGGATTTGAACGACGGGGCCTCGCTCGGGGCCCCTCCCCGAGGGATCCGACGGGACGCCCGCGATCGTCGAGGGCTTTCGCCCGACGTCGCCGACGTCCCGTTCGTCCGCTTCCCGGGGCCGGCCCGAGGCGTCCTCCTCGGCGCGCCTTTTGCGGACGGGTCGACGCGGTGATTCGTCAGGTTTCGCGGGAGGTCGCCCATCCATGTTTTCAAAAGAGGGTCACTTGAGTCACGTGTCGATCGCCGACGCCGATATCGCTCCGTCCGCCGCCGCCCCCGTCGCGGAGCCGGTTTCCTCGCGGCGCGACCCCATGGCCGCGCGAAGGTCGTCGTGCGAGGAGTCCCTGGTGGTGGACGAACGATCCGGAATCCGGCCCGCCCGCGCCGTCGAATCCAAGTTGACCAGTCTGCTGAAGGAGGCCTCGATGCCGGCCAGCCGACTTCAGATGCGAGCCATGCTCAAGGCGCGCTGAGGCCCGAAATCGGGCCCGCCGCTTGCCGCTCTGTCTAAAAGAGCGAGGAAGCACGAGGACGACATCCCTTCTCCCCTTGTGCAAGATTATTCGTGAGTGACGTAAGTCCAAGAACGATCCCGGATGCCTCGTCCGATCACCCAACCGTCCAATGACTTAGGGCGGCCTTGGGCTGATTTGCGACAACACCCGGCACCATAACGATTTACGAGTCCCACGAATAATCTTGCCTTGTGGGAGAAGGGATTAAGCATGTTCGTTCCCGGCGGTTTTCGATGGATCGGCGTCCCGCGCGTCCCGCCTGGAAATCGCGCACGCGGGGCCTACTCGCGCGGCGTGGAGATCACGACCTCCACGGATCGTCTTCGGCCGTCGTCGACCAGGGGGATCGTCGGATCGTCCCGGGGCTCGTCGTCGATGGCGACCCAAACGCGACCGCGTTCCAGTCCCTCGGGGTTCTTGACGCGGACGTCGTACACGGTCGAGCCGTGGCGGTACTCGAAGGCGAACTCCCGCCAGGACGCCGGGACGCGCGGGTCGACGATCAGGCGGTCGCCCCGGCGGCGGACGCCGAGGATCGATTCCACGGCCGCCTGGTACAGCCACCCCGCCGAGCCGGTGTACCACGTCCAGCCGGCGCGGCCGACGTGGGGGGGGATCGCGAGGACGTCGCCGGCCAGGGCGTAGGGCTCGGCCTTGTAAGTTCGAACGTCGTCCTTGCAAGTCGAGTGGTTGATGGGATTGAGAATCCGGAACAATTTCAGGGCGAGTTCCCCGCGTCCCAGGCCGGCGAACGCCTGGACGACCCAGGCGGCGGCGTGGGTGTACTGGCCGCCGTTCTCGCGGACGCCCGGCGGGTAGCCCTGGATGTAGCCGGGGCTCGGCGCGGAGCGGTCGAACGGGGGGGCCAACAGCAGGATCAGGCGTTCGGGCTCGCGGACGAGAAGCTCCTCCACGGCGGCCATCGCCCGGGTCGAACGCTCGACGGGGGCCTCGGCGAACACCGACCACGACTGCGGTAGGGAGTCGATCCGGCACTCCGAGGCGGCGACCGTCCCCAGGGGCGAGCCGTCGTCGAAGTAGCCGCGGCGATACCAACCGCCGTCCCAGCCGTGGGCCTCGACGGCCGCGGCCAGGGCGTCGGCCTCGGCCCGCCAGCGGGAGCCGCGGCCGGCGTCGCCGCGCGACTCGGCGAGGGGGGCGAACCGCCGCAGGGTCGCGATCAGGAACCAGGCCAGCCAGACGCTTTCGCCCGCGCCGCCGATCCCCACCCGGTTCATGCCGTCGTTCCAGTCGCCGCTTCCCATCAGCGGCAGCCCATGAGCGCCGCGCGGCGAGGAGCGGTCGAGCGCCCGGGCGCAATGTTCGTACAGCGAGGCCCCCGGCGCGACGTCGGGAAGGCGGAAGTCGTCCTCCCGGTCGGCCGCCAGCGGGGGGGCGGAGAGGAACGGGACGTCCTCGTCGAGCACGGCGGCGTCGCCGGTCGCCTCGACGTAACGGGCCGCGACGAACGGCAGCCAGAGGTAATCGTCGGAGCATCGGGTCCGGACGCCGCGGCCGTCGACCGGCCGCCACCAATGCTGGACGTCTCCCTCCTCGAACTGCCGCGAGGCGTGCAAAAGGATCTGTCGGCGGGCGAGGTCGGGCGCGGCGTGAAGGACCGCCAGCGCGTCTTGAAGCTGGTCGCGGAAGCCGAAGGCGCCGCTCGACTGGTGGAACCCCGTCCGGCCCCAGAGGCGGCAGCTTACGACCTGGTAAAGCAGCCAGCGGTTGACCAGGAGGTCGAAGGCGGGCTCGGGGGTGCGGACCCGGATCGCGTCCAGGAGTCGGTCCCAGCCGGCCTTGACGCGCCGGAGGGCGGCGTCGGCGCCGACGTCGCGGGCGTGGGCCAGGTGTTCGCGGGCCTGGGAGGGGGAGTCGGCCCAGCCCAGGAGGAAGACGATTTCGACGGCCTCGCCGGGGCCGAGGTCGAACCTGGTTTGCACGGCGCCGCAGGGGTCCAGACCGGCGCCGACGCGGCCGGAGAGTTCCGCCCGCGCCATCGCCTCGGGCCTGGCGAGGGAGCCGTGACGGCCGAGGAACTCGCCGCGGTCGCCGGTCAGAAAACGCGGGCGGCGGTCGACGTCGAGGAACGCGACGCCGCCGGCGTACTCCTCGCGGAAGTCGTCGCGGGCCAGAAGCGCTCCGGTCCGAGGGTCGACCGTCGTGACGACGTGGGGGGCGGAGCGGTCGCGGAACGTCCCCAGCACCCATTCGGCGAAGAACGTGGCGGAGAGCCGGCGGGGGGAACCGCCGGGGTTTTCCACGTGAAGGCGCAGGTACTTGATCGGCCGATCGGGGTCGACGAAGACGTCGAGCCGTTGGCGAAGGCCGCGGAGGTTCCGCTCGAAGGAGGAGTATCCCTGGCCGTGGCGGACCAGGACCGGGCCTGGCGAGGGGATCGGCAGCGGGGTGGGGCACCAGACGTGGCCGTCGTCCTCGTCGCGGAGGTAGACCGCCTCGGCGGCGGGGTCGGCGATCGGGTCGTCGCTCCAGGGGGTCAGGCGGTTGGCCTGGGAGTCCCCGGCCCAGGTCGTCCGGAGGCCCGCCTCGGTGACGAGCGTTCCGAACGTCGGGTTGGCGATCACGTTGCTCCAGGGGAGCGGGGGGAGCGCCGGGCGGCGGGCGGGGGCGTCGATCAATACGACGTATTCACGGCCGTCGGGGGTGAAGCCGCCCAGGCCGTTGAAGAACGCGAGGTCGTCGGGCGCGGCGACGGGTTCGTCGACGTGGGGGGCGCCGCGCGGGGAGGCGGTGAGCGGCTCGGGGGTCTCGAAGGCCCAGTCGCCCGGGTCGATGGCGTCGGCGAGCGCGCCGTCGTCGGCGTCGAGCGTCACTCGGGCCGCGGCGCGGAGCGCCTCGCGATCGGAGGCCGCCAGCGACGCGCCCCGGATCACTCGGGCGCCTCCGGGCGGACCCTGGTGGTCGGCGGCGCCGGTCTCGCGGGCGACGGTCTCGATCGGTTCGGCCAGGCCGGGGCCGTCGGAGTCGTCCAGGAAGACCGGCTCGAAGTCCAACCCGTGGCGTCCCAGGTAGGCGCGGGCCGAGAGGAGTTGGCGGGCGACCGTCAGTTCCGACGCGGTCGCGACGCGGAGCAGGGCGATCGGCCGGCGCGCGTCGATCCCGAGGCGGGCGAGGGTCCGCGATCCCGGCTCGACCGGCGGGTCGGGCGCCGGTCGGGCGCGGCCGGCCGATCCGTCGAAGATCAACCGCGAGGCCAGCCGCTGGAACAGGTGGGCCTCCTCGGGCGAGCGCTCGCGCCAGCCGTGCTCGGCGCGGCGACGGGCCCAGGCCAGCTCGAAGGCGCGGGCCGAGGCGCTGGGGCCGTGGTACTGATCGGCCAGGGCGACGGCGCCGGCGCGGCTCTCGGCGACGGCCGTCGCGAACGCCAGGACGACCGTCCCGCCGGGGGCGAGGACGAACCGGCGGCGGAGGCTGAAGATCGGGTCCAGGACCGCGCCCGAGCCGCCGGAAAGCTCCGCTCCGGGGTCGAGGGCCGCGGGGTCGGCGACGGAGCGGCCCCGGCCCAGGAACGCGGCCCGGTCGGTCTCGAACGTGGTCGCGCCGACCAGTCGACAGCCGGCGGCCGAGGCGTCGACGGCCAGGACGTGGACGGCCCACGCCGGCTTCTCGCGGGGCGACCGCGGCCGGCGGCGGGCGAGCAGCGCGGCCGAGCCGGGGAGCCACTCGGTCTCCACGAACAGCTTGTGGAACCCCGGATGCGCCAGGTCGTCGTCATGGCGGGTCAGGACGACCTCCAGATAGCTGGAGACGTCCAGCTCGCGCGGCTTCGAGTCGTGGTTGAACAGGGTCAGCCGGCGGACCTCGGCGAACGATTCGGGGGCGACGGCGACCTCCATCAAGCTCTCGATCGCGCCGTCGCGGCGGCGGAACGCGGCCTTGTCGGCGGCGAAGACGATCTCGTCCTCGTCGGCGGGGCGGCAGACCGGCTGGAATCCGGCCGACCAGTAGGCGCCGGCCTCCACGTCCCTGATATAGAGGAACGCGCCGTAAGCCTCGCGGGTCGGGTCCTCGCGCCAACGGGTCACGTCGAGCCCGCGGCAGACGCTGTAGCCGGAGCCGGCGTTGGTGAGCATGACGTGGTAGTCGCCGTTGGACAGCAGGTGCGTCCGCGGCGAGGCCGTCTCCGGGGTGGTCAGGCGGCGGCTCAGGAGGCTGGGAGGGGCGGGGCGCTCGGCCGCGGCGGCCTCGGCGTCGGCCTCGGCGGCCTCCAGGAGCGTCGCATCCAGGTCCACCAGGGGCGTGTCGCGGGGGACGCGCTCCTGCAAGAGCAACTCCGCGGCGCGAATCATGGGCTCGGCGTGGAACCGGCGGGGCATGACGTCGCCCAGGACCACGTTCGTCGCGGCGACCAGGCTCATCCCCTGATGGTGGCTCATGTACGAACGCACGACCTCCGAGCGCGCGCCCGCCGGCAGCCGCGACGGGGTGTAGTCGATCGCCTCGTACCAGCCGAAGGGGCCCTCGGCCCCTTCCGCGGAGAGCCGCTCGAGGTTGGCGACGGCCGCGGCGGGGTCGATCATCGCGGCCATCGCGGTGGCGTAGGGGGCGATCACTTGATCCAGGTCGAGCCCCTGTTTCAGTCCCAGTCCCGGAGTCCCGAACGCCTGGTAGCGATGGTCGCCGTCGGCGTAACGGGCGGAGAAGGCCGATTCCGAGATCCCCCACGGCAGACCCAGCCGGCCGGCATACTCGATCTGACGCGCCACGGCGGTCTCGCACGCCTCGGCGAGGACCGTGCCGGGTAGGCCCTTGAGGAACAGCCGGGGCATCAGGTACTCGAACATCGTGCCGCCCCAGGAGATCAGGCCGATCCTCCCGGCGGCGCGGACGAACGGCCGGCCGAGCTGGAACCAGTGCTTGCGGTGGGCCTCGCCGCGGGCGATCGTCAGGTAGCTGGTCAGGCACGCCTCCGACGCCAACAGGTCGTAGCACGCCCCGTCGAGCCGTCCCAGCGAGAGGTCGCAGCCGATGGCGTAGAGATGCCGCTCCTTCTTGTAGAGTGGGCGGAAGTCCATTTCCCGGCCCATCGCCTCGGCCCGCGCCGCCAGCGCTTGGAGCCGGCGGACCAGCGCCGCGGCCGCCGGTCGCGAGGCCGAAAGCGCCGCCAGGGTCGGGACCGCCGTCGTCTCGAACCCCTCGCCGCCCAGGAGCGAGTCCAGGTGGCGGCGGTGCTCCACGACCTGCTCAAGCGCCTTGCGCGCCCAGACCTCGGCCGTCGCGGCGTCGCCGGATCGGGAGGGGTCGGCGGCGAGGGTCTCGGCGAGCCGTTCGGCCTCGTCCTCGGCGAGGTCCAGCCAGCTTCGCCAGTCGGGAAGGTCCGCGGGGGGAGGGTCGATCAGCGCCTTGAGCCGCGAGCCGTCCAGGCCGCCGGACTCAAGCGCCAGGTTCAGGGCGTCGTCGAGGCCCAGGGCGATCGCGGGGCCGACGATCGGCGCGTCGATCTTCTCCAGAAGCCCCCGCCGTAGCGTCGTCAGGCAGCCCAGCAGGTTGCCGCTGTCGACCGTCGAGACGTACAACGGCGGCAGCGGCTCCAGGGTCTGGGTGTGGTACCAGTTGTAAAAATGGCCCCAGCGCCGCTCCAGGCGGTCGAGCGCGTCGAAGGTCTTCTCCAGGCGGTCGAGCGCGCTCGCCAGGGGGAGGTATCCCAGGTCCTCGGCCGCCAGGGTGGAGACGAGCAGGAGCCCCATGTTCGTCGGCGAGGTCCGATGGGCGACCCTGCCGTCGGGGGCCTCCTGGAAGTTGTCGGGGGGGAGCCAGTGGTCCTCCTCGCCGACGAACGTCTCGAAGTATCGCCAGGTCTTCCGCGCCAGCCGCCTAAGCGCCCGGCGGTCGTCGGCCGAGAGCGGCTTTTCGACCTTTGGCAAGGGCCGGCTGATCAAGTAGGCGATCAGCGGCGAGAGCAGCCACGCCAGGAGGATCGGCCCGGCCGTCCAGAGCGCCTGGGGCCTCAGCCACGCCGACGCCGAGGCGATCACGACCGCCGCGGCCGACGCCGGCCACATCGCCCTCGCGAACGTCTCGAACGAGCCCCCCAACCGTTGCTCGGTCGACGCGGCGGTCTCCCATTCGAGCATCCGTTCATGACTGACGAACTGACGGAAGAGCGTCCGCGCGATCGCGTCCAAAGCCTGCCGCGCCTGGTCCGGCAGAAAGGCCAGCGACAAAAGCGACTGCCCCGCCAGCGACCCCGCGGCGTCGACGCCCCCTCGGAACGGGCCCAGCGACCCGCTCTTGATCGCGCCGTAAACCGCCGCGATCAGCCACTTGAGGACCGGCGTCCCCACCACCAAGAGCGCCAGCGCCGTCCAGAGCCAGGCGGGGCCCGGCGCGACGGTCCAGCCCAGGGCCAGCATCAGGACGATCGCCGGCGGGGTCAGGCTGCGACGGAGGTTGTCCAGGAGCTTCCAGCGCTCCATCAGCGGCAGGGGGTTGGGCCGCGACTCGCCGCCGGGGAGCGGGACCGTCCTCCCCAGCCAGGGGAGGAGCTGCCAGTCGCCACGGATCCAGCGGTGCTCGCGGCGGGCGTAGGCGTGGTAGCGGGCCGGGAAGTCGTCGAAGACCTCGGTGTCGCTCAAGAGCCCGCAGCGCGCGTAGTTCCCCTCGATCAGGTCGTGGCTGAGGATCCGGTCGTCGGGGAAGATCTCGCCGACGGCGCGCTCGAAGGCGTCGACGTCGTACACCCCCTTGCCGGTGAAGCTGCCGACGCCGTACAGATCCATGTACGAATCCGACGCGGCCGTCGAGTACGGGTCGATGCCGCCGCCGGAGGCCAGCAGCCGCGCGAAGTACGAATGGGTCGCGGCCGTCAGGTGGAAGTTCACCCGCGGCTGAAGCACGCCGTAGCCTTCCAGGACCCTCCCGGTCGCCGGGTCGAACCGCGGCCGGTTCAGCGGGTGCGCGATCGCCCCCACCAGCCGAAGCCCCGTGTCGCGCGGCATCTGGGTGTCGGAGTCCAGCGTCACGACGTACCGGAACCGCGGCAGCCTGGACGGATCGACGCTTAAAACCTCGTAGCTCCCCACCGGCCCGCCGCGGAGGATCCGGTTGAACTCCGAGAGCTTGCCGCGCTTCCGCTCCCATCCCATCCACGAGCCTTGCGACGGGTTCCACAGCCGCTTGCGGTGGAAGAGGTGAAAGAGGTCCTCGCCGCCGGGCTCGACGTAGCGCGCGTTGAGCGCGCGGAGGCGTTCCAGCGCGTCGTCGATCAGCGCCTGGTCGTCGGGCATGCGTTCGGCGGGGGCGTCGGCGAAGTCGGTCAAAAGCGCGAACCGAAAGCCGGGGTCGGGGTTGGAGAGGTAGTGAATCTCCAGCCGCTCCAGAAGCGCCGCGGCGTGATGGGGCTTCGTCAGCATGGTCGGGATCACGACGAACGTCCGGAACTCGTCGGGGATCCCGGCCTTGAACTCCAATTTGGCGAGCACTCGCGGCGGCAAGAGGAGCGTCAGCGCGTGGTTGACCATGCCGACGGCGAACTCGGCCGCGGGCGCCGCCAGGAGCGCGAGGACCGCCAGCGTCGCCCAGCCGCCCAGCGCCGACCCTCCCGCCAGCCGGACGAACGCCGCGGCGACGATCGCCCAGACGACGGCGATCGAGCCGAAGTAGACGAGGTTCGGCCGCGACCGCGACCACTCCAGAAGCCGCTCCCCCAGGGGGCCGCGGTAGGGGAAGCCGGCGCGAAGGTCTTTCAGGCCGTCGTCGATCAGCCAGAAGGCGACGCAGCGGCGGCGGTGGTCGGCCGGGTCGGCGGCGGCGGCCAGCGCGACGGCCCGGCGGGCGACGACCGCCTCGACGGTCCCGGAGCCCCGCGCCACCCGTTCCACCATCTTGCGGCAGCGGTCGCGGGTGGCGAAGTCCTGGCGTTCGTAACAGCCCGAGGGGTCCCCGAGCAAGATCTTCTCGACGACGCTTCGTTGCTCGAAGAAGCCGTTCCAGTCGACGGCCGACAGCAGCCGAAGCCCCACGACGCAGTTGCCGACGGTCACCTGGTTGGCCGCCTGCCGCGCGTTCTCGGCGGCGGCGACCGCGTCGACGTCCACCCCCAGGCCGCGGAGGCGCTCCACCACGTCCCCGGCGGCCGGGGCGGTCGACTCCGGGGCGCGCGGGGCCTGGATCAAGCGGGCCACGAACGGGCCGGAGGGCGCGCCCGGCGGCGGGCCCGCGCTCTCGGCGGCGGCCAGCCAGGCGTCGGCCCGCGACCGCTCGCCCCACGACCAGAGCATTTCGTCGGCCAGCCGGCGGAGGTCCTCCAGAAGCACCAGCCGGAGCATGGTGGGAAGCGCCCAAAGCTCGCCGATGGTCAACTCGGCGCGCTCCTGGAAAGCGGCGGCGAAGCGATGGATCCGGGCCTCGTCGAACTCCGCGTCGGTGTGCGCCACCAGCGCCGCGGCGATCGCGTAGACGCGCGGATGGCCTTTCAGCGGCGTGGCCGCCAGCTTGGGGAGGACCGCGTCGTAGCCGTGAGGCATGTCGCGGCGGACCTCCTTGAGCACCTCGTCGACGATGTGGAAGTTGTCCAGCAGCCAGTCGACGTCGATGCCGTGGGCGTGGGGCTCGCCGTCGAGGATCCGGGCGTGGACCTTCCCGAGCGCCTTGCCGTTGTCGGCGAACCGCTTCAAAAGCGGGCTGACGGCGCGGCGGGCCGGGGCGAGCGCGGCGGCGTCGGCCAGGGCCCTCGCCGCTTGCTCCAGCCGGCCGGCGCCGAGCATCTCCCCGCGGATCGGCCCCGGCCGCCGGGGGTCCAGGCATTCGATCCACGCCCGCTCCGAGTCGTCCGCGCCGGCCGCCGGGGCCCCCGCTTGCGATGCGCTCATTCCGTCGTTCTCGTCCCCAGAGGCGTCGCGCGGATCGGGCCTCCGTCGCCCGCGTCCGCGAAAAATCGCGAGCGTGGATCTTAGCAGAAACCGCCCCGACGCGGCAGCGCGGCGACGTCCGCCGCTTGCCGTCGACCGCCGTCGCGGATAGGCTTCGTCGCAACGGAGGAAAAGGCCATGAGGCGCGTCGACGGCCGCTCGCTCTGGATCGGTCCCGCGGGGGACCCGCGCGATCCGCTCCGGCTGGCCGAGGCCGGCGTGGCGGCGGCGGTCGACCTGGCGCTGAACGAATCGCCGGCGGTCGTCCGGCGCGATCTGATCGCCTGCCGGTTCCCGCTGGTCGACGGCGCGGGGAACCCGCCATGGCTTTTGCGCGCGGCGGTCGCGACGGTCGCCGGGCTTCTCCGCGACGACGTTCCGACCCTGGTCTGTTGCGGCGGCGGCATGAGCCGCGCGCCGGCCGTCGCCGCCGCGGCGCTCGCGCTGGCGCGCGGGATCGATCTCGACGAGGCCCTCCGACTGGCGACCCGCGACGGCCCGGCCGACGTCTCCCCCGCCCTATGGCGCGAACTTCTCGCCGCGACGCTCCGCCGCGACGGGCCTTGATGCGATCGCCCCGAACGTGCAACAATTGATCGACGCGACGGCCGAACCGACTCGTCGCGCCCGCCCCCTTTCGCCCCTTGCGAGCATGGGACCCACCCTCGGACGCGGGAGTCGCATCACGATGAACCGAATCGCGGCGTGTGTCGGGGCGATGGCGACGATGGCGGCGGCGGCCCTCGCGGCGGCCGACGACCAGGACAAGGTCGACTACAACCACGACGTCCGGCCGATCCTCTCGAAAACCTGCTTCGCCTGCCACGGCTCCGACGAATCCACCCGCGCCGCCGAACTGCGGCTGGACCTGAAGGACGAAGCCTTCAAGGAGACCGAGGACCGCGACCCGGCCATCGTCCCCGGCGATCCCGAGGGCTCGGTCATGATCGAGCGGATCACCGACGAGGACGACACCCTCCGCATGCCTCCGCGCAAGACCGGCCCGCGACTGGCCGCGGAGGAGATCGCGATCCTTGAGAAGTGGATCGCCCAGGGCGCCGAGTACGCCGAGCATTGGGCCTTCGTCCCGCCCAGGGCCGTCGCGACGCCCGCCGTCTCCGACCCCTCCTGGGTCCGCGATCCGCTCGACGCCTTCATCCTCGCCCGGCTCGACGCCGAGGGGCTCAAGCCCTCCCCCGAGGCCGACCGCGCCACCCTCGTTCGACGCCTGAGCCTGGACCTTCGCGGCCTGCCGCCGACGCCGGAGGAGGCCCGCGCCTTCGTCGACGACCCGGCCCCCGACGCCTACGACCGCGCCGTCGACCGCTTCCTGGCCGACCCCGCCTTCGGCGAGCGCTGGGCGCGGCCCTGGCTCGACCTGGCCCGCTACGCCGACTCCGCCGGCTACGGCTCCGACCCCCTCCGCACCATCTGGGGCTATCGCGACTGGCTCGTCGCCGCCCTCAACGCCGGCCAGCCCTACGACGAGTTCACCATCGACCAACTCGCCGGCGATCTCTTGCCGACCCCCACCGAAGCCCAGCGCGCCGCCACCGCCTTCCACCGCAACACGATGACCAACACCGAAGGCGGCACCGACGACGAGGAGTTCCGCGTGGCCGCGGTCAAGGACCGAGTCGACGTCACGTTCCAGGCGTGGATGGGCCTGACGATGGGATGCGCCAAGTGCCACTCCCACAAGTACGACCCGATCACCCAGGAGGAGTACTACTCCGCCTTCGCCGTCTTCAACCAGACGGCCGATACCGACCAGCCCAGCGAGGCCCCGGTGATGCCCTGGATCACCCCGGACGTCGCGGCGAACCAGGCCCGTTTGGACGTCGAGCTGGCCGAGTTGAAGTCGAAGCTCGCCGCCAGCCCCGACGACAAGGCGCTCAAGGACCAGATCGCCAAGGTCGAGAAGCAAAAGGCCGACGTCCCCACCCTGCCGATCATGGTCGAACTCCCCCCCGAGAAGCATCGGACGTCCCACGTCCTGATGAAGGGGAACTTCCTCGACCCCGGCCCCGAGGTCCAGGCCGGGCTTCCCAGGGCGCTGGGCCCCGAGGTCGAGGGGCCCGTCGACCGCATGACGCTGGCGAAGTGGCTGGTCGACCGCCGCAACCCGCTGACCGCCCGCGTGGCCGTCAACCGGACCTGGGCGACCCTCTTCGGCGCGGGGATCGTGGAGACCGAGGAGGACTTCGGCACCCAGGGCGAACCGCCGAGCCACCCGGAGATGCTCGACCGTCTCGCCATCGACTTCATGGACTCGGATTGGGACGTCAAGAGGCTGATCCGACGGCTCGTGACGTCGGCCGTCTACCGGCAGTCGTCGAGCGTCGGACCCGATGCCCTGAAGAAAGACCCCAAGAACCGGCTCCTCTCCCACGCCTCCCGCGTCCGCCTGGACGCCGAGCAGGTGCGCGACCAGGCGCTGGCGCTTTCGGGGCTGCTGTCGCGGAAGGTCGGCGGGCCCAGCGTCTTCCCCAGGCAGCCGGAAGGGCTCTGGCAGGCCGCGTTCAACGGCCAGCGCACCTGGGCCACCAGCCAGGGGGCCGACGCCTACCGCCGCGGCCTGTACACCTTCTGGCGGCGCACCGTGCCGTACCCGTCGATGGCCTCCTTCGACGCCCCCAGCCGCGAAGTCTGCGCCATCAAGCGGATCCGCACCAACACCCCGCTCCAGGCGCTCGTGACCCTCAACGATCCGGTCTACGTCGAGGCCGCGCAGTCGCTGGCGCGTCGGATCGTCGCCGAGGGGGGCGCGACGGTCGAGGATCGCGCGCGCTACGGCCTGGAACTCTGCCTGGGCCGTCCGCCTCGCGACGAGCAGGTCGCGCCGTTGCTCGCGCTGCACGCCGCGCAGTCGGAGCGCTACCGGAGCGACCCGGACGCCGCGAGGGCCATGGCGACCGACCCCATGGGCCCGCTCCCCGACGGCGCCGACGTCGCCGATCACGCCGCCTGGACGGCCGTCGCCAACGTGCTCTTGAATCTGGACTTCGTTCTGACCCGGGGGTGACGCCGTGAGCCTCGACGCGAACCTGAGCCTGGAACAGTCCCTCCGCCTGCGACTCGCCAGGGCCGAGACCCGCCGCCAGTTCCTCAAGCGCTCCCAGACCGGCCTGGGAGCGCTGGCGCTGGCGTCCCTGACGGGCCCCGACCGCCCCGCCCGCGGCGCCGACCTCGCGCCTGGGACCGCGCGGACGCGACCGGCCAGGGCGAAAAGCGTCATCTACCTCCACATGTCCGGCGGGCCGCCGCAACAGGATCTCTTCGACTACAAGCCGCTGCTGGTGAAGCACAACATGGAGCTTTGCCCGGAGGAGTTGCTGAAGGGGCAGCGGTTCGCGTTCATCAAGGGCCGCCCCAAGATGCTGGGGACGCCCTACAAGTTCGCCCCCCGCGGCCGAAGCGGCCAGATGATGAGCGACCTTCTGCCCCACATGGCCGACGTCGCCGACGAGATCACCGTCATCCGCTCCATGGTCACGACCGAGTTCAACCACGCCCCCGCCGAGTTGTTCGTCTTCACCGGCTCCCCCCGCAACGGCGCGGCGTCGATGGGCTCGTGGATCACCTACGGGCTGGGGTCGGAGAACCAGGACCTTCCCGGCTTCGTGGTGATGATCTCCGGCGGCACCGACCCCACCGGCGGCAAGGCGCTGTGGAGCACCGCCTACCTCCCCAGCGTCTTCCAGGGGGTGCAGTGCCGAACCGTCGGCGATCCGGTCCTCTACGTCGGCGACCCCAAGGGGATGACCCGCGCCGACCGCCGCCGCACCCTCGACGCCTTGGACCGCCTCAACCGTCTGGAGGCCGACGAGCACGGCGACCCGGAGACGCTCACCCGGATCAGCCAGTACGAGCTGGCCTTCCGGATGCAGGCGTCGGTCCCCGACGCGATGGACGTAAGCCGCGAGCCCGAGTCGATCCGCGAGGAGTACGGCGCGGTCCCGGGCGCGGCGTCGTTCGCCAACAACTGCCTGCTGGCCCGCCGGCTGGTGGAGCGGGGCGTCCGCTACGTCCAGTTGTTCGACTGGGGATGGGACTGCCACGGCACCGGCCCCGGCGACGACATCGTGCAGCACCTCCCCCGGAAGTGCCAGGACGTGGACCGCCCGGTCGGCGCGTTGGTCCGCGACCTGAAGCGCCGGGGGCTGTTGGACGAGACCATCGTCGTCTGGGGAGGCGAGTTCGGCCGCACGTCGATGAACGAGGCCCGCGGCGGCTCGACGTTCCTGGGACGCGACCACCACCCCCACTGCTTCACCCTCTGGGTGGCCGGCGGCGGCTTCAAGGCCGGCGCGTCGGTTGGATCCACCGACGATTTGGGCTCGTCGATCGTCGAGGATCCCGTGCCGGTCCACGACCTTCAGGCGACGATCCTGCACCTGTTGGGGATCGACCCGTTCACCTTCCGCTTCCCCTACCAGGGGCTGGAGCAGCGCCTCATCGGCGTGGAGGACGGCGTCCGGATCCGCAAGGACTTGATCGCCTGAACCGGGCTCGGGTCGCGGCCCGGCGGCGGTTGGCGGTAGACTGGACGGGTCGCCCGGAACGGCTCCGGCGCGACCATCCCACCACCGCCCGAAGCCCCCGCGCCATGACGACCACCCCATCGCAAGAGAACCCCGATCGCTCCTGGACGGCCGACGGCCCCGAACCGACGCCCGCGCCTCTGGGGCCGGCGCCGACGCCGCGGCCGTTTCGACGCGGCGTGAATGGTCGCCGGTTCATCCTCGGCTCGCTGGCGGCGATGGTCGTCACCTGGGCGATCCTCTTCGCGATCCTGGCGCCGTGGATGCGCACGCGCGACAAGCGGATCCAGTTCGGCGTCAAGGAGGTCGCCCCGCTGGTCCTGAAGTTCCAGCGGATCGACCCGCCGGGCGTCGAGCCGAGGGACTGGGACCGCGCCTTGAGCGACACCCGGCTCCTGGTCGTGGACGCCGCCACCCCCGGCAAGCTGACCGTCGAGGAGGAGACGGCGATCCGCGACGACATCCAGGCCGCGCTCGACCGCGCCAGGGCCCGCCCCGAAACGGCCGTCCGCGAGCTGGCCGGAGTGTGGGACCGCCTCGCCGCCGCCGCCGAGAAGGTCCGCCCCGCCGGCTCCCAGGACCTCGACCGCAGCCACCCCCGCCCCCCGATCCTGCCGACGCCCGAAAGCCCGAACTGACGCGAAACCCATAAGTTGAGTTTGGGCGAGAGCCACCAGGAGACGACCCATCAGGCTTTCTTAACCAAGGCGCTGCCATCCACGAAGGCCGTCGCCAATCGCTCGCGCTCCCTCCGCAAGCTCTTGAAGGAGTTGGACGCGCTGCTGCGGGCGGCTCGGGGGCGCGGGGCGGTTTGACAGGGGGGCGGGGGCGATCCACAATGGATTGAGTGAGCGGGAGGGCCGCGCGCGGAGGGCGGGATGGCCGAGGAACCGGACGTCGACGCGGCGGACGCGGCGGACGCGGAGCATCCGCGCAAGCGCTCGCGCGTTCGAAGGTGGTCGAGGCACGGCTTGAAGGCCCTGGCCGCGCTGACGGCGTTCTGGCTGCTGCTGGCCTATCTGATCGCGCCGTTCTTCTGGACCCACTACGAACACCACCCGGCCATGATCGACGCCCCCAGGGTCTCCTTGACCGCCCAGGGGATCCCCGGCGACCCGCTCAACGTCGGCCTGATCGGGTCGAAAGAGGAACTCGTCAAGGCGATGACCGCCGCGGGCTGGGATCCCGCCGACCCGGTCACGCTCAGGACCAGCCTGGAGATCGCCGACAGCGTGCTCCTGGGCCGGCCGTACCTCGACGCCCCCGTGAGCCCGCTGTTCGTCTTCGGCCGCAAGCAAGACCTGGCGTTCGAGAAGCCCGTCGGCTCAAGCGCCAGGCAACGCCACCACGTCCGGTTCTGGAAATCGACCGAGTTGGGCCAGGGGGGCGCGCCGCTCTGGATCGGCGCGGTGACGTTCGACAGAAGCGTCGGCTTGAGCCACCGCACCGGCCAGATCACCCACCACGTCGGCCCGGACGTCGACGCCGAGCGCGACGCCCTGATGGCCGGCCTCGGCCGTCGCGGGTCGCTCCGCGAGATCTTCCAGGTGACCGGCGTGGGCGCGACCCTCTTCGGTCGCAACGGCGGCGGCGACCGCTACTACACCGACGGCGAGCTGACCGTCGGCGTCCTCGCCGCACCCGGGACCAGGGACGAAACGCCCGAGCCCCTCGCCAACCCGCCCGTCATCCGACTCAAGGAACAACTCTGGTCCGCCGTCAAGCCGATGCTGGACTCGATCCGCGACGGCAAGCCGGACGGCTGATCCGCCTCGATGTTCCGTCGAAAGCCCACCTCCTGATCGGAAGACCATGAACCACGGAGTCACGGAGGACACCGAGAGCAGAGAGGTCGAGGAAGATGCTGAATTTCATAAAAAACTCCGAATGTTCTCATGATCTGAGTTCCGCCGACTCTGATTCCTCTCCGTGACTCCGTGGTTCCTATTCCCCCGGCCATCAGGTTTTCGACGCATCGCCGCCTCGGGAGGCCGCCGCATGTCCCAGACGTCCGAAGCCGCCGCCGCGTCCGTCCCAGGCCCCGCGCGGAAGATTCCGCGGAGTCGGCTCTGGCTGTTCCGGCTCGTCACGTTGCTGGTCCTCGTCGCGGGACAGGAGGCGTTGTTCCGGATCATGTTCCCGCGGCCGGAGGTCGTCGGGTTCAACCGGATCCACTACCAGCAGATGGCCCAGTCGCACCCGCAATTCAGCAAGGCGATGGAGCGCGGGCTGGTCTACGACCGCCTCCTGATGGAGAGCCGGCCCGACGGCTTCGCCGAGATCCACGATCTGAACATGTATGGCTTCCGCGGCCCCGACTTCCGCGTCGACCCCGACCCGGCGCGGCGGCGGATCCTGGTCGTCGGCGACAGCGTCGTCGAAGGGGAGGGAGTCGGCGACGACGAGACGATCACCGCCGAATGGTCGCGGATCCTGGCGCGCGAGGGAACGCCGGCGGAGGTCGTCAATCTGGGCGTCGTCGCCGCCAGCCTGCCGCATCTGTGGATCCTCACCCGCGACGCCGTGAATCTGTTGCATCCCGCCGACGTCGTCGTCTCGCTCTACTGCAACGACCTCCCCGCGCCCGACGATCCGAAGCTCCTGCAAGCCCCGACGGAGACGTTCCCGCGCGTCCCGGCCGACCGTCGGCCTCGGATCGTCGACCTGATCGATCGGGCGATCTACGAGAAGCCGATCCACCGCCGCTGGTTCCACCCGACGATCCGCTTCTTCTCCCCGGTCCCCGACGGCACCAACCCCTGGTCCGGCGACGTCCCGAAACCCGAGTCGCTCCGCGCCGACCTGTACGAGGACATGAAGGCCGCCCGGATCATCCCCTGGCTGTACGCGCAGTCGCGGGACATGCCCCGGCTGCTCTCGCACGACTTTTCGACGGGGGGCTCGCCCGTCGAGTTCCTGCGGCGGATGCGCGACGTCTGCCGCGCGGCGGGGGCGCGGATGATGGTCGCCTACACGCCGTTCTGCGGCGTCGTCCACCCCCGTTACGCGCAAACGCTCATCGATCTGGGAATGGACCCGGACGAAGCCGCGGCGCTTGCGGTCGACCCGAAGTACCGGAACCAGAACCGCGTGACGGCCGACGCCTGCCGGGAACTCGATCTGCCGCTGGCCGACTCCACGCCCGACCTGGAGGCCGCCGAGGCCGTCGCCCCGCAATACTGGGCCTACGACTCCCATCCCAACGCCAGGGGTTACGCGACCGTCGCCCGCCGAATCCACGAGACCTGGAGGGCGACCCTCGCCAACGCCCCGAAACCCGAACCCGGAGCGACCCCGTGATTCGATCGACCATCGCTTTCCTGTTGATCGCCGCCTGCGTCCCGGTCCTCGCCGAGCCGCCCTCCGAACGGGACGACGCGGCCGTCCGCGCCGTGGTCCGCGCCTACGTCGAGGCCCGCGAGGCCCGCGACGCCAAGGCCGTCGAGGCCCTCCTGACCGCCGACGCCGACCAACTCGTCTCCGACGGGACCTGGCGCCGCGGCCGCGACGTGTTGGTCAAGGGGATGCTCGAATCCTCGCGCAAGAACTCCGGCAAGCGAACCATCGCCGTCGAGACCGTCCGCCTGATCGCCCCCGACGTGGCGATCGCCGACGGTCGCTACACCCTGGCCGCCGCCGGCCCCGACTCCAAGGACCGCGCCATGTGGACCGCCATCATCGTCGTCCGCGGAACCGACGGCTGGAGGATCGCCGGCATCCGCAACATGCTCCCCGCGCCGGGGGCGAAGTAAGCGATCGGAGGCGTAACGATCTTCCCCCCTGGAGGGGGAAGACAGACCGCGAAGCGGTCAGATGAGGGGGGGCGAGCAAGGGGAGCTTTGCGTTTCGGAACACGATTCATGCCGTGGCCGCGGAAAGTCTCCCTGGAAACGCGACGGCCGACTTGCCCGCCCCCCCTCATCCGGCCCTTCGGGCCACCTTCCCCCGCGAGGGGGGAAGGCCGTCATACCGATCGCAACACCCTTATGGGACGGATTGAACCAAGCACGTCGGCTCCGGACGTCACGCCTCGTCGAGGGCGCGGAGCCAGGCGGCGGATTCGGCGTCGCTGGGCATTCGCCAGTCGCCGCGGGGGGAGAGGCTGACGGTGCCGACCTTGGGGCCGTCGGGGACGCACGAACGCTTGTACTGCTGGGCGAAGAACCGCGACAGGAACGTCCGCAGCGTCTTCTTCACCAGTTCCGGCGGGTACGGCCGGGAGAACGCCGCGAACCGGGCGAGGAACAAGATTTTCTCGGGCGGGCATCCCATTCGGATCGCGTTATACAAGAAGAAGTCGTGCAACTCGTAGGGGCCCAGGACGTCCTCGGTCGACTGCGCGATCTCGCCCCCGCGCGACGCCGGCAGCAGTTCCGGCGAGATGGTCGTCTCGACGATCGACAGCAGGGTGTCGCGCGTGGGCCCGGCGGGGAATTCGCGCTCGGCGGCGTACCGGGTCAGGAAGCGGACGAGCGTCTTGGGGATCGAGCAGTTTGGGTTGTACATGCTCATGTGGTCGCCGTTGTACGTCGACCACCCGAGCGCGGCCTCGGAGAGGTCGCCGGTGCCGACGACGAACCCCCGCGACATCAACAGCAAGGTCCGCAACCGGGCCTGGACGTTCTCGAAGACCAGGTCCGAGCGGTTCCCCTCGGGAAGCCCCGTCAGGGCCTCGCGGAACGCGGCGACGTCCAGGGTCCGGACGTCGATCCCGAACGGCGCATGGCCCAGGTCGCGGAACGTCCGAAGCGCCAGTTCGGATATGTCGATGGTTTCCGACGAGACGCCCAGGTGGTCCATCAGGGCGAGCGCGTTGGCGAGGGTCCGTCCGGTGGTGCCGAAGCCGGGCATCGTCAGCCCGCGGAGGAGCTTGCGGTCGCGCCCCAGGAGGTCCAGCGTCTTGACCGCCACCAGGAGCGCGAGCGTGGAATCCAGCCCGCCGGAAACCCCCAGGTTGAGCGTCGTCCCGGCCGGCAGTCGCTCGACCCGCTTGGCCAGCCCGGCGACCTGGATCTCGAAGATCTCGGCGCAGCGGCGGCCCAACTCGGGCCCGTCGTCGGGGACGAACGGCGTCGCGGGGACGCGGCGCTTGAGGTCCGCGGGCTCGGTCGCCGCCAGGCGGACGGGGACGCGGCGGAACGTCGGCGCGGGGCCGATCGGCGGCTCGAAGGTCGAATCGGAGCGGCGCAGAAACGTCAGCCGCGCGACGTCCACGTCTTGCTCGACCCAGTACGAGCCGCGATCGACGGGGCGGCCGTCGCCGACGCGACGGGACTCGGCCAGGAGCCGGCCGTTCTCGGCGATCAGGCAGTGGCCGCCAAAGACCAGGTCGGTCGTGGACTCGGTCGGCCCCGCGCCGGCGTAGGCGTAGGCCGCCACGCAACGCGCCGACTGACCCGTCACCAGGTCGACGCGGTAGTCGCTCTTGCCCAGCGTCTGATCGCCGGCGGAAAGGTTCAACAGGATCGTCGCGCCGGCGAGCGCCTGCGAGGCGCTCGGCGGGATCGGCACCCAGAGATCCTCGCAAAGCTCCACGCCGATCGTGGCGTCGCGGCCGGCCTCGCCGGCGCCCTCGACCTGGAACAGCAGGTCGGCGCCGAACGGGACCATGCGGCCCAGCGCCTCCACCTCCGCCGGCTCGTCGCCGCGCGCGGGGTGGAACCAGCGGCGCTCGTAGTATTCCTTGTAGTTGGGCGGATGCCGCTTGGGGACGATCCCGCGGACGCCCCCGCCGTCGATCACCGCGGCGCAGTTGTAAAGCCTGGGACCGACTCCCAGCGGGAGCCCGACGACCGCCACCCGCGGCGTGCCCGCGACGGCCTCGACCACGCGCGCCAGGGCGTCGACGGCGCCGCGGAGCAAGGGAGGCTGATGGAACAGGTCGGCGCAGGTGTAGCCCGTCAGGCAGAGTTCCGGGAAGAGGACGACGTCGCAAGCCGACGCGCGGTCGAGCACGTCGACGACCTCGCGGGCGTTGGCCGCGGGGTCGGCCACCGACGTCCGGATCGTCGCGGCGGCGATTCTGACAAATCCAAAGCGATTCATAAATTCCCCGGCGGCTTCGTGGGGCGAGGCCGATTGACCGGCCCGATCCGTCGAGAGTAAAACAGGAACGCCCCGGCTTCAATGCGACTCGGCGCCCCGACGCCTTCGTCGCCCCCCGCGACGGCCTCCCGACGGTCGTCGCGACGAACCATCGGACGCCCTCCATGCCGAACATCCCGCGACGCATCCTCTTCGTCCTCGCCCTGATCGCTTGCGGTCCCCAGGCCCTGGCGCAGGCCCCGCTGGGCGAATCGCACAAGCCGTTCGCCAGGCCCGGAACGCCCCGCCGCGGCGAGCGGATCCGCTCCTTCGACGTCCTCCACGTCAAGGCCGAACTGACGATCGACATGGAGAAGGACTCCCTCGCCGGCTCCGTCGCCCACACGGTCGCACCCCTGCACGCGCCCTTGGCTCGCATGGAACTGGACTGCGGGCCGAGCCTGGAGGTGTCGCGCGTCGCCGTGGGCCCCGACGGAATTGAAGCGCCGTTTGAGCGCGTCGGCGAAACGCTCTCGATCACGATCGACCCGCCGCGGCCGGTCGGCGAGCCGTTCGACGCGGTCGTGACCTATTCCGGCAAGCCCGACAACGGCCTGCACTTCGTCCCTCCCGACGCCGACGTCCCCGACCGCCCCAAAGCCGCCTGGACCCAGGGCGAGGTCGCCGAAAACCGCTACTGGCTCCCCTGCTACGACGAACCCAACGACATGGCGACCACCGAGATGATCGTCACCGTCGCCAGGCCCTACTCGGTCCTCTCCAACGGCGCCTTGGTCGCGACGACCGACGCCCCCGACGACGCCCGGACGTTCCACTGGAAGATGGATCAACCCTTCTCCAGCTACCTGATCACCCTGGCGGTCTCCGAGTTCAACGTCTTCCGCGACGAGGCCGCCGGCGTCCCCGTCGAATACTACGTCCTGAAGAACGTGGACGAGGAGACGGCGCGGCGGTTCATGGGGCTCACGCCCCGGATGATCGAGTTCTTCAACGAGGTCACCGGCCAGCCCTACCCGTACCCCAAGTACGCCACGGTCTGCCTCCCCGGCTTCAACGGCGGCATGGAGAACGCCAGCGCCACGTCCATGACCGACACCGCCCTGCTCGACCGCCTGGAGGCCCGGGAGCGGAGCCGGGACGGCCTGGTCGCCCACGAGTTGGCCCATCAGTGGTTCGGCGACCTGATGACCTGCAAGGACTGGTCGCACCTGTGGCTCAACGAGGGGTTCGCCTCCTACTTCGACCCCCTGTTCTTCGAACGCGACCGTGGCGAGGACGAGTTCCGCCTCATGATGCGATCGGAGCTGGAGAACTACCTGGCCGCCGATCGCGGCCACCGCCGGCCGATCGTCGAGCCGCGGTACGAGAACGCCACCCAACTTTTCGACGGCGTCGTCTACGCCAAGGGCGCCCGCGTCCTGCACGCGCTCCGCGGCGCGCTGGGCGACGAGGCGTGGTGGAGGGGGATCAAACGATACGTCGCGGATAACAAATTCCAGAACGTCGACACCGAGGACCTCCGCGAGGCGTTCGAGAAGGAGACGGGCGAGGACCTCGGCTGGTTCTTCGGCCAGTGGGTTTACAAGGCCGGCCACCCGGAGTTGAAGGCGTCGTGGCGGTACGAGCCGGAGGACGGGACCGTCCGTCTGAAGGTCGAGCAGGTCCAGAAACTCGACGCCCAGACGCCGCTCTTCCGCCTGCCGACGACGATGGCGATCCTCGACGACGACGCCGAGCCCAGGCGCGTGCCGATCGTCATCGACGGAGCGACCCACGAGTTCGTCGTCCCCGTCGCGAGCGAGCCGAAATCGGTCCTGCTGGACCCCGAGGGCTGGATCCCCAAACGGCTGGTCTTCGAGCGGCCCGCCACCGAGCAACTCTTCCTGCTGCAACACGGCCCGACCGTCCTGGTCCGCGTCGACGCCGCGGAGGCCCTCGCCGCGACGCCCGACGACGTCCCCGGCGCGCGCGAGGCGCTCGCCGACGCCTGGAGGCGGGAGAAGTCGCCGACGGCCGCGACGCGGATGACGGAGACGATCGCCCGCGGCGACGCCGGCTTCCGCCCCGCTCTCCTCGCCGCGGCCGAGGCCGCCGAGCCCCGCGTTCGCGTGGCGGCCGTCCGCGGCCTGGCGATGCTGGAGCGCGACCCCGCCGCCGAGACCCTCTTACGCAAGGTCTGGAACGATTCCGAGGCCCCCTACGGCGCGCGTCAGGCCGCCCTGGGCGGGCTGGTCCTTTGGAAGGTCGACGACGCCGAGAAGCTCATCGACGCGGCGCTGGATCTCTCCGACGGCAAGCACGCCCTGGCCGCCGCCGCGCTGGACCTGCTTCTGGGCCGTCGCGACGCCCGCGCCCGCGAGTTGGTCGCCGCCTACGTCGCGCCGGGACGTCCGCCCCGGCTGCGCTACGTCGCCCTTCGCGCCCTGGAGGACCTGGCCGGGGACGACGCGGCGCTTCAGGACCTCATCGTCCCCCTGGCGGAGGATCCCGACCGCGTCGTCCGCGCGCGAGCCTGGGACTTGATCCGCCGCCACCATATCAAAAAGGCGCTGCCGACCCTGGAGGCCCGCCTCAAGGTGGAGGACTTCGGCTTCAACGCCCGCGCCCGAGCGACCCTGGAACGCGCCGTCGAGGCCCTGAAGGGGCCGAGGCGCCGCGCGGAGGACGCATCAAGGACGACCGACGCCAAATCCCCCTGGGCCGACGTCAAGAAGCGGCTCGACGACCTGGAGAAGCTGCTTCGACAGGTCCGCGACCGGGTCGACGAACTCGCCCCGCGGTGAGCGGCGCGCCGCCCGCGGTCACTCGCCGAACGGCGTGAGCGTCGGGGTTCGGGAGATGCCGTCGTCCCTGGGCTCCGGCGCGCCGACGGTCCCCACCTTGTCCGGGTCGACCGGATCCGGGCTCGGCTCCAAAACCGGGGCGGTCGGCAGCCGGACGGAACCGGCCTGGCGCTGGAACCGCCGGGGACCGCCGCAACCCGAGACCATCCCGATCGCGATCATCAGCGCGGCCGCGCGGAAGAGGGACTTCATCCGGATTCCTCCATGAATGGGACCCGCGGACTCGTCGATCGGCCCGCCGACGCCGCCAGCATAGCCGACCGTCGAAATCCGCCAAGTCGAAATTCCCTCAAGTCGGCCGACGTCTGCGGCCGAGAGGAGTCGCCGATGGATCCGTCCGCCGCCTGGCCGTTCCGGGAGCCACCCGACGCCGAGGCGATCACGCTCGATCGCGTCCTTGCCGGCGAGGCGCCAATCCTCCTGGCCGCCCGCGACGACGACGGCTGGCAGCTCCTCGACGGCGAGCACGTCTTCGAGGCCGACGCCGCGGTCGTCCTCCTCGGCGAGATCGTCCAGTTCGATCCGTCGCTTCTGGAACTGGCCGAACTCCCCGTCGGCTGGCACGCCCGCCGCGAGGAACCCGGCGCGCCTTGGGTCCGCCGGGAAGGCGAGCCGGAGTAGGAGGAGAAAACGATCTTCCCCCCTCGCGGGGGAAGACAGACCGCGAAGCGGTCAGATGAG
>ERZ778018.837-NODE-837-length-35750-cov-5.031293_pt1 | contig 35750 bp, 30 predicted proteins | sample MGYA00375748_ERZ778018 | MGnify/ENA primary metagenome ERZ778018 (study PRJEB29350, sample SAMN05509839) | bioreactor metagenome | biome: bioreactor; material: wastewater | place: South Africa: University of Cape Town | collected 2014-04-22 ... | reverse complement strand
CTCCCCTAAGTGATCGGGTCCATTCGCTCGCGGACATCGAAGCCTACCCGGCGGTGCAACTCTTCCTGGCGCGCGTACGTGCCGTGCTGCCCGACTTTCAACTCACACAGGACAACGCGGCGGACATCGCACACATCTGTGCGCGACTCGGGGGCTTGCCACTCGCGCTCGAACTCGCCGCTGTGCGCCTGTCCGCGCTCTCGCCACGGCAACTCCTGGATCGCCTGGACGACGCGATCCGCCCGCTGACCGGCGGCAGTCGTACCGGCCCGACGCGACAGCAAACGCTGCACGCCGCGCTCGACTGGAGCTATAACCTGTTGACGCCGGCGGAACGAACCGTCTTTACCCGACTTGCCGTCTTCGCCGGTGGCTGCGATCTGGAGGCGGTCGAGTCGGTCTGCGCGGGGGACGCACTCGCTTCGGCGGATGTCTTCGATCCGCTGGCCCGGCTCGTCGAAAAGTCACTCGTGCTTCTTGAGAGCGCCGGCAGCGGGACCCGTTACCGGCTGCTCGAACCGGTCCGGCAGTACGCGCTTCAACGTCTCACCGCACAGAGCGACCATGCCCCGGCACAGGACCATCATGCCGCCTACTATTGCGCGCTGGCCGAGCGAATGGCGCCGGTGCTCCAGGGTCCGGAACAGCTGGAACTGTTCGATCGACTGGAAATCGATCAAGAGAATCTGCGCACTGCGCTGCGCTACGCCGTCGACCACGACCGGGTCGAGCGAGGGCTCCGCCTGGCGCTGGCGCTCGCGCCGTTCTGGGAAGGGCGCAGCCGGCTGAGCGAGGGCCGGCAGTGGATCGAATCACTCCTGGCATGTCCCTCCGCGGGTGCATTGACGCCGGAGATCCGAGCCCATGCGTTGCTCGCGGCCGGTCGCCTGGCCCAATGGCAAACCGAACTCACTGTGGCGGAATGCGTGCTCGACAGGGCACTTGCCCTGGCCGAAACACTCAACGACCAGGCCCTCGTTGCCGAGTCGCTCGTCTTTCTCGGTGCGGTGCGACGCAGGCAAGGGAACTTTGATGCCTCGGCGGAACTTCTCGTACAGGGCCTGGCGATCTACCGTGGTGTGGAGAACAACCACGGTATCGCCGTCGCGTTGCTGACACTCGGGGTTACCGAGCGCTACCAGCAACGGTTCGCCCGTTCCGTCGAACATCTCGAAGAAAGCCTGGCGCGCTTCCGGCAGGTTGGTGATCCGCGCTGGATTGCGATGACACTTGGTATGCTCGGCAGCTCACTGCTGAGCCAGGGCAATCTGGCCCGTTCCGCGCGCTGTATTCGCGAGGCGTTGCTGCTGCAACACGCCGTCGGGGATCGCGCCTTCAGCGTCTATAGCCTGATGGATCTGGCGATCCTGCTCTCTAGCGCCCGTCAACCGCTGCCGGCGGCGCGGGTCCTCGGTGCGATGCATACCCTCGTGGTACAGGTTGGGGTGCCGTTGACGAAGGTGAGTCTCGGCGTCACAGAGCAGATCGTCGACTCGCTCCGCGATCAACTCACGCCAGTCGAGCTCGTCCACGCGCTCGATGAGGGCCGAGCGCTCACGATCGACGGGGCGCTGGCCGAACTCACGCGAGCCGGCCATCTTCCAAACGTTTCCCCAGCGGCCGTCGTCAGCGCTACGACTGCACTCGCACCACCGGCGCGCTAACCCCTCCGCAAACGGAGCCGTCGCTCAGTTGCGGGCGAAGCGTGCCGCCGACGCGAGTCGCCGATACATCGAGCCTGAAGCTCACCGTCGAGCCGTCGGCGAGCTACCCGCTTCCGTAGGGCGTCGCATCCTGGCCCTGAACCGCGAGCCCCAGCAGATGCCCGTTCGGCAGGCACACGGTGCGGTTGGCGTACGAGAAGCTGCCGCTTGGCCGGTCGGCGTGGCCGACGCTGGCCACCAGCATGCAAAAAACATCACGAAAGCAGTCGCCGCGTCGCGAAACCACACCTCGCATCCACCACCGTGAAGAACGGGACATACTGCGCGTTTCGTATAACACAGTACAAACGATCGCGGGAATGTTTCGGGAATACGTCGCGCAAATTTTATGGCGGATCGACTTTAACTCGTTGCTGGAGCAGGGTACAACGGTTCGGCGACGGCGACGGCGAGTGCGACCATCAGATCGCACGCCTGTGCGGCTGGCAGCCCTTGCGTCTCAACCAGCGAGCGCCACGAATCAAAGGCGACCGCATGGCCGATAGCGGCGCGCAGCGTCACACGTTGCCCCTCCGTGTATTCCCAGCCGTCTGCCAACAATGCCTGCGCCGCCGCGACGAACTGGCGATAGCCGGCCAGCTGATTGGCCAGTACTGGTAGCAATTCGGCATCACGCAGCACGTTGCCGAGCATCGGCGCCACCTCCGCATAGTACTGGTAGAGATCGTCGAGCGCGACGCGCAGCCGTTCGCGCGGATCATCGATCTTCGCCCAGCGGTTCAGATCGGGCGGCGGATGGACGGCACGCCAGTGCTCTGAGCAGGCGCGGAAGAGTTCATCTTCCTTCGGGAAATGCCGGTAGACGGTCAGGCGCTCGACACCGGCACGTTCGGCGATCGCGGTAATCGTCGTTCGGGTTGGACCGATCGTCTTATGCAGTTCGACGATCGCCTCGACGATACGCCGCCGCGTTTCCTCCTGCTGTTCAGCCCGCTTCTTCAGCGTGTACTTCGCCACAACGCCTCCTTCGTGAATAAGTGTACATCGGTGTTCACCCATCTTGACAGATGGTCCGGCAGTCGCTATGCTGTCAATCAGTAAACATACTTGTTTGTTGATTGGCTCGATGGGACTCAAAGGAGGAAACAGATGCTCGAGACGTTGACTCTGGCGCAGGACGAGGGCGAGATAGTCTGGCTGCTGGCGCTCGGCGTCCGCTTCATGGTTCGCGGCGCCCGTACGGAGGGACGCTTTGCGTTGGTCGAACATCCGCTCCCGGCACGCGCGCTCGGCGCTCCGCTGCACACGCATACCGCCGAGGATGAGTACTCCTATGTCCTGGAAGGGGAGATCGGCGTGCAGATCGGAGACACCGACCAGATCGCTGGTCCCGGCACGCTCGTCTTCAAGCCGCGTGGCATCCCTCACGCCTTCTGGAACGCCGGCGATACGCCGGCCCGGCTCCTCGAAATCATCAGCCCGGCCGGGTTCGAGCACTATTTCGAGGAGGCCGCAGCCGTCTTCGCGGCCGATGGACCGCCCGACTTCGCCAGGGTCAACGAGATCGCGGCACGCTACCAGATGACGCTCGATTTCGAGAGCGTACCATTGCTCGCCCAGAAGCACGGTCTGCAGCTCGGTTGAGCCCCGCTGCTCCCACACCGGGGCCCGGATCGGCGATACTGTCCCGCGGAACGTTCGTGAGACGACGAGAGGACAGCGCCCGTGGGAGCATATCGGCTGGCGGTAATGGATGGTGACGGAATCGGACCGGAGGTGATCGCTTCGGTCCGTACCCTGTTAACGGCGCTCAACGATATGGAGCCGGGTATCGACCTGACACCGGTCGATCTGCCGGTCGGCCTGGCAGCCTACGAGCGCGGCGGGAATACACTGCCCGCATCGACGCTGGCAGCGCTCGAAACGTGCGATGGCTGGATTCTCGGACCGCTCACGACACACCAGTACGCGGGCCCCGCGATGCCCAATATCAGCGCGGTGTTGCGTAAGCGCTTCGAGCTCTTCGCTAACATCCGTCCCGCGCGTTCATACCCGGGAATCGAGGCCCTCTATTCCAATGTCGATGTCGTCGTCGTGCGCGAAAATACCGAAGGCTTCTACGCCGATCGCAATCTCCTGAACGGCACCGGTGAACTGATGCCGACCCCCGATACCGTCCTGTCGGTACGCGTCGTCACACAGCGCGCTTGCGAACGGCTGGCACGCGCCGGTTTCGACCTGGCACGTCGCCGTTCCGGCCACGTCACACTCGTCCACAAAGCGAACGTTCTGCGACTTGGCTGCGGACTCTTTCTTGACACCTGTCGTGCCGTCGCAGCTGACTATCCGGACATGCGCGTCGATGATTTCCACGTCGACGCGTTCGCCATGCATCTCGTCATGCGTCCAAGAGATTTCGATGTAATCGTCACCACAAATCTCTTTGGCGATGTTCTGTCCGATCTTTCCGCCGGGCTGATCGGCGGGCTCGGACTGGCGCCCGGCCTCAACGCCGGGCACGAGCGTGCGATGGCGCAGGCCGTCCACGGTTCGGCGCCGGATATCGCCGGCCGCGGCATCGCCAACCCGATCGCCTCGATCCTTTCGCTTGCCATGCTCCTCGACTGGCTCGGAACCACACACGCCGACCCGAACGCCAGCAACCTTGGCGCCCGTCTCCAGACCGCCGTCGAAACGGTGCTCGCTACCGGCCGCGTACGAACCCCCGATCTCGGCGGAAGCGCGACGACGGCTGATATGACGGCTGCGATCGTAGGGGCGTTGGGGTAACGGTGGAAGGGCCCTCACCCCCGTTCACCCGGCAAATGGGTGTGCGATTCCGAGTTCGTCGGCCAGCGCGGTGAGGTCGGCAACCGTGGCCTCCGGCAGAACCAGGCCATTGCGCAGATTGGCGGCTTCGGCGCGGGCTTCCGGTTCGCCAGGATAGAAGATCTCTTCGGAACCGGGCGCGAGTGGGGCCGCTTTGACCTCGTCGATCAGCTGCTCGACGCGGGTGGTGAATTCGTCCAGGCCGATGAACGCCTCGATATTCAGGACGATGACCAGATGACCGCAGCCGCTCTCGCGCTCCGCCTGATACGGTCCGGCGACGCCGCTTGCGAACTCGGAACCTGACAGTATGCCGGACAGGACATCCATCATGAAGCTGATGGCATACCCCTTGTGCCCGCCAATCGGCAATACCAGCCCGGCCAGCGCCTCGACCGGATCGGTGGTTGGCCGGCCATCGCGATCGATCGCCCAACCGGTCGGGATGGCCCGCCCTTCCTGCCGAGCGGTGTAGATCTTGCCGCGCGCCACCATCGTATTGGCGATATCGAGAATGAGCGGGGCATAGCGGCCGGCCGGCGCGGCGATCGACCACGGATTATTGCCGATCAGCGCCTGCCTACCACCCCACGGAGCCATCGCCGGGCTGGCGTTCGTCGTGATCATGCCGATCAACCCGGCCTGTGCCGCCTTGAGAGTGAAATACATGGCGGCGCCGAAGTGATTGCTCCGGCGCACCGAAACCGCCGCGATACCGAAGGAACGGGCACGTTCGATCGCCAGCCCCATCGCCGCGTCCGCGGCGACCTGACCGACGCCGTCATGCGCGTCGAGCAGCGCCACGGCGGCCGTATCGCGCACCGTTTCAAGCTCGGTCGTTGGCTGCATCACGCCGCGCTGGAGACGCCGGATGTACCACGGCAGTCGAAAGATCCCGTGAGAGGCATGTCCACGCAGGTCCGAACGAACCAACGTGTCCGCCCAGAGCGCGGCATCGGGCACAGGTACGTTCAACGATTCAAAGGCATTCGTGGCGAAGGTGAGCAATGGATCGGCGAGATACCGTCTCGGCTCCATAGACGACTTTCTACATTCTCCGCGCCCCGGCGCGAGGTATTCCGTCACTCCAAACCGGAGTCGATCTTCCTCGATGCGGCCTTATGGCGCATGGCGGCGTTGTCCGGGATGAGGAAGATCGGCGGGATGACCAGCAACACCAGCACCGAGAGGCCGACGAAGACGTGTGCGAGTCCGAGCCCCTGATCCTTATAGTGCGACAGGAACAGCACGATCGACGCGGTACCGAGCACGCCACCGGTCGTGCGGAACATACCGCGCAGCCCGGTAATTTGCGCCACCGCCTCCGGCATCAGCTCAATCGCCGCGTTATTGGCGGCAGGTCCACCGACGCCGACACCGAAGCCGCTGATCATGACGAGCGCGGAGACGAGGACGATGTCACTCACGCCGTGACCGAAGAACGAAACATGATGCCAGCCCTGACCGGTCAGGAAGAGGCTGATCGAAACGAGAATGATGCCGATGATCATCGGCAAGCGGTAGCCGAAGCGAATCAGCAGGAATGAACTGATCGCCGAAACGGCGATCATCACGACGGCGCGCGGCGTCAAGATAAACCCGGCGGCGCTGGCCGACATACCGTACTCGTAGGTCGCATAGAGCGGAATGAAGCTGAAGAAGCCGAAGACCAGCGCGCCGTAGAGCAGGTTGTAGAGGTTGGCGGCGAAGAAGGCGCGTTCCTTGAGCAGTCGTAGATCGATCATCGGGTCGGACGATCGTCCTTCGTGGCGTACGAAGAGTATCAACCCGGCGATGCCGACAAGGAACCAGATGAGAACCTGCAGATCGATATCGACGTTGTTTCCCCAGACCGTCATGCCGTACATGATGGCGCAGATGCCGACGGCGAACATGCCGGCACCGAGCAGATCGATACTGCTCGAGATCGCCACGCGCCCGCCCTTCGGCAGGATGAAGATACCGATGGCGAGCAGCACGATGCCGATCGGCACATTGACCGAAAACATGGCGCGCCAGCTGTAGTGATCGATTACCCAACCGCCGAGATTCGGCCCGATAATACCGCCAATCGGGAAGACGCTGGTGAAGAGTCCGATCGCCGTTCCGCGATTTTTGGGACCGAAGACATCGCTGACGATACCGGCCGCCGACGGCATAAACGCCCCACCGCCGATCGCCTGGATCACGCGGAAGAGGATCAGCAGATAGACGTTGGGGGCGATAGCGCAGAGCATTGAGCCGACGGTAAAGAGGATGACCGCGCCGAGAAAGAGGTTCTTACGCCCGAAATCATCGCTCAGCTTCCCCGCCATCGGCATGATGATCGTCTGCATCAGACTGTAGGCGGTCAATACCCAGCCGATCCAGACGAGGTTCGTGTTGAGGCCATCGACCATGTTCGGGAGACCGACCGCCACGATGGTCGAGTCGATACTCGACATGAGCAGGGCGAGGGAGACAACAACGAAGATAGCTACCTGCTTGGGACCAACCGACGGAGATTCGGCTTCGTGCTCAAGAGCCGCCGAGTCAGAAGCGAGTCGCGCCACGCGTTCCACCACCGTCATTTGGAGCGATACGCGGCCACCCGATCAAGATCGCGGCATTCGGTGGCCGCGTCGTCCGGCAGTCCCGCCGCCGGAGGATTCGCCAACAATACACGTCGCGTACGCCATGCACAAGCGCCCGGCCACGCCTTAGAACGTCGCGGCGGGCGACTCCGCGGCCGGCATCTGCGCCAGATCGGGCGATTCGACCGTCGACTCCTGCTGCAACTGCTCCTGCAGGGTCGGGTCGATTTCGTCGACACACTCGGTAAAATCGAGCGCCTGGGCGATCACCTGATCCATGTTCTCAACCCAGAAGAACTCCATATCGGATACGATCTTGGCCGGGATCTTCGTCAGATCGCGCCGATTCTCTTCCGGTGCGATCAGCCGACGAATGCCGACCCGATGCGCGGCCAGCGTCTTGTCCTTCAGACCACCAATGCCGAGCACCCGACCACGGAGCGTCACCTCACCGGTCATGGCGACATCGGAGCGTACCGGCCGTCGGCTGAGCGCCGAAATGAGGGCGGTCGCCATGGTGATACCGGCCGAGGGGCCGTCCTTCGGGATCGCACCTTCCGGCAGATGGATATGTAGGTCGTGCTTCTCCTGGAAGTCGATCGGAATGCGCAGCGCGCCTGCACGGGAACGGGCGTAGCTGAGCGCCGCCCGGGCCGATTCCTGCATGACATCGCCTGCCTGGCCGGTGATCGTCAGGTTGCCGCGTCCCGGCAAGACCGCGACCTCAACCGGAATCAGCTCGCCGCCGACGTCGGTCGTGCCGAGGCCGATCGCGACACCGACCTGGCTCTCGCCGATCTGATGCTCGAAGCCGAAGCGCTGCGGTCCGAGGTAATCCTCCAACCGGGCCGGTGTGAGACGAATCCGCTTGTTCCGCCCCTTCACCACATCACGGGCCACCTTGCGGCAGATGCCGGCGATCTGGCGATCCAGACCACGCACACCCGCCTCGCGCGTATAACGACGAATGAGCTGCACCCAGATCTTCTCGGGAATTTCGACCTGGCCGTCGTCGAGACCGTGAATCTTCGTCTGCTTCGCCAGCAGGTGGCGCCGACCGATTTCGATCTTCTCCTGCTCGATGTAGCCACCGACCTCGATGATCTCCATCCGATCGCGCAGCGGGCGCGGGATGTTGTTGAGGTAGTTGGCAGTGGCGATGAAGAGCACCTGCGATAGGTCGTACGGCATATCGAGGAAGTGATCGGAGAAGTTATTGTTCTGCTCCGGATCGAGCACTTCGAGCATCGCCGAGGCCGGGTCACCCCGGAAGTCGGACGACATCTTATCCAGCTCATCGAGCACGATCACCGGGTTATTGCTGCCGGCCGTCTTCATTGCGCCGATAATGCGTCCAGGGAAGGCGCCGATATACGTGCGCCGGTGGCCGCGAATCTCCGCTTCGTCGCGCACACCGCCGAGGCTGATACGCACGAACTCACGCCCCATGGCCCGCGCCACGGACCGGCCGAGGCTCGTTTTGCCGACGCCCGGAGGCCCGACCAGGCAGAGGATCGACGCACCGGCGCCGCCCTGTCCCTGCGTCAGCTTACGCACGGCCAAGAATTCGAGAATGCGCTCCTTGACCTGCTCCAGACCATAATGATCCTCGTTCAGGATCGCCTCGGCATGATCGAGATCGAAGTTGTCATCCGTCTGCTTGCCCCAGGGGAGCGAGAGCACGGTGTCGATATACGTACGCACGACGGTGCTTTCGGCCGAGATCGTCGGCATGCGCTCCAGACGTGCGATCTCCTTGATCAGCTTCTCTTCAACATATTCGGGCAGACCCTGTTCGAGGATGCGCTGGCGCAACGCCTCGATTTCGCTGCCACCTTCACCGGAAAGCTCGTCGTGAATGACCTTCAGCTGTTCGCGCAGGTAGTACTCACGCTGATTCTTGTCGATCTGCTCACGCACGCGCTCCTTAATGCGCGCTTCCAACGCGGCGATGTCGAGATCGGTAGTGAGATGGACCGTCAGGAGTTCGAGGCGATTGAGCGGGTCGAGGTTCTCCAGGAAGTTCTGGCGCTGATCCGCCTCGCGGATGAGTTGCGTCGTCAGCAGGTCGGCGAGATGCGCCGGGTCGCTTGTCGCCAGCACCATCTCCATGACTTCGCTGCTGAAGGCGTTCTTGACCTCCTGAAAGCGGCGCGCCAGATCTTGAATATGATGTACCAGCGCCTGCACCTCAGGCGTAAGCGCCACCCGCTCGAGCGACTGCTCGGCCCGCACTGTGTAGAACGGACGCGGCGGATCAAACTGCACGATCTTGACCCGGCTCAGCCCCTCGAGCGAGACCTGAATATTCCCGCCCGGCTGGTGTTCGATCGAGGAAACCTCGGCGAGCGTGGCGACCTCATAGAGATCTTCGGGTTGCGGATCATCGCTATTCGCGTCACGGTGCGCCACGACCACGATCTTGCGATCGCGGCCCATCGCCTCTTCGATTGACTGAATCGATCGGGTGCGTCCGACAAGAAGGGTTACGACATTTCTCGGAAAGATGACCACATTCTTGAGAGGAAGTAATGGATAGCGAACCGAGTACATGTCGTAACGGCTCATCATATGACGTCCTTTTCAATGGTTCACGGTCGGCTGGATCAACGTTCCGTCCTGATGATGGGCACACGTACTCGTTGGTGCCCAGACGTATATCCGGCGAAAACGCCCAAAATCGATACAGAGCACTCAGTTCTATGCCTGAGCGGCCGTTCGCCGGTTATGCAAACCTATGTCAGTTACAACGAGATCGTCCCCCAACGAGAGTGTCTTCGCCTAGTGTACTTGACTCTCCGGCACAAGGGAACCCCCTGCACGAACAATTCTGCTCGATTAACGGTGGATTCTCCTGCGAACGTTCGCATTGATAACGTCATCATAACGAAATCCCCCGCGAACGTACGTACGCACCGCTCGTACAGTCGGTCCGGCGCTTCATAGACCGGCTCGACGTTAAAAGTTATTCATCATCGACTCCGCCAGTTCGGCGCGCGCATCGTTGAGCAGCGTCGGCGACGTGAGCAGATCGATGGCGGTCATCGCCAATCCGGTGGCCCCGGCGATGATCGCGGCATGCCCGTCCTCGGTCAATGTCGCCTGCGCTACCTCCTTCGAATGCCAACCTGCTTCCGGGCCACAGATACGCAGGTACGCTTCAACCGCCGGCACCCGGTGGCTGACGTTACCAAAATCGGTCGACCCGGCGCCATCCGCGGGCGGTGTCTCGCGCAGATCGAGCCCGAGCGCACGCAGGTTCTTGCCGAAAGCCGTGCCGATGGTGCGATTCGGAATCATGTTGAGATACGGCTTGATGTACTCCCGCCACTCCAGGCGCGCCCCGGTTGCCAGGGCTCCCGCTTCGGCGCAATGCACGACCTTCTGCACCAGCTCCTCCGCCTCCTCCGGCGTATTGGCGCGCAGGCGGAAACGTGCGGCCGTATAGGGCGGGATGACGTTTGGCGCACCGCCACCGTGGGTGATGACACCATGCACGCGGATGCTCGGCTTCAGCTGCTGGCGCAACATTCCGACATTGTTGAAGAGCTGGATGACGGCGTCGAGCGCGTTGATTCCTTCATGCGGCGCGGCGGCGGCGTGGGCCGGCCGGCCAAAGAATTCGAACTCGATGCCGCGCGCCACCAGCGAACTGCCGCTGCCGATCCGGTTTTCATTCATCGGATGAATCATGATGGCGGCATCGACCGCATCGAAATATCCTTCTTCGATAAGGTAGATCTTGCCCCCTGCGTTCGGTACTGCCGATTCCTCGGCCGGGCAGCCGAGTACCACCACCGAGCCAGGCAGATCGGACGCGATCTCATGCAGAGCGATACCGGCACCGACGGCTGCGTTGGCGATGATGTTGTGCCCGCAGCCATGCCCAACCTCCGGCAGCGCATCGTATTCCGCGATGATCGCGATGGTCGGGCGCGTCGTCTCCGGCGTCATCTGGGCGCGAAACGCCGTCGGCAGTCCCGCGATCCCGCGTTCCACTCTGCCGCCATGCTTTTCCAGCAGCGCCGTGATCCGCTCGGACGACTTGAACTCCTGCAAGCCGAGTTCCGGATTGGCATACATCCAGTCGCTTAGCTCGATCAACTCAGGCGCTGCCGCTCGCACCGCATCGGCCGCTTCGCGCTTTAGCTCCGCCGCGTTTTTCATCTGAACTCCTTGGCTCCGGCCCGTCCCTCTCTTTTGGTCGTGCTCGATTGTCACCGATCTCGATCCGCCCGTCGAGAGCGAAGGCGCTGACCGCGTCGATTCTGGTTTGCTTGGGGCAATGCATCGGCAGATCGGAGAGGGCAAACAGATGTATGTCGTGACGAATACGATTCGCGTGCCGGAAGGGCACGCCGCACAGGTCGAAGCGGGTTTCAGCAGCTCGGCCGAACGGATGCGCCAGGTGCCCGGCTGCACCGGCTTCCTCTTCCTCAGGGAAGACCCATCCACCGACCCGTGCGTCTACACCGCGCTCACTCAATGGGAGGATGAAGCCGCCTTCGCCGCCTGGCTCGCAAGCGATCAATTCCGTCAAGCCCACAGCGGCGGAGCCGGCGACCGCGCCTCCGGTGGCGATGTGAAGCGCTACACCGTCATCGCGGCGAGCGAGTAACGGGCCGCTACTCCGACTCCCCGCGCTCGTTCTTGCCGTGGAAGCCTTTGCCCGGTGCGTGGGCGTGGCCGTAGCTGCCGTGGTTGTGCCAGACCGGACGGTTGTCGAGCGGGTCGGCCTTGAAGAGGAATTTCGGCGGGGTGATCACCCGTTGGGCGGGTGTACCGCAGAAGGGGCAGGGAGTTGGGCCGCTTGCCTGGGACATCGGCAGTTCGACATCGAAATGTTGGTCGCACGGTTCACAGGCAAATTCATAGCGTGGCATCGGTTCTCCGAATCTCTGTCCGTTTGCTGGCGAATTGGGCCGCAATGTCTGTATTATGCCCTCGATTCAGAACTGAAGAGGGAGGATGCTCGTGATCGAGATTCAACGTGATGCGCTTGTCGGAGCGCTGGCAGAGTTGGTCCGGATTTCATCGATCAACCCCGATCTCGTTCCCGGTGCGAGCGGTGAAGCCGATATTGCCGAAGCGATCGCCGCGCGCCTGCGCCGGACACCCGGCATCAGCGTCGAGGTGCAGGACGTTGTGCCCGGTCGTCCAAATGTCATCGCCCGCGTTGGTGAGGGCACCGGTCGCACCCTGATGCTCAACGGCCATACCGACACCGTCACGATTGAAGGGATGAGCGAACCTTTTTCGGCACGCGTCGACGGCAACCGGCTCTACGGCCGCGGTGCCAACGATATGAAGGGCGCGCTGGCCGGCATGATCGTGCTCCTCGAAGCGGTGGCGCGGGCGGGTGATTTCCCCGGCACATTGGTCGCGACCTTCGTGGTCGATGAGGAATACGCCAGTATCGGCACACAGGCGATCTGTGCTCAGATCGAGCGCTGGCGACCGGACGCCGCACTGGTGCTCGAACAGACTGACCTCGACGTCTGCATCGCCCATAAGGGCTTTGTCTGGGCGACGATCGATACCCACGGCTTCGCGGCGCACGGCAGCCGCTGGCAAGAGGGCATCGATGCGATCACGCATATGGGCCGAGTTCTGTCAGGGATCGATGAACTGAGTCAGGTGCTCGTGACGCTGCCCGGCCATCCGTTGCTCGGGCCGCCCTCGCTGCACGCCTCGCTCATCAGCGGCGGGCAGGAGTTGTCGTCCTATCCGGCCGGCTGCCATCTCGAAATTGAGCGGCGCACGATCCCCGGCGAAAGCCTTGAAGAAGTGCGTACGGAACTCCAGACAATTCTCAACTGTCTTGAGGAAGCGGACGAAACGTTCTCGGCGACGCTCACCATGGGGCTGGAACGCCACGCCTTCGAGGTAAGCGAAACGGCGCCGATCGTCCAGGCACTCGTTTCTGCGTCCCAGGCGGTGCTGGATTACACGCCGCAATTCGGCGGCGCCGCCGGCTGGATGGACTCGGCCCTCCTGTCAGCCGCCGGGGTGCCCACCGCGATCTATGGACCGGGCGGCGACGGCGCCCACGGCTTCGAGGAATGGGCCGATCTCGACGTGCTGGAGAAATTCACCAACGTCCTAGCCCGGGTCGCCTACGATTTCTGCGCCGGTTCGTAGGGACGAGCTTCGTCGCACCGTCGTAGCCCAGGCACGATGAAGCTCGCCCGTATCAAAACCGGGCCAATCACCCCTGCTCGACCGGCAGGCCCTGCTCTTTCCAGAGCTTGAGGCCGCCATCGAGGTGCGCCACGTTGCGATAGCCCATCGCTTGCAGGCTAACAGTCGCCAGCGCGGAACGCCCGCCGCTGGCGCAATGCAGGATGAGCCGCCGGTCGGGATCGAACTCCGGGCGATAATATGGGCCGGTCGGATCGGCATAAAACTCGAGCATGCCACGTGGCGCATGGATCGCCCCGGCGATCGTGCCGCTGACCGATCGTTCATCGGCCTCGCGAATGTCGATCACCAGAGCGTCGCCGCTCGCAAGCTCGAACTCGACCTCCGCCGGTGAGAGATTCTCGATACGGGTTTTGGCATCGGCAACCAGCGATGCGGCGGTGTTGGTGGTCAAGGCCATGGTGTCCTCCAAACGACGGTAGCTTTGCAACGAATCGATGCGTCGATCATAGCCGCCGCCCGCAGGCACGAGATCGGTCGTCTGCCCTATATTTCCCCGGTTGCGTCCCTATCTTTGGAAGCAAGCTCGGCAGCGCGCACGGCAGCCGCGGTGCGCGTCTCGACGCCGAGCTTCGACAGAATGGCGGAGACATGATGACCGGCCGTCTTGCGGGAGATGAAGAGCCGTTCGGCGATGGACGCGTTGCTCAACCCTTGCGTGAGCAACTCCAGCACATCCATCTCGCGGGCGGTCAGGCCGGCCGGGTTCGCCAACGTCGTGGCTCGTGGCCCGCGCGACGCCGACTGAACGCCGATGCGCCGCAGAGCGCTCCGTGCCATCGTGACAGCGGGCCGCGCGTCAAGCGCGGTAAAGATCTCTTCAGCTTCGCGGATCGAGGCTTCGTCGCCGGTCTGCGTCAGGGCGTAGGCGTATTCGAACCGGCAACCGAGTTGCTTCCAGGCGGCGGCCGCCGCCTGCCAATCGCCGTCCAGCATCCGGGCGAACGGCTCCGCCACGCCCTCCATGGCGACGCCGGCGGCTCCGGCCCGCCGGCGACAGAATGCAACCTCGCCGCGAATCCACGACGTGCCGAACCGGTGCGCCAGCGGCAACAGGGCGTCAGCCTCGGCGAGCGCCCGCGGCAGATCTCCGGCGAACCAGGCCGCATCCGAGCGCGCCAGGCGCACCCGCCCAAGCCGTTGCATCTCACCAGTCTGCTCGGCCAGCTCCAGCGCCTCATCGAGAAACAGCTGCGCGGACGGATCGCCTCGGCGTGCCAGGATCTGCCCGCGCACCGTGAGCGCCACGATGCGCGTCAAGGGTGACGGCGCGGGCGCGGCGAGCGCCAGGTCAACATCCTCCAGCGCGCCGTCCCAATCGCCGCGATAACTTCGCACGATGGCGCGAGCCGCGATCAGATACCAGCGGTAGTTATCGAGATCGAACTCGGCCAGATAATCGAGTGCCGTTCCGAGCGAACCGTCGACGGCCGCAAAGTGGAACAGTTCGAGATGCGTCCAGACGGTATTCGTCAGGGCGCGCCCGGCGTGGTCGATATAGCCATGTTCGGCCGCGAGCCGCTGGGCCTCGGCAAGTTGCGCGAAGCCGTCGGGGTCTCCGGTAATACCGCGTGCGGTGCCGACGTTCGTCAGCGCGTGGACCAGGGTTTCGATTTCATTCAGTTCTTTGGCGAGGGTAATCGCCCGTTCGCCCCACTCGATTGCATCCGGAACATCCCAATTCAGCATCTTTAACTGCGCCATGTTGGAATACGCCATGGCGAGTTCCCGCCCGGGCGGCAGCGGTTCCAGCAGAGCAATCGCCCGCGTGGCCGCCTGCCGTGCGTCATCGTTCCGGCCCTGAAACCAGAGGAGCCGCGAGAGCCAGCGGTCGTTATCGCCTTCCCGCCGCGCACAGCCCAGGCGCTGCCAGCGTTCAATGGCGGCCAGACGCGAACGAACCGCCGCCTCGCCCTGCCCGCTCAGATAGCACGCTTCGGCGTGCTGCTCGAACAACCGCGCCTGCTCGGCCAGGTCCAGGTCGTCTGACACCCGCAGCACACGGGCATACTGCGCTGCCGCCTCGCGGTGCGCATAGGCCGCCGCAGCCTGCCGTGCCGCCGCCAGACCGTAGGTACGTATCGCCTCGATCTCCCCGGCGGCTTCGGCGTGATGCGCCAGGCGCGCGTAATCGGATGCGGTCTCCGCCGAAGCGAGCAACGCCGCAAGTACGCGTTGATGAAGTAAACGACGACGTGGCGCGGTGATCGTCGCCAGGACGGCATCACGCCCAATCTCGTGCCGAAAGGCGAGTCGATCGCCGTACGGTCGCAGCAGACCACCCGCCATGCATTCTTCCAGGGCGTCGATAACCGGCCCCGCGACGCGCAGGAGCACATCTTCATCAATGACTGACCCGATGACGGCCGCCACGTCGAGCGCGGCACGTGCCTCCGGCGAAAGGCGTGCCGCACGGGCCAGCACGGCATCGCTGACAGTCGGTGGCAACTCGGCGTCATCACTGGCCAACACTTCCGTCAGGTAGAACGGGTTGCCGCCGCTCCGCCGGTAGAGAGCCGCCGGATCGTGCCCACTGTCACCCGCCAGAGTGCGTACGGCATCGAGCGACAGCGGCGCGAGCGTCAGCCGGTAGACATCCGCCGCGCTCGCCAGATCACCGAGTAGCCGTTGCAACGGATGTGACGAACCGATCTCGTCGTCGCGATAGGTGACCAGAAAGAGCAGTCTCAATGCTCCAATGCGGCGACTGAGAAAACGGAGTAGATCGATCGTGGCCTCGTCCGACCAGTGCGCGTCCTCGCCGACGATCACGGTGGTGTCGCTCCGCGATCTGAGCGTATTCAGCACCGTGTAGAAGAGCTCGTCGCGCCGCGGATTCCGCGTGAAGAGCCGCATCGTGTCGACGCCGAGTGCCGGACCGATATCCAGCAAGGGTCCGAAGGGACCCGGGGTCGACAGGGCATCGCAGCTGGTACGCAGCACCTGAGCGTTTGCGGGAACGCCGGTACAAAAGGCGTCGACCAACGCCGACTTGCCGACGCCCGCCTCGCCACCGATCAGCACGAGGCGCCCGCGCCCAGCTGCTGCCTCTCGCAGGTGTCGGGAGAGCGCGTCAAGCTGGGTTGACCGTTCGAGCAGCGTCACCCGTGTGTCCATGACGTCAGTACCAGTTCGATCGGCAGGCGCTGTTGATGCTGATGTGTCGTGACGTGAAGTCTACCGCAGGTCCGGAAACTCACGCCGTCAATCATCGACGGTACCGCCGTCGACTGGAATCGCACGCAGTGGCACCGGCGACGACTGGATGATCGAGGTCGTCGTGCTTCCGTAAACGAGGAAGCGATCGAGCAGCCGGTCGAGCTGATCCATTGCCGGGATATGCACCTTCAGGATGAAACAGTCTTCGCCGGTGACGCGGTGGCATTCGACCACCTCGGGGATGCTACGCGCCAGGTCAGCGATGCGGCTCAACTGGCCGGTGTGCGGGCGCACGCGCACATAGGCCGACAGCGGCAGACCAAGCGCCGCCGGATCGACATCGAGCCGGTAGCCGAGAATGACACCCGCCTCTTCCAGCCGCCGCACGCGTTCGGTGACGGCGGGTGACGACAGCCCAACGCGCCGTCCGAGCGCCGCCATCGTGAGCCGTGGCTCGCACTGCAACTCGCTCAGGATCCGCAGATTCAGCTCATCAAGCAGCCCTCTTGAGGAACTGTAGGTAAATACCGTGTCACGCCGTTGATTTTTCTGCATAACACCCGCTTCACATTCGCTTTACTATGTATCCCCGCTCGTTGGCGTTATAGCATGCCCGCATGGAACGTGTCATTCTCGGTGAGCTACAAACCAGCCAGACGATCGCGACACGCCTGCCGCCGCAGGCCTATTTCGTCACGAGCGCGCTCTTTCACTATCTCGGTCCGGCCTTCGCCGTGCTCCTTTTCGGCCACGTCGCCCCGCTCGGGGTCGCCTGGCTGCGCATCGCCAGCGCCGCTATTATCTTCGCCGGTTGGCGTCGTCCGTGGCGCCTGTTCATCGAACACGGCTGGTCGCAACGCGGGCTGCTGCTCGCCTTCGGCGCGGTGCTCGGCGTCATGAACGGCTGCTTCTACCTGGCGATCGAGCGCTTGCCGCTCGGCACGGTCGGCGCTATCGAGTTCGGCGGCAGCATCCTGCTTGCCGCGCTCGGCGTGCGGTCGCGTCGGAACGCATTATCGCTCGGGTTCGCGGTCGCCGGTGTGGCGCTGCTGACTGATGCGCGCCTGGCAGGCGAGCCACTCGGTTATCTCTTCGCGTTCGCCAACTGCGGTCTTTTCATGCTTTACGTCGTGCTGGGGCATCGAATTGCGCGCGACGGCGGCAGCGCCGGGATCGACAGACTCGGGGCTGCCATGCTGGTGGCGTTGCTCATCATCTCGCCGGCCGGGCTCACGTCCGCCGCAAGGGCCTTCACGCACCTGGTCTATCTGCTGGCCGGTATCGGTGTCGGCGTCTGCTCGTCGGTCATCCCATATATCTGCGATCAGCTGGCGATGGCCCGGCTGCCGCGTGCCACCTTCGCGCTCATGCTGGCGCTCCTCCCGGCCTGCGCCACCCTGATCGGCATCGTGGTGCTGCGCCAGATCCCGACGAGCGGCGAACTGAGCGGGGTCGTACTCGTCGTTCTCGGCGTCGCCGTTCACCAAGAGCGCGAAACAACGCATGGACGATAGTCAGTCCTTCGGCTTGCGGCCGCGCACGCGGCGGCGCGTGTGATGACTCACCCCGGTCTGCTTCGGCACGATGCTGATCGTGCCGTCAACCTCCAGGATCGCGATCTGCACCTGGCTGACCTTGTCAACGCCATGCTCCCGCATTGCCATAGCGATGTCGTCCTCGTCGATACCCTCACGGCGCATGTTCTGCTCGATGTAGTGACCATCGTTCACCAGGAGCGTCGCATGCCCGGTCAGATCGCGGTTCAGCCAGGGAATATGCAAGCGCAAACGTCCGACGATCCAGTTCACCAGCAGCAAGACAAAGGCGGCCAATAGTCCGCCGGTCAACGAGGTATCGGCACCAACCATCGCATTCTGCACCGCGTTCGCGATGATCAGGACGACGACCAGGTCGAACGGGCTCATCTGGCCCAGTTCACGCTTGCCGGCGACGCGGATGCCGATCAGGAGCGCGACATAGACGGCCGATGTGCGCAGCACGATCTCAGCGAGTGATAACGGATCGTAATTGATCACTCCGAGCAACCACTCCTTTCCACCGGCTCCCGGCGACGCCCATTGTCCACCTCTTGCATCATAGATCTTGACCGTTGCGCATGGAACAAGCGGAACCCGCCGCTCGCTACGCCCCTTACATGCGAACTTGCCAATATGGGCTAGCCTGATCTTGCTAGCAAGATCAGGCTATTGCTCTCTCGACGCTTGGCGATAGGATGGAATTACCGGTAGCTGAGGTTTACCGTCCATGCGGTGAACAGCCTTTCGGTTCGAATGGTTTATGCACATTTCCCGCGTGCATAGCCGGTCGATAGCTGTGCCCGAAATCCGGGCCGGCGCCGTCGTCTGTTCCTCAGACCACCGGTCCCCCGGATGTCGTCGGATTCCGGGATATCCCGGATCCGTGTCGCGCAAGAAAGGAGGATCTGTTTCCGAGGGAGGCTCGTTTTTCGTAGAGAGATCAAGAGAATGCTTGCTTCCAATCCAGAGACAACCATCAACCAGCTCACCTCGGTCTTCAACTCCAATAACGAGATAACGACCTGGGTGCATGCACTGGAAAACGCGGTTCTGCCGATTCTCGATCCAGCACCAAGCTGGTACACCAACGTCAATGGCGCACTCGAAACCAGCCAGCAGCATTCGATGAGCTGGCTCACCGCCAGCGGCCCGGCGCTTCACGCCAAGCTGAGCCAGTCCTTCATCGACTACAACAATATCTTCCAGCTGATCGCTCCCCAGTTGCGGAAGCTTGTCGGTCAGATTTCGGCAAGCGGCAATATCCCAAGCGCCGAGCAGCAGCGATTGCTGACGACCTATGTCGAGCAGCTCCAGAAACAGGCGGTCGCCAGCCAATCTGCCGTCGGCCAACTCCTCTCGACCATGATGACCTACCGCACGCAGATGGGCACCGATCATGTCACGCTCAGCCAGGCGATGGCGGCCGCCCTCGAGTCCGAAGATGAAGACCGCGAGAAGATCGAGCAGGTGCAGCAGCAGATCACGACGCTCCTGCAAAAGCTCTCAGCCGATTCAACCAAGGCGACCAACTCCGAAGTGAGCTACGGCACGGCGATCTTCAGCGTGATCGTCGGCTTTACCTTCGGTCTGGTGGCGTCCGGCGGCATACTGGCGCTCGGCGGCTTCGCAGCGGCCGTCCTGAGTGTCGCCAGTGGCGTCACGTTCAACCAGATCTACAGCAACGATGTCAGCCAAGATCTGGAACAGCTGACCAATCTGATGGGCGAGCTGGCTGACGACAAACAGCAACTCGCCATGGTTCAGGGAGTGATTGCCAGCCTCCAGAGCCTGGTCGACAGCAACGACGACGCTTTGCAGACCTTCTCCAGCTTCTCCGACATCTGGGACTGGACGGTCTACGGACTCGATTACCTGCTGGTCGTGCTGGCGCAGCCGCAAATCGATGTCAGCAAGATCCCCGACCTTAACGATCTGGATGACGCCGCTAAGTCCTGGGCACAGATGGCCGAATTCGCGACGAAGGTCCAGAACGCCACCCTCACCCAGCAAGAGCCGATTCAACTACCAATGGTCAAGACGAGCAGCCCGCAGCTTCGCCTCGTCTCGAAGGGAGAAACCGCATGAGCAGCGCATCCGCTGGAATGGCGCCCGATACCGATACCGCCCAGAAGCAGCTGACGACGACGCTCAACGCCAATACCGTCATTACCGCCTACTGCCACGCGCTGCAGAACGCGGTCGTGCAACCGCTCGACGGACAGGGCTCCTGGTACGACGCGTTCAACGCCAGCCTCAAGATCGCCCAGGATCACGCACAGAAATGGGTCAGTCAGCTCGGCCCCTGCGTCTTCGCGACGATCCCCCAGTCGATCATCAACTACAGCAACACCTTCATCCCCGGTACCAACGATATCCTGCAGATCCTCTCCAACATCAGTGGGGTGCCGACACCGGACCAGCAAAAGCAGATCAACGACCTGATCAACGCCCTCCTCGTGACCTTGCAGGATCAACAGAAGACGCTCACCGCCACGTACACGGACCTACAGGGCTTCATGTCGGATGTGCAGTCCGATCACACCGCGCTCCTTTCGGGCCAGAATTCGGCCCAGAATCAGGTGATGATCGACCAGACCAAGCTCGCCAAGATCCAGGCAAAGATCAACTCGATCCAGCAGCAGATTCAGAGCGACAGCCAGAAAGCGCTCATATCCGAGATCGGCCTTGGTGTCGCGATCTTCGTCACCATCGCGGCGATCGCGCTCACTGTCGCCACCGGCGGCATTGCCGCACCGGTTGCCATCGCGGTCGGCGTCGTCGGCATTGGCGCCTCAATCGCCGGAACGGTGATCTTCAGCAAAGAGGTGAATCAGGACTTCGACGATCTCTACGCCGAGCAGAAGGAACTATCCGAAGAGCAGGCACAGGTTTCAGCGCTCAACGGCATCACCGCCTCGATCAACACACTGGTGCAGGCGAACGAAGCCGCCACGCAGGCGCTCTCTGACGTCCTCAACACGTTCAGCGTGCTTGAGCAGAAGCTGCAATCGGTCGTGACTGATCTGACGAACGCCGAGGCGCCCGATATTCCGGCAATCATCGAGACGCTCGATCTCCAGGCTGCACAAACCGCCTGGGGCCAACTCGTCACGTTCGCCCAGAACATGCAGGAAAGCGCCAAGTCGATCCAGGTCAATACGGTTCAGCAACCTGCAGCACAGGCCGCCTAGCCTTCGCGTCACGAGTGATCGGTCTCGTGACTGAGGCCGATCACTCACGCTCTTAGCTTGGAGACAACGTGTTCGCTCCCGATGTCAGCACTACTGAGGGCCAGCTCCAGCAGCAGGTCTCGGCCGCGCAGGCCGTGACAGAGTACTGCCTGGCGGTGACGACGCTGGTGCCGGCCTATGCCGCAGCGGTCACCGATCCCGATTTGCAGAAGATGCTCCAGACCGTGCAGACCGACACGCAACTGTGGTCGAGCAGGCTCTGCACCGCCTGCACGCAACAGGTGCCCGGCCAATTCGTCAGTTTCAACAGCACCTTCGCTGCAGCGGCTGATCAACTCTCAAACGACAGTCAGACGCTGCTCAACAATCCGAATGACACCAATGCACGGTCCGATCTACTGGCGCGGTTGCAAGAGCTACTCCGCCAATTGCAGCAGATCGGCCAGCAGGTAACGAATCTCCAGACGAAGCTCATCGCCTTCGAGAACACCGCTCAGAACGATCACACCCTGATTGCCAACAGCTTGACCAAGCTCGCCGAAGACGTGCCGCACGGCTCAACCATCATTCAGTCGGTGCAGGCCGCGCTCGGCATCAACTTCTTCTCATCGCAGCAATTGTCACCCTGTATCGCCATCATCGAGATCGATGCGCAGGTGTCGCTGCAGGTGACCGAGACAGCCGCTTCGGCCCCCGAGGTCATTCCGTTCGTCCTGGCGCAGTCGCTCCTTACGTCGCTCGAGGCGAACAACGAACATGCGACTGCCGCTCTCTCGAACATCCTCAATACCTGGCAATCGCTCTCGACCAAATACGAGAGCGTGATCACCGACATCACCAACGCCGAATCAAGCCAGCTCGGCGGCATCGTGCAGCAGCTCGATATTCAGGCGGCAGCCGCTGCCTGGCAGCAGTTGGCTCAGTTTGCCGGCCAACTCACGCAGAACGAATAGGACGGACGATGCTCAACATCTCGCTCAAAGGCACATACCAGGACGCCACCGGCTATCAATGGGACTACTACGGCGACGACGTTAACGCCAATCTCTTTTATGTCATCCCACGCCCGCAGTTCGTGTTCGATAACCAGGGGCATCCATCGTTCCAGATCGTGCGAGAGGCGACCAACGATCAGAACAATGGATCCGGCTACTGGCGCTTCGATGTCGAACTCTCTGTGCCTGCAGATATCCTCAGCGCCATTGGCGCGCAGATCCCACAACGCTTTCCGAACGCCAAAAACCCGATCTTCGACGCACTCAATTACAATCCCGGCGGCATGGCCTATCTGTCATTTGCCGGCGGCGGTCAGAACCTGATCTTCTCCGCCACCGCCTCGAGCTTCGGCAGCAACCAGGCGAGCTTCCTCATTCAGATGAGCAAGACGCAACTCGATACGGTGACGGCCGCCTTTTCACAGTCGGGCGGCGCGTTTGAGATCGACTATCAGCTGTCGGTTCCGGCCCGACTGCCGGCCGTCAACGCGGTCCTCTCGTTCGATTCGTCGCTCGCGTACAAGTATCAGGTGACTCAGCCACGCTACAACGGCTGGGGCGATGAGGTGTCACCTCGCTCGGCCAAGGGCTTTCTGACACAGTCGGAAGCGTCGAAGGTCACGATCAGTTGGGGCACGGCCAATCCATCGCAGCAGTTACAGCAGGATGTCGCGAACTGGGCCAACGACACGCTCGCCGATCTGGTAGCCGCCGAGGTTAAACAGGCAATCGCACTGCAAGGTCTGAAGAGCGACAACAGCTTCGACATCAGCGAGGTGAGCAGCTTCACCAACAGTTACAGCCAGAATCAGGTGATCGCCTGGCTGATCCAGCCGACAGCCGCGTTACCCTCGTTCAAGGACCTCGGACTCAACATCACGGACTTCACGACGACCGTCAACGAACAGCAGCAGTTGATGACCGTCTCGGTCCACCTGCCGTTCAGTGCCGATAGCGAGAACGCACCCAACGTGCCGCAGGTGAACGATACCCCGATGCTCGTCAAGAGCGTGACGGTGACGGTCGACTATCCGACGTTGCCACAGGCCAGCGCCAGTTATACCTTTACGGCCAACGGCAGCCAGACATTCAGCGCGCCGTACGACACGACACAGGGACCAACCTGGAATCTCAGCTACGACGTCACCTACGCCGGCCCGAGTACGCCGGTGCAGGGTACGATCAACGGCATCGATCAGGGCGAGTACACGCTGGCGCTCGAAGCGGCCGGCATCCTGACCGTCGTCTTCGACGCGACACAGGCCTTCACGACCGAGTCGACACCGCCGACCGAGGTCGATATTCGCTTCAGCTATGTCAACAGCGACGGTACCGGCGAGCTGATCACGCACACCCTCGTCATCAAGGCGACTGACTCGCCGCAACAGGGCGCGATCACCAGCTACGTCGCCATGCCGATCAACAGCACCTACAACTATCAGACGACCTACGTCTATGCGGGCGGCACGACGTACACCGCGCCGGTCGTTCAAAACCAGACCGGCTTCAAGCAGATCATCCCGGCCGCGGCCGCCATCCACGCGACAAATCTGCTCATCATGCTCGACAACCAGTCATCAGCGCAAATCTTCGACGCCACGGTGCAGGTCTGGTATCAACAGCCGCCGAACGTCTACGGTGCACCGAGTTCCTTGCCGACGCCACAATCGCCGGCCGTCTTCTCGCTGACGCCGAACCCGATCGGCAACAGTCGCTACAGCTGGGCGCGCGCCACTTTCACCGGTCTGATCAACGGCAACCAGCCACTCGTCTTCTCAGCCTCGATCGATAGTTCCGACGGACAGAGCGACGTCAACGATCAGATGATCGAGAACGATCAGGCGAGCGTTATGATCAGCGCCACGCAGCGCTACTTCACGCTGGAGGTGAATCCGAGCGCCATCGACTGGAAGAGCGCCGCCTATTCCAGCGTCGAGGTGTTGGTGACGGCGAGCATCACGAACAATGGTCAGGCAACGACCCAACAGCAGCGGACGCTCACCTGGAACACAGGCGATCTCGGCAACGCCTTCATCACCTACCCGATCCAGCAGTCGAATACGGTCGCCTACGATTGGAAGGTGAACTACATCACACCGGGCAAACCGGTGCAATGCACATCCGGCAGCAATGCCACTGACACGATCTTCAACATTCCGGCACAGCCGTAATGGAGGCCCTCGCGAGGGAGCGACGCGCGCCAGATCTCCGCGGCTGGAGAACGGCGCTCGATCCGCCGAGCACGCCGCACCGCGAAGCGTGGGCGACGCTCGACCTGCTCAGCGCGCTCTGGCAACCAGGGCAGGCCGCGAGCCTGCTGACACCCTCCGGTGTGCCGCTCGAATTCACGTTTCGCAGCGACAGCGACACGCTCGTCTACACGGCTGAACCGGGGTCATCGACCTACTCGCCGCACACCAAATGGAGCGTCATCCGCGCCATCACCGCAACGGACCAAATGGAATACCCCTCGTCGGTAGGGGCGGCCCCCCGTGGCCGCCTTGATGGCCCAATGACGAACGTGATGGCGCGCGACCAGGGCGGCCACGGGGGGCCGCCCCTACCGGAGGTGGTCGATATGCTGCGCCAGCAACCGGGGCAACGGTTCGGCTGCTGGCTCGGTGTCCGGCAGGGGATGGGGGTGGCCTCGTACAAGGTTTATCAGGAGGTGACCCCTGCCGCCCGCCAGCACACCAGGGACGCGCTCGACCGTCTCGTACCCGGTCTCGATCGAAGTATTCCGCTCGTGCCGCAACTCGTCGGGCAATCCCTGCCCGCCGGAGCGATCGAGTTCTACCTGCGGATTCCCGATCCACGCCCCGCAACGCTTCATGCGTTGCTCGGCGCGATCGGGGCCGCTGGTCAGCTGCGACTCTGCCGCGAGAGCCTCGCCGGGCTCGCCGATCTACCGCTGAGCCAACTACACGAGCGCATACGACTCGGACTGAGCTACCGACTGGCGCCGGATCAGCCGCCGGTCGTCTCGCTCTTCCTTCACTCCGTCCAGATCTCGGAGCACGACCGGTCCGTTCGCACACGTCTGCTTGAACTGGCCGCGCAGCTGGGACTCGATTTCGCACGCTACGCGCGCGCGACCGTCTTCCTGCATGACCTCGCGCCGCCGCTGCCATTCCACGGCCTGATCGGTCTGAGCGTCGCACCAACCGGCCGGCTCAGCCTCTCGGCCGGCGTCAGCCCGCCGTCGCATCCCTGGTCCTGCCATACTTGAGGGTACCGACCACCGACCGAGGAGTGAACGGTTTCGGAGTGCGACGCGTCTCAGTAGCGATGGCTCTCGTGCTGGCGCTGATCCAGTTCGTTTCGTTCGCGGGCACGCCTGCGGCGGCGGCCGATCCGCCGGTGCGCTTTACCCAACTGAGCGCTGGTCAGATCGACAGCTGCGGCCTGACGACGATCGGTTCGATCATCTGCTGGGGCAACGACGATTCCGGACAGGCAGGCGTGCCGGCCCCGCCACTCGGTTCGATCTACACCGCTGTCAGCGCCGGCTACCGACACGCCTGTGCGCTGACCTCGCTGCGGCAGGTCGTTTGCTGGGGTGCCGATGAGAGCGGACAGGCGACACCTCCACCGGCCATTCAATCGCTCGTCACCCAGATCAGCTCCGGCAATGACTTCAGCTGCGCCCTGACGCTCAGCGGCTCGATCAACTGTTGGGGCCTCGACAACTACCATCAATCCTCGCCGCCACCACCGCCACCTGGCACGTACTACACCGCCGTCAGCGCCGGTGGCGTCTTCGCCTGCGGTCTAACGAGCGACGAGAACGCCATCTGCTGGGGCGACATCCCGGTGCCGGTTGCCGGACCGCTCGTCCAGATCACGACCGGCGCCTTCGACGCCTGCGGTCTGACACCCGATCTGGCCGTCTTCTGCTGGGGCAGCGACGCGATACACGGCCAGATCAACGTCCCGCTCGGCCATACCTTCACCGCGCTGAGTGCCGGGATGTTCCACATGTGCGGCCTGACGATCGAAACGCGCGTCGTTTGCTGGGGCTGGAACGACGGTCCGGACGGACAGCCAGGCGGACAGGTGAGCGACGCACCGCTGAATGGTGGTTACAGCGCGCTCGCCGGTGGCGGCTATCACAGCTGCGCACTGAACGGCGCCGGGCTCGTCGCCTGCTGGGGCGACAACGCCGATCATCAAGTCGATCCCGCACCCGGTCCGCCGCTGATCACCGAACAACCGGTGCCGCAAGCGCTCATCCTCGGCGGCGCGCTCAAGCTGAGCGTCAGCGCCATCTCGCACTACTTCGTCGGCCACGATGAGATCAGCCTGCGGGTAAGCTACCAGTGGCTGCGCGACGGTCAACCGATCGCCGGCGCGATCGCATCCAGTCTCGCACTCGCCAGCATCGACTTTGCCGATGCCGGTCGCTACACCGTCGCCGTCACCAACGAATTCGGCACCACGACGAGCGAGGAGGCGATCGTCTCGGTCGCCTACGGCATCCACGTCGTGTCGCTGCCGCTCAACAGCGGCCTGGCCGGTCGCGGCGTCGTGCTGGGGATCCAGCTGGTCGACGCGACCGGCCGTACTCTGTCGTCGCCCGCGATCGCGGTCGCCGCACTCAATATCGCCCCGAGCAACCAGCCCTGGGATGGCCAACGACCGAACTACGACGTGCCGTTTCTCTATGAACCACGCCTCACCCGTTCGGGCGCCGGTTATTTGCTTCTGATCAACACCCGTCGCCTGACGCCCGGCAACGAGACGCTGACGTTCCGGGCCGGCGACGATCCGACGTTGCATACACTTGCGTTTCGGGTGCGATGAGTGACAAAGCCATTCCGTACGGGCGCCATAAATGTCGCCCCTACGGGGAACGTAGCTGCGAAATGACCGACGAATTTGTCAATCGAGCTGGGCCAGGAGCCGTTTCGGCGCGACTTCGCGATAGGCGGCGAGGACAAGATCGGCGATTTCATCCCAGTCCACCGGCAGATCGAGGTAGACACCGAGCCAGCCGCGATGCCCGACGTAGGGCGGGATGAAGAAGCGTTCCGGCTCGGCCGAAACGAGCGCGTGCTGAGCACCCGCAGGTGCGGCACACCAGAAGCCGACGCGATCGTCGTGATGCCGGTTGGCGAACATGACGAAGAGCTTCTTGTCGCGGATGAACCAGCACGGTTCGCCGTGGCTCGGCCGTTCGGTCGTCTCGGGCAACGCCAGGCAGATGGCACCCAGCTTTGCCACCAGTTCGTCGGTCATCGATCGGATCAGCTTTCGTATTCGTCGCGGCCGACCGCGCTAACGCGATAGCCCAGACTCCTCAGACGCTCGATAACGGCCTCGCCATGCGCCTGATCGCGCACTTCGAGGATCATTTCGAGTCCCGTCCGATCGAGCGGCACGCCCCAGGCGGCCCGGCGATGCATGATGTCGATGACGTTCGCTCCGGCGGCGGCGATCTGAGTGGTCATGCCGGCCAGATTGCCCGGGCGATCCGGCACCGAGGTACGCACGACGAGATAGCGGCCATCTCGCACCAACTCCTGCTCGATGACGCGTGACAGCAGAATCGGATCGATGTTGCCGCCTGAAAGGACGGCGCACACCTGCTCGCCCGTTCCCGGCACGATCTTGCGCGTGAGCAGCGCGGCAACGCCGACCGCCCCGGCGCCTTCGACTTGCAGCTTCATGGTTTGCAGCAGATACATGATCGCGTGCGCGATTTCGTCCTCTTCGACGGTGACGATCTCCGCCACATGTTCGCGAATGAGCGGCAACGTGATCCCGCCCGGCCGCTTGATGGCAATGCCGTCGGCGATCGTGCTGGCATGCGGAATCGTGATCGGTTCACCAGCCGCCAGCGACACCCCCACTGCCGCGCAGCCGGCGGCCTGTACGCCGACGATGCGCACGTCCGGCCGTCGCGCATGGATCGCGGTGGCGATGCCACTGATCAACCCGCCGCCGCCGATCGGCACGATGACCGTCCCGACTTCCGACAATGCCTCCAGGATCTCCAGCCCGAGCGTTCCTTGACCGGCGATGATCGCCGGATCATCGAATGCATGAACGAGCGTCATTCCCTCTGAATCCCGCAGATGCTCGGCATGGGCGATGGCGTCGTCGAACGATTGGCCGCGAAGAATGACCTCAGCACCGTAGCGACGGGTGGCGGTGATCTTGGCCAGCGGTGCCGGTTCTGGCATGACGATGGTCGCCTCGATGCCGAGCAGCCGCGCCGCGAGCGCGACACCCTGCGCATGATTGCCCATCGACGCGGCCACAACGCCCGCCACGCGTTCGGCTTCCGTCAGCTCGCTGAGCTTGTTGTAGGCGCCGCGCAGCTTGAACGATCCGGCGCGTTGCAAGCTCTCCGCCTTGAGCGAAATCCGTGCTTCGGTCTCTTCGCTCAGATGCCGGCTAAAAAGCGACGGCGTCGGCAACAGCACATCTTGCAGCTTGCGCCGCGCTGACTCGATCTCTGCAATTCCAACCATCCGCGATCCCACCCCTCCAACAGATTCGCACCAAACATCATTCTACCCGCAGCGCGCGCCCGTATACTGCCGGGGAGGAGCAACCTCCTCCCCGGTGAGTGGTTCGATGTATCAAGAATTACGTGGTGCGGCGGCGGTAGAGCGCGGCGCAGAGGACGAGGGCGGCGAGGGTGATACCGGTGCACCAGAGGAGCGCGATCCAGGCGTTGTCGCCGACCGGGGTGCCAAGCAGCAGGCCGCGAATCGCTTCAGTGACCGGCGTCACCGGCTGATGGCGGGCGAAACCCTGCAGCCAGGAGGGCATCGTGTTGATCGGCACGAAGGCGCTGCTGGCGTACGGCAGGAACATGACGAAGAAGGTGAAACCGTTGGCCGCTTCGGCCGATTTGGCAATCAGTCCGATACCTGCCGAGAGCCAGGACATCGCCAGGACGAACAAGAGGAGAATGCCGCTCGCGGCGAACCAGCCGAGCGCGTCCGCTTCCGGCCGGAAGCCGATCAGGAAGGCGATGCCAAAGACCAGCACGGTGGAAAGGATGTTGCGCGCCACGCTGGCCACGACCTGCCCGGTCAGAACCGGTAGGCCACCGATATCGAGCGATCGGAAGCGGTCGATGATGCCGCCGTACATATCCTCGCTGACGCTGACCGCCGTCGTCGAGGCGCCGAACCCGGCGCAGAGGAGCAGGACACCCGGCACGACGTAAGTGACGTAGTCGCCGCCGGTTTGGATCGCGCCGCCGAAGAGATAGACGAAGAGCAGCATCAAGATGATCGGCAAGATGATCGCGGTAATCAGCGCGTCGAGCTTGCGGCTGCTAAGGCGCAGACAACGCGCGGTCATGACGACCGCCTGGCTGAGGCCGGATGACGTCCCGACGCTCGCCGTGGTCATGCCGGCGTTGGAGGTAATGCTAGACATTGGCGGTCTCCTGTTCGGACTGCTGGCCGGTCGCGTGGCCGGTCAGAGAGAGGAAGACGTCGTCGAGGGTGGCGCGGTGTACATTGAAGCGGAGCACTTCCCGAGCGTCCGGATCGATCTCATCGAGCAGTTGACGAATCTGCGCGGCACTGCCATCGGTCTCGACGCCGAACGTGCAATGTTCAACGTCGCTCAGGATGACGCGCTCGCCGAGGTGCTGGGTGATGGCATCGAAGGCGCGCCGGCTCGACAGCGTCAGTTCGAGGCGCTGCCCGGCGACCCGCTGCTTGAGTTCGGTGGCCGTACCCTCGGCTACGATCCGCCCACGGTCGATCACCGCGATACGGTCGGCCAACTGATCGGCCTCTTCAAGATACTGCGTGGTGAGGAACACTGTGACGCCGGCGCCGACCAGATCGGTGATAATGCGCCACATCGTCTGTCGGCTGCGTGGATCGAGGCCGGTGGTCGGCTCATCGAGAAAGATGATGGACGGCTCAACCACCAGGCTGGCGGCCAGATCGAGCCGGCGCCGCATGCCACCGGAGTAGGTCGCGACCTGGCGCCGGGCGGCATCAACCAGATCGAAGCGCTCGAGCAGCTCGGCCGCGCGTTGCTTCGCCTGGCTGCCCGACAACCCGGCAAGCCGGCCGATCATGCGCAAGTTCTCTTCGCCACTCTGCGGTTCATCGAGCGCGGCGTACTGGCCGGTCAGGCTGATCCGCTGCCGGACCTCACGCTGCTCGCGTACGAGATCGAAGCCGGCGACACGCGCCGTCCCGCCATCGGGGCGGAGCAAGGTTGCCAACATGCGTACCATCGTCGTCTTGCCGGCACCGTTCGGACCGAGCAGCGCGAAGATGCTGCCGGATGCTACCCGCAGATCGACGCCGTCTACTGCCCGGTGATTGCCAAAGGTCTTGACCAGACCATCCGTTTCGATCGTCCACGTTCGATTCATCGCTCGGGCCCTTCCGTTCGTCGTAATCGTGGTTACTGCGTATCTTATACGCGTTACTGCGTACAAGATACACTGTGCTAGGATAGGTGTCAAGTGTGGGGAGAGATGGCGATGGAGAAGCGGCGGGCGGACGAGAACGACGAAGAGATTGAGCTGCCGGCGAGCATCGCGGCCGCATGGGGTATTCGCGAACGGCCACGCAAGGGGCCGAAGCCGGGGCTGAGCCTGGCGCGCATCGTTGAGGCCGCGATCGGTGTAGCGGAGCGTGATGGACTGCCGGCCGTCTCAATGAGTCGAGTCGCCGCCGAACTGGGCGCCTCGACGATGTCGCTCTACCGCTACGTCTCGGCCAAAGATGAACTGCTGATGCTGATGGCCGACGCCGCCTTCGGCGCGCCGCCGTCATTCCGGGGTCCGGACGACGACTGGCGCACCGGCATGTCCAATTGGGCCTGGTGGAGTCTGGGGCGGATGCGGCGTCATCTCTGGGTGCTGCGCATCCCGATCAGCGGGCCGCCGATCACCCCAAATCAGATTGCCTGGCTCGAGGCCGGTCTCCAGTGCATGCGCGACACCGGCCTCACCGAGGCGGAAAAGATGTCGGTCATCCTGTTGGTCAGCGGCTACGTGCGCAACGACGCGACGCTCTCGGCCGATGTCGATACCGCGGCGCGAGCGGCGGGCAAAGATTTGCAGGAGTTCATGCCCGCCTTTGCTCGTATCCTGCGTCGCGTCACCGATCCGGAACGTTTTCCGGCGCTCACGGCCGTTCTCAATACCGACCTGTTTGACGTCGATGACGACCCCGACGACGAATTCCGCTTCGGGCTCGAACGAATCCTCGACGGCATCGAGGTGCTCGTACGCAAACGCCGGGAATCGCCCGGTCCAACCTCGGGACGTCGCCGCGCGCCGACTACACCCGATCGAAGCGGAGATAGCGAATCCGCTCGGTAAAGATTTCGAAGCCGGACACATCGCCCCGGCCATCGTGCAAGAAGACCATATCGATCGAGCCGGCACTGAAGGCATCAGCCACGGTCGGCGTCAACTCGCGATCCTTCGCCTTGCGCAGGCGACGGAATAGCTTGCCATCGCGCACGAAGAGCGTATAGCGCGCGTCCAGTTCGGGGCAGTAATAGCTCCCGGCATAACTCGCCAGTGTTTCGATGTCGGGCAGCGCCGGCTCGACGCGAACGTATGTATGGCGCTTCCCGCCGGCCAGGATTTCGCGATATTCGAGCGTGCCGTCATCGTTCGGCTGAATCTGAATCTCTGCCGGTGGTCGCCCGAGGCGGAAGCGTCCGTTGCCGAACGGCACCAACTCCAGAAATTCCTCGAAAATCGTCACGCCCAGCTTGCCGTCGCGCAGCTCAACGTGACGAGTCAACGAACGGCGCTCGTCACGATAGAGTCCCGTGAGCGCGGCGAGGTCGGCCTCCGGCAGCTCAATTGCCGGAGAATCGAGCAGTTCGCTTGCGGACAGCCGATCGCCGAGATAGAGATCGGCCACCTTGCGCGCCATCCAGCCCGGCTTAAACTGGCTGAGATTGGCGAGTACGACGACGCCGAAATCGACCTCGGGGAACCAGAGAAGCTCGGCGCGATAACCGGAATCGACGCCACCATGGCTGACCGTCCTCTGCCCGCGATACTCGCCGATCTGCAGCCCAAATCCGTAGTTCTGCGAGGAGCCGTCGTTGAGTGAACCGGCGGTAAACGCCTCGTCGAGCACGTCCCCGGCCACCTCGCGCGTTCGGAAATTGCGCACCCATCTGGCGAGATCCTCGACCGACGTATAGAGACAGATGGCGCCGACCGCGCTGACGTTGGAGTCCTCGACCTTGAAGCCACCATCGTCCTTTTTCTCGTACGCGCTAGCGCGGTTCGGCACGATCTCGGTTACGTCATCATGAAAATGGCTCTGAGTCATGCTGAGCGGCTCGAAGATCTGCTCGCGCACGAAGTCGCGATACGTTTGGCCGCTGACCCGTTCGACCGTCAGTGCCAGCAGCGTATAGCTCGTATTACAGTAGGCGTACTCGGCACCCGGTTCGAAGTTGAGCCGGCGATGGCGGTAGGCAAAATCGAGCACGTCGTCGAACGTCTGGACATCCTCGTCGCGCCAACCGGCGAGCCGGAAGAGACCATACTGATCGCGCAGACCGCTGGTGTGATGAATCAACTGCCGGAGCGTGACCGTATGATCCAGATCGGGCATTTCCGGCACATATTTTCGGATGTCGTCATCGAGCGACAGCTTCCCCTGCCGGTCGAGGATACCCGTCGCGACCGCTGTGAACTCCTTGGATACCGACGCCACATGCAGCACCGAATGGGGCGACAGCGGCACACCGAGATCAAGATTCGCCATGCCGTAGCCACGTGCATAGACCAACTCGCCGCCCCGAATCACCCCGAGCGCGCAACCCGGCGAATCCGCCCGATCCCACTCCGCAAATAGCGCATCAACGTTGGTTGTATCTACTTCCATCATCAGTCATCCCCACTTCGTCAAATCCAATACGGAATAGCCGCCACCCCCTTCTCATCCTGAGGCCGCAGCCGAAGAAGCACCTTCGCTGCGGCCTCACAATGACTAGAAAGGCGGCACGCGCTGCGTCTCTGCGCGAGCGATTTCGTCCTACCGTTGTCGCAGGCGCGGGTTGAGCGCGTCCTGCAGAGCGTTGCCGAAGAGATTGAAACCAAGCACCGTGATGAAAATCGCGATGCCCGGAAACGTGATCAGCCACCAGGCTGTCTGGATGTAATTGTGACCGTCGACCAGCATGGCGCCCCACTCGGGCGACGGCGGCTGAGCCCCCAGCCCGAGGAACGAGAGACTGGCCGCGACCAGAATGGCCGCCGGTAGCTCGAGCGTCGCCAGCACGATGACCGGCGAGAGCGCGTTCGGCAAAATATGCCGGCGCATGATCAGCCGTGATGGCGCCCCGACGACGCGCGCAGCCATTACGTAATCCGTTTCACGAATCGACAGCACCGAGCCGCGCACCAGCCGGGCAAAACCGGTGGAGGAACCGATACCAACGGCAAACATCGCGTTGCGCAAGCTTGGTCCGAGCATTGCAATGATCGCGAGCGCCAGCAAGAAACCGGGGAAAGCCAGCAGGACATCGACCACGCGCATGATAAGCGTGTCAACAATGCCACGATAGTAACCGGCGATCAGGCCGGTCGTCACGCCAATCGCGAGCGCGATCGTCACCGCGATGATCCCGACACGCAAGGAGATGCGCGATCCATACAGGACGCGACTGAAGACGTCGCGGCCGGTCTCGTCGGTGCCCATGAGATGACTCGCCGAAGGTTTGTGCAGACGCTCCGGATATGCGGGCTGGAACGGGCTATAGGGTGCCAGGAGCGGCGCGGCCAGCGCGATCGCGAGCATCAGCAGAATGATGATAGCGCCCAACTTCCCCTGCAATGGCCGGAAGAGCGTACGCAGAAAGACGACGCTACGTCGTTTACGCCAACTGTTCGCGTTCAATGGGTAGCCGGCGGTTCGATCTACCGTCGCTTCGATCATGTTCCTCTGCCCGATCCCTTAACTGTAAATGATTCGACGGTCGAGTAAGGCATAAACGATATCGACCCCCAAATTGACCAGGACATACGTTGTCGCGACCACCAAAACGATCCCCTGGATGAGCGGAAAGTCGCGGTGCTGTAAGGCGATGATGGCCAGTTCGCCGATGCCGTGCCAGGCGAAGATGACTTCGACGATGAAAGCGCCGGAGAGTAGCCCGCCAAACTGTAAACCGATGATCGTGACGATCGGGATGAGTGCGTTGCGCAAGGCATGACGCAACACGACACGTGTTTCGACGATCCCTTTGGCCCGCGCTGTTCGAATGTAGTCTTCGTTGAGAACGTCGATCATCGTCGCCCGCACCAGTCGGGCGGTCACCGCCGAGGCGATCACGCCAAGCGTGATCGAGGGCAGCACCAGCCCCTTGGCCGACATCGACCCGAGCACTGGGAACCAGCCTAAGTCGACGGCAAAAACGTAGATCAGGAGCAAACCGAGCCAGAAGGCCGGCATCGAGAGTCCGGCTAGAGCAAAGATCATCGAGACGAGATCGATGATCGTATCTTTGCGGAGGGCGGATAAGATGCCGGTGATGAGACCGATGGTGACAGCAATCGAGAGACTGGTGAGCGTCAGGACCACGGTATACGGATAGTGCGCTTCGATCAGTTTGGTGACCGGCTGCTGAGCGGTAATCGAGAAGCCGAGATCGCCGTGCGCAACGCCCTCGACATAGTCGATAAACTGCGTCGGCAACGGCTTATCGAGGCCGAACTTGTGTCGCATTTGGGCCTCGACCACCGGGTCACTATACTGCCCCGCGAACATAAGTTGAATCGGATCCCCCGGCACGAGTACGCGCATCAGGAAAACCAGGAAGAGAATCCCCAACCAGATCGGGATCAGCATCAGCAAACGACGAACGATATACGCGGTCACTGGACGCTCACCGCCTCAATCCCTTGCTACTAACCGACGCTATTTGTCGAGCCAGACATCCGCCAGCCGGCCGTTGCCAAAGACGGTGAGCGAGTAATCCTTGACGTACTGATGCACTGCCCAGAGCGACCAGTCAGTCACGATCGGCGCGACGACCGCCTGATCAAGCAGATATTTGACAACATCGTGAATGGCATCGAGCCGCTTGTTCGGGTCAATCGTCGTATCAGCCGTCGTGCAAAGCGCATCGAGCTGGGTATCGTGCCACTGCTTGGTCCAGCCGGGCGACTTAAACATCAGGCTGAGGATATTCGCGTCTGGGCTGGTCCAGCGCATGATATCGCACTCGAAATCGCCGCTATTGAGCTGTGGCAGCTCGGCACTGAAGTCGAGAATTTTGGTGTCGCACTTGACGCCGATCTGTTGCAGTGATGATTGGATGATCTGGGCGCTGATCTTAAGCGGATCGTTGCCGGAGTAGACGAGCATGGTGAACTCGAACGGCTTGCCGTCCTTCTGCATCGTACCGTCGGAACCGGCGGTGTAGCCTGCGTCGTTGAGTGCCTTCTTGGCCTTATCCAGATCGTACGGGTAGGCGTACTGCTCCAGGCTCTTGTCCCAGCCAGCCACACCGGTCGGGATCGGCAACAAGTTAGCCGTGGCAAAGCCGTTATAGGCGCTCTTGACACATGAGTCGCGATCAACAGCGTAGGCCATCGCCTTGCGCACGTTGACATCATTGAATGGCGGCT
>ERZ778018.836-NODE-836-length-35763-cov-10.240002_pt1 | contig 35763 bp, 31 predicted proteins | sample MGYA00375748_ERZ778018 | MGnify/ENA primary metagenome ERZ778018 (study PRJEB29350, sample SAMN05509839) | bioreactor metagenome | biome: bioreactor; material: wastewater | place: South Africa: University of Cape Town | collected 2014-04-22 ... | reverse complement strand
CGCGTCCTCCCCCTCATCCGGCCCTTCGGGCCACCTTCCCCCGCGAGGGGGGAAGGCCGTTGGGTCTCGACGCCGTCTTCCAGGAAATCCAGAATCGAGGGCCACGCCGCGCCCGCCCGCGTCGCCGCACCCGCCGAGCCCCGACATGCCCGCCCCCCGATCGCTCCTCGTCACCGACTTCGACGGCACCCTGACCCGCGACGACTTTTACCAGCTCGCCATCAAGGACCTGCTGCCGCGCGACCTTCCCGACTACTGGGGAGAGTACCGCGCCGGCCGGCTGACCCACTTCCAGGCCCTCCGCAACTACTTCGCGCACATCCGCAAGAGCGAGGCGGAGGTCCTCCAGGTGGTCCGCCGCATGGGCCTGGAGCCGGACCTGGCCGCCGAGGTCCGCGCGCTGGACGAGGCCGGCTGGGACGTCGTCGTCACCTCCGCCGGCTGCGCCTGGTACATCGACCTTCTGCTCCAGGAGGCGGGCGTGGAGTTGACGGTCCACTCCAATCCCGGCCGGTTCGTCGAGGGCCGCGGCCTTTTGATGGAGCCGCCGCCGCCGGGACCGTTCTTCTCGCTGGAACTGGGGGTCGACAAGGCGGGCGTCGTCCGCCACGCCCTCGACGAGGGCCGGCGGGTCGCCTTCGCCGGCGACGGCTTCCCCGACCGCGAGGCCGCGCTTCTGGTCCCCGAGGACCTTCGGTTCGCCCGCGGCGACCTGGCGACGGCCCTTTCCCAGACCGATCGCGGCTTCATCGCCTACGACCGCTGGGCCGAGGTCGCCCGCGCCCTGCGCGCGCGGCCCGCCTGAGACGCGCCCGGACCCAGGTTGACAAGAACCGCGAGACGGGCAGACTGTCCCCGTCACCCCCGACGGGGGACGATCGACCATTCGCCGGGCGGGACGTCCGGCCGACTTGTCCCAGGGACGGCCATGAACCCGATGTCGCGAATCGCCCTGGCGGGCGCGCTGACGCTCGCCGTCTTCGCGTCGCGGGGACGCGCCGAGGAGCCCCCGCCCGAGGAGGCCGCGGCCCACGGCCAGGTCGCGCGGTATCAGATCGGCACCGGGCCGCGATCGTACTGGCTGTTCGAGCCGGCCGACCCCAGGCCCGAGAACGCCCCGGTGGTCGTGTTCCTGCACGGCTGGTTCTCCGTGAATCCGGCGTTCTACGGGGCCTGGATCGACCATCTCGTCCGCGACGGCAAGACCGTGGTCTTCCCGCGGTATCAAAACGACGTCGGCACGCTCCCCAGGGACTTCCTCCCCAACGCGCTTCACGCCGTCCGCGACGCCCTGGGCGTGTTGCGCTCCGGCCGCGGCCACGTCCGGCCGGCGGCGGGGAAATTCGCCCTGATCGGTCATTCCGCCGGCGGGAACCTCGCCGCCCAACTGGCGGCCCTGTCGGCCGACCCCGGCGTCGGCCTGCCGGAGGTCAAGGCGGTGACGGCCTTCTTCCCCGGCGAGGTCCTCCCCAGCCGCGAGCCCTCCTTCGACCGAATCCCGGCGACGACCCTCCTGGTCGTGGCCGTCGGCCAGGACGACGTCGTCGTCGGCGACCGCCACGGCCGGCGGATCTTCGCCGAGGCGACCTCCGTCCCTCGCGAGCGCAAACGGTTCCTGTTCTACCGCACCGACCGTCACGGTCATCCGGCCCTGGTGGCCGACCACATGGCCCCGACCGGCGCCAACGCGCGACTGGACGACGGCGAGGGGGTCTTGCGCGCCCTGCAACTCGGCCTGGGGAGCGTCGACGCCCTCGACCGCGCCGGGTTCTGGCGGGTCGCCGACGCCACCCTCGCCGCCGGGTTCGCCGGCGGGAACCTGGACGAGGCCGCCGCCGACGCCGAGGCGTTCGTCAACCTCGGCTACTGGAGCGACGGCCGCAAGGTCGCCGCGCCCGTCCTGACCGACGAACTCGACTCGGCCCCCCGCGTCATCCTCTCCAACGGAATCCGCGTCATCCCCTGGGATCTCGACCTTAGATCCGTCTTCGACGTCGGATCGTCGGCCGTCGCGAGGTGACGCGACGCCCTTGCGATTGAACCCGGACTCCCCGGCCTGCCGATACGTTAAAGCGTGGAGGCGAATCACGGACGGGAGGCCGCGGGGGATGTCGCGCATGAGCAGGAAGCAAGCCGCGGCCGACCCCCGCGCGACCTCGGACGTCGAGGCCGTCGAGGCGCTTGAGGCCCTCAAGCGTCAGGTGACGGCGCTGCAACGGGTCAGCAGCATGGGCCTTCTAGCCAGCGGCGTCTTCCACGAGTTGAACAACGCGCTGACGCCGGTCATCAGCTACGCCAAATTGGCCTTGCGCAACCCGGACCCGGCCTACCGCGAGCGGGCGCTCAAGAAGATCCTGGAGGCCGGCGAGCGGGCCGCGGCGATCACCGGCGGGATGCTCGGCATGACCCGCCCCGGCCGCGACCCCAACCACCGCGAGCCGACCGAGATGGCCAGGTTGGTCGACGACGTGGCGATGCTCGTCGGCAAGGACTTGAACAGACACGGCGTCCGCCTGGACGTTCAAATCGCCGATCGGCCGTTCGCCCGCGTCAACGCCACCCAGATCCAGCAGGTGCTGGTGAACCTCGTCATCAACGCCCGCCAGGCCATGCCCGACGGCGGCCCGCTGCGGATCCGCCTGGCGAGCGACCCCGCCGCGCGGACGGTCGAGTTGAGCGTGGCCGACCAGGGCGTGGGGATCGCCCCGGCCGACCTTCGCAACATCTTCGAGCCCTTCTTCTCGACCAAGACCGGCCCCGACTCCGGCGGCCTGGGAGGGACCGGATTGGGCCTGGCCGTCTGTCGCGACATCGTGGAGGCCCACCACGGCCGCATCCGCGCCGAGAGCCGCCGCGGCGAGGGCTCCACCTTCACGCTCCTCTTGCCGTCCTGCCCCCCGCCCGCCGCCGCCGAACCCCGAACCGGCGCGGCGTGATCGCCGCGCGAACCGCTCAGCCCGCGTCCAGCGGCTTGAGGTCGTCGATGACGAACCGGCCGTCGACGCGGATCGGAACGCCGTCGAAGGCGATCGTCCCGCCGCCGTACTCGGGGCGCTGGATCTGCACGAGGTCCCAGTGGATCTTGGAGCGGTTGCCGTTGTCGGCCTCGTCGTAGGCGTTGCCGGGGGTGAGGTGGAAGCTGCCGGCGATCTTCTCGTCGAAGAGGATGTCGCGCATCGGCTTGAGGATCCGCGGGTTGCAGCCGATCGACCATTCGCCGACGAAGCGGGCGCCATCGTCGGCGTCGAGGATCCGGCCGAGCTTCTCGGCGTCGCCCCCGGCGCAATCGGCCTTCACGACCTTGCCGTCGCGGAACTCCAGGCGGACGCCGTCGAAGGAGGCGCCCTGATAAATGGTGGGGGCGTTGAACCGGACGTGGCCGTTGATCGAATCGCGAACCGGGGCGGTGAAGACCTCGCCGTCGGGAATGTTCATCGTTCCGAAGCACGGCACCACCGGGATGCCGGCGATCGAGAACGTCAAGTCGGTGTCCGGCGCGGTGATTCGAACCTCGCGGGCGGCCTCCATCCGGGCCGTCAGCGGCTTCAGGTCGTTCGCCATCCTGGCGTAGTCGAGGGTGCAGACGTCGAAGTAGAAGTCCTCGAACGCCTCGGTGCCCGTGCCGGCCTGCTGGGCCATGCTGGCGTTGGGGAGCCGCAGCACGCACCACTTGGTATGCGGCACCCGGCGCTCGAAGTGGACGGGCTTCTGGTAGAGGGTGTTGTAGACGTCGAGCTTATCGGCGGGGACGTCGGCCATCTCGCTGATGTTCCAGGCGCCGCGAAGGCCGATGTACGCCTGGGCTTGCTCCATGCGGGCGGCGTCGATCCGGCCCCACTTCTCGACGGCCTCCTGGGAGCCGCGAAGGACCAGCTCGCGGACGACGCGGGCGTCGCGGGTCTCCACCAGCGCGAGCCCGCCGCGCTCGGCCGCCTTGCGGACCAATAGCCGCGGCAGGGTCGTGTCGGCCGGGTCGAAGCACTCGATCAAGAGGGTCTCGCCGGCCTGGAGGCGGACGGAGTGGTCGATGAGGATGTCGGCCAGGGTCTCCCAGCGCGGGTCGGGCATCGCGGCGGATCTCCGAGGGCGCGGTTCGCGACGGCGGGCGTCGGCCCGCTTGCCCGCGAACGGCGCGTCGTATAGCCTGAACGTAGAAAGCGGGGCGGGTGGCCGAGCCGAGGGCCCCGCCACCATGATCCTACCTTCGCGCCGCGGCGGCAAGACGTCCGACGGCCGGCGAGGCCCGGTTCGAACCGCCGGGGCGGTCGGGAAAGGGAGCGTGCCTTGAGCCTGTTCGACCTGTCGGGAAAGACCGCGATCGTCACCGGGGGCAACGGCGGCATCGGCCTGGGGATGGCCCTGGGGCTCGCCGAGGCCGGCGCGTCGGTCGCCGTGGTGGGCCGCAACCCGGAGAAGACCCGGAAGGCCGCCGCCGAGATCGAAAGCAAGTCCAGGGCCGGGGCCCTGGCCGTCGTCGCCGATTTGAGCAAGCCCGAGGAGGTCGAGCGGGCCGTCGCCGAGGCCGCCGCGCGGTTCGGCCGCGTCGACGCCCTGTTCAACAACGCCGGCATCAACATCCGCCACGCGCCGCAGGACTTCACGCTCGACGAGTGGAACGAGGTGCTGGCCGCCAACCTGACCTCGGCGTTCATGGCGTCGAAGGCGGTTTACCCCTGGATGAAGCGGCAGGGGGGCGGGAAGATCGTCAACACCGGGAGCATGACGTCGGTCTTCGGCTCGTCGTTCGCCGCGGCCTACGCGGCGACCAAGGGAGGGATCGTCCAGCTCACCAAGAGCCTCGCCCTGGCGTGGGCGGCCGACGGCATCCAGGTCAACGCCATCCTTCCCGGCTGGTTCGACACCGAGATGACCATCGCCGCGCGCGAGCAGGTGCCGGGCCTGCACGAGCGCGTGCTGGCCCGGATCGCCCAGGGCCGCTGGGCCCAGCCCGCCGACATGGCCGGCGCCGCGGTCTTCCTCGCCAGCCCCGCCAGCGACTACGTCACCGGGATCGCCCTGCCGGTCGACGGCGGCTACCTGGCGACCCTCTGACGTCACGGACGCTTTCGCGCGGGCGCGACGCCCGCGCGAAGCACGTCCAGGATCTCAACGAGCGGCATGCGGACCTCCGGCCGGACGCGAAGCCGGGCCGGAGGGTTCGCGTCGCCTCAACGCCAGGGGAACTTGCGATGGACCGGTCGGCCGACGGCCTCGGCGCGGACGACGGTCCAGAAGTCGCGGACCATCTGGCGGACGGGCTCCGACTCCCGCGCGAGGATTTTGTAGATCAGCCCGGCGGAGTTAGGGAGCCGGCTGACGCCCGCCGCCCAGCCTTCTCCGCGGTTCCAGCCGGTAACGGCCCGCGCGGCGACGGCGTCGGCGACGGCCGGCGGGGTCAGCAAGAGGACGTTGCCGTAGACGTGGTAATCCCCCATCACGCCCGCCCGAGCGACCGCGGAGCGGGCCGGCTCGATCAAGTACTTCTCGACGAACAGGGGCGAGCCGTCGGGCCGTTTGGCATGCACGGCGCAGGAGTAGACGTCGAACTTGAAGAGTTCGCCCTCGCCGTAGTATTTCCGGCCCGCCATCAGGATCTCGCCGTAGAGGAGGGTGGCGGAGGGGGCGATCTCGACGTCGGTGCGCATCAGGAACCGCGAGCGGGCGAACGGGATGACGGGCTCCGGCAGGTACTCGAGGTACGCCCCGTCCTCCAGGGTGATCGTCTGGATCTGGGAGGCGTGGTTGACATCCATCTCGTGGATCTTGGTGGCGGACTGCGACGTGACGTGGGCGAAGGCGTCGGCGGCGACGGCGAAGTCCATCGTGTAGCGGTCGCCCTGAAGAATCCCGCCGGAGTTGGAGATGACGTAGACGACCGGCAGTTCCGGCATCCCCTCGTCGCAGTAGAGGGTCTTCAACACCAAAAGCGGGGCGCGCCGTTCCATGCTCGCCAGGATCGAGCGTTCGCCGCGGCGTTCGAACCGAAGGCGGAGCATCGGCACCTTGCCGAAGCCGCCGACGGGGTGTTGCGGCGGTTCGTCGAGATACGGCAGCAGTTCGTGGGGGGTCGGCGCGAGGTTCACGAGGAGGCCTTCGTCTTCAGGTTCAAATCGAAGAGGACGTTGTCGCGAATGAGTTCGACCAAGCGGTCGAGGCCCTCGCCGGTCTTGCAGTTGGTGAAGACGTAGGGTTTGTCGCCGCGCATGGCCTTGGAGTCGCGGTCCATGACTTCCAGGCTGGCGCCGACGTAGGGGGCCAGGTCGGTCTTGTTGATGACCAGGATGTCCGACTGGGCGATGCCGGGGCCGTTCTTGCGCGGGATCTTGTCGCCGGCGGCGACGTCGATGACGTAGATGAAGAAGTCGACCAGCGCGGGGCTGAAAGTCAGCGTGAGGTTGTCGCCGCCGCTTTCCAGCAAGAGGACGTCGGCGTCGGGGAAGCGTTCCTCCATCTCCTCGACGGCGGCGATGTTCATGCTGGGGTCCTCGCGCACCGCGGTGTGCGGGCAGGCCCCGGTCTCCACGCCGATGATCCGCTCCTCGACCAGCACCCCCTTGAGCGTCCGCTGGACGTGCTTGGCGTCCTCGGTGGTGACGACGTCGTTGGTGATGATCAGGACCTTGACGCCGAGATCCAAAAGCTTGGGGGTGATCGCCTCGATCGTGGCGGTCTTCCCCGATCCGACGGGACCGCCGACGCCGATCCGGGTTACGTTCTTGGCCATGGGCGCGAGCCTCAATTCATGAACATGCGGACGTGCGCCTGGACGTGCAGCGACGCCAGGACGTCGTACTCCGGCGCGAAGGCGTACATGTCGTCGAGCCCCAGCGCCGCCGCCCGCGCGTAGGAGGGTTCGGCGAGGCCGTTGGCCTCGAACAGGATCGCCTGGACGTCCAGGTAGTGGATCCTCATCAGTCGCAAGGCGGCGTTGATCATCATGGTGGCGACGCCGTACTGATGCACGGCGAAGGCGTCGCGTTCCGAGAGGCCGAGGTCGGCGAAGACGAGGGCCTGGGCCGTCGGCAGGGTTCCCGGCGTCGCGCCCGCCTTGATCCGGTCGAGCCAGGAGGCCGAGGCGGTCGAGCGGCCGAGGAGGCGCTCGGCCAGCTCGGCGAGCTTGCGGCCCATGCGCAGGGTCATGGTCCGCATCTCCTCGTTGAGCTTGCGCTCGATCACGGCGCGGTCGGCGCGGTCGATCCCCGGCGCGTCGCCGGCGGCGGCGGCGCGGTGGGCCGCCAGAAGCGCCAGGCCGTCGGCGTTGGCCGATTGCTCGACGGCCGCGAGGACGAACTCGCGCAGCGACGCGACGTCGCGGACGACGCCGCCCTGCACGGCCGACTCCAGGCCGTTGGAGAACGAGAACGCCCCGATCGGCAGCAGCGAGTCGCCGAACTGGAGGACGCGCGTCAATTCGGAGATCGTCGCCATGCGTCCCCCTCGGGTTCGGCGGTCGTGGGTTCGCGAGGTTTCGGTTTCGTCTTCGGCCCGACCGGCTCACTCCTCGTCTTTCAGAAGCGCCGCGGCGTGCGAGTGGGGCGTCGCGTCGGCGCCGCCGAAGAGCCGGCGGGTCTCGTGCGGGGCCAGGTAGGGGATGACTTCCGATCCCGGAATGAAATCGCAGGTGACGCCCTCGAAGGCGTGGGTCCGCATCACCGAGGCCATCACCTTGCGGTCGACGGTCAGGGGGACGTACACGGCGTCTCCCTTGACGACGGCCGGCCAGTGCTGGTTGCCCAGCGCGTGGCCCAGTTCGATGCAGGCGCGGGCCAGGTCCGCCGGCCGACGTCCCAGAAGGGCGTCGAACCGCAGGACCATGACCTCCTTCAGGCTCACGCGGGCGACGACGGCCTTTCTGGCCGGTTCGTCCCAGACCAGGACGTCGCCGTCGCGCAAGTGCGCGTTGCGTCCCAGGGCCACGGCCAGTTCGACGCCCGCCGCCGTCTTGCGACGGAAGCGGTTCTTCTGGGCCTGCCACTGGTCGAGGTCGAGGGGGTCGATCTCGGCCCCCTCCAACTGCTTGGACCACGCCGGGTCGCCGGCGTTGCCCAGGGTTTTTTCGATGAGGATCACGGCCGCCTCCGTCGTTCCCGCGGGCTCAGCAGAAGTAGTAAAGCTGGTTGAGCGAGATCGTCTTGGGGGGCTTGACCGTCAGGTGTTCGCCGTCGACGGTCACGGCGAAGGTCTCCGGGTTGACGTCGATGTTCGGCACGTAGCCGTTGCGGACCATGTGCCGCTTGGTCAGGATCCGGGTGTGCGTGACGGGCTTGACGTCGCGCTGCAGGCCGTACTTCGCCTTCACGTCGCGGTCGTAGGCGGCGCGGGAGACGAAGGTGGTGCAGGTCTTGGCCAGGGCCGAGCCGTAGGCGCCGAACATGGGGCGGTAGAACATCGGCTGGGGGGTGGGGAGCGAGGCGTTGGGGTCGCCCATGTTGGCCCAGACGATGAAGCCGCCCTTGATGACCATCTTGGGCTTGGCGGCGAAGAACTCCGGCGCCCAGAGGACCAGGTCGGCCATCTTGCCGGGGGCGATCGAGCCCAGGTGTTCGGAGATCCCGGCGGTGATGGCGGGATTGATCGTCACCTTGGCGAGGTAGCGGAGGACCCGGAAGTTGTCGTTGCCGGCGGAGTCCTCCGGGAGCGGGCCGCGGGCCTGCTTCATGAGGTGGGCCGTCTGGAAGGAGCGGCGGAAGCTCTCGCCGATGCGGCCCATGGCCTGGGAGTCGCTGCCGATCATGGAGATGGCGCCCATGTCGTGCAGCACGCTCTCGGCGACGATGGTTTCGGCCCGGACCCGGCTCTCGGCGAAGGCGACGTCGGAGGGGATCTTGGGGTTGAGGTTGTGGCAGACCATGATCATGTCGAACAGCTCGGCGACCGAGTTGACGCCGACGGGGAGCGTCGGGTTGGTCGAGCTGGGCATGACGTTGGGCTGGCCGACGACCTTCAGGAGGTCGGGCGCGTGGCCGCCGCCGGCGCCCTCGGAGTGGTAGGTGTGGATCGTCCGGCCGTCGAAGGCGGCGATCGTGTCCTCCACGAACCCCGACTCGTTGAGCGTGTCGGTGTGGACGGCGACGCTGACGTCGTACTCGTCGGCGACCGAGAGGCACGACCGGATCGCCGCGGGGGTGGTCCCGTAGTCCTCGTGGATCTTGAAGCCGGCGGCGCCGGCGCGAAGCTGTTCGACCAGGGGCGCGGGGGAACTGCAGTTCCCCTTGCCCTGGAAGCCGAAGTTCAAGGGGAGCCCCTCGACGGCCCGGAGCATCATCTCCAGGTTCCAGGGGCCATTGGTGGAGGTGACGCCGTTGGTGCCGTCGGAGGGGCCGATGCCGCCGCCCCAGAGGGTGGTGAAGCCGTTGGAGAGGGCCTCCCAGACCTGCTGCGGGCAGATGTAATGGACGTGGGTGTCCATCCCGGCGGCGGTGAGGATCAGATGCTCGCCGGTGATCGCGTCGGTCGCGGTGCCGGTCGCCAGCCCCGGGGTGACGCCCCGCATGGTGCTGGGGTTGCCCGCCTTGCCGACGCCGACGATCCGGCCGTCGCGGATCCCGACGTCGGCCTTCACCACGCCCAAGAGCGGGTCGAGGATGGTGACGTTGGTGATCACCAGGTCGAGGCAGCCGGCCTCCTGGGTCAGCTTGTTGTCCGACCCCATCCCGTCGCGAAGCGTCTTGCCGCCGCCGCAGACCAGCTCGTCGCCGTACTCGCGGAGGTCGCGCTCGATCTCGACGTACAGGTCGCTGTCGCCCAGGCGGATCTTGTCGCCGGTGGTCGGCCCGAACAGGTCGGCGTATTCCTTGCGTGAAATCTTCGACATGGAAATCCCCCCTGGTCAGGCGCCCTTGAACCCCCGCTCCTTCGCATGCCTCACGGCCGACTCGCGGTTGGGCCGGTAGTCGTGGTGCGGGCCCTCGCCGGTCCAGCCGTCGACCAGGTTGTTGAACCCGTAGCAGAACTGCTTGCCGCCGAACGGCACCAGCGTCACCTCCTTCTCGTCGCCCGGCTCGAACCGGATGGCGGTGGTGGCGGGGATGTCCAGCCGCTGGCCGAACGCCTTCAGGCGGTCGAACTCCAGGTAGCGGTTGACCTCGAAGAAATGGAAGTGCGACCCGACCTGGATCGGCCGGTCGCCGGTGTTGCGGACCTTCATCGTGGTCGTCGGCCGTCCCTCGTTCAGCTCGACGTCGCCGTCCCCGACGGCCACGCCCCCCACCGGGACGTGGGGCTCGCCGGCGGCCACGTGCCGGGGAGCGTCCGGGTGCGCCTTCCAACCCACGTCGACCGGATCGCCCGACGGGTTCTTGGTATCGGCCATGGTCTTCCTCCCGGGTCAAGGGTCACTTGATCGGTTCGTGGACCGTCACGAGCCGGCTGCCGTCGGTGAAGATCGCCTCCACCTGGACGAACGGGATCATGTCGGCCACCCCGTCCATGACGTCGCCCTTGGTCAGGACGGTCGCGGCCTCCTTCATCACGTCCTCGACGGTCTTCCCCTCCCGCGCCCCCTCCAGGGCCGCGGCGCAGATGATCGCCATCGACTCCGGATGGTTGAGCTTCAGCCCCTTCTCCTTGCGCCGCTGGGCGACCTGGGCGAGTTGATGAATCAACAACTTCTCCATCTCGCCGGGAGTCAGATGCATGGGTCTCCTCCGTAGTCCAACGTGTCCGAACTCACTCCGCGCGCTTGCCGAACAACCGATGCTCGATCCACACCGTCAAGAGCACGAGCCACGCCGCGGCCACGAACGGCGCCGTCAAGGCCGGGATCCCCAGCTTGCCGGGGAAATACTCAACCAGCAGGGTCGACACCCCCGCCGCCAGGATCGGCAGCGCCAGGGCCGGCTTCGCCAGCGACAGCGACTCCGCCGCCAACGCCCCGTTGTAGCCGTAGATCCCCACCGACAGGTTGTTCGCCGGGTCGCCGTGGTAGTGGCCGATGCCGGTGCCGATCACCGACCCCAAAAACGCCAGGAACGCATGCCAGGGATTGCTGATCGCGATCCCGACCAGGAACAACGCCCCGGTCAACTGGTTGTCCCCCAGCATGACCTCGGACTCGCCCCGAAGCACCTCCGCCAAAAACCCCCCCTCCTCCAGCGGAAATTCCGACGACGGGACGTCGAACGCATGCCCCATCAATCCGTGGGTGGCCAGGAGCGTGATCCAGGTCGCCACCACGAACGGCCCGGTGAACGCCGGGAACTTGAGGAACCGGAGCCCCAGCCACGTGATCACCGTCGCCAGCACGCAGCCGAGCGCGTTGACGACCCACGACCGCGGATCCGACGACAACAGGAACACCGGGATCGCCAGCCCGACCAGCGTCGAGTTGAACCCGTAGAGCCCCTGCTCGACATGCTCCCGGTCGTAGCCGGCGAGGACCGCGAAGATCGGCCCGATCGCCGCCCCCATCACCGCCCCGATCAGGACCGGCGGGTTCTGCAACGCCGCGAGTCCGGCCAGGAAGAACGCGCCGGTGGCGGCGTGCCCCTGGAACATGATTTGCCCGACGCCGCGCAGAGCGACCAAGACGGCGTGCCAGACGTTCCCGCCGGAGCGGGGGACGAGCGATTGAAATCGACCCATATGAGAATGAGCGCTCCATATTAGGAGTTGCTGATCTATGGGTCAGTATTTCAAAGGCGAGGCCCGGAATCAACCGGGCAACGTCATTTTTCGCCCAGGTAATACGATGTTTTAATTCGTAACACCCCGCCGCCGGCCGAGGGAATTCGATCTTGACGGCGCGGGCCTCGATCGATCCGCCGCCGCGAAGGCCCCTGAATCGCTCGGGTCGCGACGACGCGACGACGCTGAAAAATCGGCGCCGCGGCGATTTTTCGGTCAACCCTCGCATCCGTCGCGATCGATACCTTGGTCAGAACCGTCGCGCCGGGGACGTTCCAGGGATGGGAACGTCGGGGCCGACGTCGGGAGATACGGACATGGCGAACGGGGTGAAGCGGCGAGGCGCGGTCCTCGCGAGCCTGGCTTTAGGCGCATGGTCGTGGGCGGCGCCGTCTTACGGGCAGGAGGCCGAGGCGGTCCCGGCCGTTCCGCCGCCCGCGGCCGCGCCCGCGGCGCCGGCCGAGGCGGAGGCGGAGGCGGCCGTGGCGACGCCCGCCGAGGCCCCGGCGGGGTCGGTGGCGGATTCCGAAATCTTAAGCGAACTGCGCCGGCTCCGCTCGGAGGTCGCCGAGGCCCGCCAGCTCAAATCGCAGGTCGAGTCGCTGCAGCAGCAGCTCGACGCGGCGCACGCCGCCGGCGGGGCCGAGGCCTACGACTTCACGGCCCCCTACATGCAGGGGGCCGCCGAGGCCGCCGCGCCTCCCCCGCCCCGGCTCTCCACCGATCTGGACCCCGACGAGGTCGAAAAGGCCGATCCCCAGGTCCACGGCCTGCGGGCGCGGTTCCGCTTCCACCACGACGGCACCGGCCCGAAGGGGGGAGGCGCCTACTTCAGCCTCTCCACCGCCGACGACGAGTACTCGCTGAACTTCGCCCAGGTCTACTCGATCGACTCCACCAACTTCGACCGCGGCAACCTGCCGACCATCGAGCAGGGCTTCAACCTTCCCTTTCAACGTCTCTTCTTCTACGGCAACGTCACCAAAGACTTCAGCTACCAGCTCGGCATCGAAGGCACGCTCGGCAACTTCAACATGATGGACGCCTACATGATGTGGCACATCCGGCCGAACGTCAGCCTTCGGCTCGGAAGGGGCCTGTTGCCCGTGGGTTACGAGTACTACGCCTTCATGCCGACCCTGACGCCGGCCATCGCGGACTCGGCGATGTTCCCGCTTGAAGCCCGTCGCGGCATCGGCGCCATGTTCACCGGCACCCTGCTCGACAACCGGATCCAGTGGTGGTCGGGCCTGGCCAACTCCCCCGCGGGCACCTACGGCGCCTTGAACCGGAACGTGTCCTACTACGGCTCGTTCACCACCACCCCGTTCCGCGGCGACGCCTGGCACGGCTCGCTGCTGGAGGGCCTCGGCGGCGGCGTCGACATCTCGGCCGGCCAGAACAACTACGCCCTGAACCAGCCGACCTCCTCGAACACGCTCAACAACACCGACCTCAGCTTGAACAACAACTTCATCACCCAAGTCGGCGTCCCGTGGTACATCTACAATGACAACATGCGCGCCAGCGGCGAGGAGGCCCGCATGGCCGAGCACCTCTTCTGGTACGGCCGCTTCAGCTTCCTGGGCGAAATGATCAACTACAGCCGCCAGTTGACCAACGGCGTCAACTCCGGCCGCTCCACCCAGTGGGGTTACATGCTGATGGGCTCCTACTGGCTCACCGGCGAACGCGACTTCATGGGCAACGGCTTCCAGGGCTACACGGTGATGGAGCCCTTGCGGCCGTTCATCCCCAGCCGCGGCGAGTACGGCCCCGGCGCCTGGCAGATCGCCGCCCAGTGGAACGAGATCAACGCCGGCCGCGGCGACATGCAGCGCGGCTTCGTGGACCTGGCGAAGTCCACCAACCGGATGGAATCCTTCGACGCCGGCGTCAACTGGTGGCCCAACGCCTACACCCGATTCAGCTTCCACTACGTGTGGACCTGGTTCAACAACCCGATCCCGGTCCAATCCCCCGGCAGCGGCGCCATCGACCGCTACCAGACCTTCTGGTTCCGGTGGGCCTTGTTCTTCTGACGCGGGCTCAAACGCCCGACGGGAACGTCTCCGGGACCTCCCCGCGCTCGTCGACGGGGACGCCCGCCAGGGGGCGAAGCGCCTCGGCCCGCTCAAAATGCAAAAGCGCGTCGTAGCGGCGCGGCAGCACGGTCGGAACGTAGTTGCCGAACCGCTCGCGCTCGGGATGGTAGACCACGCCGATCGCCCGGTGGCCGCGAACCGCCAGGGCGTCGGACGTGTTCCAGGCGTCGTCGAACAGGAGCAGGGCGTCCGCGCCGCTCGCGCGATGCAGAACGTCCTCCCAACTTCCCTCGCGTCCGGGGGGGACGGTCATCCGTCGCATCGGCGCCTCCCACTCGCGGCCGGCGATCACGGTCCCCCGCCACGCGGAGAAGCCGACGATCACCACGCCGTCGGCCTCCCGGCGCTCGCGGACGAGCTGGCCGACGTTGACCTCCCCGCGCGCGTTCATGTCGGTGAATCGGGCGTCGCCGACGTGGGTGTTGTGCTCCCAGACGATGGCGCGGGCGTCGGGGCCGTGGAACGCCACGAGTCGCTCCAGGGTCTCGACCATGTGACGGTCGCGGAGGTTCCACGTCTCCGAGCCGCCGCGGACCATGGCCCGGTAGTAGGCCTCGGCGTCGCGAAGAACCAGGGCGTTCTGTTCGGCCGCGAACCGGGTCTCGCGCTGGTCGGGCGTCGGCGGCTCGTCGCGCCCCTTGATCCGTCGCATCTCGCGAAGCAATTCGACGACCTCGTCCTCGCAGGACTCCGACGCGAACCGCGCCGCCCCGGCGTAGTCGTGGACGTCCTCCGCGAAGGGCTCGAAGCAGCGGAACGCGGCCATGGCCGCCGGCAAGGCTGCGGGATCGTGCTTGCGGACGTACTCCAGGATCGCGTGGAGCGAGTCCCACAGGCTGTACACGTCGAGCCCGTAAAAACCGGCCTTGCGTTCCTCCGACAGGGAATCGTTGCGGCCTCGAAGCCACTCGACCAACTCGGCGACCTCCTCGTTGGCCCACATCCACGTCGGCCAGCGCTGGAAGCCCCGCAGCGTCTCGCGGGCGGAGGCGGGGGCGTCGCCGCGGCCCTTGACGTAACGATCGACCCGGTGGCAGTCGGGCCAGTCACCCTCCACGGCGATGAACGAAAAACCCTTCTCCTCGATCAGCCGCCTCGAAATCGCCGCGCGCCAGGTGTAAAACTCCGACGTGCCGTGCGACGCCTCGCCCAGCAGCACGAAGCGGGCGTCGCCGATCCGGTCGACCAGCGGGTCCAGGTCCCCGGCGCCGCGCAGCGGCCGCGCCGAGCCCCGGACCTGGTCGATCAACTCCGGCGACGGCGCCGGCTCTCGCCGGGTCCCCCGATGAATCCGAGTCATGGCGACGCTCCCCTCTCCTCGCGACGGCCGAGCCGCCTCAGCCCGCTAAATACGTTTTAAACCATTCGCGAGCGAGTTCCGCCGCCCGCTCCAGGGCGCCCGGTTCCTCGAACAGGTGCGAGGCGCCGGGAACGACCTCCAGCATCACCGGCGCCGACATCCGCTCCAGGGTCCGCCGGTTCAACTCCAGGACGGTCGCGTCCTCTCCGCCCACGATGAACAGCGTCGGCGCGCGAACCGCCTGGAGCGCGGATTCGGGCGCGAGATCGGGCCGACCGCCACGCGATACGACCGCCGCGACGTCGGGGCGCGCGGCCGCGGTTCCCAGGGCGGCCGCCGCGCCCGTGCTGGCCCCGAAGAGGCCGATCTTCCGGCCTTGAAGTTCGGGACGATCGGCCGCCCAGTCCGTCGCCGCGGTCAAACGGCCGATCAAAAGGTCGATGTCGAATCGAAGGTGGCGCGTGAACCGCTCCCGACGCTCCTCCTCCTCGGTGAGCAGGTCGAACAGCAAGGTCGCCAGCCCGGCGGCCTGGAGCGATTCGGCCACGAAGCGATTGCGGGGGCTCCGGCGACCGCTGCCGCTACCGTGCGCGAACAGGACGAGGCCCGACGCGGCGTCGGGGACGGTCAGGTCGCCTTGCAAGCGAACCCCGCCGGCGGCGACCTCCACGGCAGATCGGGAGACGGTGGACGCGCGACTCATGATCCGTACCTCCGAATGCGGCGGGAACGTCGCCGGAACGCGATCAATCCGGCGTCGCCGCGTCCGTCCGTTCGACCTCCGCGCGTCGCAGCAACTCGCGGACCTCCGCGTCGGTCGTTTGCGTGAAATCGTCGTACCACGACCCGACCGAGTGGAACGCCTCGGGCGCGCGGACGCAGACGACCTCGTCGACCACGCGGGCGAACTCCTCGCGCGTCGAGGCCGCGGCGACCGGGACGGCGACCACGATCCGCGCCGGCCGTAGCCGGCGCAGGGCGGCGACCGCGGCGAGCATGCTCGCCCCGGTGGCGAGGCCGTCGTCCACGAGGATCGCGGTCGCGCCCGTGACTTGCGGCGGGGGGCGGTCGTCGCGGTATTCGCGCTCGCGGCGGGCCAGTTCCGCCGTCTCCTCCGCGATCACCGCCGCGACGTCCCCGGGCGCGATCCCAAGCGCCGAGACGACGCCGCGGTTGATCATCTGGACGCCGTCGGCGGCGATCGCCCCGAAGGCCAGCTCCGAATGGCCGGGGACGCCGAGCTTGCGGACGAGGAAGACGTCCAGAGGCGCGTGGAGCCGACGCGCGACCTCGAAACCCACCGGCACGCCCCCGCGGGGCAAGGCCAGGACGAGGACGTCCGAGCGATCCGCCAGACCCTCCAATCGATCCGCCAGCGCGCGACCGCCCTCGTGACGGTCGCGGAACGTCTCGCGCGTCATCTCCCGCCTCCCCTGCGCGTCGCGGCCCGGCGCGGGTCGAACGACTCGGCCCCGCGGGACCGCGGACTCTTCGTGTTCCGTTTATGGTCATAGTGGCAAACCCTGGGCCCATCGCGCGCCTCCCGGATCGTTCGGCGCATGAAAAAACGCCGCGCCTGGGGAGGCGCGGCGTGATCGGTCGTCGGCGGAGTGGAGGGGAGGAAGGCGGCGTCAGGCCTTCTCGGTCCCCTCGTCGGTCTTGGTCGGGAAGACGGGGGCGCGATCGACGACGTGGTCGATCAGGCCGTAGGACTTGGCTTCCTCGGGCGACATGAAGCGGTCGCGGTCGGTGTCCTCCTGAAGCCGCTCCAGGGACTGGCCGGTGTGCTTGCGGTAGATCTCGTTGAGGGCCTGCTTCATGCGGACGAACTCCTCCGCGTGGATCAGGATCTCGGTGGCGGTCCCCTCCATGCCGGCGAGCGGCTGGTGGATCATGATCCGGCTGTTGGGCAAGGCGTAGCGCTTGCCCGCGGCGCCGGCGGTCATCAGGAGCGAGCCCATGCTGGCGCACTGGCCCATGCAGTAGGTGGCGACGTCACAGGGGACCCACTGCATGGTGTCGTAGATCGCCATGCCGGCGGTGACGCTGCCGCCGGGGCTGTTGATGTAGAGGTGGATGTCGGCCTTGGCGTCCTGGTGGGCCAGGACGAGCATCTGGGCGACCACCAGGTTGGCGACGTTGTCGTCGATCGCGGTCCCCAGGATGATGATGCGGTCCTGGAGCAGGCGCGAGTAGATGTCCATCGCCCGTTCTTCACGGCCGCTGCGCTCGATGACGATGGGAACCAGTGGCATCGGGGTGAGCCCTTCGGACAGGCGACGGACGGGCCGGATCAGGCGCGACGTCGCGGGGTGTTCGTTCCGGGACGGATCGGGAACGGGTCAGGAGCCGCCGCCGGCCGGCGGCTGGGGGGCGGCCTCGACGCCCTTGAGGCCGCCGATGCGTCCCACGACTTCGTCGACCAGTCCGTACTCCTTGGCCTGGTGCGCGTTGAGGTAGCGGTCGCGTTCGGTGTCCTTGGCGATCCGCTCGATCGGCTGGCCGGTGTGCAGGGCGAGGATCTCGTTGATGACGTGGCGGCTCTTGAGGATCTCCTCGGCCTGGATCTCGATGTCGGAGACCTGGCCGCCGACCTGGCCGTAGGGTTGGTGGATCATGATCTTGGAGTGCGGCAGCGAGAACCGCCGGCCCTTGCTGCCGCCCGCCAGCAGGACCGCGGCGCCGGAGGCCGCCAGGCCGATGCAATAGGTGGCGATCTGGCACTCGATGAACTGCATCGTGTCGTAGATCGCCAGCGTGCTGCTGACGCTGCCGCCGGGGCTGTTGATGTAGAAACTGATCCCCTGGGTCCGGTTCTCGTACTGGAGATAGAGGAACTTCATCACCGTCGCGTTGGCCACGGCGTCGTCGATGACCCCCTCCAAAAACACGATCCGGTTTTCCAGGAGCAGGTCGCCGAGGGTCATCTGCCTCTGGCGCGCGTAGTCGCGATAGCGCTGGAGCTTCGGTTCCGCCAGCGGGTGGTCGAAGGCCATGGACGATCCCTTTCGGTGGCGAGTGGGACCGGCCGCGCGGCCCCTTCCTGGTGTCGGCGGGGACGGCGGCCGGGATTGCGAGGGGTCCGCTTCCGCGGCCGCGAGGTCACTCCGAGGCGGGCTCGCCGGCTTCCTCGGCCTCGGCCTCCCCGGCTTCGGGCTCGGGGGTGGCGGCCTCGTCGAGGGTCTCGACGGCGACTTCGGGCTCGTCGGCGGCGACGTCCTCGAACTCGACCGACTTGAGGATGTGTTCCAGGGCCCGACGCTCGAGGATCTGGGTGGCCAGGGCGTCGTCGAGCCCTTCCTTCTCGACCCGGGCGCGGACGCGGCGGACGGTCTCGCCGGAGCGTTCGGCCATCGCCTCGATCTCGGCCTCCAGGTCCTCCGCCTCGACCTTGATCTCCTCGGCCTCGGCGATCCTGGCGAGGATGAAGAACTCCTTGAGCGAGCGGAGGGTCATCTCGTGGGCGTTGGCGCGGATCTCGGCCTGGCGGGCGCGGATCTCCTCGTGGGAGTAGCCTTCGTCGCCCAGTTCCATGACCAGGCGGGCGGCGGTGCTCTTCTCCTGGCGGGAGACCAGGTCGGGGGGCAAATCGAAGGGCGTCGCCGCGATCAAGGCGTCGAGCACCTGGCGGCGGACGGCCTGGCGCTGCTGGGACTCGTTGCGGCGGACCAGGGCGTCGCGGACGGCCTCGCGCAGTTCCCCGACGCTCTCGAAGCCGATCCCCAGGAGGAACTCCTGGTCGACCTTGGGCGGGTCCAGGGTCTTGAGGTCGTGGACGACGGCCTTGACCTTGACCTTCGCGCCGCGGAGCGTCGGGTCGACGACGGCGGTCCCCAACTCGGCCTCGACCTCGCGGACCTCGCCCGGCTTGACGCCCTGGAGGGCCTTGCCCATCTCGGGGACGCGACCGTCCTGGAAGCGCAGCTCGGGCTGGAGTCGGAACTGGATCTCCTTGACCTCGTTGATGGTCGCCTCGTCGTCCTCGCGGAGGAACACCAGGTCGGCCGTCACGTAGTCGCCGATCTCGGCCCCGCCCTCCAGTTTGGGAACGACGCGGGCGTAACGCTCGAGGAACCGCTCGTACTGGCGGTCGACGTCCTTCTCGGAGACGGTCTTGACGGGCCGCTTGACTTTCAGGCCCTGGTACGCCGGGGCGGCGAACTCGGGGCGCACCTCCACCTCCATGTCGAAGGTGAGGGGACCTTCCTCGGGGAGGGCGATGGCGGCGACGTCCAGCTTCGGTTGGGTGATGGGGTTGAGCTGGTAGTCGCGGTCGACCTGCTCCAGAGTCTCCATCAACAGGGCCGACTTGACCTGCTCGGCGACCTGCTTCTTGAACCGCTTGACGACGAGCGTCTTGGGGGCGCGGCCGGGACGGAAACCGGGAACCTGGGCCTCCTTCTGGAGCGTCCCGAGCGATTCCTCGTACTGACGGTCGATCTCCGCCCGGGGGACGGTGATCGTGACGTGCTTCTTGCAGGCGCCGGCGTCCGCGATCTGGACGTCGATTTCGAGCTTCCTCTTCTCGGGCTCGGCCTGGGCCGTCTCGGATTCGACGGCGGTCGATTGAAGCTCTTCGCCGGATGTCATGAGAGGCGTTTCCTCGGGTCGCGACGGGCCGGGCGGCTGGACTCGCCAACACGCAACCGACGCGCTCCAGCGAAACGGCCAACCCCGCCGGTTATACAAGAGAGCGGGAGATGGGATTTGAACCCACGACAACCACGTTGGCAACGTGGTGCTCTACCCCTGAGCTACTCCCGCGTCCTCGGCCTTCGAGGCCGCGGCCGCCGACTGGGGCGAGGATGGCGTCGGCCTCCCTCTCGTCGAGCGGCAGACGTAGTATAAAGGACCCGGCGGCGATTACAAGCGGTCGCCGCCGAAATCTCGGAATTCCCTCCGGGGCGGCGGTCGGGGCGCTCCGGCCTTTCCATTTGCCCGCGGGACGCACAGAATGTAGGTTGCGGTTTGGACGCGAGTTCTCGGCGGCCTCTCCCGACCGCCCTCGCGGCGCCCCTTCGCGGTCCCGAGGCAGGCGAGATCGATTGGCGATGAACTACACACTTCAAGTGCTCAAGGGGCGGAGCGACGTCACCGCCTTGAGACTCATCGACGGCGTCAACAGCGTGGGCCGACACGACGACTGCGTGATCCGCATCCGCTCGTCGCAGGTCAGCCGCCGCCATTGCGAGATCTTCGAGGCCGACGACCGGCTGATGGTCCGCGACCTGGGAAGCTCCAACGGCACCTACGTCAACGGGTTGCGGGTGCTGGGCCAGCAGCCCCTGAAAGTGGGCGACGTGATCTCGATCGGCGGCGTGGCGTTGCGCGTCGACCCGATCGGCGGCGCCGTCGCGTCGGCCGCGGCCGCCCCCTCCCCGTCGGCCGAGACCGCCGAGCACGAGGAGGCGGCGATCGCCGCCGTCGTGGACGACTCGGACGAGGCCGACGACTTCGAGGTCAGCCTCGCCACCGACGACGACGACGACGGCTTCCAGATGGACGCCGACGACGGCGGCATCCCGCTCGAGGGCGCCGCCGCCGAGCCGGCCGCCGCGGCGAAGCCGTCCCAGCCCGCCGAGCCGGCCGACGACCTCTTCGCCGGCGGCGGCGACGAGGACGACGCCGTCGCCCAATTCCTCACGGACCTGAAACTCGACGACGAGGATTGAAAACTTTTTCGACACCGATTCGACCGCGCCGCGTTGATCTTTCTCAACATCGCCCGATCCGCCCTTGGAAACGGTTCGGACGTCTGCTATAAATGGCCCCGTGGGGTTTCTCGCGGCGCGGATCGGGGCGTTTGGAGAGTATCCTCGACGACGAGTCGCCGACCTCCTTATCGTTAGGATGGACCTTACCCATGGCTCGGCGGAAAACACTCCCTGAATCGTTGCGCGCCAAGCTCGAACTCGCCGAGCGGCTGGCGGCCCTGCGGCTGGAACTCTTCGGCGAGCGCGGGGGTCCGGAGATGGCTCGCCGTCTGGGGATCCCGGTGCGCACCTGGTACAACTACGAGGGGGGCGTCACCGTCCCGGCCGAGGTCGTGCTCAAGATCATCGAGCTGACCGCGGTCGAGCCCGGTTGGCTGCTCCACGGCAAGGGTTCGCGGTTTCGACCCGCGGTGCGGCCGGAACGGAGCGAGGCCGCGCCGCAATCGGCCGTCATGGTCGGGGCGCTTCTGCGAACCGCGCTGCAACTCCTGGAGGGGGAGGCGTCGACCGAACTCGACTCGACCGCGACGCGGCTTTTGGAATCGGAGCGCCCGGCCGCGGGCGAGGCCGGCGGCCGAACGATCGCGCCGCGGGAGAACACGCCCCGGCTCGGCCACGACACGCTCCGCGCCGATCCCGGACGGGGCGGGCGCGAGTGGCTGGAGGCCCGGCGCGAGGGGCGCTGCCTGACCATTCCCGACGACTCCATGTCGCCGGTGCTTCCGAGGGGGACGTCGGTCGCCTTCGCCCCCGTCTCCGAGTCTCCCGCGACGCTGGACGGCCGCATGGTCGTCGCCTGGGTCGACGGCCTGGCGTTGGTCCGCTGGTTCGAGGATCGCGGCGATCACGGCCTCCTGCACGCCGAGGACCGCAACGAGCCGGTCCGCCGCGTCGATCTGGGACCGGACGTGCCGAGCTCGCCGCGGCGGGTGCTCTGGATCGAGGCGGCCCGCTGATCGCGCCGTCCCGCGTCCCTTCCCCGACGACGCGGCCGCCGGCGACCGGGCCCGCGCGCAATCGCGACCGGCGACTGGCGTCGCTTCCGCCGGGGGGCTATGATCTTCTGACCGCCACGAGCCCGGCCCTTCGCGATCCGCGCCGGGGCCGGCGGCGGACGGGACGAGGCGGGTCGAATCGAGAGGGGCTTTCGTCGATGAAACGCGCGCGGGCGATGCTGATCGGTCTCGGAACGCTCCTGGCGGTCGGCTGCGGAATGCACAACTACGACTACCGCATCGAGCAGACGCTGGAGCGGATGAAGTACGACAAGCGGCTGGACGCGAACCTCTCGCCGCCGGTCACGGGCAAGATGCAGGAGTTGGGGATCTACGTCCGCCCGCCGGTCGGCCTCTCCGGCCCCACCCAGGCCTTCCAGTTCGCGGCCGTGGAGCCCGGCCTGTTCAGCCTGGAGAACTCCTTCATGGACCAGGCCGGCCAGAGCATGCACGTGCTCGCCCGGGTCGACCTCCCCAAGCCCGCGGCCAAGAAGGGGGAGTCACCCCAGCCCGAGGCCCCCCCCCGCGGCGACTTCAACGAGGAGGTCGTCGGAATGATCCGCGACGCCACCGGCGCGGACCTGCAACTGGCCAATTTCAAGGCGGAGTCGAAGCAGTCCAAGTTCAGCCGCGAGACCAACGCCTTTCAGACCGCCACCGTCGACCGCGAGGCCAACGAGATGAAGGTCTATCTCTACGGCGGCAAGACCTCGCCCCAGAAGGTCGCGTTGATCTTCGAGTACCCCAAGGCCGAGAAGAACGCCATCAGTCCGAAGATCGACCTGGCGCTGGAGAACTTCCACGTGGGCGACTCCGCCCGCCGGGCCTTCAGCGGCGGTCAGGAGGAAGACATGGGCGACGAGGGAGTCGCCGAGGAAGGCCCGCCCATCTGAGAGCCTGTCCCATAAGGGAGCCGCGGCCGGCATAACGTCCTTACCCCCTCGCGGGGGAAGGTGGCCCGAAGGGCCGGACGGGGGGGCGCGCGCCAGAAGACCATCGACGTCCAGGGCTTGCCGGACGGGCTTCCGCGAATTCCAACGGTCGTCCCGCGCGTCATCCCCCTCATCCGGCCGCTTCGCGGTCTGTCTCCCCCCGCGAGGGGGGAAGACCGTGATGGTCGTCCCTTGCCCACTTATGAGACAGACTCTGAGCCGGCGGCGCGGCGGGTCGAGCCGCGGGAGGGAGACGTCGCGTTCGCCTCGATCCCCGCGTCGGCGGTCACTCCATCGACCGCATGAGGTCGCGGAAGCGTTCGAGGCGCGCCGCGGCGTCGGGCGAGCCGGAGAGGTCGCGGGTTTCCTCGGGGTCGTCGTCGAGGTCGTAGAGTTCCTCGCCGCCGTCGCCGTTGACGATGTAGGCGTGGCGATCGGCCACCAAAGAGCGCATCGGCCCCAGCCGCGCGGGAGCGCCCTCGGCCGCCTCGTCGGGGACGGCGCGGCCGCGGTCGAGTTCCAAAAGCACCGGCGCGGGGGCGTCGGGGACGGCGTCGTCCCAGGCCGCGACCAGCGACGATCCTGGGAACGGGCCGTCGGCCGGGGCTCCGTCGACGAGTTCGAGGATCGTCGCCGCGACGTCCCGAAGGCTGGCCGACCGCTCGACGGCGACGCCCGCCGGGACCGCCGGGGCCACGACGACCAGCGGGATGTGCGTCTCCATCCGATACAGGCTCAGGCCGTGGCCGGAGAGGCCGTGCTCGCCGAAACCCTCGCCGTGGTCGGACGTCACCACGAAGATCGTCCGCTCCGTCTCGCCCCGGCGCTCCAACTCGTCGAGGAACCGGCCGAGCTGGTCGTCCAGGTAGGCCAGGCAGTCGTCGTAGCCGTCGCGGGCGGCCTCCGGCCCCGACGTCTCGGGGTTCCAGTAGCGCTGGTCCGCCCCGTCGGGGGGGACGTAGGGGTCGTGGGCGTCGAAGTAGTTGAGGAACAGGAAGAACGGCCGGTCGTCGCGGCGGTCGTCGAGCCACGCCAGGGCGTCGCGGCCGATCATCTCGGCCGACTTGCGATAACGATAGCGGTCGCGGCCGGCGGTCGCCGCGATCAGTTTCATCCCTGGACGGGTCGCCGCCAGATATCGCCCCAGCCGCGATCCCCGGACGACCTCCAGGGGGGTCACCTGGCCGTTCTCGTAGAAGTCCTCGTAGCGCTCGAAGCCTCGGGCGAGGCCGTACCAGGCGTTGCAGTTCTCGGTGTTGGCGACGAACCCGGCCGTCGCGTACCCCCGCGCGGCCAGTTCCTCGGCGAGCGTCGGGTAGGTCGCGTCCAGCGGCCGGCCGACGTCGACCGACAACTCCGACGGCCAGCGCCCCGTGAACAACGAGGCGTGCGCGGGGAGCGTCCACGAGGCCGTCGAGCGGGCGTGACGGAACAGGACCCCGCGCTCGGCCAGTTTGGCGAGGTTGGGCGTGACGTCCCGATCCGAGCCGTAGGGCGACAGCGAATCGGCCCGCGCGGTGTCCAGCACGATCAAGACGACGTTGGGGGCGTCGTCGCGCGCCGGCCGGATCGCCGCCGACGATCGCCCTCCCGCCGTCGCCGAGACGGCGACCAGGGCCGTCGCCGCCAGGCCGATCGGCGTGGAGGCGCGGACGAGGCGGCGGAACCCTCGGGGCCGGGCCAGGGCCGCGCGCGCGACCGCCGAGGCGATCCCGAACGCCAGCGCCAGCCTGGCCAGGCCGTGCAGGCCGGAGACCGCCAGGGCCGTCGACCACCCCAGGCCCGCGGCGAACGCCCAGAGCGCCGTCGAGCGACGGAACGGTCGCCGGAGGACGGTCGAAACCGCGATCATCGCCAGGGCCAGGACGGTCGCCATCGCCAGATATGACGCCGGGGTCAGCCAGGCGTAATGGTGGTTGGTGCGGAGGGTGTCGTAAGTGACGACCCCCGCCCATTTCCTGGCGACCAACCCCTCGGCCACCTCCAGGAACCCGGCGAGCAGGCCGAACCACAGGCCGGTCGTCAGTAGGTCCAGCCGTCCGAACGAGTCGTCGTTCCCGTCCGCCGCGAGTTTCAAAGGGGGCGTGGAGGGTCTTTTCCCCTCGCGGGGGAATGCGGGCCGCGAAACGGCCGGATGCGGGGAATGATAGGCGAGGGAGCCGTTGGGATTTCCGGTCGTCCGTTCGGCGGGCGCGGGAGTCGTCCCCCCGAGCGCGCGAGGGGCGGTTTTCCGTTCGTCCACGGCGCGCGCGGAGGCGGGAGAGGCGTCGGCCATCGTGATCCTCCTTGATCTCGACCCGGCGACGATGCGACCTGGATCGTCGGGGCCCGGCATCCGATGCCTTGAGTTCAGCGACGACCCGCCGCGACTCGCGCCCGTAAACTCCCACGTTCCGAGGATTTTGGAAAGGCCGATGCGACCGTCTCCCGGTCCCGGCCTCCGAGCGTCGGGCTTCAGCCGCGCTGGTCGATGCCGACGTAATCGGTTTCGTTGGGTCCGGTGTAGATCTGCCGGGGGCGGGCGATGCGGGCCTTGGGGTCGTCGCGGAGTTCCTTCCACTGGGCGATCCAGCCGGGCATCCGGCCCATGGCGAAGATGACCGTGAACATGTTGGTCGGGATGCCCATCGCCCGCATCAGGATGCCGCTGTAGAAGTCGACGTTGGGGTAGAGCTTGCGGTCGACGAAATAGGAGTCCTTAAGCGCCATCTCCTCCAACTGGCGGGCGACGTCCAAAAGCGGATCCTTGACGCCCAACTGCGCCAGCACCTTGTCGGCGGCGGCCTTGAGGATCCGGGCGCGGGGGTCGAAGTTCTTGTAGACCCGGTGGCCGAAGCCCATCAACCGGAAGCCGCCGGTCCCGTCCTTGGCCATCTTGATGGCGTCGGCGGCGCTGACGCCTCCCTTGTGGATCGACTCCAGCATCTCCAGCACCGCCACGTTGGCCCCGCCGTGCAAGGGGCCCCAAAGCGCCCCGACGGCCGCGGCGCAGGAGGCGTAGATGTTGGCCTGGCTGGAGCCGACCATCCTCGCCGTCGACGTCGAGCAGTTCTGCTCGTGGTCGGCGTGCAACAGCAAGATCAGGTTGAGCGCGTCGACCATCTCGGGGGAGGCCTCGTGCTGCCTGTAGGGGCACGAGAACATCAGGTGCATGAAGTTGGCGACGTAGCCCAGCTTGGGGTCGGGGTAGAGGTACGGCAGCCCCCGCGCCCGCCTGTAGCCGTACGCGGCGATCGAGCGGACCTTGCTGATGAGCCGAGCGGCGTCCTCGATCGCCCGTTCCTCGGGGCTTTCGTCGTCGCGGCTGGTGTGGGGGAAGCAGGGGATGGCGTTGATCATGGCCGAGAGCACGGCCATCGGCGGCGCGTCGGCGAGGAAGCCCTCGAACAGGTGCTTGAACCCCTCGTGCAACGGGGCGTTGCGGCCCAGCCGCTCGCGGAAGTCGTCCAACTCGGCCTGCTTGGGGAGCCTGCCGAGGATCAGGAGCCAGGCGACCTCGACGAAGGTCGAGTGCTTCGCCAGTTGCTCGATGGGGATCCCGCGATAGCGGAGGATCCCCTTCTCGCCGTCGATAAAGGTGATTTCGCTGGTGCAGGAGCCCGTGTTGCCGTAGCCGGGGTCGAGCGTGATCAACCCGGCGCCGGATCGGAGCTTGCCGATGTCCAGGCCCAGTTCGCCCTCGGTCCCCTCGACGATCGGTAGGTCGATCGACCGATCGTCGAACGTCAACTTCGCGGTCCGCGCCATCTGCCCATCTCCACGCGGCCTCGCCCGGGCGCCGGCCGCCAAGAATTCCGCCGTCGTGTGCATCCGCAGTCGTCGAACGAGTCCATTCTACACGCGGTTTCGAGCGTTGGAATCGTCCGCCGCCGCCAACCCTCGCGAACGCCCCACCGCCGTCACCGGCCCGTCGGCTTTTTCAATTCTCGGACCTCGATCGCGCGGAAGGCGATGTTCCCGCCGTGGTTTTGAAGACAGACGTAGCCGCGGAGCGGCTTGTCCTTGATCGCCTCCACGTCGCGCTGGTCGACGTCCTGGATGGTTTTGCCGTTTAAGACCACGCGGACGTGGGGGCCGTCGCAGGTCACGTCGATCGCGTTCCACTCGCCGGGAGGCTTCACGGCGCTCTCCCGAGGGGCGACGTAGCGGTACAGCGACCCCGTGCTGTGAACGTCCGGGGCCTTGCCGGCGTCGTCGATGAGTTGGATCTCATACGAGTAGATCGAGGGCCGAGTGCCGCGAGAGTCGGCCGGGTCGAACGGCCGGGTCCGGATGCCGATCCCGCTGTTGCACTTCGGCGTCTCCATGAGGAATTCGACGTGGAGCGTGAAATCGTCGAACTCGCGCTCCTTGTAGCGCAGAAAGCCGAAGCCCTTGCCGCGGCAGACGATCATGCCGTCCTCGGCGACCCAGACCGGGGCCCTGGCGCCGTCGACGGTCGTCTCCGACGCCCCCTCGGCCACCCAGCCGTCAAGGGTCCGGCCGTCAAACAGCGGCGTCGCCCCTCCGTCCGCGCCGACCCCCAGCAACCCCATCGCCAACAGCAGGAACGTCATGGCTTTTCCCTTCGACGACGTGATTCCGGGACCGACCGACCCGCGCCGACCGCGAGCCCGGCCGCGACGACGATCGTAACGCGCGCCGCCCCCCCGATCGAGGATCCACCGAGTTCGATCCGGTGGGTGGTTGACTCGGCGCCGGGGTCGGGTACACTATTCCCTGTCGATGCGACACACGGCGTCGCGGGCGCATAGCTCAGTTGGCTAGAGCGTACCCCTGATAAGGGTAAGGTCCCAGGTTCGAATCCTGGTGCGCCCATTCAAGTCCCCCCATCCAGGCCCTCGGGCCCCCTCCTTCCAGCCTTCATCCTCCAGGGCTAGAATCATCGGTCGACGCGATCCCGCCCGTCCAGGGCGCCGGACTCGCCTCGACGTGTTGAACCTACATCCTCGCGAGGCCGATCGATGCGACGAACCGCCCTCCTGGCGTGTCTCCTGGCTTTCCCCGTGATCAGTTTCCCCGCGGCCGCGGCTTCCTCGACGACCGAGGCCCCCAGGGGGGAAATTCAGAAGCACTCGTTCGACGCCGGCGCCGTCTTTCCGGGCACGACGCGCGATTATTGGGTCTACGTCCCCCGCCAGTACGACCCGGCCAAACCCGCATGCCTCTTCGTCTGCCAGGACGGCGTCCAGTACGACGCGCCCAGGGTCTTCGACGAGTTGATCGAGCGCGAGGAGATCCCGGTCCTGATCGGGGTCTTCGTGACGCCCGGCCGGGTCAAGGCGACGTCGGACGAGGCGCTCGACCGCTTCAACCGCAGCTTCGAGTACGACGGCCTGGGCGACGGCTACGCCCGGTTCCTGATCGACGAGCTTTTGCCGGCCGTCGAGACGCTCAAGACCGAGGACGGCCGGCCGATCCGACTGTCGCGCGACCCGAACGACCGGGCGATCGCCGGCTCCAGCAGCGGGGCCGTCTGCGCCTTCACCGCCGCCTGGGAACGGCCCGACTCGTTCCGCCGAGTCTTCAGCGCCGTGGGGACTTACGTCGGGCTCCGCGGGGCGAACGAATATCCGACGCTGATCCGCAAGTACGAGCCCAAGCCCCTGCGCGTCTTCCTGGAGGACGGCTCCAACGACCTGAACATCTACGGCGGCGACTGGTGGATGGCGAATCAGGAGATGGAGCGGGCCCTGACGTTCGCCGGCTACGAGGTCGCCCACGCCTGGGGCGACGGCCCGCATAGCTCGAAACACGCCACCGAGATCTTCGCCGACGCCATGCGCTGGCTCTGGAGGGACCACCCCGAACCGATCCAGGCCGGGAACGGCTCGCAACAGCTTCAGGAGATCCTGATCCCCGGCGAGGGCTGGGAGGAGGTCGCTCGGGACGTCGCCGCGGAGGCGCTCGGCGACGCGCGTGGGAACGGGATCGCCCGCCATGACGGCGTTCGTTTCACCGTCCGACCGGGGGCGGGCGCGAACTCGGCCTCGGATCGCGTGATCGAGGCGCGCGGACCCCAGGGGTCTCCGGTCGTCTCCGACGCCGGAATCCGCGAAGTGGCGGCCATGGCGCTTTCACCCGATCAGACGCTTTTATACGTCGCCGACCGGGCGAGCCGCTGGGTGTACGGTTTCCAGATCCAGCCCGACCTTACGTTGCGATACGGCCAGAAGTTCCACCATCTCCATGTCGACGACGACGCCCGCGACGCCGGGACGACCGGAATGGTCGTCGACCGCGACGGCAGGCTCTACGTCGCCACCAGAATGGGGATTCAAATCTGCGACCAAGCCGGCCGGGTCGTCGCGATCGTCCCCGCGCCGGGGGGGCCGGCCGTCGGCGTGGCGTTCGGCGGGTCGGATTTCGACTTGCTTTACGTGGCGACCAGGGACGCCGCGTACCGTCGCCGGGTGAAGCCCCGGGGATCCTCGCCGCTCGACGCCCCTCGCAAGCCCGCCGCTCCCAAGCTCTGAGAAAGCGCGTGCTTGGCTTGGGAGTTGCTTGCAAAAAGCGTCGCGTCGCGATCGGATCGCGGCGACGCCGGACGCCTGGCGAGAAGACCGCGTTGATTCTGGGAGACGTCAGACACGACGACGGGTTTGGGGAGTAAGGGAGTAGACCAGGACGAGGCCTGGGCGCCCGCCCGTCCGCGGACGGCCGCCCGGGGCCGGGCGGACGGGCGTTTGGATCCGCGGCGGCGACGGCCGCCGCGGGGGCGCTTGAAGGCGTCGACGCGAGGAAGGGGAACATGACGAACGAATCGCGGTCCCAGAGTCCCACCATCGTTTTGCGGATCAGCGACGGCAAGCGGCTAATGAGGCGGGCCTTCGCCGACTTCGCGCAGGCGTCGCGCTGCGCGGAGGCCTACGCCAGGGAGGGGTTCGTCGTCGACATGGTGTCGGCGACCGGGACTTTCCTGATGGATTTCGAGCCCGGCCGTCGCGTCCTGGCGGTCTGACGGCGACGGCGGATCGAGCCTCGAAAGGGTCTTCGGAGGCGTGAAAACCGGGGTGCGAACCGGAAAAAGGGCGATTTCCCTGGATTTTCGGGGGGTCGACCTGATTTTCTGTGGATCGCGGCGGCATAATCGTCGAAAACGATCCGCGGGAGTCGTGACGGCCGCTCTTCATTGGGGAGGCGATCCGACCGACTCGCGGAGCGTTCCCCGTCGATCCCAAGTGAAGAGGGTCCCGTCCCATGGCCAAGAAAGCCGCCCCCAAGGCCGCGGAGGCCCCCAAGGCCGCCAAGGCCGCCGCCAAGTCCGCCAAACCCGCCGAGAAGGCCGCCGCCGCCAAGCCGGCCACCAAGAGCGAGATCTACGCCAAGCTCGCCGAGAAGACCAACCTGACCAAGAAGCAGGTGGCCGACGTCTTCGACGCGATGTCCGCCCTGATCGAAACCGAAATCGGCAAGAAGGGCCCCGGCGTCTTCGTGCTCCCCGGCCTGCTGCGGATCAAGGTCGAGCACAAGCCGGCCACCAAGGCCCGCCCCGGCTTCAACCCGGCCACCAAGGAGCCGATCACCATCAAGGCCAAGCCGGCCCACAAGGTCGTCAAGGTCCGGCCCCTGAAGAACCTGAAGGAATTCATCGGCAAGTAGGTAAGCCGGCGCTCGGTTTCGATGCGGCGTTCAACCGCGTCCGGGCCTCCCGAAAGGACGCCCGCCGACGCGGTTCTTCGTTTCCGACCCCGGTGGGGGCGGCGTCATTCCGCGACCAGTTCCCAATGGATCGTCGCGGCCTTCGGATCGACGACCAGCGCGCCGCCGGGGCCGTCGGCCAGGGGCTCGACCGTCGCGGGGGCGACGCGGGCGCCGGATTCGTCGAGCGCGTACGCCTTCACCGCTCCCTTGCGTCGCCAGGAGACGCGGGCGGCGACGGGTTCCAGGAGCAGGGGGGGGCGGCCCGGATCGGCCGTGTCGCGCTTCCAGGGGTCGACCCAGCGATAGCCCGTCGGTTCGACCCGGGCGATCGCCGTGACCAGCAGCCGCCTCGCCTCGGCGATCGGCTCCGGCCCGACGGAGGAGACCATCACCGCGGCGAACGGCGAGTCGACGGCGACGCGCAAGGTCGGGAACGAGGCTTCCTCGCTCGTCGTCCAGCCCGCCAGGCCCTGCGTGTACGGCGTGTCGATCACCAGCCGACCTCGCTCGGGGTCCCAGCCGGGCGTCGGCGACTTGCGCCTGGTGGCGTTGCGACCCGCGGCCGGCCGCGGGTCGTCGTCGCGACCTCGCAGCAGGATCGAGGCGACGTGCGGCCAAAGCGCGAAGACCTGGGGCGTGCCGTTGGCGACCTCCGGGATCTGGAAGATGTCCTCGCCGCCGGCGGCGCCGACCGGGCCGTCGCCCCAGACCTTGGGATAGATGAAGATCCCGCGGCGGACCAGGGCGTCCCAGTCCTCGTGGCGGGCCGTCGCCGCGGCCAGGAGTTGATCGGCCGCCTCGTGGGGGAACGCCCACGCCCCCCGGGTCTGCGGGCACCACTGGCCGACGACGTAGGGTCGCGCCTCCACCCGTTTGCGGCCCGCCCCGGCCGCGAGCCCGCCGTCGAGGCTCCAAAGCTGGGAGTGGAACTCCGGCGCGACGAAGCCGGGAGGGGTCCAGAACAGGCGGTCGTCGATCAGGTCCAGCCCCGGCGCGACCAGCGTCTCGTTGAACTCCGACTCCCGCCGCCAGTGCGAGACCCCCGCGAGCGGCGCCTTCAGGCCCGCCTCGCGCAGACGCTTGGCCCACTCGGAGTAATGGGCCGACTCGACCGCCCGCCAGAGCCGACGCCCCGCGGACCCTCGGAACGCCTCGCCACGCTTGCGGAGTTCGGCGTCGTAGGGGGCGGGGAGGCCCTCGGGACGGTCGATCAGGTCGAACAACGACACCTCGCCGGCGAGCGTCACCCAGGCCAGCGCCGGGTCTTCGCGCCACGGCTTGCCCGTTTCCGCGTTGGTCCGGCCCAAAAGCGCGAGCGAGGCGTCCGTGTTCAACTTGCCGATGGTCGGGTCGACGACCGCCGCGGGACCGCCGCCGGCGGCGAGCAGCCCGGCCGACCTCACGCCGTCCCCGGATCGGAACCGCCGTCCCCCCAGCAGTTCCAGCGCGACGTAAATCCCGCGCCTCTTGAGCGCCGCGACCAGGTGGTCGAGCCGCTCCAGGGCGACGGGGTCGAATTCCTTCGTGTCGTCCGCGGCGTCGTCGAAGAGGCTGCGATCGGGGCCCAGCGGGGTGTCGAGCGCGCCCAGGCGGACGAGGTTCACGCCCGAGCGGGCCAGGCGGTCGACCAGGGCGTCGGCCTTCGCCGCGTCCTGGAACGCCGCGGGGGGGAGGAGTTGGACGCCGACGAAGCGGGCGCGGCCGCCGTTCTGGAAGGTCAGGCGGCCGTCCTTGACGACCACCGGCCCCTTCGAGCCGGCGGGGGCGGGGTTGAGGAACGAGAAGTCCAGGGCCGTGCCCGCCGTGATCGCCCCGGCCGGCTCGTAGGGTCTCCAGCCGATGACGTCGTCCGCGACCTGGAACGGGCTCCAGGCGCCGGCCGCCGGGTTGGGGGCGGCGGTCACCTGGACGTCGTCGACGCGGATCGATCCCAGGCCGTCGTGCTTCTCGAACTGGAGCACCGCCCGAACCGCTCCCGGCGGGACGGGGACCGTCGCGCGCTGGGGCTTCCACTCGAAGGCGCCGGACCATTGGAACGCCCGGGCCGAGCCGCCGCGGCCCGCCAGCGGCTCGCCGGCCGCGTCCAGGAAGAAGAAGCCGGCGGCGGCCCCTCCGGAGCCGCGCAGGCCCTGGGCCCTGGCGTACAGAGCGATCTCCAGCGAGTCGACCGCCTCGACGGGGACGGCCAGCCCGGTGAGCAGCTTCGCCCCGGAGCGCGACAATTCCACGCAGGAATCGGAGTCGCGACCGGGGAACGCCCGCGCCGCGTCGTTGTTGACGATCCAGTAGGCCGGGGCCGGGTCGCCCAGCTCGAAGTCGCCGTTGACCACCATGTTCGTCGTCTCGGCGGCGCGGCGGGGGATCAGGTCGTAGGTGAAGCCGTCGACGTCGAGTTCCCCGGCGGCGCCCATCAGGCCGACGGACATGATGGCGTCGAGCGCGCCGGGAGGGACGGCGATCCGCTTGGAGACCCGCGTCCAGCGGTCGCCCGCGGAACGGGTCCAGGGGCCCATCGTGCCGCGCGACAGTTGCCGGAGGCCGTCGCCGAGGAAGTCGATCAGGAAGCTCGGCTCTTCGCCGGCGCGCTCGCCGTACTCCACGTCCTTGAGGCGGACCCAGAAGCCGACGACCACCGCCTCGTAAGCGCGGCCGTCGATCCCGAACGCCCGGCTCAGCCGCGCCGGCCGGCCGCGGCGGTCGACCGAGAAGCGGACGAACCTGGGGCCCGACGCGCCCCCCTCGGCGACGACGGCGGCGTCGCGGGCGTTGTACCAGCCGTCGGGGAGGCCGTCGCCGTTGGCGTCCTCCTCCAGGTCGTCGCGCGGCGGCGGCGGCGTGCGGACGATCTCGCGCTCGGGGTCGGGCGTCTGGGCGCGCGCGGGAGTCGTAAGGCCCGTCGTCAACGTCAGCGTCAGCGCGAGCGTCGCCAGGAGAGGGGGGGCGGTCTTGGTCACGAGGAGGTCTCCGTCGCGTCGTTCGGAATCCGTCCCGTTAGAGCGTTGGGTTCGGCATCACGGCCTTCCCCCCTCGCGGGGGAAGGTGGCCCGAAGGGCCGGACGGGGGGGAGGACGAGCAAGGAAGCCGTCGGGAGTCCGAGTCGTTAAGACGGGCTTTCGCGAGTTTCCACCGCCTTTTGGCTTGTCATCCCCCTCATCTGACCGCTTCGCGGTCTGTCTTCCCCCGCGAGGGGGGAAGACGGGAACGGTTGTCGTTCGCCATGGCGGGACGGACCCTCAGCGGTCGGGCTTGGGCTCGGCCTTCTCCCCGAGGGCCTTGCCGGTCATGGGGACGAACAGCGTCGGCCGGAGTTCCCTCCGCTCCAGCTTGCCGTCCTTCTTGACCACCAGCCAGACGCTCTGGGTGAAGCGGTCGCCCAGGGGGATGACCATTCGACCGCCTTCCTTGAGCTGGTCGATCAGCGGTTTGGGGATGCGCCGCGGGGCGCAGGTGACGATGATCGCGTCGAACGGCGCGGCCTCGGGCCACCCCTCGTAGCCGTCGCCGATCCGGGTGTGGATGTTGGTGTAGCCCAGCTTCTTGTGGACCGCCGCGGCGCGCTCGCCCAGCGGCTTGTGGATCTCGACGGAATAGACCTCCTTCACCAGCCGCGAGAGGATCGCCGACTGGTAGCCCGAGCCGGTCCCCACCTCGAAGACCACGTCGGTCGGCTTGGGGGCGAGCACCTCGGTCATGAACGCGACGTCGTAAGGCGCGGTGATCGTCTGGCTCTCGCCGATCGGGATCGATTCGTCGTCATACGCCTGGCGGCCGGTCCCCGGCGGCAGGAACTCGTGGCGGGGGACGGTTCGGAAGGCGTCCAGGACGCGGGGATCCTTGATCCCGCGCTCCACCAGATGCCGTTGCACCATCCGCGCCCTGGGTCGGGCGGTGGGGTCGTCGCCGCCGGCCTTGGCGGTCTTGCCCGCCTCCTGGGCGCTCGCCGTCGCGACGAACGCGAGCAGAACGACCGACGCGGGGAACATCCAACGCGATCTCACTTCAGCCTCCCTTGCTCGAACCTCGTCATCGATTCGAAACTCCCGGCGTTTCGACGTCGCCGGGCTCTCGGCTCACCTCGTCGATGATCGGGGCCAGGTCGCCGAACCTCGCCATCGCGCGGCCTATCAGATCGAGTTTATCGCGCGTCGGCTGGGAGCGGTCCCACTTCGCGCGGAGATTCCAGACGACCATCCGGGTGAGATGGCCGAAGAGCATGCAGCGCGTGTCGCCGCGCGTCCCCTTCAACCCGGCGGCGCGGAGCGTCTCCAGGTCGTCGGCGACCACGCGGGCCAACTCCGCGGGGGTCGTAAAGAGCCAGCGCTTGAGGGTCTCGCCGTGGTCGCGGCAGACGAAGACGGTGTCGACGATCGACGAGCCGGTGCCGTGGATGTGGATCGAGCCGGCCATCTCGGCGGGGCAGGGGATCGACGCCGAACACGTCAGCCCGGAATCGAGGATCGCCGCGGCCACCGCCTTGTAGGCGTCCAGCTTGTTGTGGTGGAACGTGAAGGCCAACGGCGCTCCGGGCTTGAGCGCGCGGGCCATGTTGGCGTACACCGCCGCCAGCCCCTCGGCGAAGTGGGCCAGGTCGCGGCCCTGGGTCTGGTTGCCGGTCAGTTCCTCGGCCCTTCGGCACGACTCGCGCCGGAACCCCTCCGGGCCGTCGCCGACCAGCCGCCGCAGCCAGACGTAACAGAAATCCATCAACTCGCCGTACTGTACGTTGCCGAAGTACGGCGGGTCCGTGAACACCGCGTCGAGCGAGTTCGGCGGCAACTCGACGTCGGTCGAACTCGCGCAGCGGATCGAGACCTTCCGCGGCCGCGAGCCCTCCCGGCGCTCGCCGATCCACTCGCCGACGATCGGGACCTGGACCTTGCGAGCGCCCGCGAAACTCGTCTCGAACGGCGCGTCGCAATAACGCTTGGCCCTGGCGTACTTGGCGACGACGTTCGTCCAGCCCCCCGACCCCACGCTCGCCCCCGTCGCGCCCGCGATCCCCAGCAGATTCGACTCGCACGCCACCAGCCCGACCGGGAAGCCGTGGACGGAGAAGACGTCCAGCGACTTGAGCGCCGTCGTGTCGTAACGGCAAAGCATGTTCTGATAGCGGAGCAGGTCGGAGAGGTTCGTGGCCAGGGCGCGGCGGATTCGGTCGTCCTTCACCCCCGCGATGAACCGGGCGCTGAGTTCGAGGCCCAGAAGCTGGCGGGGGTTGAACAGCTCGCGATATTCGTCGTATCCCCAGCGGTGGAGGCGGTCGGTCTCGTCGCCCCGGGGGATGGCTTGCGTCGGGACGAACCGGGGCGCGGTCGCCCTCCAGCGGTCTTCCGCCTCCCGGTATCGGGCCAGGTCCGCGGCGTCCGGCTTCTTGAAGAAACGTCCCTTGCGGCGCTCCCTCCGCGACGGGTTGTAATACTCGATCGCGAACATGCGATGTCGCGGCGG